>Ga0210044_10000007_pt1 | contig 353445 bp, 359 predicted proteins | sample CryGey13umfilter_2_FD_183959 | JGI IMG/M metagenome (GOLD analysis project Ga0210044, IMG submission 183959) | Groundwater microbial communities from aquifer in Utah, USA - Crystal Geyser 4/9/14 3 um filter (SPAdes) (version 2) | ecosystem: Environmental > Aquatic > Deep subsurface >... | reverse complement strand
GTATAACTTCAAGACAAGGCGAAATCCGAAGCCATGGAGAAAGCATGAATATCAAAAGGTATGGGGACTTCTTCGTTGTACAAACGAGTGTTGTGGGAGGATCCAGAACCGTGATTTTAATGCTTCTACTAACATTTTGGCTATAGCAGAGGAAGTGATTAGGACTGGGAATCGTCCTGTTCCATTTCGTCGAGATCATCAGACGTGTGGCCCGGGCTAGTTTCGGGGGCATTGGCACGTCACATCAAATTCCGCTCGATTGTAAGAGAAATGATCGATTGTTCGTTTTTATACAATTGAAAAAAGCGGATATATAGTATTCTGTGTCATGTACTACTGATTTTTTGTTCGATACTCTCCTTCCTTAAACCAGTACTGAGTACCGTCCGCGTAAATTATTACCGGTTGATCCCCGTCTCTATACATCTCCCCTTCCTTATACCACCATTGATCACCGCTCGCGGAGATTACTGCCGGTTGATCCATAGCTCTATGAAGCTTCCCTTCCTTATACCACTCCTGATTACCGTTCGCGCGGATTACTGCCGGTTGATCCCCGTCTCTATGACGCTCCCCTTCCTTATGCCAACACTGAGTACCGTTTGTGGAGATTATTGCCGGTTGATCCCCTTCTCTATGAAGCATCCCTTCCTTATACCAGTGCTGACTACCGTCCGCGTAGGTTCTTGCCGGTTGATCCCCGTCTCTATGCATCTTCCCTTCCTTATACCAGAACTGATCACCATCCTTGTTTATTATTGCTAGTCCATCATAATTATGAGGTTGGTGATGCAGACATATCCTATAAATATACTGCCAATCCTCAAGATATAACTCGTTGAGATACGTATTCGCCCCACACATATTATTGATCTCTTCACGGTATAGGAATCGTGAAACAATAGATTGTAGTATGCTTCTAAGATGTGATTGACATATATTAGAGATGGTAGACATTAGTGTTGTTATTTGCATAACAATACTTGATGAGATAATTCATCTTACACGTATTCCTTTATTCCACCACTCCCGCCTACCGTTCGCGAGGGTTACTGCCGGTTGATTCCCTTCTCTATGAAGCATCCCTTCATTATACCAGTACTGATCACCGTTCGCGCAGATTATTGCCGGTTGATCCCCCTCTCTATGTAACTTCCCTTCCTTCCACCAGTCCTGATCACCGTCCGCCCAAATTATTGCCGGTTGGTCCCCTTCTCTATCATGCTTCCCTTCCTTATACCAGTGCTGATCACCATTCATCCAGATTATTGCCGGTCCATCATAATTATGAGGTTGGCGATGCAGACATATCCTATAAACATACCGCCAATCCTCGGTGAATAACTCGTTGAGATACGTATTCGTTCCGCACATATTATTGATCTCGTCGCGATAGATGAATCGTGAAACAACAGATTGTAGTATGCTTCTGAGATCTAGTCGACAAATATTATTCATAGTTTAATACCAAGACTTTATGTGAAAAATCATTTTTCAACCGGAAATCATTTATTATATAAATGAAAAGCCAACGTAGAAGGAGTAGAAGGAGTAGAAGGAGTAGAATGAGTAGAATGAGTAGAAGGAGGATGAATAGGAGTAAGAGAAGTAGTAGGAGGATGAATAGGAGTAAGAGAAGTAGGAGGATGAATAGGAGTAAGAGAAGTAGTAGGAGGAATAGGAGTAGGAGGAATAGGAGTAGGAGGAGTAGGAGGAGTAGGAGTAGGAGAAGTAGGAGGAATAGGAGGAATAGGAGTAGGAGAAGTAGGAGACTAAGAGGTAGAGGAATGGGTGATATAGATGAATTGGCACAATTCAGACGCAATATCCAACTTCCTGACGATGTTAATATGCGGATTTCCTATGATGTTTTCTGCAAGAACCAACTCGCTTCTTTAGGCGATATTGTTAATCAATGTATTGATAATCTTGATACTCTCAAAGCAAATTTTGATAGCGAACAATACAAGGAAAGATTTGCAATTCTAAAGGACAGATTCTGGCGTTTAATAAATAGCAATTCTATCAAGCTATGTATGAATAATCATACTCGTATTAAGCAATACATCGAGGAATTAGAACAGACATATAATGATGTAGTATCTCAAGCGTATAATTTAATGGTCGAAAACCAGATATTCACTTAGACTTAATACTATGCAAAAGAAAGTATTAATAGCGCTCCATAACCATTTATCGGGACTCAAATTTATAACAATTCCCTTCCTTATACCAGAACTGACCCCCGCCCGCGCCGATTATTGCTGGTCGATCCCCGTCTCTATGTATAGCCCCTTCCTTATACCAGCGCTGAGTACCATGCGCGAGTATTACTGCCGGTCGATCCCCTCCTCTATGAAGCTTCCCTTCCTTATACCAGTACTGAGCACCGTCCGGATCAATTCTTGCCGGTTGATCCCCGTCTCTATGCATAGCCCCTTCCTTCCACCACTCCTGCGTGCCATTTGAGCTGATTCTTGCCGGTTGATCCTCTTCTCTGTGAAACTTCCCTCCCTTATACCAGCACTGATCACCGTACCTGGAGATTATTGCCGGTTGATCTCCATCTCTATGACGTTTCCCTTCCTTATACCATTCCTGACAACCATACTTATTGATTATTGCTAGTCCATCATAATTATGGGGTTGGTGATGTAAACATATCCTATAAACGTATTGCCAATCCTCGGTGAATAAGTCGTTGAGATATGTATTCGCTCCACACATATTATTGATCTCTTCACGATAGAGAAAACGTGCAATAACACATTGTAGTGTGCCCCTCATATAGGGTTGACATATATTAGAGATTGTAGAGATATTGTTAGACATAGTGTTGTTATGTGAATATAACAATACTTAATGTGATAAATCATTTTATTGGTTATTATTCATCTCTCTATGTATATCTCTATGTATATCAATGTCCTCCGTTTCCTCCGTTTCCACGATCGAACCTACATGCGAGTTTCTCGAGCATGGATTCAGTACGAGCTGTGGAAAGTTGTTCGCGTAGTTTATCGGTCTCCAATCGGTTGACCAAATCGTCTGTGCGTCCTGATCGGCAGTCGATCCTTTCTTTTAATTCACAGCAACATGAAGCAACAATTGTGGTACGAAAGTTGGACAATATGGAGATAGGTTATAGAGATAGATTTGTACAAATATGGATTGTTATGGTTCGTTGCCTTATGAAGTTAGAGATATCATTGATATATACCTTGATAGGCATGTGTATGAGAAGTGTCACAAGTCGCATCAGGATATGTTGATACGTCATATGGATATACTTGTAGAATGTACGAGTGGATCATATTACAGTTTTCTGTATAGTTTTTTCCATCCTCGAAATGATAGGTGTAGGGGAAGGGATTGTTGCATGTGTCAATATCGCAGGAAGTGCACGACGTGTCTTGGATGTGGCTGGTTGTCTCTTATCTGTTGTGAATGGTGTGTCACGTTGCGGGTCTTGTTGTTGTTTTCACTTGTAGAGTTTAGAGGATTATTTTATTCTTGGTTTAAATGAGATCGCGAATATGGTTTAAAGACCTTCACTTGAAGGGGAAATGAGTGATTGGAACATTGATATTGAAATTGACAAGCTTGTGGATAAGTTCTCGAGTGATCTGAAGCTTCGTCTGAAGAAGGCTGCTGTAAAGAGTGAGAGAATGATATTGAAGCAGTACATGGCAACACAGAAGGCTACTCAAAAGACTACTAAACCTTCCAAGTCCGACCGCGAATCTGGTCGTGAACGTGATCGAGACCGCAGGAAGCCTGAAACGAAAAAAGCGGATACAAATACAAGGAAACTACTCTCGCAACCTTATGATAGTGATGATAGCTACATGTCGGAGTCCGAGTGATGATTCTGACACAAAATTGAATTTTCTTAAACATAGTTTAAAAAGACAGATATATATCAACAAAGATGAGCGACTCTAAGAAAAAACTGAAGTTCTCTAAGGTATTGGGAAAACCATGGGATCCTAAATCAACCCTTATATTCAAATCCAAGGATGATCTCGTAGTTGTTGGAAGAAATGTGGATAACGAACTAGTCCCTCTGGATGATACTGCGCTTGAGTTGTGTGTTGAGTATGGATTCGAATACGATAAGACTTTAGTTGATAGCGCGAGCGAAGAATCAGAAGAGGAAGAAGATGAGGAAGGTGAGGAAGGTGAGGAAGAAGGGGAGGAAGAAGGGGAGGAAGAAGGTGAGGAAGAAGGTGAGGAAAAGAAGGTGGAGAAGGTGGAGAAGGTTGAGAAGGTTGAGAAGGTTGAGAAGGTGGAGAAGGTGGAGAAGGTGGAGAAGGTGGAGAAGGTGGAGAAGGTGGCGAATGTGATTGGGAATTCGGGTAACGATTCTGTTAAGGTTCTAGAATCAATTTCATTATTCTCCAAGCAGATATCTGATGCTTTTAAATGTTTGCAGAGCGACTTGGATAGATGTAGGGATGATTTACGGGCGACACAGGTCGATCTTTCAACTCGTGATAGTGAGTTGAAGGAGATGACTGATAACTACACGGGAATGAAGCAGAAGTTTGATGTTATGAAGGGATTGTTTTCTTGACCAGTGGTATTCGGGAATGTTCGACAATATCCAGCTTGATGTACACAAACGATGATTAGTTCTTGGAGTACTATCAACGGATATGGGGAAAGATAATGTGATTATTCGATTTGTATCGTGATTCGATATAAATGTAAAATGTTTATGGAGATAAATGAGTTATAGATATTATGAAAATTATAATCGATTTCTCCCACTAGTACCTTCTTGCTCGAAAGGGGTGAGTACGCGTCCTGTGTATATTAAGGAAAATTTTGGTGGATTTAGTTTACAGTCAGCCGTACGTTATACAGGTGGAAATCCTTGTTATGGACGAGAAGAGACGGGGGCGTGTTCTGAGATGGAGGGAGTGGGATGAATTATTTCGATTGGCGATATGCCAATCAAATTAGAATAGTCTGGTGTTTTGATAAATCCTGTTAAAGTATACTCAAAGACTTATCCGCAGGCACGGCAGTCGAGCTCACCAATAACTAGAATCATCGGGAAAAATGCGTGATAAATGATGAAGTTTGTCGCCGACTGACAAATTCTATCACGCATCTACCACTATTTTTCTAATAACTGTTACGTCTTTAAATAGATATTTGATTTACAAAAACATAACCTTTGGTTATGTTTCGTAAGGGTAAAAACTATCTTAGTTCGCTATGAGGTTCGTATACGAAACTCACGGGAACCCAGTAATCATCAAATTTTCTTGGCCACCATTTGTGAAAGCGTTGTATTGTGCTGTTGTAGCAACGTCTGGGATGTAGACACCTCCAAGTGTTAGATCTGTGTTTCCGGAAGCTGTATGAATAAGACTGCTGAGCGCTTGTCCTTGTTCGTTTTCGAGTCCCGCAAGTACGTTGAGTGCTCCTTCACGAAGATCGATACTCGGATGTACGGATGGACGGAACCAGTCAGAATTGCAAGGCACGATTGGAAGATCTCCGCGAATGGGATCTCCGAGTGAACGAAGGTAACTATTCCTGTTAGCGTAGATTAATCGATTGTAGATGAGTGGATTTCCGACTTCGCCATCCGCATTGACTGTTGTCATGTCCCCGACAGGTAGCATGGATGTCACATCTGGGTATGCAGTATCGTCTGCTGCTTTATGTGCCACTTCGGCCCAATCTCCATTGGTGTAATCGTATACAGCTTCATTTCCGGGAGACGCTGTGGGTCCAGGTAGCCCTCCTGGTCGACATCCTTGTACTCCGCCAGAACAGCTATTGCAGCCATAGTCCTCCTTTGTGTAGTTTTCTTGGACGTAGTTTTCTTGGACGTAGTTTTCTTTGGCCATATGTGCGAAAGTAAGAGGGTCTGCAGGTACACCTTGCATTTCGCAAGGAGGTAGGTTGTATCGAATATTTGCACCAAGATCTGCTGTTCCTATCATCCTCGGCGAGAGAAGTGCTTGATATGTTCCAGGAACAGAGTAGAAATCTCCTTTTTCTAAGAGATCAGGAGCTTGAGATTTGTATTTGTGTTTGTGTTGGTCCCAGTGAGATCCGTGACGTCCTCCGCTAGTGTCGATGACAAGATCAGACTTCCAAGCTCGGTCGTTGAACGCTCCAGCACTGCCTGCATAGTCTTCTACGATATCAGGGGTGTTATTTGGTTGGTATTTGCAAATTGCGAAGAGAGCGACTGAAAGCCCTACGAGAGTAACTAAAAACTTGCTATCGAACATTTATTAAAGGCGTTAGAAAAAGATTTTGTTTTTTAGGTTAGTGATCTGGTAATCTCTTTAGCTTTAAACTTTGACCTTCTTCTGTATCTCCTCGTCTCGCTTCCATGATCTCTTTTAGCACTCTTTCGGGGTTATCTATCCCGTGGTCGCGCAAGACAATTATAGCATCAGCTTCTCTTTCTTTTCCTGCCTTCGGTCTTCGTTTCTCTTTTTTCTGTATAATAATTGCGGTTCCGTCGTATTTCACTCCTGGTTGTTCTTTAGCATTGAGGTACAGAAGAATACGTTCTTCTGCTTTCTTTTTATGTTCCCTGAGGGTACGTAAGCGAGTAGAAAGGCGTTTAATCTCACTATTAAGTTCCTTGAGTTCTCTGACATCTCCTTTAATCGACATTTCCTACGTAGTAAGGACTCTTTAAATTATGCCCAATTAAAATCCTGTAAATAAAGATGAGCAAGTATAAGATTCACCGTTGGGATCCTGTGATGTTTGGGACAAGTGAGCGGCAAATGCCGATGATTTATGTCACTCCTGATATCTACTTCCTCGATTTCGTGCGCGAGAATGACTACAAAATTGTTGTGGTTATCAACGGCACCGGAACAGTCTACGACGGAAAGGAAATTGTAGGAACTGTTGATAAGAGTTCTGTCGTACCGAATTGCCGCCCAAACTACTACGAGAAGACAGGATATTATGTTATAACACTTAACTCTTTTTGGTATGGGTATCCTCCTCTCCACAGCCTTGGAGAGGCCATAATACTAGGTTTGAAAGGAGGAATACATCCCGTCCCAACACCTACCCCAACACCTATCCCAACACCTACCCCAATACCTACCCATATTACTATGCACATTCCGCATGATGAGAATAAGGACACTGTAGAGACGTATGCTATGAATCCCGCGGTTGAGCAACCATTCCCTGTAGAGAAGAATATAGATAAGAATATAGAGAAGAGTATAGAGAAGAGTATAGAGAAGAGTAGTAGTCAGGAACCTGCTCATAATAGCCATAACAAGCCGAGGAGGCATATAAAGTATAATAGAAAAGGTATGACTATATGTGCGGTACTCGTCGTTTGTTTCACGATTATTGCGTTGTTCCTTGTTCTTCTCGTTGTTGGAATGTGTCGCAAGAATGGCAAAGCATGATTTTAAAAGTTTACGTGGTATAAATATGCTGGCGTTACTCTTATCATTGATGCTTGTTATCTTGTCAGCTTGGTCCGTTGCTACATTCTCTCGTCTGCAATCCGCGTCGCAGAAGTATCATACTACTGGTGTTTTTGAATCCGCTTGCCAGGTATCCAAGACATATGTGAACGTCGGTCTAGCTATTAGTGTCTCGACGTTGGGTGTCTCGCTTGCAGCTCTTGTGATATCTAGCATTTTAATTGTGCGCTCTGATGTAAAATAAGAATGAGACATATTTGTCTGAATTTGTGTCATTAATTATAATGAATGACACAAGCATCATCTTAAAACCGGCTTGACCGAGTCGTATTACCGACAGTAATGAAAGTAGAATGCGGTAGACGCTTATTTAGAAAATACTGAAGAGCAATACGACAGTGTTGAGTTACTGATATGTTACCGTTTTCAATACAATCAGATAGACAGTCAAGTTTTACCCATGCGACCCCATTCGCGTCATTATTGGGAATATGCGATTGTACGGAGACCTTACACTCTGCTTTTTCTATATAGTAGTAGGTAGCACGATCGCGAATTCGTATGAGTGGAGAGGACTCGTTGATATCCACATCGAGTCCAGTTTCCTCCTTTATTTCTCGTATTGCACAATCTCTATCGGATTCCTTTGATTCAAGAGTCCCTTTCGGGCAACCCCAGAGTTGTCCTCGAGACTGAACAATTAACATTTTATCTGTCTCGTGATCGTAAACGAGAGCGCCAGCTTTTCGCTTCTGCCGTCGGACTTTTTCGAAGCGACTAGTAACAGCGTTGTAGGGTGTGATATAAATAGTGCAACATCCTGCAGGACAAGAGAACACCTCCATTCTTTATTGGAAATGACAATGATCTTCTTAAGTTAAAGATATTAAGTCTCTTTTATGGATAAGTGATGAACATGAAGAGGGAGTTGTCTGCCTATTCGGTTAGCCCGCCCGATAATTTGACTTTGTGTGTGGGGTGGCATATCGTGATAGAGTATGATATCAGTTGCTTCCTGCAGATTCAATCCGGCACCATCAAATGATGAGTTAAGGAAAATTACCTTAAGTTTACCGTCTTTGAACATGTCTATTTTCTTTTGACGACTGTTTGCATTCCCCTTGATTTGAGCGTAACTAATACCACATTCCGTTAGTGTTTTACAAATAGGTACGAACGAGGCCTCATGACCAGAAAACACAACTACGTGTGAGTCTTCATTCTGCAGTATGATATCTCTCACAGTTTCCAGCTTGGTTGGGGGTTTATTAGACGTCTTTTCATCTTCACTTCCCTCTTCACCCTCTTCACCTTCCTCACCCTCTTCACCTTCCTCACCTTCCTCACCTTTTTCCGCTTTTTCCTCAATATATACAAGATCAGACATTTGGATCTCCTCGCGACAGAGAGGACAATGTTGGCTTTGGTTGCGCCAAGTCAGCAGACACTCTCCGCAAAAAGCGTTTTGACAGCAAGGCACTAAGAGAGGGGCTGTAAGTTTGTCGTAGCATATTGAACACTGTCCAGCTAGCATACTTTGGAATCGGGATTCGATCTCTTCAATCTGGCACAAAATTCTATTCCGTCTTGATGTCCATTCGAGAATTCGCTCTTCACTATTCCTAAGGGTATAGATTCGGATTTTCGCCTCAACTTCCTCTAATTCCTCGCGTTTCTTATTCTTCACAAGTTCTACAATATTCTCCGTCTTATTGCCTCCCAGTGCGATAATAGCTCCTTCGATATCTCCTGCTTCAATCATCGTTTGAATTGATGTTGTAACAAATCCTCTAACAGTATTGGAGACAGGCTGATAACACACATGAAAGTGGTTATATGTTTCTGGCATACTAAACGAAGCACGGATGAAGTTTTGATCATTTGCGATAATCATACCTCGGAATTGATAACTGAAGTCATACCAGCCGTACCCAATTATATCTTTCATGAAACTACTTCTACAATTACGATGTCTTCCTGTGATTGCTGATGGTGTAGCTGTTACGAACCAATAGAAACCAGCCTGTATTGTTTGCATTCTAGTTACACGGATATGACCAGGTTCGTCGAAGATGAATCGTTTCCACGCAAGTCCCTTATGAGCATGTACAAAATCATTGTACATGGTCGTCGTTACAACTATAACATCGTGGTCCTCTGGATGTACTCCTGTTGCCTCTTTCTTCGTTGACACAGGTGCTACAGATAGTTCAGGAGCTTTTGCTAATTCTTTCAACCACTGACCTAGCAGAGATGCTGACACAAGAATTAGAGTTGTTGGTAATCTGTCGTACATTTTTATGGAACGTGTTTTAATAAGACCTGCTGACTCTGTTGTCACATGTTCAACCCTGAAAGGAGCACTAGCATCCCATGTCATATGGTCTCGAAGAATGAGAGCTACCATGGACAGAGTTTTGCCATATCCTGTTATATCTGCGTTGATACCAATTCGCGACTCTTTGATCACATTATCCACTTCTACTAATTGCCGTTGCTCTAGTCGCTCCATTTGGTAGATACTCGCTAGTTGATGTTTGAACAGATTCACAGTTAAACCTGGAGGTTGAATTACTGTAGAAATATTATCATAATCTTCATGATTGCCTTCCATTTACTATATCCATCGCTTATATTAAACCGGTAATTCTGATCTCATCGATAAATTCAATGTAACTATCCATCTCCGTACTCGCTCTCGTTCTACTCTTTTCAAAACACATGACTGAAAATACTTTGAGTCATAGAAGGATACTAGCCATTCGCGGAATATCTCTAGTAAATCCAACTCAATAATTGTGTAATAAAACTGGACATACGGATCTAGAAGTGCACAAGTATCAGTAAACCCATCCACAGCCCGATGTTTAGCATCATCAGAGGATTCTAGTAGTACAGTTAAGACTCCTTCATCTACACCCGAGTAACGGATCTGCTTGTATTTTTCTAGTCGGGTAAGGTCGTTTTGGACGAGATTATCGTCGGACTCAATGCTCTTTGCGATTTGAGAGATATATCCCGCTATTTTTGAGTCTTTCAAACTGATATTGTAACAATCAAGGACATACACGGTATACATAGTCATTACATAGCTTTTCCCAACGTTTTTGCATGCTTCCGATATCGCAGGTATATTTAGAGGGTGTGACGATATTAGTGATTTATTTATGGGCACAAATATTGAACGTTCGTTCCTCTTCACATTAGGGAGATATTTCTTGTATCTCTTGAATATCCAGTTAATAAACTCGTGCGGTGTTCTGGAGGCTATAGATGAATACGTCACTCTCTTGCAATACTCCCGCGACGCGACTTTGATATTCTCAGGGTTCAATACAATGTGATAAGGGTCGGCACTGCCATAAAACGCAAACAATTCCAATATCAGAGGCTGTAGATCCTTACTTGCATAACGAACAGATGAGATAATGAACTTATACATATCGTAGCCAGAAATCATGTAATTCAACATCCCATACTTCTTGAACTCATTTGAACCTACAACCTCATCACCCACACGTCCACAAGACGTTCCGAAGTCAATTATGACAGGACATACTGCACTCTTGTCAATAGTATATAGCGTGTTATCGAGAGGGACTTCATAACTGTGTCCAGTCTTCCTTGTTAGAACATTGGCGGTATGTAAATCGAAATGTGAAAACCAGGACTGACGTTGAGCAATTTCTAGAGAGAGAAGGATCTGAACGAATATTTCCAGCCAGTCTTCAAACAATAACCGGCCCCGTTTTAGTAGGTTAGCGACAGGCTGGCCACCGATGCGCTCGTATATAACATATGGTTGTTCTTTAATTACAAATGCTCCAAGAGTGTGTACGAATGTTGGGACAAGAGTACACAGTGGGTTAATAACGTCCATTCCTATCAGATACTCTCTCTTGATCGTTTCTTGATCTGATATATTCTTAGATGTTTTCAAAATCACACGGGTATTATCAATACCTAAATTACTTGTATAAATCGTTGCGTGAGCCCCACCATCGGTTAGTATACTCATTCCCAACTCATTTCCAGATATGTCTGGAAGATCGAGATACCGTGTGGGTGTAATACGTAATAATAGTGTTTGTATTAACCCTGCTGCAGCATCCATATCAGGTCCTGACGCATATTTACTACGAAGTATTTTCCGGATTAAACGTTGAGCATCACTTTTTTCAACCTGATCTCCGATGGGTTGCTGACCGCGATCCATTTCTTATACTCGAGTATAAGAACAATATTCGTCGAATAAAAAATTTGATATCAAATTTGATACACTTATTTAATTTCTATAACGACCTTCCATCTGCTCATTTACTTTTCGAGACATCGCTGTTTTTTGCGACTCATACGTTGGGATTTGCTGGATGCGATCGCGGAGTGGAATCTGTCCTGGAACCATATACCCCCCAGGCTTCAACGTATCTGGAAGCGAATACTCTCGAGAACCATGATCATTATACCCTTGTGGGGTCGGATTAGATGAGTAGCTCGAGATAGGCATGTTCCGTTTGAGAGATAGATCATTATCATAAGACTGACGGACATACATATCGTTACGACCTACGTTCGTTGTAGTCGTATGTTGCGGCATCCTCATATCAAGCTGTATTGGATTATGAACGAAATTATTGCGCTCTGTTCCGTTCATGGGAGTTGTGTAATCAATCGCACGCAAATCTTTCACTCGCACATTAGACATATCGAAAATATCTTCGATCCGCGAGACCTGCTTATTCTCAGATGGGTTAGTAGTTGCAGAATGAGCGTTTGTATCTTGGACATACATGTCAGTTTGGAACTGGCTATCGTTAATATATCTATTCTGCGAGGGGTTAGTCACAGCAGGATGCTGCTCAATATCCTGTACATACATATCTGTATGCTTTTGAGACTCGTTCACATACCGATTTTCTGAGGGATTGGTCCCGGCGGAATGTGCATTCGTGTCCTGCAAGTACATGTCAGTATTTAGTTCACTATTATGAATATACCTATTCTCGGATGGATTTGCCACCGCTGGTTGGCTACGAAACTCCTGAATGTACTTCCCAGTATGCATTGTGGTGTTATCAACATGGCGAATATCGCCCATGTTCGCCTGAGCTCGGACATGGGTGATATCTTTGTATACTTCTTTTGTGGGGGTCTTATTTTCCTGTTGAGTCAAGTCACGAGTACATACTCCAGACGTCATAGGAATATTTATCACTGGCTTTATCACATTCGTAACCTTATAAGCTTCCTTAATCGGGGCCTCAATATTGTACACAGCAGTGGGTCGCACTAATACCTTCAGCGTTTCATTCTTGACTGCTCTATAATCTTTAGCCTTGCCACAAACAGCTGCGCTTTTAGAGAAATCCACCATGCCAGGAGCTGCAAGAGCCTGCGTCCAAACGCGTGGTAAACGAGACAGAGGGAATGTATCAACCTGTCTCTCTGCTGGCGGACGAAACGCGCCATTATCAATAATTCTGTATGGGAGAAATGCCTGTGTCAACCCTCCAGTTGTCAAACCCCCGGAGCGCTGTCCTCCATTGTTGCCATGGTTGCTGTAAGATGTAGAAACAGCAGGATTAATACCTCTTGCATATACACTAATTGCCTCACAAGCGCGATTCCCCGAATCCTGAATCATTGCGGTAATATCGCTTGTTTCCCCAACTTTGTCTACCTTACGAGTGTAAATAGACTTAGGAGGATCACGAAGAATATTCATGTCCGTTCCCCAATCGGACACAGATGGTAATGTTGCTTTGCCATACGACGTTAGTGCACTATAACTAATAGACATTCTTTGTTATACAATTAAGAAAAGATTACCCACTTATTTCACTTTCTTAAATACTCGATGCGAACATCGATTTCCTGCTAATATATTATCTACACCACATTTTCCAATAAATGTGATGTGGAAATACACGTTTGAATATCCGTGTGTCATCAAGAGAAATATAGAACATCTAGAACTATTTTCCATTGTAGAGGGGATTTTCTCTTCTCTAAAAGTTGATTTGATGAGCATGCCTATCTATTAAAAATCGACAATTCAGGACATTTTCTACTTCGCCGATCACCAATATAGGTGATCGACCAGAGGACATTTTTTGTCGCATTTCGACTATAATTGTAGTTTGAGCACTGCTACATACCTTATACTTCCAAGGACATTTTGTCGAGATTTTCTCGACCAAAATTGATTTCCTGCTAATATCTCTTAATAGAAACAATAAGAGATGAATGAAACAGAACAGTTCACTTGTGTTCATTGCGACAAAGTTTACAAGTCTATTAGAAGATTAAATGAACATACGAAGATAAGTAAGAAATGCCTAAGAATAAGAGAGGCGTTACGCATAGAGAAGAGGCTAACTACGCTCGAAGATACAGTGAAAAACGTGGTGGCGGTAGGATCATCACATACTCATATAGGAGATATCAACAACATCACTGTGAATGTGTACAACCAGAAGATACTAAGTATGAATAATGTGAAACATGCTATAGAGAATTCGTCCTTCGAAGATGTGAAGGATTCCACTGCGTTAAAGCAGACACTTGCCTCTAATGGTTTGGATAGTGACTCCGTAAGATGTACAGATGCTCATCGAGGCATATTGAGATATTACTTGGATAGTGATATTTTTAAGCGCACTCGAGATATAAAAGGGGGTGATATTTTGAAAGCAATATTTATTCAAATGACATCGGATGGAATATACTTTACTGATAAGATTCGCCACAAGTTGGAAGAAGAGTTTGCACAAGCCCCTGATAGGTCGATGGCGGAGTTCCTACAGGACAAGATTTCGTTTCAGAAGTGGGAGAGAAACTGGGTTGCAGGTGGTAAAGGTCATGGAGAGATGAGAGATTTGTTGCTTGCAGACCTTTGTAGTGGCAGTATACACCCTATTGTTGATGAGTGAAGATATATTACGCTATTGGATATCCAATAGCGTAATATATCATAGACGTTACATATCAGAATACGATCGCCATATACGTTGAGCATCTGACGCTTTCAGTTTCGTACAGCATCCTCTGTCGTTTTGCTGTATTGAAGTCTTTGAACACTCCAATACATGCAGTGGAAGATATATGGAGCGTGTCAGGACTTGTTGTGTATGCCATCACAACAAATAAGCACATATCTCTTGTACCGATGGATGCATCAATACTACGCACTGGAATGATCTGCGGAGTAGGTACAACTGGTATAGGATGTGATACGTTTCTTCCCATGCAAAGTCCCATGTAATCATTCTTGATTTGTTTAAATCAACAAGTGCTTACAGAGAAAGACTTTAGATTACTGTTTCTCCTTCAACTGTTTCGTAATTGAGTTAGCCTTGAATATATCCAAGAGAAAAACTTTGAGCATAAGATGGAAAAGACGGATATTGTCTCCTTTACCTGGCGCCCAGTACTCAGTCCAACTGCGGAAGAATGTCAAATAATGTTGTAACTTTCTCAGTGTCTGACCGTAATTCGGTTTGTCGGTGATATTATATTACCCCGATTGTGTTGATGCTATACAATGTAAGGAAACTTAAAGGATTGCCTCACCGCAGATATGGAATCAATACCTATATACGAAGACCCTTCAGTCCTCAACCAACGATTGGAGAACGGAATCGCAGAATCGGAAGCGGTTTACCAAGCAGACATAAGTATACATGATATTGGATTGGATGAGATGGAAGATATATGGGAAGATAGTAGGTTATATGGAGGTTACGTACATCCTGTTGAAGACCGTTACAAAACTGTTATTTCGAAAGCTAGTAGGTATAAATTTTATTCCAGACACAATGAAAGTGAAGATATCAGTGAAGAGAATACATTGAGTCACTACAGAGAAATGTGTTTCGGTCGATCCACAAGTACCAGCGGATATAAACCATTTAGTACCAGCGGATATAAACCATTTAAGTTTTATGCAGATTTAATTGGGACGAGTTTCGACTCACTCACCACTAGCGAATATGATAATTTCCTAGGCATGATATCTAATCACGCGCCAAATAGAGAGAATTTTACGAGATTTATTGCGGCTTCATTAACATCTCCAGAAGTGAAAGATTCTTTGGCAGCCGATATTAAGGATATTGCCATTGACACAATAATAGAACTCTTGCAAAAAATGAAAGATACTTTGACAGACAGTATTAAGGATATTGCCATTGACACAATGGTAAAACTCTTGCAAACAATGACAGAAGGTGGTAACGAACATACGTTTCCCCAAGCTCCGTATGAACCACTCGATCGAAACACGCGTGACATTATTAGGCGAACATTTTAATGAGGGAGAATTATATTAAAGGCAGTTCAACCCAATCCATATACCGCTTGTCACACCCTTCACATAAACAGAGAAGATGGCGAAGACAGGTAAGCAATGCCTTTCGAAAACACATCCTATGACCTACTGTTCGAAAGGTAGTTATTTTCCCTACAGCATAGCATATAGTTCTTACAATACCATTCGCAATGATGAGAGAATTCGCACTCCTGTTACATTCACCGTTACAATATATAGAAATACGTGAAAGACCATATACAATAATATATTCTATCATGCGGGTACGTATAAACCTATCTATTGCTGAAGTTGAGACATATGCAGAACTATTACATAAAATTCTTCTCACCCAACCAAGGATTATTGACCCATCATATATCTTCTTAATATCCATAACCCCATAACAAGTGAGATGACGATTTAGTTGTGATACGCACATGGCGGTAATCGCAGCGACTTCTCCTTTCAATCTAGAATTAAATTGTATTCCTTTATATAATTGCCCCCATGTTAGATCCCCGCGATCTGCATCTGTCAATTCATCCTCTATTTCAGACAAAAATGCTTTCCATTGTATGTCCATCTTATATTTCCAGAAAATGTCATCATCGCACGCAAGTGCAACTCCGTCCCGCAATCCTCGTGAACTCTCTCCTAACATTAACATATCGTAATCGGTGAGGCGAGCTAGTAGCATCTTATTGACACCATAAGATGAAAAAACTGATTCAAGTGTTGTCATACCCTTTGCATAACAATACTTTAAATATCTAGTTCCTCTCCAGAAAGGTATTAGGGAGATGTCCGTGCGACAAGTGATTCGTAAGATCATTAGGGAGAGAACACAACAATAAGAGAACGATGTTATGTGAAATGCAGGCGATTTGTCCAAAAATCGTCACACACACAACAAAAAAATGGGCTATACCCTATTAGAGGACCCCCTATCGTACACGGGGCATAAAAATGAGTCTTTTCGTAATTTCTATTTAACTACAGATGAGGTTATAACGAGATTTATGTGAAATGCAAGCGATTTGTCCAAAAATCTTCATACACACAACAAAAAATGGGCTATACCCTATTAGAGGACCCCTATCGTACACGGGGCATAAAAATGAGTCTTTTTCGTACTCTCTATTTAAATACATATGAGGATACATAAAAGATATAAAAGATATAAAAGATATGAAAGTACATGCCTGCCCTCATTGCTCATCAGATTTCTCTACAAAGAAAGGATTAACCCGTCATCTCAAAACAGCGAAGAAATGTTTTGGAATTCGCAGTAAAGCAAAAGACGAATACGATACTGCTATCTTACGCACAGAACTCGCTAATATAAAGCATCGTCTCGAGATGGTAGAACAGCGACCAGCACAACAATTGGTTGTGACTCAAGTCAACAACCAAATAAATAATTTTAATATGTATCCTATTGATCTCGAAAATATATCCAGATCGATTCGCGATGCGTCGAATGATATTATCATGGATCCGCACAAAATCGTTGGGTACCTGATGGATGGAGAATTGAATAGTGCTGTAAGATATGCGGACGTTTCGCGGCAAGTCTTGGAATATTACGTTCAGGGTTTCAAAGCAATTGTGCGTGACGTCACTGGCAAAGGATTGACAGATCGTATTTTCGTCAGAGAAGACCATGACGGAAAAGTGTTTGTAGATATTAGAGCGGACATCATGTCAGAGGAGATCAAGAAGAGACGAGATTCCGGTGACATTACACTGGATTATTACTATCTTCTCGACATGCGAATCAGTGGCTGGAAAGACCAATGGAAAAAGGCGTGCATCGGGTCAGGTTCGCTGCATGCTGGAGTACGTCGCGAGTTATGTATACGAACACAACCAAAATTGGCACGCCAGTTGTGCTAAGATATAGAAGATAGACGTAAGACGTCGATAGGGTCGTGACCATTCTCTGAAATTGTGATATGATCCTCACGAATCGCATAAGATGCTAGCACAGTATTAATCACTATAGTCCCGGTTGCCCAACGAAGTCCTTGACAGAATCTGGACACCTGAGCTTCTAGCACATGTTGAGTGGATCGAAGACCAGTATGAAGAATGGTGATAGGGAGAAGGGGGAAACGGAATGAAGGTAATAGCGCATGCTTTAAAGCATGCGCTATTTTGCGTGCGAATTTTCTCGAGATTGATTTATAATCAGCACTCGTTTATATAATGCCGAAGCATTTCCATAAAGTGTCATCATTACATGCGAATCTAATTGCGTCCTGTAATGTTCGTGAACTCTCTCCTAACGCAACAATATGGCAATCACTAAGTCGAAGAAGAAGCATCCTATTAGCCCCCGCAAGAAGTCAAAACTGATTGTAGTGTTGTCATACCTTTGCATAACAACACTTTAAATATCTAGTCTCCAATAAATGGAGGACCTTTCACAAACAATTGGAGAAACCCGAATTTGCGTCGAAAAATTCACAGCCAATCATATGAATGAAGTCAACAGGATAAGAAATAAGAGCAACTCCCAAGATCATTATGAAAGGTTGATGGCGGCGTTCTACACGAGTAAGATATGGCCCAAAGGCACAACTATACGATGTGCTTTTATGGGGACTGGCAACCAGATTGTACGGACATCTATTGAGGCCATACAGGACATTCGTTCTGACGACGGGCAACCTTTGAAAATGGACCCTCTCCAGAAAGGTGTTGGCGAGATGTCCGTGCGACAAGCGATTCGTAAGATCGTTAGGGAGAGAATACAGCCAATTACTGGATTGAATTTCACATGGGTCGACAAGCCTTCTGCAGCTCAAGTACGTATTGCGTTTGATCCAAACGCAGGAGCCTGGTCTCTTGTTGGTACAGACTGTCTACATGAGAATCATTCTAAACCAACAATGAATCTTGCCTGGTTCGACGTTGCTACAGTTTTGCACGAATTTGGTCATGTTCTCGGTATGGTCCATGAGCATGATAACCCAGATAATAATCCAATACAATGGAATGATGCGCGCGTATTTGCATGGGCGGCTCAAACCCAAGGATGGTCTCATAGCGTTACCGAACAGAATATCATACAAAGATACAAACAAAAACTAATAAATGGGTCGAAATTCGACCCTCTATCGATCATGCTCTATTTCTTCCCTGCAAAATTAACCCTCAATAATGTAGGAACACATCAAAATCTTCGTCTGTCCGGTGACGATGTGTTATATATCTCAAAGATGTATCCAGGAGGGACCGTAAGTCCACAGAAGTTCTACCCGCAAGTGTATGGCGAGCCTCTCGAACAGTCCATACAGCATGCGTATAAGTTAAGAGAAAAAGACTTTAGCGAACATGCAAAAGACCATGGTAAGTCGAACAAAAGACTTATAATAATAATTGTATCGTCTGTCGTCGGATTCCTCCTCTTATTAGGATTAGTGATTTTTCTTGTCATGTTCTTCAGAAAGAAAAAGGTGCGAAGATATGGACGGTAAGTTAATTTAAGAAAGAGAAGGAAGATAAGGAAGAGAAGGAAGAGAAGGAAGATAAGTAATTAAGATATGGGAAGCAAAAATTCAAAAGGGGAAGATATGGTACTCACTCTAACAACTAGATCACGTAATTATCACGTCAATGTTTGTTCAAGTGATACAGTCAAAACGTTATTGAAAACATCGTTGAACACATTAGGTCACGATCTCTCACTCTTATCTGATGTATACTTGGTATTTGCAGAAAACGAAATAAGAGATACGAAACAGAGGCTATATAATATCGGAATGTGCGATCAAGCGGAGTATCACCTTGGTATCCGTACAAAAAGAACTCCTCTTAAGATATCACTAAAGATCATACAATCTAGAGAAGCCTAATTAGAAGACTCTCTGGAGATTTATATACGGGAATATACAGGAATATACGGGAATATACGTGAATATACGGGAATATAAGACAGAGTTTCTTATATTTATCTGTTTTTATAAATGATGAGAAAGCGCACTATGGCTAAGTGGACTATCATCTTAAGCATAGTCTCATTTGCCTTTATTCTTCTCTCCTACTTTGGTGTTATCCGATTTCTATCGCTGCATTACTATTCAACCGAGGGGTACACAAAGAATTACGCGAAATTACCCAAACCAGAGAACAGAGTAGTTGCAACGTTTTCCACAAGCAAAAACCAAGCCCCAGAATTAAGAGGAATGGTCAATTCGGTTCTCGATCAAACAATGAGAGTAGATCTCGTCGCATTAAACACATCAGAAGGAGAGGAGGAACAACTTCCAAGTGGATACACAGATATCATCAGCGTATTTCCCGTAGCTAAAGACTACGGGAAGTGGAAAGGACTAATCCCAACACTAGCGAGAGAACTAGACGATGAGACAATCATCATATTTCTTCAAGACAACATGATATATGGGAAAGATGTATTCGAACAACTTCTTGAGGCACACGAAAAATACCCAGATAAAGCAATATCATCAAAGGGTGCACTTCTCGTGAAGGCTAGTTTTTTCTCTCCAGATGTACTAGGCCATGGCAAGACTGAATTCGATGATAACTGGCTAAGAGAGAATCTACTCATGGAAACACATTCGATTGGGAATGCCGATACCATGAAAAGTATGTTTTAAATGTGTCTATACATGTTGTTATGCAACAATACAAAACTTTATTGGATATACCGTATAACGTTTTCCTTATACCACACCTGATGGTACATCCATATCTGCTCCATCTTCTCCATCTTCTCCATCTACTCCATCTTCTCCATCTTCTCCATCTTCTCCATCTACTCCATCTTCTCCATCTGCTCCATCTTCTCCATCTTCTCCATCTACTTTCCTTGATAGCATTCTGCGAGCGGATTCTTCTTCGAGTGCAGCTCGCTTGCCCGGTGGGAGAACTTCTTGATCAACCTCTGGTATTGGATCTTCTTCAACAAGGAAACGGATGAAGTTGTCTTGACCCTGTGACGGATTTGCAGTAATATTAGCTGCTTCTCTCGCGTCCATGTACGACTTGTAATATGTATTTTTGTATTCTGGATATTCTACGTCCATATCTGCTATAAAATGTCTAGTCTTGATCAATGAGTTAATTACTTCCTTCAATTTCTTGTGATGCTCAAAATACATCCAACTGAGTTGTGCGTGTTTGTTACGAGAGGTGATATAGTCGTCATATGGCTCGCTCTCTGTTTTCTTAGCATCTGAAAGGAGATCTTGTTCTCGTCGTTCCATACTCTTCCCCTCTTGTTTTTCCGCTTGGCGTTTTTCTTTCAGATCTTCTCCTATACATTCTGTAATTTGTTTGCTGATATCTATTTCGGATGTTTCATTAACGTAATCAGGTGAAGATGTTATTGGGAACGGCCGCCCGACAGGCATATGATAGATTTGATGGTATGAGTCGACTTTTCGGATTAGATATTCAGCACGGTCGTTAGCTTCGATTTCGGTTGCATAGTTTCCTCTAAGTTTCGCCATTCCATATACTCCGCTTGCATTGGGCGTTGCTCCTTTGGCTGGGACGAAGGAGATAAGACCAATGGACTGCATCAGTGGTGGTGGATCTTGGTATGACCTGTCGTATTTCGGGCATTTCTCAAGGAATTGTTTGTTGTTGATGGTCTTCATGCCTATATCGACTTGATCGTCTGTAAGTTTTGGAGCATCTCTGTCTGGTCCACATCGATTGGCAGGATTTCTGTCATCAGGTGTGGTGAGCGAATTTTCGCGTTCCCATTCAGGGTGTTCTACTGATTGTGAGTTCATACCCAATATATATATTGTCTTTAGATAACTTAAACATTCAAGTTTAGATTAACGTCATCAGCCAGTACTGGTAATGCATACATTTGAATTGAGTTTTATAGCAATCAATGTTGGAATAGATAAATGCCGAGAGTAATATGTGAGAAGTGTGGTACCGAACTCCATCACCGAGGATTGAAGAGACATCAGGAGAGAGAAGTTTGTCAGAATAGGCAAGTATTCTTAGCTAAACCACCTCTTGAAGTAATAGTGATAAACCAGCAGAAAGAGATCGAACAACTTATTATAGAACTGGAAAAGTTTAGCAAGGAGGTACAAGAGCAACAGTTATATATCAATCAGCTTCGTAAGGAATCACGGTATTATTGTCCACATAATTTGCAGAGGAGAAGGTGTCGTATATGTGTACCAGAATCTCCTCACTTCTGCAAACTGTGTCGTTACATAACTGCAAGTAAGAAGTATAAAGGGTATTGTGTCCTTTGTTACGTTCATACATTTCCAAGTGATAAGTTATCGAAGAAGGCTCATCGTAAGTCAGACGAGTTGAAAGTTAAGGTTTACCTAGCTGATACGATTCCGGAATTCGTTCATAATCGTCGTATCTGGCTAGGTGATTGTAGCGCTCCTTATCGTCGGTTCCTCGATTTCCATGTTATGATTGGTAACACATTGGTTGTGATTGAGGTAGATGAGAATCAGCATAAATATTATAGCAAAGAAGATGAGGAGTTACGTGTGCATGAGATTTTACATAATATTGGATTGGATAAGAAGATGGTATTCATTAGGTTTAACCCTAGTCCGTATAAGTGTGAGGGAACACAAGTTTGTATAGATAATCGTCTTGTTGCATTGGTTGATGAGGCGAAGAAGGTGATTGAGTATTTGAGGTCTGGCGAGGAGTACGAAGCTATTCATCATGAAGTTAAGATGTTTTACGATGAATGTTAATATGGAGATATTTCTCAAGTACACGAACTATCGGATATTTTCGTTCCATTTCACTAAACCTTTAGAGTCGATGAGAATCTTTTGTACACATTTGAGACGTTAAATATGAGTTACTTCACGTAGGATGGATTTACTTTAGTCGGCGACATCTACGTTAAAAATCATTTCAGATTTGAGAGATTTTTAATTTTGGAGCTCGAGGAATATTAATATTTGGATAATGATTTGACGAGTTTGAAAAATATATGACAGTTGATATTCAGGCTATCTTTTTTAGACATGTGCTCCAAGGAAATCGCGTCTAATTCACGTGATGTGTACCGTACGATAGCCCTTGAAGTACATTCTTACTAGGTGGAAGCAAAATTACACAATACCGAAGATTCCGAACCATCCATCATACAGTATAGAGTGCCTCCATCTCCTGCTGTATGTGTGCATGGATCTATATGATGCTTATCTTCCCCCCAATCATAACAGAAATGACACTGAGATGTATCTCCTGTTGTAGCTTCGCACGCGCCCGGATAATTTATATCTGAACATGATGCTGGAGCAAAACAATGCCCTGTATTTCCCCCTACTGTTGTAGTACTCGATGCAGGACGCCCATATGTGCACATAGGTTTCATGCATCCTAAAGAGTATGTTGTACATGGATTAGATCCAGTAGGTGAACCTTGGTGAGTTACTTGCATATCTGTACGATTTTCACATGGTATTGGTTCAGTACATATAGTCCCTGTCATAAGTGTTGTTACTGATCGCAATGTTGTATCCACACCGCTACTAGCAGGAGTTCCTACATGCTCTCCTGTAGCTGTCGCGACTACTTCACAAACACATTTATTATCTACTACTTTACCATATGGCGGATTACACATGGTACATTTTGCTCGTTGATCAAGACTATCTGGGTTTACCATGTCAACATCTGTACATTCGCCGCAGGTAGTCGCAAAACTTTTACTTTGAATTTCTCCCGTGTCACTATCACAACAATATACGCTGTTTTCATCGACACCCTTCGGACAACCCGTGGCAGAGCATAGGGGGTACGAATCAGATGCTTTTTCACCCCATGTACACGTAGTCCCATCCCAATTAACATAGTCAACGGTGTCTTTTCGTAGTGTTGATATACTCAGACAATCTGAGAAAGAACAAGAGGTAGAGGCAGAGGCACTAACTTTTCTCCTCAATTTACCGGGGTCCGTATCTCCTGTTTTACAGTATACGATATTTTCACTATTTGGACATGTAGTAGCAGTAATATCCATGGGTCCATTACAAAACAACAGATCGTCCCTACCTGTGTCTGCGTGGATATTTGGGTAATATGAATTAGGATTAAATTGACATTCAGGTTTTGTTTGGCAGGATGTTAACCACCCTCCACCTTCAGTGTTTGTGTAACATAGACTACTATCACTACAAAATACTGGAACTGTATTTACAGGAGTTGGATTTTTACTCATCGGATGCTTATCATCTACCTGTCCACCAGTTGGTCCATATCCACATACATATGCACACGTATTTGTTTTAGGATTACATTGATATCCCTTGGTGGCATCGCAACATGTCGTGTCACCGGAACACTTGGTTATACAACACAAACCATCTGCCAACATACCTGGATCACAACATGTATGACCATCGTTGCTCAATACCTGTCCTTCAGGACAACACCCATAGCTTTTACCATCAGTAGATCCGGTGCAACCAGATTCGGGTGCACAACACGTTGTGGTTCCGTTCCCACATAATGAGCAATTCATCCCTGTTTGACAACATATTGCTGTCGATCCAGAAGGACCGGTTGAGCATATTGACTTATATGTACCACCCGTACATGCTGTTGGGGATGGGGATGGGGATGGTTTAATTCCACAACCAAAACATCCTGTCGCAGCACTAGATGCGCATGGCGTAGGATAAATTAAACTTTGTAGACAACATTTTGTCGTATTGTTTATATCATTGTAACACGTATTATTACCTGCACATGCGTGTCCATCAGCACAACATCCGTTTGTACATGTATAATCACCACAACGAGTTTCGCCAGGACCACAATTAGGGATACATCCACTATGATCAGAATTCCAATCATAACCAGGCACGCAGTTACATTCACCAGAAGTTGGGTCTGTTCTCGCATTATCCATATCGCACTGTGTTATACACTTATTATACACATCTGACCATATCCCTGTATCACACCTCTTCCTTGCTGTATTCGTAATTGATCGAATTGCTACCACGCTTCCGATAACGATTGTCACGACAATTAATATAGAGACAATACTCTTGAAAATAAGTAACTTGTTCATTTATTAGCATATAGATATTTTTTATCAATATAAGGAGACGATATGTGACCATATTGTATGTCTTATTTCTTAATCGAGATTTATGTATTTTAAACATAAATCAATACATTTCCAGCTATTCAAATTCTTTTATGCAAGTGATTCGCATCGTGATGAGGATGCGATTGTATGCAATGAAAAACATGCGACGATGTCCTTCGACGTACAATGTATCTTCTTTACTATTACTTTGACTGATTGTAGTATTGTAATCTGGTAAGTAGACTGCTACTATACGTCTCGCAACTGTCCACATCATCTCTCTTGCATCCTCCAAAGAATTACAGTATCCGTGTGGGTCATCTGCGATCATTAGCACATACTTTTCAGTATTTGGTTTGTGTTTAATACATGGCATTTCCTCCTCTCCCTCCTCTCCCTCCTCTCCCTCCTCTCCCTCCTCTCCCTCATCTCCTCTCTCCTCTCCTTCATCCCCATCCTCTTCCTCTCCCTCCTCTCCCTCATCTCCTCTCTCCTCTCCTTCATCCCCATCCTCTTCCTCTTCCTTCTCTTCCTTCTTGTCTATCTCAACAGATGTATCTAGATATCCCCATAGCATTCTTTAGTAGCAAGCACTTTTGTTTAAATTTAAATAGGGATATCGCCGGACGATATGAAGACGATCAGAAACGGATATCGGGTTTTAGTTGAGAAACTATTGGAAATTATGCACAACTGACCTGTTAAGCGAAGAATAAAGTTAGACGATAGTTTCCACAGTAGACCTTGATTTCCGGGAGGGAGGAAATAGAAAATCGAAATATAAAAGCCTTATCTTTGAATAGATCAAATGGAGCTCTCATCAGTCGATCAAATGCTTCGTTCTCATTACGTAGACGGAGTATGGAACACGCATGTATCTGTTATTCAACCAAAGCGAAGTTATTATGTGGGTAGTAATGTATCAGACGACTTATGGAAGCTGTATTGCGACGCAGTTTACAAAAACGAGGCAGCTGTTATTGGTCTTGCTGAAAAGCCTCAACAATATCTTCCGATACTTGTTGACATTGACCTTAAAATAAACGAGGATGATTGTCAGGATTGGACAGTCGAAAAGCCACCGTGTACTGATATGCACATCACGCAAGTTGTTGAAGTATATCAGTCAGTATTACGCGACGCAGTAGAGGATTGCACAGACGAACAATTGACCTGTGTCGTGCTGAACAAACCACCATACCGTATCATTCGTGGAGACACGTCTTGGGTGAAGAACGGCTTTCACTTGCATTTTCCGTCTATTTTTCTGAGAACTGACGCTCAAAAGGTTCATATAATTCCTAGAGCGAAAGATCTGATAAAAAAGATGGACATTTTTGCTGACTTGGGTATTGAGGATTCCTCGAGTCTTGTGGATGAAGGAGTTCTTACAGTTTGTTGGTTGATGTATGGGAGCAGGAAGCAAGAAAATATGGACCCATATCGTCTTTCCAAGATTATAGATGCGGGAGGAGACGAGATAGAATTAGAAGATGCTTTCGCGAAGTACAATGTGTACGACGCGAACGAACGTCTTATAAATATTAGAGGGCAGGTTGAGTACAACCTGCCCCGTATTCTAAGTATAATTCCAGAAGGAAGAGAGACACATGAGATTCGACACGGTATGGTACCTCTAATCAAAGAGAGAATGCAGAGAGATAGGAAAAAGAATATATACAATACTACAGTCTCTGTCTCGGATGCTCTGACGTTATCAAGGAAGCTATTGCCTATGTTGTCGGACTTTCGTGCAATAGATAGGCACGAATGGATGACAATAGGGTGGGCTTTATACAGTATTGGGGAAGGATCCATAGAAGCGCTTGAGCAATGGCTTGAATTCTCGGAGCGATCTCCTGAGTATGACGAAACTGCATGTATCTCGGCATGGGAGAAGATGGTGCAGAAGGATATCACGTTAGGTACACTAAGATACTATGCGTCGTTAGACAATCCAGATGCGTACAAAGAACTTAAATGCGAACTTGCCAATAACCATGTTAAAGAAGCGCTTAACGGTTCACACACAGATATCGCTCGACTCCTCTATGAAGAGTATTCGAACGAATTTGTGTGTGCATCTATGTCTACAAAATCATGGTATCAATTCAGGAATCACGTTTGGAACGAAATAGAATGTGGTGTTTACCTCTCGTTGCGAATCTCAAACGATGTCGTCAAACAGTACATTCACCTTGGTGTCGAAGCACTTAAAGGCGAATCAGATGACGCTGCTAATAGCGCTCGGACAGATGCGGCGCGGAAGCTAATCAAGAACCTGAAAACAGCTCCATATAAGGCTAATGTTATGAAAGAGGCCGCAGAGATTTTTTATGACTCGAGATTCAAAGAGAAACTTAACCTCAATCCAAATCTCATCGCATTCAAAAATGGAGTGTACGATCTCAAAATCAATAGTTTTCGCATTGGAAGACCAGAAGATTTCCTCAGTATAGCAATGCCCATTAGATATAGCGAGTTCTCTCCAATGGACGAAGCTGTAACAAACGTTTACGATTTCCTTGAGAAGATCTTCCCAGATACCTCGATACGCAAGTATTTTCTTGACATCTACTGTGATATCTTTGTTGGTGGAAATAAGAAGAAGATTGTCCTCTTCTGGACAGGAGATGGAGATAATGGTAAATCAGTTATGCAAACTTTATTTGAGAGAATGCTTGGGAGGTTAGCTATCAAATTTGAAACTACTCTTCTAACTGGTAAGAAAGTACAGATGGGTGCTGCTTCGCCAGAGTTAGCACGGGCTGGACCTCCAGTGCGTCATGCTATTTTAGAAGAACCCGATAACGACGAACGACTCAATGTTGGAATTCTGAAAAAGCTCAGCGGAAATGATAGTTATTGGGCAAGAGATCTCTTTGAACCAGGTAAAGCAGTTAGAGAGGTTCTACCCCAATTTACACTAAGTTTTGTGTGTAACAAACTCCCGGAGCTTAATCATCCTGATCCCGCAACGTGGAATCGTATCCGAGTGATTCCGTACGAAGCCACGTTTGTTCGACCAGGCGAACCTTGTCCTGAAACATATGAAGAACAACTAAGACAGAAACGATTTCCTATGGACCTCGAATTCTCTGACAAGATTCCAGATATGGTCGAAGCATTTGCTTGGGTTCTACTTGAACACAGGAAAAAACCGAGAAGTAACTTTGAACCAGAGAAGGTAAGACAAGCAACCGCTGTTTACAGAAGACAAAACGATGTATACAGGCAATTCGTCGAAGAATGTGTCACCGAGGAGAAGGAAGGGAAGATCACGATGGTAGAGGTATATGCAGCGTACAAAGAATGGTTCAAGGAAGGATTCCCTGGACGTCAGGTTATCTCAAAGAACGAATTGAAAGGCCACATGAACAAACTCTGGGGAGACAGCGAGCCAGGACCAAAATGGAGTGGCTACCGGATGAAGTCGCAAAAGGATAATTACAACGAAGATTACTACGCTGAAGAAGACGAGAAACAAACAGAAGACGTAAAGGACGATATAAGGGACGATATAAGGGACGATATAAGGGACGATATAAGGGACGATATAGAGGACGATATAGATGTTCCGATACAGACTTGTTCTGATGTTGAAGAGATGATCCAAATAGAAGAGATTGGAGAAAAGGACAAGAAAAGAAAGGAAAGACGAACAAAGAGAAGCAAGAGTATGGTGCGAACAGGAAGTGAATGCGAAGAGGAGGAAAAGGAGGAAAAAGAATATGAAGATAAGCAGAAGGAAGATAAGAAGAAGGAAATAAAGGAAATAAAGGTAAAGAAGAGCAAAGTTAAAGTTAGAAAAAGTAGATCTGTCAACCCAATGATTGAAGTGGTTTAAGGAGAACTGCGAATGTTGTATGCAATTTGAACTCACACTCGAGACGCTTTGTGAATTCTTTGACGAGATTATCCCAAGTTATTTCATCGTTACCGAAGAGCTTACTCACACGTGGGAAACATCCGTCTACCCAGACATCAAACGCCGAGAAAAGGAAGGAGAAGAGCTGACTCCAGACGAAAAAGAATGTTCCCTATCATGGGAAACAGAAGACCCACCGAACGCGATTATTGATGGTCTCTTACATACCGTTATAGATAACCCAATTAATATCAGTGAGATATTTGTTCCTTGGTATGCCGATAAATACGATATCCCTATACAGATGATACACTTCACAGTCCACGATATTCGGCGATTATTAGGAGAGCTTAATGGTATATGGGACGAATTGGTGATGGATGGTTTCCTGAACTTTCGCGATGATTTCATTCAACTCATCATCGCAAACCTCCTTCTCAATATGAAAACTCTTGATGACTTCCGACCCTATTTGAGTAGGAAAAATCATGCAATACTTGAGTATCTCCAATGGAACTATGATGTACGTTTTGACAGAAAGTATCACGACTTTTTCCGGCGTATATCATGTAAGCTACAGCTTAAACATGATCTCATGTGTATCTTACCAATAGATCTCTCAATTCGTATTGTTCGTCTTATCTAAGACTAGAAGTCAGAATCATTTGATATCTTCAAACGATTCATACATACTTTACATACTTAACATACTTATACTTTACATACCTACATATCCTTCTAATTATAATTCAATTAATCATGAATAAGCGAAAAAATCTCACTCATCAAGATAAATGGGAGAAACACAATATCACGTTAAAAAAAGTGCGCGAAGGAAGAGTAGGGGAAGGAAGAGTAGGAAGATTATGAGTAGGAAAAGTAGGGGAAAGAAGAGTAGGAAGATTAGGAGTAGGAAGAGTAGGGGGATTAGGAGTAGGAAGAGTAGGAAGATTAGGAGTAGGAAAAGTAGGGAAATGAGTAGGGGGAGGAGTAGGGGGAGGAGAAGTAGAGGCAGAAGGAGTAGGAGGAGTAGAAGTAGAGGCAGAAGGAGTAGGAGTAGAAGGAGTAGAAGGAAAATGTCAAGAAGAATGTTGATTCGGAGATCAAGGGGAGGGGTGCTTTCCCAGGAAGAAAGGGAACGAAAATTGAATGATTTTCTCGCTAGAACCGAAGGGAGACGGATGGAGTTGGATCTGGAAGCATCTTTACGAGAATTCCTGGGGGATCCTGACCGAAGGCCTGCTTTTAAGCACGGTCGCAAATTGAAATCGAAACGTGAGAGAGATGAAAGGGTACAGACAATGCCAACACTCCCAGAAAACATGACAGGTGTAGTACCACAATATTCGACTGGAAATGACGCGAAACACAGAGCATCGATCGCAGATATGCCTCTCGTGAGCCGTCTCCTACAGCATGGTATTATCAATCTGAATGACTACGAGGGTCTCTCAGACGATAGCGGTATTGGAGGCATGTTAATTACGTACATCGATAAGAATACGGGAAAGAAACAAGTTCTCTACGAAGCAAAAACGGTCCCTGGAAAATGGACATTCGAGTCGGAAACCTTTTACGCCAAAGATGGAACTGTGCACTCGCAGTGAATATTCATCTACGTCAGCATACGTCCTCCACAATCTCCATTATCCAGATCCTATTTTTACGATCGCAATATATGAATTTGCTCCAGATGAAACCACTAGTGTTCCTGTACTTGAGTCTTGCTCAAAAGTAACGTTAAGTGTTGTGGAAGATGTTAAACGACCTATCCATGGTAATTGCTGCACTGTAGTAACAGATCCAGCTGCCGCAACTTTAGATGAGACTGAAATGCCTGTTATGTTAATTGTCCTACTGCCATCTGATATTGGAGTACCCCATTCAGCGCTTGTCACAATATCCCATGTACCTGGATTCAATACTATATCAGTCGTGCCTGGTGTAAATGTTATATCACTTCCAATAGAACTTATAGAAGCACCAGTCGCTGTTGCAGACCCAGCATTTGTTACATTCAGAGTACTTAATGGTATTACTGCGCTGCTCATAAGAGGTGAACCCGCGGGACCTGTCGGACCTGTCTGACCATTTCCCCCACTACCTGTTGGACCTGTATGCCCCATCGGTCCTGTGTACCCAGTATAACCGGTAGGACCTGTATTGACTGATGGTCCTGCAGGGCCTGTAGGACCTGTTTCACCCCTTAAATCTGATCCGCCAGCACCTGTTGGTCCTGTTGGTCCTGTTGATGAAGGCCCTGTAGGTCCAGTAGGACCTGTCGAAAGAGGTCCAGTAGGACCAGTAGGTCCTGTTGTTCCTGTTGGTCCTGTAGGGCCAGTAGGTCCGGTGTAGCTTCCTGTTGGGCCTGTTGGTCCTGTTAGACTTGCACCTGTAGGACCAGTACTCCCTGTGATTGATGGTCCTGTAGGACCAGTAGTTCCTGTTCCAGATATTGAATTCGATATATTCCATGCATTCCCATCCCATACAATTATCGATCCTGATATGGCAGATGAGATATCAGAACTGATAGAAGTGTTTTGAAGCATATTCGCATTGAATATTGGGGCCTCGGCTGAACTAGCAAGAGATTCGTCTGAAACAATTGTATTTCGTATTGTAAAACTCATTTATTTAGTCTTCATAATTTCGAAATCATTCATTTATTTAGTCTTCAAAGTAAATGAGTAGTTTCTCAGTACAAAATACAATTGTTTCTAACGAATCTCTTGCATCTGCAGCAGAGACCCCTATGTTCAATGCCTCACAAATCCAATCCTCACCAATCGATCCTTCCTTGAGCTCAGTTCCTACCGGGTGTTTACTCCAATATAATGGTACACAATGGTCTTACTCTTCTGCATATATAGAACTAGGACCAACTGGTCCCACAGGTACAATCGGATTGGGTCTTACAGGTCCCCCCAGTGTTGTCTTTGGATACCAAGGACCTACAGGTACGGGAATCCCAATCACTGGATCAACAGGATACACTTCCGACGACATATTTGGTCCTACAGGTCCTGCAAATACGATATCCTCGTTACCAGGACCAACGGGACATACAGGCAATTCGATTGGACATACCGGTACAGTTGGACCTTCAGCAACAGTTGGAGGAGGAACGGGATATACAGGATCTACAGGACCAGTATCAATAGACAATACAGGTGCTACAGGAACAATAGGACCAACCGGAAGCAACCCAACTGGACCCCCAGGAAGTGGGCTTGGTATTGATGAACATACAGGTGCCACAGGGTCCGCAGGATTCTACCCTCCAAGATTGCTTGATGCATTTCTCAGTATCCCATCTCAGTCTATCGCCTCTTCTCCCACACCAACAACACTAACATCTTCTGTTACATCAACAACATCAGGATTTTATCTTATCTCTGGAGGCACTACTATAGGAGTGCCACAAGGGCTTTGGAAGTTCGTTGTCGATATTACATGGGCTGCCAACTCATCCGGATCACGTACAATACGAATACTTGATGCAATAAATTCAGTAGATGTTTTCGCAAAAAGCCAGATTAAGGCATCACCTTCAGGCGAAACAAAACAACGGCTTACATTCATCGGTAATTTTAACAATATCGATGCAACTATATATACAAGCAGCTCATGATGGAGGACCAACACTTGCCGTATCTGGAACAATATCTGTATTCAGTTACACTCAAGCAATTCCAACTGGACCAACAGGTCCACAAAGCCCAGTACCACCAGGGGCGAATGAGTTCGCCCTTCGCTTTGTCAACCACGACACAACTAACCCCCCACTCGAACTTGGAATCTTTTACCAAGATGTCCCGGGTACAACAGGATACCATATGGCACCATCTGGAAATGCCAATTATCCAAGTCAAGTAAACATAAATCCAACAGGAATTGCGGTATCAAGCTTATTCAAATTCACGTGGTCAGACTTACCAATTGTTAATGGGGATACAAATACGCGAGAGATAATTTTAGGAGGGTCAACTCCAGTCTTGAACAGCATGCGAATATATATATCAAAAACATCTATCTCCACAACTCCCGCCCCATTCACAACATGGACATCTGATCCATCAACAGGAATCATAGGTGGAGTTCCGCAAAGTTTAATAGAAACACTACCTGCTTCAACGATGACTATCGATTTCGCAGAAATATCGTACAATGTTCCTGCAGGAGGACATACTCTCTTCAGCAATCAAAGCACAGTTGATGGACTAAACATACCTCTTTCTATTGAAGTCATATACAAGAATGCTGTTGGTAACCGCAGAATGACAAATGGACCTCTAGGTATAACGGAAAAAATGTCAACATTATTAAGCGCATATAGCTCTCAAACAACAGGTACAACTTTCTGGAGTACATTACTACCAGATCCTTCAGCTCCCGCGCGAATATCGGCACCTCAAAAACTCAGTGCAACCGGACCATGGAATAACTACATGGACACATATGTCGATCAAGTATTCGAGAAATGGAATGGTGACACACTAACGTTCACCCCTATTTCAACAACTATATTTACATCTGCAAACGTCACAACAAGTCCTACCGGAATGCATGTATCCGCAACAGGAGGAACTCCCGGATTATTCGAGTTCGATATCCCAAAGAATCTAATTACTGGATATTCTAGAGATATACTCGGTCAAAGCGGAGTCTGGGTTACTGGAGACTCGAATGAACAAGTAGTCAAGACTTATCTAGTCTCAGCATTCGCAAGAGGAGTTATACATTTACAGGACGAACAGTATGCTAGTTCATCAATATTCAAGGGAACGCCATTCTCAAATAGTACATGGAACGATTGGCTTGCTAAAGGAGTAAACTTCTACCGTAATGTTAATCCTCATATTTATGGACAATATCTACATGAACGATCCCTTATCAATAACGTGGATGGAGTTTTCCTACCTTTTTCCTATGCTTTATCATTTGATGATGTGTACAACTGGTCCAGCGAAATGACTAGTGATCAAGTAGGTACTTCGCCAACAACCGAAACCCAACTTGAACGAGTAATTATCGAGATCTACGAAAATGACAATTATTAATACTCAGATACCAAAATTTGGATACATATCTACTATGATATCTTTGGTAGTGGAAATAAGAAGAAGATTGTTTTCTCCTGTCCAGGAGATGGAGATAATGGTAAATCAGTTATGCAAACTCTATTTGAACGAATTCTTGGATGTTAGCTATCAAATTTGAAACACTCTTCTAACTGGCAATAAAGCACAGATGGGTGCTGCTTCGCCAGAATTGGCACGGGCTGGACCATCAGTACGTCATGGCTATTTTAGCAAGAAAAACTATGCAATCATTGCGTATCTCCAGCGGAACTATTCCCTACGTCTTGACAGGAAGTATTAAAAGGTATCAAAAGATTTATGCATACTTTACGTATCTTTTACAATAATATACAGTCGCAATGTCCGCAGTCGCAATGTCCGCAGTCGCAATGATCATCACACGGGAAACAGCAACAATGAACGTATTCGTCGATATATATATCTGAACAAGGATCCTGACCCCCCATTGTCTCTACCTCATCTTTCTCGTCTGTTTGTTCTACTTTCTTCTCGTTTTTGAGAAGGTAATCAGTTTTCGATGCATACATTACGTATATTCCCTAGTGATTAGTACGAAGATTCAATTTTGTGACAAATTGAATGTTCTTGAAACGTATAAATGAATTTTCATTCTTCTTCCTTATCGAAGCATGCGATATGGAGCCTGACACTCGAGAGATAGAAAGTATTTCATTCGGAGTGTACTCTGAAGAGGAGATTATTAGGATGTCTGCCTGTAAGCTCACAACCGAGAATAGTAAGGCTGGATACGGTAGTGTGTATGATCCGAGGATGGGGACGACAGATTTCAACATTCCGTGTGAAACGTGTAAGCAGAAGCCTGACAAGTGTCCCGGACATTTTGGATACGTGGAGTTCAATATGCCTATTCTTCATCCTTTACATATCAAGGAAATACTTAGCTACCTTCGCTGTATTTGTATGAAATGTTCGCGACCTTTGATAACTGAAGGACAAGTTGATTTGGATGACTTGAAGAGATTCAAAGGTAACTCACGTTTTTCTAGGATCCTTCTCAAAGCAAGGAAAGTAAGTGTTTGTGGCCACTGCAGTAACAACCAACCAGGATTCGAATTAGGTTCTGTAGACGGGTCTATTTCTATGGTTTATCTTGACAAGAATAAGCGAGTCAATGAAGACGGGAAAAGCAAGACAGAGAAAACGAAGGTGAGCATTGCTCTCACTGTCGACGAAATTCGTAAAATCCTAGACAATGTGTCGGAAGATGATGTACGTCTTCTGGGATACGATCCTACACTCATACATCCGCGAAACTACATTATGACGACTTTGCCTATACTTCCGCCGGCAGATCGACCATACGTCATTGCAGACGGCAAGACCTCTGATGACGATATAACGATTCATTATTGTAATTTAGGGGATACTCCCATGATTCTTTGGTCGGGTGAAACTAAATTGGTGCAAGATATTACTATCGGAGATTACCTTATTGGTTATGATGGGTATCCAAAACAAGTTGTTGCTACTTGTTCAGGACGCGATGAAATGTTTGAAATCGAGCAGCAATTTGGGGACAATTATACTGTTAATAGTAAGCACAAACTATGTCTACGGTTTTCAGGGCATAGAACGGTTTATTGGAGTGAAGCCGAAAACGCTTGGCAGATGGTTTGGTGTGAGAATGAAACATACAAACGTAAGATTTGTTCAGTATACGTGAACGATAAAGTTTCCAAGGACGAGGCATATGAGAAAATCATGAAAATTAGAGATACGAAGGATTCTAATGATCTATTGAATATTCCCGTTAATGAATACCTCCAGCTGAATCCGTCTACAAGAAATATGTTGAAAGGGTACAAAAGCGAGGGCGTACATTGGCCCGAGCGTAAGGTTTCACTTGATCCATATATTCTTGGGATGTGGTTGGGAAACGGTTGGAAGAATGGCACCGGCTTCGCCTCAAACGATGATGAATTAACGATTGAGTGGATACGGTGGGCTAGGTCGAACGATGCTGACATTCTCCATAATGGACCCTATGATTTTCGAATTCGGCGCACAACACTTGATGGAGCTAATCCATTGGGAAGTATAGAATCAAGTTGTTTGTGTTGCACGGGTTGTGAACAGAAACGTATTAGCATATGTATGTCTGAAGAAGAGAGGGATAGTGCAGGTATTGTATTTCCAATCGAACGAATTCCTCGTCAAAGCTCAACAACTAATAAACTCACAAATCCTTTCGAGGATCTGTTGAGAGAATACGGTTTAGTGAATAACAAACATATCCCACAAGACTACCTCATAAACAGTCGAGAGACACGCCTTGAATTGTTAGCAGGACTTATTGATACTGATGGAACGAAGGCGTCAGAATCGGAAAGTATAAAATTCACCCAGTGCGTTGCGGATAACGGTGCAATACTGGAAGGTTTTGAATTCCTCGTACGTTCTCTTGGATTCTCCTGTACTACATTTCCATATACAGTTACTCATTCTGGAAAAGAATGTCATTACAAGACACTATCAGTGTCCGGGGATAAGATGGAAGAGATTCCTCTTCGTCTTGCGCGAAAAAGGTGTAAAAGAACAAACAGGAAAGATGCACTCACAACAGGAATAAATGTCAAACCAGTTGGTGAAAACACCTACTATGGCCTGCAACTCGAAGGTGAAGACAAAAAATTTCTACTTGGCGATTTCACTGTAGCCCACAACTGCTTTGCAGGACATACCCAAATATTGACATGGGATGGGAAACAGAAGGCAGCAAGTAAGATCCGAATAGGTGATACTCTTGTAGGATTCGATTTCAATCCAGTGAGAGTAAAAGCTACGTGTACAGGTCGCGATAAGATGTACAGAGTAGATCAGGAGATGGGCGGTTCTTACACAGTAAGCAGTAAACACCTTCTTTGTCTCAAAGATAGAAGCGATGTGAATGAGGGGGAAAGAGGGGAAACAGATAAAATGAGATATAGTAAGAAGCTTTTGCGTGATGGTCATTCGGGCAAGTACGTGAATCTATCAGTAGAGAGATACCTAGAACTTGATGAAGATTCACGGAAAGAGCTTGATGGATACAGACGAGTCAGTTATAGCAGTCTATCAAGGAGGGATAAGATCTACTTTACAGGTATCGAAATTACTCCCGTTGGTGAAGGAGAATACTATGGGTTTCAGATAGAAGGAGAAGATAAACGTTTCCTCCTTGCGGATTTTACAGTTGTTCATAATTGCGATATCATCAAACTGAACAACAACCTAGCAAGTACATCCGCAGTTGCCGAAAACAAACGACAGAAAGACTACCAAAATCTCATCTTCAAGGTACGTACAACTTTCAACAACTCTGGAGGGAAAGCCAAACACTCAATGAATAACAGACCAATCAAATGTATCAAAGAGAGATTAACAGGGAAGACCGGGCGAATTCGAGGAAACTTGAGTGGCAAGCGCGCCTTGGTAAAAGGAACTCCTGTGCTGTGTTGGAGTGGGGAGACCAAGACTGTTGAGGATATCGTAGTTGGTGACATTGTTATTGGCGATGATGGCGGTCCGCGTACAGTTGTAGATACACTTACGGGTATGAGCGAATTGTTCACAATACAACAGCACAATGCTGATGATTACTCAGTTAGTGACGAACATATCCTTTCTCTTAAGTTCTGCAGCCATAGATATATCTCCTGGCAACAGGAAGGACAGAATGCGAAGAGAGGAGGGTGGAATGTAAAGTGGTTTGACAAGAAGGATATGAAACAAAAGACCAAGACATTTGGAGTTAGGAGATATGATGAACGGGATGAAATTGATGAGATAATGGCCAGAGATGAAGCAGAAGCGGAGGCGTTGGATTTCCGCGAAACAATCGACCCTGATCCTTACATTGATATCCATATCAAGACTTTTCTTGCTCTCCCGAGCTCTGTACAACAACTCCTTCTCGGATTCCGCCTGGGACAAAGCATAAGATGGGAGAGAAAAGAAGTAGAGTTAGATCCGTACATTCTGGGCATGTGGTTGGGAGACGGTACCGCTGGAGGACGTGAATTCACCTGTGACGATGAACTCCTTATAGATAAATGGCGAGAATGGGCAGAAACTGTTGGGGGTGAGGTAAGACAGTACGACAGGCTTCATTACGGAATCTATGGCGGTCCGTCTCGCGAGGTGAATCCACTGAACGAACGCCTCAGGAAGTACAACCTTCTTGATAACAAACATATCCCGGAAGATTATATCGTCAATGATACTAAAACCCGTTTAGCTCTTCTTGCCGGTTTGATTGATACTGACGGTTCTATGGAATTAGATGGAATCAGAGTATGTATTACGCAGTGCGAGAAACACAGACATTTGATAGAAGGCGCAAAGAGAATAGCCCATACCCTCGGGTTTGAGGCAGTTGTTGCTACAAAGAAGATTTTATGGACACATAAGGGTGAGAAAAAGTATGGTACTGCTATAACACTATCTATCTCTGGCGATGGAATTCAGGATATTCCTACAGTATTGGAGAGGAAGAAGTGTAAAGTACCAAAATCAAGAGATACAATGAGTACTAAGATTACTGTACATTCTGCAGGAATTGGTGAGTTCTATGGGTTCGAGGTCGACCAAAACAATCGTTTTCTTCTTGGTGATTACACAGTAACCCATAATTGTGATCAATCTGGGCGAACAGTCATCGGTCCGGACCCAACGTTACGAATGGACGAGATGGCCTTACCAGAAGAGATGGCAAAGATATTGTCGATCCCAGTAAAAGTTAACAAGTTTAATTACGTAGAAATGATGGATATTATCAACGATGGCAAAGCGAACTTCGTACGTCCTGATGGAGGAGAAGTTCGCGTCAACCTAGCGTGGGCGTTACAGAAGAAGCCCACTAGATTGCAGGAAGGCGACGTCATAGTGCGCGGGGAACAACATATTCCTGTGATGAATGGTAGAGAAATGCTTAAGGAGAATGATAGGATCCTTCGTGATGGTGAATTCCTACAAAAAGTGGAATATGGTGGGAAACGTCCCTACAAGTTGAAACTTGGAGATATCGTTGAAAGACAACTAAGGGACTATGACCCTATCCTACTTAACAGACAACCTATATAAAAACCAATGGAATTCTTCCTTTGTTAAGTTGCAACAGGTAGCTGCCGATTCAGAGTCGGGTAAACAGTGATACTACCTAGTCTTGTATAAACAAGGCGAAACACCTTATAATGACCGGGAACCTCCTATGAAACTTTAACTACTACTTATATCTTGGAAACGAGGTGTAATACCCACGGTAATGACGTCGGGCATAGTAAGAACGTTAAGGGTAGGGACAATCCGCGGGCAATGTACCTAAGTCCACTATGGTAGGATATGGTACACCTTCAACGACCGCACGGGTGTTGGTGGGCGATGAAAGACGACCAATCTGGAGCCTGCTTAAGATACAGTCTGGCCCACTAGGAGACTAGTGGGAGTGCAAGCGAACATTGCACCAAGCTTCTATGAGAGCTATGAAAGTCCGGGTTATGCCTGGGAAAACTATACGATTTAATCTGGCAATTGCTGGAGGTTTCAACGCAGATTTTGATTTTTACTGCAGATTTAAAATGTAATTGTCGAAAACAGAGTACGTGAAAAGCGTGAAATACTCTAGTGGATATTATGAGCGCGGACTTCGAAGTATATATCAGATTTCAAGAAAATGAATATTTAAGATATGATTTCAAGGAGTAAGTATGTTATGCAAAGAATGCAATACCGAAAAGACCAAAGGAATGTACGTCCAATTCTTAAGCAAGATAACCTCACTAAAAATAAGCACTATACACAGTTAGAATGTGCTGAGCATCTTGAAAAGGTACGTGCTTACGATGTGTACCGTAATCTTACTCCACATGAAACATATCTTGAAGTCCTGAATAGTATATGCTCATAATATTTGCGAGACCTCTGGATGCTGGAATCTCCTAAAGCCCTAACTACCATCCTCTCTCCGAAAGGAGAAAAGGAGAACTCGGTTAATTGCCGAACCCAATGGTCATAATGTTAGGGATATATGGACAATCAGCAGGGTTACTGTCTAAGTCCGATAATACGAATTGGTAGGATATGACAGGCCTACACAGACTGCAAAGAGGCCGGTAGGAGATGATAGCTTAGCCAGCTGGATCCTGCTTAAGGTACAGTCGGGCCCCTTGGGAAACCTTGGGGGTGTCCCGGGAGACGAAATTAACTTCGGTTTCTAACAGGCGGCCGCCACACTTAGTGTGGGCAAACGGTGTGTCCGCCTAGTCTAGTATGCAAATCGCATACGAGGCGAGATGACTCATTGCGGGGACCCCCTTAGAGCCTTAACTACTACTTATATCTTGGAAACGAGGTATAATACCCACGGTAATGACGTCGGGCATAGTAACAACGTTAAGGATTGGGCAATCCGCAGCTATTCCCTAAGGGTCAAACAACGTGACAGACCTATGGGCGCTGTTCAACGACTTATGAGAGAGTTCAATACGAATATATTCCTCTTAAACACAAGGGCAATCGTGTGACTTTGAGATTATCCCATTAACATAGCCTTGAACCTCACCGGGACGATCTTTGACACGAGCTAGTTCGACTTTCGCACGGACGAGACGTTTGGGTACTCCGTAGTTGAGCATCAACTGGCGGGCTTGTGCTACGGTTTTTACGCGACCTTCCTTGACAGCGGTATCTAGTTTCGCGCGAGATTCTTGGTATTTCTCCCAGTCTCGCACGGTGCTATTCGGGATGCCAAAGATAGGTGCCCACTTTTTCTCGCAAGTCACTGCACATCTTTCTTCGGCAGCCATACATTCATCGCTTTCTTCTACGTAATGGCCAGCAGCATGTTGTGTGATTTGTTGAAGATGGTGTGTGATTTCGTGGAGTGCGAGGAGGGTTTGGTCAGCGATAGGTAGTCGGAGAAGTGCGCGATTCACGCGGAGGGTTCGTCCTTCGTAGATAGCGATTCCCTCCTTTTCTGATTCCTTCTTGCTCATGGCTCTGACGTATAGTCGATATCCGGCTGGCCAGTAGACGTACTCTTTTAGTTCTTCGGTTACGTCTTCGACAATTTCACGAAAACGCCTTAATTTGGTTTCTAGGCTCATTTGTTATGAGGAATAGAATATTATTTAAGCTCTCTTGTTTAACGGTCATCGGTCTGAGGAGTCGTCACAACTCCAATGAAGGCTTAAGGTATAGTCTAGTCCCGCAGGGAGACCTGTGGGTATTTCGGAACGTACATGTGCCGCAGTCTGAGGAAGCCCAAGCAGAGCTTCGCTTCATATCTGCGGCACAGGAGAATATGATGTCGCCACAGGGTAGCAAACCTAGTGTATCAATTGTACAGGATGCGCTTCTCGGTGCGTACTTGATGACATTGGAGAATAATATTGTAGAAAGGAGCACATTCTTCGATATCTCGATGAAGTTGGAGTTAGACTCTAACGAAGTATTGGATAAGATTGCTCATATTTCTTCTGTGTTGGAAGAAACAGGGAAGGATCCTAATCCGTTTACTGGAAGAGGATTGGTATCACTTCTCTTCCCGATAGACTTCTTATACGACAAGAAGAACGGGAAACATCCTACTGAACCTGTTGTGCGGATTTGGAAAGGAGTGCTAATCGAGGGTACGTTGGATAAGTCGACTCTTGGTGCCACTCACAACTCTCTTATTCAGATCTTACACAAGGAATATGGGTCGGAAACCGCGGCTCGGTTTGTGGACGGGATTCAGTTTGTGGCTAATAATTGGCTACTAACTAGGTGTTTCACTGTTGGCATTAAGGACTGTTTAATCTTCGACAACGATGGGAGCAAGGAACAGCAGATTAGGGACACGGTGCAGAAATACTTCATGGAGGCTGAGGGAGTGAAGGAAGCGACAAGTGATCCAGAAATTATGGAGATGAGAATTAACGGGGCATTAGGAAAGGCAAAGGATATTGGATTGAAGCTGGCTAAGGAATCGCTAAATGCCGATAACAATTTCCTGCGTACTGTTTTCTCGGGGAGTAAGGGTAGTATTTTCAATATCTCTCAAGTTAATGGATTGTTAGGGCAACAAAACCTTCGCGGAGAACGAGTTCAACATATACTGAATCATGGAGATCGAGCCCTTGTACACTATCCATTTCCAAATGATATAGTCCAGGGTAAGGATGGAGTAGAGGTTCGAGCTTTATCAGCAGAACTAGAATACGAGTCCCATGGATTCATCACCTCTTCATTCTCCAGAGGACTAAACCCACGCGAATTCTATTTCCACGCGATGAGCGGTAGGGAGGGTTGTAGCGATAGACTTGTGTCGCTAACAGGAGACTGCTATCTTTTGATAAGCAAACAGTGTTTTCTCCTAGTCGTTTTACAACGGCGAGATGGCTTATAATGAATCGGGAAGTCCCTTAGAGCCTAAGCTACCACTTACATCTTGGAAACTTGGTGTAATACCCACGGTAATGACGTCGGGCATGGTAATAACGCTTAGGATTGGGTAATCCGCGGGTAAAGTACCTAAGTCCGTAAATAGACACGGTAGGATACGGTACTCCTTCAGAGACTAGTAGGATCAATTGATCTGAAATAACGGCCATCGGTGGGCATTGAAGGTCTAGCCAACCTGAGCCTGCTTAAGATATAGTCCGCCCCTCAGGGAAACTTGAGGGATAATGCGACAGCAGTTATGACAGCAAATTCAGGGTATCTTCAGCGACGAATTGTGAAGCTCGTCGAAGATATCCAGACTCAGTATGATGGGACGATTCGCGATACGAGTGGGCGAATTTATCAGACGACTTATGGAGATGATGGATACGATCCATGTGCTACAGTCAAGGTGAACGGTACACAGGAAGCCGCGGATGTATCTCGTCTGGTCTCATGTTTGAATCTTCGCCACGAGATGGGTATATTGGATGAAGAATAAGTCTATTGAATATCCAGATCATCTTACTTCCACTTAGATCCTTCTTTCAGTAGATGTTGATAGCTCGAAGTAGTCGAGATTGACACATGCTGTCTTATTATCTTCCCGCGCGAAGATCCAGTGAATATATTGTATATATTGTATGTACTGTACGCAAGAAAACCCTAAGGAATTCTCCTTAGGGTTTGTCTGATACATATCGGACCTACATGAGAGCCTTATTCTCGCGACCGACTGTGCGTATGGCTTTAGATTTATGCAGGATATACATATTATATTTATCTATATCTACGACAATTTTGTCGCATGCTTCGTACACATCTGGCAACTGGTGCTTTACATCGGGGATATCATAGAGTGTATCGGTAAACTCGCTAAATGGTTCCAAAGTATTTTGAAACGCGAGAATAGCATCATATGCAGCATCGATCGCCGCAACTGACCTATCTTTTGCTTCAATAGCATTCGTAATAGCGTTCATCATAGGTATAGGAACATCCAGAGAAAAATGGTCTAATATGTTAGGTGGTACTTCTGTGTTAATTGTTATTTGTCTCAAAATTTGGTCAAGTTGGTGCTGACCCCCTTTCAGTACTCCCCCACGAAGTCTCCTCTTGCTTCTACGTATCTTGCTTGGACTTTGTCTCTTCGGACTTGGGCGTCTTGGACTTTTTCTTCTTACGCCTCCACTTCGTCTCATTTAATATATAATTTTATATAATTATTGTATGATTTCCATATCTTTCAACGTTGTGTCTTATCGACATAGTTTTATGCATTCGCCTAGAGACACGAAATTAAAGAGATTTATCACTTTCCGCCAGCTTTTGTTTTTCTACTCTTCCTACTCTTCCTACTCTTCCTGGTCTTCCTGGTCTTTACACCTTTTGTCTTTAATTCACCGGGACCATCTGCCTTCTTTTTCCCTCTTTTTCCGCTACTTTCACCGCACTTTCTGTACTGAGATATCAATTCGTGTTCCTCGAACCACTTTCTCGCAGCCTGACACTTCTTGTCTCGATGTTGATTACTCCAATACGCAGCACTCCTAACTTGCTCTATAGATAAATTTTTATATTCAGATGGCTTATAGAGTTCGAAGAAGGCGTTCTTATCAGGTTTCTCTTTGCCACTTTTCTTTCCTGCCTTCGATACCTTCGCCTTCTGCGCCTTCGTCATCTTCTTCTCCCCCTCATTCCCGCCTGGCTCTTTCTTACGTGCGTTTATCTTGGCAACTCCTGCGAGCATGTCAGCCCAAAGAGCCTTCTTACTTTTTCCGTCATACTCATTATCTGCAGGTGCGGGAATTTTCATCACTTTGACAAGTAAGTGTGTCAAGTCTGAATTGGGCCAACTTTGAATGCATACTCTGCCTGTGTGTTCCTTTCTCCCATCAGCGGTATCCTTCGGAATTGTGGCATTGACAATACAAAACTTGTCCGTTTCTCTGTTGAACCGTCCGAAGTATCCATACGGGTTATTCTCAAGCTCTTCAACCATTTTCTCCTGATCTTCCAGAAGTTTTTCAAATTGTTTGTCTGTACAGTCTTTCCATTCTCCGTCTACGAGGCATCTTGCTGGTTCTGTTTCTGTTTCATCATACATCAACCAGACCATCCATGTTCCGTCTATATTTCTGTAATCATGTTTGAAGAAGTCAAGCACCAGTTGGCATGATGTTTCGCTGGTTGTTATGTCTAGTTCTTGAGCGAGTATACACGATTCTAGATATGTTTGCTGTAATTGGAGAGGGAGTCTTGACATGCCTAAACGCATCTCCTCCATTGTTGTTGATCGGGAGATACGGCGAATAATGTCTGGTAGAGATTTTATGTACATCTCTTGTGCAACATGAGAAAACGTATCAGATGTAGTTACACTTGGATTCCTCGTGTAATATTCTGATGTCAATCCTCCAATAACTGACAGACTATCAATAAGATAGTAGATATCATTCTCTTCCCTAAGATATGCAGGAAACCCATATCTATTGATGATGACGTGACTTTCATTGATCATGACCTGTAGAGCGGAGATGATATTGAAATAAGTATGTTCAGGTAATTGTTCCTGGATAGCGACTAGAGAGAGTACGAATTCACTCCTAAAGAGTTCTGTTATGATTACAATGATATCATCGATCTCTTTCTTGGCATAGTAGAGTTGCGATGTTGAATAGTCAAGTTCATCGTCATCTAAGTATAGATACATGGGTTTGCCGTTCTTCTCAATAAGCATATCGTCCGGCATTCCATCGCATTTGTAGGCGCATGAAGTATAATTACATTCACGTGTATTATTCACACCATTGACCCAATTTCTCGTATATGTAAGGGGACAGTCGAATGCTGCTTCTTGTACGAGTCTCTCTACGCGTTTAATACTGATATCTTTGACTTCTGAGATCTCATACATCATTAGATCAATGCTCTGAACTGTAGATGCGGGTATCGACACGCGTTGAAAAACCTTAATAATAGGTAAAGGACCACCCTCCTGTAGCAAATCAGCATGGGAACCTAATCTATACCCTCTAGCAATTGACTGTGCAATAACGGCGTAGTTAAACCATGGTGTTAACACATTCTCGGTCTGTACATTTTTCAGCGTGAATCCTTCCGAAATGACACTAGAACCGATGATAACACTGATATACTCTCCGTGCAAGTTATCTGGTTGGTTAAATCGGTCGATAACCCGCTGTATGCCCGCACGAGTCGAAGTCGCATTTGTAACTAATGCATATCTCAGTGCTTTCTCTGTATCTCCGATACCTGTTGCTTTCCGAAACCCGAAGAGTCGAAGAATAAGAGCGAATAGAATGGCACCGCTTCCTTTGACAAACTCGCAGAACACAAACCCTGATTTTCCTTGCTCCACATTTTTCAATATGTCAGCGATTGTTGCAGCATATTTACTAGAAAACTGCATCAGATTTTTCAGCATCTTTTTGTGTGTGTCTGCCTGTATAGCATCGACTAAAGCATCACCGAGTTCGTAGTTGATAATTGATCGCTTCGTTGGTCCTTTTGCAGTATGCACGAATGTTACCCGCTCAACACGCTTGATATACCTTTCTTGATCAAATCCAGCTGGTCCATACGTTCCGTCTGGGTATACGAAAAGAGATGCTTGCCGAGAATGAGTGTAGACACCCTGTCCGTCGATATCTCTTGCATATGCACTATCATATGATTTAGTCTGGAATTTTCCCATATAATCATCAACAACATTCAACGTTTTGAGTGTACCTGAGTGTGCACCTTCATACACCATCTTTACATCATTTTCTCTTGATGTGCGCAAGTATGACACACGGCCCTTCAAGTATGATTTGAATGCACATCGTTTACTTTTTCTAATCGATATTACTCCATTCTCATCTCTTGTAAATGCTTTTGCAAAAGCATCTCCGGTTGGCATCTGTTCGCTCTCAGGAAGGATTAGGTTCATAATTCCAGCGAGATCATTTGGTTCGTTGGTCATTGGAGTACCAGACATCAATAGTATCTTACAACCTTGTATTGTATGAAGGAATTCCCATAATTGTTTGTATGTGTTTATCATCTTCTTCTTCGATACGGATTTTCCTACATCTCCTACGTCTCCTGCATCATCTTCGGCTGGCGTATTGTCACTTATATTGTGAACTTCGTCAATGATTATGACATAATTAGAGTACTTATTTCTAACTTCCTCTTTTGTCATTGTGGATAAATCCTTTGCCATAACTTGAAACGTATTAAAACTATAGTATTCAGCAATGCGGTCGCTTGTACGTCTTTCTCGTTCGCCTTCTGTAAGATTCCCGCCGAAGTTCTCCGGTGCAAGTACAATTTCCACAGCAGTAGACGTATCTCCGAGTTCGCCAGCGTCGATTGTTATCAAGTCTCCCGGAACATATCCTGATCCAGAGGAAGTGACTAAAATTGATGACACTTTATCAGGTCTTTCAAGTACGACTGTTACTACCAGGTCTGTTCCTGATCCTCCTAATGGCATGATCCCAGTATGCGTACCTGGAAGTCCTTCACTCACATCTTCAACAATACTCTGTAAGAGTACATTCTTCTTACTAGATAAATCTATATCTAGTGCCCGATAGTGTCCGCTTGTGCATTTCTCAACAAGTTCTTTCTTAAAGTTCCTAATAATACCTGGACCCTTAGCAAGAACAAGTACGCGTTTGAATCCATTATTTTCTCGCCGTATCTGCTCAGCAACCCCTACAGCGGAGCATGTCTTTCCTGTATTGTGCGTTACTGTAAAATCTTCCAGAAGGAAACGTCTATTGCCACTTATTTCCCATCCGAAATAACTGCCGGTTCCAACAGATGCTATACTGATCTGAGTAGTTAACAGATCTGTTGGTTGACAACGATGATAGATTTTCTTGTGTGGTACTCTTGTCGGTATATCGTCGAGGTATTCACCAACTATTTTTATGATATGATAGGTGTCAATATGGAGTTCCTCTTCATACATAAACGATTCCGCATGTGTCTTCTGAGAACAATAGAATCCAAGAGATCTTGCAAGATAAGATATCTGATTCGATAGATTCATATTTTTCTGAATGATTTCCACACAAGTTCCGTCTGAGTAAACATTCCCAATAGTATCGATGATCCCTGCCAACAGGTGCAACCGCGTATACCGGTCATTAACAGTGTACTCACGAGGAATGTGTTTGTTTCCAACTAAATTATACTCACTGAGCAATGATTTGAATGATGGTATACCTCGTGTTTTGTTATGAATCCAATACCCACGTTGGTCATGTTTCTCGATTATTGAGTTGTTGTTTTTTGCCCATTCTTCCCATACCTCCACCAGCTCGCTATCTGTAGTTATGAAACCATCACCTGTACTATTCCCGTCTCCAATCCACATTCCCAGGATGTAAGGATCGAGGGCAACTTTCTGTTTATCCCAGTGAACGCCTGAACACTTATAACCTCTCAGATAACTTTTAACAGTCTTAGACAAATTCATGTAGTCTACAACTGTTATCTCAAGAATATTATCCTCAATGATTGATTCTCTCAAAGCCTCCAGCTCTTGTAATCCTTCAGCTTTTGTAATTGCTGTGCATTTCTTTGTTTCTGTTCTTATCTTGAGTGTTGTTTTGTCAAACCACCTAAGTGTCCATGACATGGTTTTTTCCGACCAATCGATCTCATGATTACCGGGAATTTTGAGAGTTAGAATATGGTTACCGTTTACAGTGTAAGATGCAGCTTTATCCTGTGTCACTTCAAACATTTCTGCATGACCCTGAATGAGGCGTAAGACATCCCGTGGTGTTCCATCATCTCCGATCAGCGTATCTCCGACAACAATTTTGTCGGCTCGTTTAAGAATACCGTTGAAACACGGTATTAATGTGTTAGGTGCTACACATCCCATTTCGTGTAACAATAAGATGCCGTTATAGAGCGTGTGTGATGACATGAAGCGCGAAATCAGTTTTTGATGTTTTAGAAGAATCCCGCTACCAGTTTCTGGTAGCTCTTCGTTCGGATTCAGTCTCTCATCATAGAACTCTTTCTTATGATAGAGAACGTTCTGAAAATCTTCGCGGTTATATGGGTTGAAGATGTCTTGTTTTTCATTGTTGATATTTGGATACTTCGGCAAGAAGTCAGTGATAGTTAGCTCCATTTCTTTTTGGCTGAGATTAGTTTGTTTATATTGTTTTGAAGTATTAGATATTCAAAACAGAAATGATATAACTATTGCTTAATTCTTCCCTAAGATTTCATGAACACTTTCGTCTCACTTACTTCTCTATCTCCGTAATTCTTGCTGGGCGTTCGACCATACACTTCCGTTTTAGGTATAGTTTTACCATACGCTCGTTTTCGTCTCGCATAATGTGTATCACAGCACTTACATTCACCACATCCCATTGCATTACAGCAGTCTGAAAAACCGCATAAACATATTTGTCGTGAACAGGTACTATCTCTCTTATCATCTCTCTTATCATCTCTCTTATCATCTCTCTTATCATCTCTCTTATCATCTCTCTTATAATCCCTCTTATAATCCCTCTTATCATCTCTCTTATCATCTCTCTTATCATCCCTCCTACTCTCGTTTCTTCTACTCTCGTTTCTTCTACTCTCGTTTCTCTTATCATCTCTCCTACTCTCGTCTTGACCATCTGCTCTCTCATTATCTTTCTTCTTTTGTCTTCTCTCATCTTCACGTCTCCTCATCACGTATCTTTCATACATCTCCTCTCTTCTATTTCGCTCTTCATTATCATCTTTCTCTTCCTCTTCTTCTTTCTCTTCTTCCTCTTCTTCTTTCTCTTCGTAGTTGATTGCTGGTGAATTTGATCGCGAGCTTGTTGTGGAGTCCCGTTCAGAGTTCGATGATGGGCTTGCACTAGGACTAACTTCTGCACGGAAAGAGTTGGGTGCGTACTCTACAAGATCTGAGAACCGTGTAGCAAGTTGTGAAGGAGTACATATAAAACAGTAAAATTTTTCTATCAGGTTGTCGTCAGGTGAGAAATCTCTCATGACTCTACTTCCTGGTAATAGTCTCCCTACCGTCTCGTAGTGTTGATCATCGATAGATATAATTACAAGGGATTTCCGGCGCTTTAGATTAGCAGGGTTCATTAGCCGTTGACATAATAGTCTATCTTTTCCTTGGATGACATAGATATCGCGATTCAATCTATCTGAAATTACACCAATAGAGAATGCATCAACCTCCTGAGTGTTCTTTCTCAGATCAACGAGATATGAGCGGAATGCCCTATCCTCCGCTTCTTCTGTAACTGCATCGACTAGTTCCTTGGTCCCTTTAATGACACATTCGCGTATATCGTTGCTAATTTCTTGTATTTCTTCTCGCGACTTAAGATACGACAAGATATCGCGGTGTATTTGGCGTTTGCATTCGACAATGAGTTCTCCTTCAGTGCTCTCAAATGAGCCAGGAAGAATATGCGTAAGGAGTTCCTTGATAGGCACGAGTTCACTTATGACCTGGTATAGCTCGATATCGCTATTGTCCTTAATTAGTTGTTTGAAAATGATAGTCTCATCTCCTTTGCAGTCTCTGTTATTCTCTTCGAACATGATATATAATCGGTCGAAGATTCTAGAAACGTTTTGGCGAAATGGGGGCTTAGCTACAAGACCAGCGTTGTCTTCCCAATCATCTTTATCGACTCCACCAAACATGCTAATACAAAGGCGCTTTACATACTGGACACGTGCTGATCTGTCCATAATTCCATAGTCTCTTGAATACGCTTTCAGGAGCGCATGTATACAACAGCTTCCTTCTGGAATAGTTCCAGTACGCACTAAGGTATCTTTGGTTGCAAATGGAGACTCGAACACATAGGTTTTGTCCGGTGGAAGTTGCTTGAGTTTAGTCAATTTTGCCATTTTTTCCCGGGAACTTTCCTTTTAAGCGAGACTTGTCTAAAGAAGATGTCTAACAATCATTTCTAAGGGAACGGGATTGTGTAGATAATTCCAAGTATGTTTGGCTTGTTGCGAACTGGAAGCTTTCTTTACTGATCTTCCAAGTGGAACAAATGTGTTACTGTCCCAAGACAGCTCGAATGTCTCGCCGTGCGGCCATCCAATAAGGGATCTGTACTCTCTATCTAATGGAAACCGTCCATGATTCTGTAGAGGATATTCGTTAGTACCAGCAAACGGTTCGTTGTCGAGCGTAGTAAGCATATAAGTATCATATCGGTTCTTAGTATGTTCAACATTGAAGTTAATTGATATTCGGTTAACAGGATAGTATTGGTAGGTTCTCGTGTTCTTGTAGTGTGCTTTAAGCGGTACAAAGAGCACTCCCTCTGCCTGTACAAGAATTCTACTCACCACGACTGCCAGATCCGTATCATAGGTATACGAAATGATTCGACATTCTGGGAAAATCGCACATACTTTCTTTAAATAGGATATGCGAGTTTTCAGTTGATTTCCTGACACGTTCTTTCCTTTGTAGATACATGTATCATACGCTGTAAACGAATCTCGGTACCAGTCTCCCACAATAACAGTTTCATCTATTTCACTACAACCCTCAGCAAATGCATAACTTGTATCGTTATTGATCAGTATCACAGAACCTTCCTTAAATACAAGCGCACTTTTGTCTCCTTTATACATTGGTGCTACAGCGTACTCGGAAAACGATGGCAAGTTGTCTGGAGAAAGATACATGATATCTTGTGCCACTATTTTCATTATACTATTTCCCTCTTTGTCACGATAAGTCGAGATATCTCGACTAATTTGAGAAATTCTTGAAAAGCAATTGTAAATTGTCGCGATTGGCCGGAGAAGATCCTTGATATCGCGAGGGGTTTCGCGAAAATGAACTTGAATATCGAGTATCTCAGCGAATATAATAATATCCGCGTTCGTAATCGATATGATATAACACTCTTCGTCCTCATCTTTTTCAACCGGTTCGAACCCAAAGAGAACATCGTAAGGTTCGATAAATCCTGCTTGTATGTCACATTCCCGTACTTTCCTCATGCAAGCTCTTCCAGACTTAACCCGTTTATCGCCAATAATACATGCATGATCTCGGCTTGTAACATATGTCTGGAACTCTCTTGATGTTAACCTCCCAAAAAACACGGAGGAAATTGGTTGTCCACTAGAAATTGCTGCCTGTATGTCCTGAAGTTTATCGCTTCTGATGTTGAGTTTCATTACCATTTAACTTTGTGGAGACGTGTCTAAATATCATTTTTGGATAGATAAATGAGTTCGGAATTGTCAGTACCATGGAAGTACAATAATTGGTATGTCTGGCCAAATTCGATGTTGTTAGTGGAAGACATTACGCAATGCAACGATACTGTTGAAGGAGTTTGCACGACGGGAAAGACTCTTGAAGAGTGTATCAACTCTGGCGGTGGAGATTCTCAATCTGGGTACTATATATCGTTCAACAACGGGCAGAGCATATGCGCACCAATCCGGACAACGATTCACACCGATGAGAACCCTATCTACAGATTAAAAAATAAAAATGAATTCCCTGACTTAGCAAACGTTAACTCCACTGTTTTCATCAATACAAACGCATATCCTTTTCCTCCAGATGAGGCGAATGCCGTGTTCTACATGGATCTCGTTAAAATCAACGTTATTGGGACAAACCTGAGACTAGACAATGAACAACTTACAGCAAACACGTTGCTTAGCTTCTCTAGCAACCAGTTCGATAGGATCCAACTTATTCCTACAGGTAATTTTTCCGGTATTATATCACAATATGTACCGATTTGCTATGGTGACAAATTTCTCATAATATCTCCTGGCACATCTCTTGTTGCGTACAATGATCCAAAAGACAAAAAACTGAAATGGGTAATTGCAGGACCTAATTTAGAAGACGAAAATTACGTGTTTAGCTTTCTCTCAAATACACAGGGTGAGAAAGGTAAGAAAATTGCATACAAAAGTCAATTAAAAATATCTAATGGAAATGTTGTAGTTGGCGTCGATAAGACTACGAAAACACTCGTTGCAGACAATAAAAATGCATATAAACTCTTCTCGTTGACTTCTGACATGAGAGGGTCTTACTGTGATGGTAAGACCTGTAAGGAGATAGCAATAAACGATACTATAACTGACGGAGTAAAGGCCTCGTATAATAATAGACTTGTAACGCGTCGGAGCGACTGTTTTGGAGTTTGCAAGAACATGTATAATAATAAACTCCAACTACAGGACCATCCTCCTACAATCCAACCTCTAAGGTGGTGGATATTTGGAGCGATTACTGCATCGATGTTTATTCTCGCTTCTCTTGTCCTTATTCTTTACTACATACACATCTATCGATCACACAAATGACTTACATCTGTTGTGATAGGACGTTGCTCTTCCATTAGTTTATCTACTTCCATGCTTTTGATATGAAGACACGTAAACTTATACAAGATATGCCGTAAAGGTATTGGGAGAGAACCAAGGTCATATTGCATATCGCGTTTCACAAATTCACCGCCATAAGGAAGTTGATGTGAAGGAGTATCGGTATGATCTCCGGATGTGATCTCATGAGCATGAATAAGAGCATAGATAAGTCGGTGTCCTGCCTTGTCTATCTTGGAAATATTCTCAATGAGTTCCTGCTTCTTTGCAGGAGTTATATCTTTCTTTGGATTCGACTTTGATAAATTATCGTACAGTAGAAATGAATTCATCCTAGTCTTAAGATAATACTCATCTTAATACTTCATTTTTAGAAATGCTCATCAATTAAATCAATGATACTATTCTCACCTCTCAAATTGGAACCCAGATTCGCTTGGAAGCTGTTGACGACTCTGTCTACCTCCTTTCCCTCCTTTCCCTTGCTGGTCCTTACCGTATGCCCCCGAGAAATTAAGATAACAAACTCGTTTTCTCTTATGTCCATATAGTGGTTGGCCAGTCGTACAGACCATCATCCCTTTGCCGTCTTGGCGTACTTTCCATTGGCCGTCTGATTTATCCCGTCCCCGCTCTCTCGACTGATTCTTGTTCACAAATTGTCTTCCCTTTTGCAATCTCTCGGACATTGCGACAATAAATCTCGATATCTCTTGCGCATCATGCGGACCATCGTACGCGACATATGGAACCCCGTCAACATAAAGAAGGATATATGGAACATACTCAATTGGTGTCGATGTTCCGCTCGACATATCCACACATCCTCTGTTATGGTTCACGTTAATCATACCAAACTTACAGTGACCAACAGTTCCTGGCAACTTCTTGAATATTGGAATTAAAATATCACACCACTCGCAATCTGTTGAATAGAATAGTATAAGGGAAAACCCTGGTATAGTATGGCGGAGCTGGAGATGACCGTCCCGAGAGTCCTGCGCACGATGAAAATCATTGCTTCGCAAGAAATTAAGACCACTCATAATTCCTTTATCTCTATTCCATTTTAAACCGAAAATGCACGAAATAAAATATCATCATAAAAAATTGCCTCCAAACAAATGGCTCAGGAAATCATATTGTTTGCACCGAACGATATCCCATTTGGGCCTCTTAGCAATAATGCTCGATCCCCCATGACTATTGGCGACGAAAGGTGGCCCACAGTTACGAATTACATATATGGCGCCGCAATGAGTGTTGCAACGTATCGTCAAACAATCAAAGATGCCGAACCTACCAATGTCAGAGCGACCTACCAATCCCTATATACTAAAGTAGTCTTTGACACATCCGGGAAAGCTCTAGGTACAGCAATGACCATCAAATTCGAAAATCCAGAACTAAGAGAACTGCTCATGACTACAAAGGATGCTCAAATCGATTATATCAGTCCCAATAGACTTCTCGGCGTAGGCAATGACGGAACAGGATCCAATCTCGTAGGGATATACCTCATGCAAATAAGAAGAAGAATCAAATGGGCATTCTATGAGGAACAACAAGAGAAATCTGAACAAGACAGGAAGGTATCAATCTATACAGCATATCTCGCAGAATCAGCACTTAGACGGGCTATCAGAGATGGGAGCACCCTAGTTGAATACAGTGGCAAATCGCCATCCGAGATTATTATACATTACGAGGGCCTTGGGAATAAGATACCGAGACCATCCGAGAAAACGGTACTTGAATTGTTCGAAGCGGGACATCTTGACCCATCAATAGGAGCAGCTACCGAAAACCCAGGCGCAATCTTGTTATCCGTCAGAATGATGGAACTCAGAAACTTGCAACACCGACAGAGACGCAAATGCAAACAAATCGCGTTCGATATGTACGCAAAATACCTATTGAAGAAACACTATCCAGATATTCCACAAGAATCCTACAAACTAATAATTGATGAAGAATTCTCCCCTTCACGTACACCTCTGAGCAGCGATATAAAACCCCTTTCTGTAAATATCCCAAACAATCAACAAGACAGAGCAATTAGGGAACAATTTGGCAACCTCTCTATCAAAGAGAAAATGGACCTGGAAGATCGGGTATGGGTGTTGTACAAGAATAATCAACTACAAGAAGATCTTGAAGCATTAATCGATGAACGTGTTGCTCAAATAACAGTCCCAACGGATGCAGAAGTCATGGAAGCCGAATCATCTAACAATATTGTATTCGGACCTGAACCAGAACCAAGCACTGTCCCAGTATACGAAGAACCCCGAGGAGATACCATTAGAATCTACCCAAAACCAGTCGAAGGAATTGATGCAACATACAACAAACTAGCTCCGTATGCATACACAGGTCTCCTCAAAATCAAGGGGATGCAATTCCCAAGTGTCACTCACTATCTCATCACAAGCCTCATTGCACTCTTCCCGGAATTCGGAACTATCGAAGCCGCGTACCCAAATATTCTCGTTAACCCAAACGAACCAGTCATCGGACCTAAAAGCTTCCTTGACCCTGATGAATTACACAAAACATTCGTCCAAATGAAAGATCGTAGCTTTTACGATATCATGATCCAAAACGCGCGCTTAGCTCTAACCGAGAAATTTATAAATATGTATTTACAAGACCTCCTACTCGCTACCGGGAACAAACATATTATCTGGAACGATAGAGATGACCCAATCCTTGGTATTGGAAAAGACGGCAAGGGAGATAATTATGTAGGGAAAAGGTTAATGAAACTGCGACAACGTTTCGGAAAAGAACGCAAAGGAGATGAACTCGCGGAAATCACAACAGATGATATCACGACTTTTTTGCAGAACAATGCGTTCATGAATAGTTGGCTCCAAATCCGCGTCATCGACACATGCAGAGTCATTAATACCCTCCGCAATTATCTTTGGGTAAGAAACAAAAAAGAGATGCCCCTAACCGCAGATCTAGTTGCTACTGCGCTAGACACTGTTTACCAACCATCTTCACATGTCGCAGTTCTAAGCGAATACGTGACATCAAAAGTGCCATTCTACTTCCTTGAAATGATGGCAACATGTCCGAGAATGCAAGAAGAGGATGCAATTCTAATTGCACGAACTATATGGAATCGAATTGTTGTTATCATATATACACTCGTCAAAAATATGAGCAATACCAGTGTCAAAAATATCAAAAACACAATCATCTCAATGCAACGCCTCGTCTCAAAATCGCAACCATGCGTCCATATTGTTGAGGACCAACGCACTAACTGTATCATCTCAGCTCTTATAAATGTTGTTAGCGGACTTCATCAGTTCAACCGACACGTTTCACCAAACGCCACAATTGCTGCTATCGATGTCAGAGCAGCCGCAACAATCATCCTCGGAACCGATATCCACAAAGATATATCGACAAAACTATCCAACCGGGAACGAAAGAAATGGGAAAAACAGAAGAAAAATCTTCTGGAAATGGAAACAGAAATGCGGACTGGGCCCAAGAGAGAAGGCGAAAGTGTGGAAGTTAACGAAGAATATTTAGACGAAAACATAGTCCCAGATATAGAGGGACATGCTCACACCGAGTTCGAGATTAGTCCGGAATATGATATAGTAACAGAAGAGGAAGAACAGTTCGGTTATGACGATATATCAGAACCAGAATCAGATGACCAAGATGAAGGAGATCAAGATGAAGAAGAGGAGAAAGAGGATGATGCATCACGAATAGCACTTCGCGAATTATTCGTAGAAGATAATATTAATGTCGCGAGAGAGAAGGCAAGTAATGCAGAAGACAAACGAATCGCGAATACAATCATCGCAAACACGTTAGATGACATGTGGATAAACTGGAAACGACAAGTGAAACACAACAACCCATACCTAAACTACAATCAATTAACTGAAGTTATGGCAGATATCCTACTCACTTCTTCAGAAGGCAAAATACTCGACGCAGGATTTGTGCCATTTCGTACAGAGATTCTCGACGATATTGTTAGTCGAAATCCTAACATGAGTAATGCACATATCGATGCTTTAATAAGAAATCGATGGAGAGAGCTACGAAAATCAGGTACAGACCAACTTGAACACTACGACCTCCTTGCGGTTGAGGCAGGGGAACGATACGAAATAACCGAAACGGTATTCACTAATGCCGTAATCAAGGCGTTACAAAGAGAAACTGGTGTAAAGATCAAAGACAAGGATGCAGTTGGTAGGGCATTTGCAGCTATGACGCGCAAAATACGCTCAGCTCAAATACCTTCATCTGTGAAAATAAATAGGATTAATTTCTTCGCAACATCGAGGTAGGTTGATTAAGATATACATATCTTACGTCTAAATTCTAATTGTACTAAACACTTAGAACTCAATAATATCTATGTGCGACCTGAGATATTCCAGCTGATTGAGCAAATTGAGGTGATTTCATTGTGAACGATATTACCAATAACACTATTGACGCAATCAAAGCAACAATCGATACAATGAGCAGCACAAAGGGACCAGGATGACCCGCAGATCGGCACTTTCCATTCCTCACTTTCCCCCGTCGACACTGACTCCCGTCCCATATTCCGCAATCTCCACCTTCAGATGTAGACGAATGGTGCTTCTTACAATGACGATTCGTCCTACTATTAGTGTAGTCAAGACTATTAGTCCATATGATAGCTCCAACTAGAAACCCTATACATCCGACAAACAATATCAAGCCTATTATTAGTAATACTTGCTTCATTTGTTAAACGGCAAAAAGAATAATCGCGAATAAAACTAGAATATCGGGTCCTTATCGCAGAGATAATACTGGATGGAGAAAATATAAAATTGATATCTAAAGATTTATCTCCGTCATGAAAGCTAGGTATGTCGCTCGAACACATGGTAAGTGCTGAAGTTATGGCCGTTGTAAACAAAGGCATCAAAGACTTTGTACAAAGAGTCGCAAAAGCGTATGACAAAGATCCAAAAGAAATTCAGGCGTTTTGGAGTAAAGACAGTGATTTGTGGGAGAATGACGCAGTAAACAACTCTACAAACCAATTACCTAAACAACCGCACGCGATTGACCACAAACGGATCCTAATGGCTCTGCGTCCAGAACTTGTAGAGATGTGTAAGGAGCAAGGACTTCCTCATACAGGGACAAAAGATGTACTAAGAACACGATTACTTGGTGAGGAAGATAAGGGTAGTAAGGGTAGTAAGGGTAGTAAGGAGGGTGAGTGTAGTAAAGGTATTAAAAGTAAAGATAGTAAGAAAGCAAATGGAAAGAAGAAGCAAACACCTGAAGTTATCAGCGCAATCACAGCGGGAAAGAAAGAAATCAAGGTCGAAATAAATGACAACGGTAACCATACATATATGACAGAAGAGGGAATCGAACTTGTCTTCGTCAAAGTAGGCAAGAACGGAAGCAAAGTAGTCGGAAAGGAAGTTGATGATGTCGTCGTAAGCCTAACTCCAGCGGACATTAATATATGTAACAAGTATAAACTAGAATATGATATCCCAGAGAATCTTGATACCAAGACTTCTCTAGATGATGTAGAAGTCGAGGAAATGGACGAATCAGACGACGATATTGAACTAGATGATGACGATATTCTCATCCAAGATGAAGAAGAACTAGAAGACGATGATGAAGACTTCGCCGCTGAGTTTGACGAATAATTATGAGGCATGCTAATTACAGACATATATAATCTAGTAGATACAGTATTGTTATACAAATAACGATACTCGATAGACAACATTGCTTGGATATCCAGTTAGTGTATGTCTTCCTGAGGATAGTACCGCCTCCCTTCCTTATACCATACCTGATCACCGTTCGCGCAGATTATTGCCGGTTTATCCCCTTCTCTATGATACTTCCCTTCCTTATACCACCATTGATCACCGTTCGCGCAGATTATTGCCGGTTGATCCCCGTCTCTATGAATCTCCCCTTCCTTATACCAATACTGGGTACCGTTCACGAGGATTACTGCCGGTTGATCCCCGTCTCTATGACGCTCCCCTTCCTTATACCAGTGCTGAGTACCGCTCGCATAGATTATTGCCGGTTGACCCCCATCTCTATGACGCTTTCCTTCCTTATACCATATCTGATCGCCGTTCGCTTTGATTATTGCCGGTTGATCCCCCTCTCTATAAGGATTTCCTTCTTTATACCAGTACTGATGACCGTTCGCGTCAACGATTGCTGGTCCATCATAATTATTAGGTTGGTGATGCAGACATATCCTATAAACATACCGCCAATCCTCGAGATATAACTCGTTGAGGTACGTATTCGCCCCACACATATTATTGATCTCTTCACGGTATAGGAATTGTGAAACAACAGATTGTAGTATACTCCTAAGATCTATTTGACAGATTGACATAGTCTTATGAATATAACAATACTTAATGCAACAAATCATTTTACACGTTTTCCTTCTATCCACCATTCCCGAGTACCGGATGGATCAATTATTGCCGGTTGATCTCCTTCTCTATGAAGATTCCCTTCCTTACACCAGTTCTGTTCACCGTACGCGCGGATTATTGCCGGTTGATCCTCGTCTCTATGACACTTTCCTTCCTTATACCATAACTGAGTACCGTCCGCCCAGATTGATGCCGGTTGATCCCCGTCTCTATGCATCTTACTATCCTTCCACCACTCCTGATTACCGTTCGCACAAATTATAGCCGGTTGATCCCCGTCTCTATGAAGATGCCCTTCCTTATACCAGCACTGATTACCGTGCGCGTTGATTATTGCTAGTCCATCATAATTGTGAGGTTGGTGATGCAGACATATCCTATAAACATATCGCCAATCCTCGAGATATAACTCGTTGAGGTACGTATTCGCCCCACACATATTATTGATCTGTTCGCGGTATAGGAATTGTGAAACAACAGATTGTAGTATACTCCTGAGATCTATTTGACAGATTGACATAGTGATATAGTCTTGATATGTAAATAGAGCAAGACTTGATGTGATAAATCATTTTATACGCTTCCCTTCCTTATACCACAATTGATCACCGCTCGGCCAGATTATTGCTGGTTGATCTCCGTCTCTATGACAATTTCCTTCCTTATACCACTCCTGTATACCGCTCGCCCAGATTATTGCCGGTTGATCCCTGTCTCTATGTATATACCCTTCCTTATACCAGCACTGAGTACCGTCCGCGTTGATTACTGCCGGTTGATCCCCTTCTCTATGTCGCTTCCCTTCCTTATACCAGCGCTGAGTACCGTCTTTATAAATTACTGCCGGTTGATCCCCTTCTCTATGGACCCTCCCTTCCTTCCACCATTTCTGAGTACCGTCCAACCAGATTGATGCCGGTTGATCCCCTTCTCTATGATACTCCCCCTCCTTATACCACAATTGATCACCGTGCGCGTTGATTATTGCTGGTCCATCATAATTATTAGGTTGGTGATGCAGACATATCCTATAAACATACCGCCAATCCTCGAGATATAACTCGTTGAGGTACGTATTCGCCCCACACATATTATTGATCTCTTCACGGTATAGGAATTGTGAAACAACAGATTGTAGTATACTCCTAAGATCTATTTGACAAATTGTCATAGTCTTGTGAATATAACAATACTTAATGCAACAAATCATTTATACGTTTTCCTTCTATCCACCATTCCTGAGTACCGTCCGCGTAAATTCTTGCCGGTTGATCCCCTTCTCTATGAAGATTCCCTCCAGTCCACCACTCACGCCTACCGTACGTCCATATTATAGCCGGTTGATCCCCTTCTCTATGAAGATTCCCTTCCTTATACCACACCTGATTACCGTTCGCGTAGATTATTGCCGGTTGATCTCCGTCTCTATGAATATACCCTTCCTTATACCACACCTGATTACCGTTTGCGTGAATCACTGCCGGTTGATCTCCGTCTCTATGAACCTTCCCTTCCTTATACCATGACTGAGTACCGTTCACGTAGATTACTGCCGGTTGATCCCCTTCTCTATAAAAATCACCTTCCTTATACCAATACTGATCACCGTCCACATCAACGATTGCTGGTCTATCATAATTATGAGGTTGGTGATGCAGACATATCCTATAAACATACCGCCAATCCTCAAGATATAACTCGTTGAGGTACGTATTCGCCCCACACATATTATTGATCTCTTCACGGTATAGGAATTGTGAAACAACAGATTGTAGTATGCTTCTAAGTTGTGGTTGACACATATTAGAGATATTAGAGATATTAGAGATATTAGAGATATTAGAGATATTAGAGATATTAGACATAGTGTTTATAACAAGACTTGGATACAAAATCATTTTGTGATTATTTTTCTCTATTACGGATCCTGAGTCGATCGTAGGTTCTCTTCTATTGTTGTTATATGCCACTGCGTGTAACTATGAGAGTACCATCTGGTGCAAATCTCGAAGGATCACAGATATATGTGTCTGGATTACTCGGATCGGCAACACCAACATGTATTCCTCCGGACATGCCGGCAATCTTCGCGATTATCACGTCCATTGGGTTGAGTGCGTTAAGTGCATCAGCCGTAAGTCTATTATTGCCATTCATCAAAAATACCAGCTTGTCGGGTTCTTGAGATAGAAATTGTAAGACATCACCTTGTATGTTTGGAGGAGATATAATGTCAAGAATCGTCTGCTTTGTTGCGAAGTGTGGACAGAGATACATTAAAAACTTGATAGCATCTTTGTTCATTACTGTTTCGTTGCACTGATTATTAGATTGACATAAGAACCCATCTTCGAGCATCGGATTATCACCGAACTTCTCTGAGTATGCGCGATCGAAATCATATACCAGGGCGAGATATTCTATCTCAACGGTATAGGGTGTACCGTTAATAATATATACGTATGTTCGTGGTTCAGACAATGGTTCGATCCAGACATTACCCATATGTAGATCATTCGCAGTTGTCTTTGAGAGGCCTAGGGCGTAGCATGCTACCATGATTTGGAATAGTATGTTGTATACTAGTTTCGGATACTTATAATTATATTTCATCCAATCCATAAAATTTTGTGTCCCTGGTGTGAATGCCTCGTTGATAAGCACGCTGAACTTAAAGTCTTGCAACATTTTTAGTTGTGGTACGACAGGGTTCATGTTGTATGCAGAATTGATGCTGGGTCTGCCATCAGATAGCGCGAGCAAATAAGACACTGATACATTCTTTGCCCTTGCTGCTTGATTAAACGTCATAACTCTAGGCCCTTTTCTAACAGGTGCTCTATCAACAAGAAAGTTTATCAATTGAGAACTTTTGCATCCAGTAGACGACCCTAGGTAACGGACAAAATTTGGGCACACTTTCTCATATATTAATGGTCTTACGATCTCTTTATATATGATGATCTCATATTCCAAGGCACGTGCACCTTCATTATCTATAGTTGCGGGAAGAGTTGGGGTTATCCACCATTTCATAAATCCTGTCCTGATAGGCACCCCATCATACATCGTTCCCGGTACAAAAGTCAACAGCCATTGGTCGGACGGAGAAGCTGACTCTGAAGGCAACCCAATTACTTTTTGAACACAATGATACAACTCGCACGCATCGCCCATTTCGTTCAGATATGCACATGGAATATCCTTCCTCACTTGCTGCACTGCACATGGAATGCAGTAGTTTATAGGGTACTGTAGACCCTTATTCGGACTGGTAGTGAGCATAAGTTGGACACTGCTATGAGCATCAACAGGATTCTGACATCGAGAACATATACTCATTTAATTTATGTGTAAATTAAATCTGAGTTTATATTAAATTTTTTACCTAGGAAAAATGACCAGGCAATTACACCCGGTCTTCAGTCCCAAATATCTCTATATATCCTCTCTATATATCTTCTCTATATATCTTATCTATATATCTATATATCTATATCTTGTCGTCCTTCTTCGCCTCAAACCACTTGGTGTTAATTAGTGGAGCCTTGTTCCCGTAGCGTTTTGCGATCTTGTTGAACTGGTCATTTGCGTACTCGCGGATCGCGTTACACTGTCCTTCGAGATCCATAGGACCTTTTACGTATGCATGGAATAAGTCACCCAATGTCGCTGTGTACATCTCAAGTACTTGACGGATCTCAACGTTCTTCTCACGCTGCTTCACCCGCTTTTGAAGTGCTGCCGCCCATTCCTTCTCTGATATATTGTTTATCAGAAACTGCACTCGTAGATCAGTGTTGTCTAATATACCGTTTTCGGCTGGGTACCTAGGCAAGACCCAGTTTTGAAAGTGATGAATTGACCTATGGCATTCTTCCCATCCCTTGAATAACTTTTCGCTTCTCATTTCAGCCGCAATTCTCATATCTCGAGCTTGTGGCACGTTTCGCCCTGCTCCACACGGATCGGCATCCTGAGCTAGAGGAGCCTCCCTGTTCTTTTTCTGCCATTCGTAATAGTGGGGGTTGTGTACGATACCCTTTTCAAGTTTTCCTGTGTGGTAATTGAACACGGTATGGCAAAGAGGACAATTATGAGTCACTGTCCCATCGCCGAGAAGATATCTGTGGCTCCCCCCACTAATCTCCCATCCTACAAACCGTCCAACTCCGACTGACTTGACTTTGATGGTGGACGCTGGATATTCTCCTTGTGAATCAATTCTCTTATATTCTAGTATCAGTGGGATCTTTGTTGTATCTCCAATAACACGTATGTACACTTGATCCTGAGTGTTACACTTGTTTCCGTGAGGAAAAATGACATTGTCTGTTTTTCTTGTTGTGGCAAGTCCGAGAGAATGACATAGATCACGAATTCCATCACACAATGCATCTCGGCCAATGCACTGAGAGATACGGTACGCCTGGTTACATTTATTGCCGTCGGTATCAATTATTCCTGCTAGTACTTCAAGTCTCACGGCTTGCGAGTTGCACAAATATTCAAGTGGAATGTGCTTGTTATTCAGTACTCCACATTCTTGCAACATAACTTTAAATCGGTTTGTCTTCATGCTCTTGCCAAGAATAAGATCGTTAGTTCGTATGGGTAGAGACAAGCGCCACTCCAAAATCTCTTGATATTCTACATTATCAGGTTCTTGTTCTATTAGAAGTTCCAACTCTTCAACACTCGCACACATCACTGACGATTTCTTTTTACACCCAGTACATGTCTCCATTGACTCATACCCAACTGGAAGTCTATGTCCTTGATTTGTGTTCCTGATATCATATCCGAAGGGACGGCCGTGAGTTACTTCGAGATCATTGTTGCTGCACCAATCAATCCATCGCCTAAGTAATGGGATATCGTTTGTCGAAAAGCCATCTCCCCGTGTCATCCCATCTCCAAGCCACATTCCAAGTATATACGGGTCAAGATGTACTTCTTGCTCAGGCCACTGAATAGCTTCAACAGCTACCCGATGATACCCTCTAATTCGATCTCGGTTTGATAGAGCCATATAGTTATTCACTGAAATGTCGACTAGTTTATCACCATTACGAAGTGTGAGAAGATGGTTACCGATGACCTTATAATTGTCGCCAAAGCTTTGCTCGATTTCGAATAAATCTGTTTCGCCTTTAGTTAAGCATTCCACCCTGCGTGGAGTTCCGTCGTCCCCGATAATCAGATCCCCTATTTCGATACACTTGGCTCTTTTCTTCGTACCATCCCACATCCATATAGGTGTATCCTCATGCTGGCACCACATCTGACTACATCCGGATACTTTATGGATAGGGGCTGCACACTTAGGACAAGGCTTAGTGGAAGATGCAAGCAACTTTGCTGTAGCCACATTTTCTGGTTTGCATACATGGTTCTCGTCATCACGTCCGTCCTTCACCTCGTGGCACTTTGAACAGGCATATGTCTGACAAATACCGCACTTCCAAGCAGCAGATAGGAATCCGCGACAGTTCTGAACTGAGCATGCCTTGATGAACTGTGCCTTGGTTACCTGTTCCTTCTCCTTGATGTTCGAAAGCCGTTGGTGTCGTATTTCGAGAGTGTGGCGATGATTTTTGATTTCATGTAATTGTTGTTTCAACAAAGCCTCTTGTTTACGTGCTTGACCTATCTCCTCCATGATCCCGACGGCCTTGTACTGATTCTCGGCGAGATGCTGAGTACCTGGGAGAAGAGAACGTTCTTTGCTCAATGCAATTTCAGTACGATGTTTGCGGTACTGATCGTTATGGAAAATCTTCGGCGTGTTGCCAGCTATGAAGTCCAGAGATAGGGCGTGACCACATTCAGGATTCATACATACTGCATCACCATCCAACTCAAGTAAGTACCGCCTGAAGCATCCTTGGCAGCATGCCAAGTCACACTTCGGACATGTGACTGTAGCCCTTGATTTTTCATTACAACAGATTACACATTCCATAGTTTCGTCTTTATTTGTTGGCATGACACATATCTAATCCATATTTTACTTCTAAATTTCAATTTTCAATAACTTTCTGGAGAACGAACGCAAGTAAGCCTACCCTCTTGGCAGGCTTACTTCAAATTATTCTTATCCCTCATCCCAATTACTCATCCCAATAAGGTCTCCATAGCACATCTGTGAGGTTGATAAGCGTTATATCATACTTCCTATCTACAAGGAGCTTGATAGGTAACCATGCATCTTCTGCGGTAGACATTTGGATATACTCTATCACATCCTCTTTACTAAGAGATTCGCAAATTTTATTCTTCTTTCGACCCCAGATTTGTGTTACTCCATCTGCCCTAACGACTCTCAATTCTTGCTGGTTGATCTCCGTCTCTATACAACTTTCCTTCCTTCCACCACTCCTGATCACCGTCTGTGTAGAATATTGCCGGTTTATCCCCGTCTCTATGTAGATTCCCTTCCTTCCACCACTGCTGTTCACCGGTCGCTCGGACTATTGCCGGATTATCCCCGTCTCTATGTAGATTCCCTTCCTTATACCAGAACTGAGTACCGTTCGCGTAAATTCTTGCTGGTTGATCCCCTCCTCTATGAAGCTTCCCTTCCTTATACCACTCCTGACTACCGTGCGCGTAGATTATTGCCGGTTGATCCCCGTCTCTATGCAGCTTACTATCCTTCCACCACTCCTGATTACCGTTTGCGTAGATTATTGCCGGTTGATCTCCGTCTCTATGAAGATTCCCTTCCTTCCACCACTCCAGAGTACCGTCTGGGTAGATTATTGCCGGTTGATCCCCGTCTCTATGATATTTCCCTTCCTTACCCCATACCTGTCCACCGTTCGCGTAGATTATTGCCGGTTGATCCCCTTCTCTATGAAGTACCCCTTCCTTATACCAGTACTGAGTACCGTCCGCCCAGATTTTTGCCGGTTGATCCCCGTCTCTATGAATCCATCCTTCCTTATACCATTTCTGAGTACCGTCCGCGAAGATTATTGCTGGTTGATCCCCTTCTCTATGAAGCTTCCCTTCCTTATACCATATCAGATGATCGCCATTCGCGCTAATTCTTGCCGGTTGATCTCCTTCTCTATGAAGATTCCCTTCCTTCCACCACTCACGCGTGCCATTTGAGCAGATTCTTGCCGGTTGATCTCCTTCTCTATGAAACTTCCCTTCCTTCCACCACTCATGCGTGCCATTTGAGCGGATTCTTGCCGGTTGATCCTCTTCTCTATGAAACTTCCCTCCCTTAAGCCATACCTGATCACCGTTCTTGTCGATTACGGCCGGTCCATCATAATTATCAGGTTGCGTGCTCATCAGATCGTAGATATTGGACATAAGTCTCAAATAAATGTCATATGTTTGCATAAATTATCAATTACCAGAAAATTATACGAGAAGTTTAACCCGGAGACCACATCACTGGACCAAACAGGAATACGTTGCTACGTCTTGGGGAATATACTCCCCTTCCTTCCACCACTCCTGATCACCGTTCGCGAAGATTACTGCAGGTCTATTTCCATCTCTATGACGTTTTCCTTCTACCCACCATGCCTGATTACCGTTCGCACAAATTATAGCTGGTTGATCCCCGTCTCTATGCGGTTTCCCTTCTACCCACCATGCCTGATTACCGTCCGCACAAATTATAGCTGGTTGATCCCCGTCTCTATGCGGTTTCCCTTCCTTATACCACTCCTGACCACCGTTCGCGTAGATTATTGCCGGTTGATCTCCGTCTCTATGAAACTCCCCTTCCTTATACCACACCTGATCACCGTTTGCGTAGATTGCTGCCGGTTGATCCCCTCCTCTATGAAGCTTCCCTTCCTTATACCAGCACTGATCACCATAAGCGTTGATTACTGTTGGTCCATCATAATTATGAGGTTGGTAATGCAAGCATATCTTATAAACATACCGCCAATTTTCGAGATATAACTCGTTGAGGTACGTATTCGCCCCACACATATTATTGATCTCTTCACGGTATAGGAATCGTGAAATAATACATTGTAGTATGCTTCTAAGATGTGGTTGACATATACCAAACATAAGTGTTATATTTGACTCAAGACTTGCCGAAAAAACAATTCTAAAAGAATTTTTAGAAGCACGCAAGAAACCCTATAGCTTTCACTATAGGGTTCTTATATATACTATGATCTAACTCAGAGAATGACTTGTTTTTGTCTGGATCTTTTTCTCCATTGATAATTTATTACTCTTTCCACTCAACCAGCGACTTGTTGTCTCTTCTCCGAATGACTTGAAGGAAGAACTCCGGAGGGATTGGACCAGGGGAACAGATGACGTTGTTGTGTGATCTGTAGAAGGGGATGCCTGATTCCATTGCTCGCACAACGTCGATATATATATAGATCTCAGCTCCTTGACGGGTTCCACTCACAACTTCTGGATCTGTTGGGAGACCTGCAGCCATCTGGATGTGTGTCCGCTGCATTCTGTCTAGAGCAGTCATTCTAATGTTTTTCCAGCTCTCTTCGTACGTTCCGTGGATGCATACTGGAATCTGATTCGGGTCCGTGATTCTGTCCATGAGTTGATCTGGATCGATAGAGGCGATGGAGTGTCCTTGTGTCGCGCGGATGAAGAGATATCCATCGATATTGGTGATCTGGAATCGACCCTTCTTGTCAATCGATGAGATATCGATTATTTGTTGCATCTCCGCACCTCGCAGTTCTGCAAGTGCTAAAAGCTGTTCTACAGACACGTAGCCATCTGTTCGTACTGGCACTCCGTAGCTCTGGACTGTGTGTCGCAACAGCTTGGTGATGAACCGGGATAGTCTATTGGTGGACATCTTTGGAATATTCTGATCGACTTCTGTCGTAATGTGTGCTGCAACTGCGATTGCTTCTCTGGTCACTTGCTCAGCAGCTACCAGCGTTTCTTGAATAGCGGGATCTGTTGTAGGGACCCAGATTGCTGGGGGTGCGGACGATACATCGAGTTCGTTAGTTGTTCGTCCTGCTAGCTCAAGTTCTACTCTTTCTCTAAGTGATACCCTCTCGATCATCGAAGCATCGACGCGACCGATATCTCGCAGACTTGATCCGAGCATCGCTATATCGTGTTCTAGACACTCAGCGTGTAGATTGCCTGTTCCAGCCGAAATGATTCGTTGTACAGTCTTGCTCACAAATTCGCCAGAAGTTGGATCTATATCGGGGGTCGCTACCCATTGGTCTCGCATATGACGATGGAGTGGTTGATTTGTCGTTCTGTTGTTGAACGATCCGTCTCTGTTGGACTGGTACTCCATGTAAAGTAAGTTCGCTCGTGTTTGACGGATATACTCAGTGAGTCTGTTCATACGCTCATTACTATCTTCCTCCACATCCCACACAAATCCTTCTGTCATATTGGTAATTCCTCCTCCTTGGGCGCGACCATGGTAGAAGAACAGTACTGATGGTCCATACTGAGTTGCGAATGGCGGTACTGGTGTGATAGGAGCACGCGCCCAGATTAACCACTTTGCTAAAATGTCAAGGCATGTTTGTTCATCTGCATGTCCAAGAGTAGTTGGACTGAATTCTGCAGCGCATATGGGATGGAACGCGCATACCTTATCAACTGCTACAGTAGCGCTGAGTCCACAAGTACTTATCTCTGAAAGCACGGCCCGCACAACCATTGTTAATCCGGGAGTAATAAGGGAGTCTCCTCTGTCATTATCACCTCCTGTGAGTTCCGCATATCCTCGTGTGAACATATCCAGAGCGATGCGTGACTCTTTTGAGAGTACTCCTTCCCATGAACTCACTACATGGTGCGATCCTGCAACGGGCACGACTTGTCTTTGACCAGGGCGGATTGTGTAGATAGCATCCCATAGAGTCACTATGTTTGGAGGATCAGATATATTTGAGTTCTTCAATCTGATGAGATATTCCTGTGGAACCGATCGGATAGCTCTAGCGATCACGCATCTCCGATAGTGTTCTGGAGTCGCTGTCGTCATAGTGTTCCCCCATCTAAGGATAGACAGAGATGCTACGACAGTTGCTCTCAATGGCTGATGCTGGACGAACTCATCTTCTGCAATGTGTTGCGCAAGTGCTTGTCCAATTGTTGTGTTTGTATACGGAGAGAGCTTGTGACCCTTGGGTAGTAAGATATGAGTCATAATCTGTTGTCCCAGGAAGTGTAGTAATCTACCAATTGGAGTATCTGCACTTGCCCACTCCTTAGTCTCGAGAGTATTGACAATGCTTGCCAGTGCCACCATCCAGATACTACCCACTTGGATTCCACCTCCGAATGCTACGGAAAGACGTTGGAAGACTGCATTTCTGTTGGGTTGTGTTTCGAGCGAGAGGATAGGAATTGCAACAACCGTCTGTTCACGTGCCAGGGCAGACACTTGGGTCGCTTCGATCTGGTCGGCAGTGCCATTTGAAATCCCAATCACGTCTGGGAGCCATATATCGTTGCGAACAGTTCCACCAGTTGCAAGAGGGAAATCCATGGCGAAGTCATTGGTGTTTGCTTCCGCTTCTTCTGGAAGCACTGCTCGGACGATCAGAGCGGCTGGACCAGAATCGAGCATCACCACACAATCCTCGTCAGTAGGTGCTCCCTCCATATCTAGAGAATCCATTCGCGCGAGAGTCTCAACCTTCTTCGCTCGTGCTGCCCGATTGCTAAGCCTACCGAGACTGTCCGCACCCATACCCGCTCGTTCCACTTCACACAATGCTTGGAGCATTCCGCCAATGATAGCACGCCTTCCTCGCACTTGCGACCGACCCTTTGAGCGACGAGCACTTACTTCCTCTGCATCTGCTCCGGCTGCTGCTAAGAGCTTGTTTGTGAGATCTGAACGTTCTTCTGTATTCTGCGTATGACGAAGCCGGGATAAAAGTTGTGTAACCGATATTGGTGCACTATCTATCTCTGTCTGTACTTCGTTATCCAATTGTAGACTTACAGACTGAAGATATTGTCGGAACAATACGGTATCACCTTTGTTTTGCATTGTCCGTACAATGTTCTCCATCTCCAACTCATCAGCCATCTCTGCCAGAGCCCAAAAATTCTCAGTGGATTGGAGGAGCATATCAAGTCTAAGATAATGTTGTCCGCTATTCACCAAAACAGTACCTGCTGGCTGTGGAGAGAGCAATGTTACTGTTATCTTCTTTAACGAGTTGATCGAGACGCGCGGGAAACTTCCGAGCGACGGATTGCCCCCAAGATCTGGAAGATCTCCGAATATTTGATGATCTGCGAAATCTCCCTTCGCGGCCAGTACCCACACAACTTCCTGACTCGCGCTCATTCTATCCATCACGACAATAATAGCGTTGCGCGATGCTGTGAAATGGGACATAAGTACAGATACATTAAACATGCTGATATCTCTATCAGGGTCAAGACCGCATGTAGCAATTCCAAGAATCGTAGGAATGTGACTGGTATGATAAGTAAAATTTGTGAGCGTCTGCACTTCACGGGTAGATACTTGCCCGTCTGTGAGAAGAATGAATGATTCTGCTGAACAAACCCATGAGGTTGTAGCGTAGATAGAGGAAGGTACTGTTCCTCCTTCTGAGAGCCACCGAACTGTATGTGTATCTACAAGTGGTCTACATGTTGTGCTCCATAGTGCAGTCTTCGCCGGTGCTAAAGATACAGTGAACATGCGGAGAGCTTCTAGGATGGCCCCACTAGTACTGCCACTGTTGTCGGCAAATGCTACTCCGTTTGATAAACAAGCAGCAAGACTCTTCCTCACAAGAGCAGATGTGTTGGGGATGAATAATGTTTCGACTTCCGTCTGAGTTTGAGTGCATGATTGCATGGTTCCCATATTTTTGTCTTCCAAGATGAGAGAAATTCGATTTCGAGAAAATTTTCGACATTTAATTGTCGCTAACGTATCTTAATTCTAAGGGACCATTCCCATGAAGTATGTCGTGATCGTTAATCCAATGAAAGAGCGAAGATCCAGATGCATACTCCGATCCAAACGAATTAGGCTCAATGAAGTAGGGAGTTTCATCATCTCCTATTAGCGCTAGATCCATGGTATAGTTTTCAAAGTCAAATAGCTTATCTTTGATATGTTCTTCGAAGTATTGCAAGATTTTATACACAACTCCCCCTATCTCTTCATCAGACATTGAATTTAGCCATTTATTTATACTGTAGAGATGTTGTGCTGAAATTGCCGTAATCTTATTATTGTACACGAAGATACGGAATTCTTTGTCGTAATCCATATCTACCCAACGCATAAAATAAATTATACACTCAGTGTCTGTCTCCCCGAACGCATAATGACCTGCAGTGCTTGAAACCATCGACTTAATGATGTTCTCGAGATTATCATAAGGACCTATACCGAATTGACCTTCTTTTAATGACACATTCTCGGTTCTGACAAACCATCCCTTCTCATGCGAAGAGAGGTGCTTGTTGATATCATTCATTTTCTCCCTATGTTTATCACAGGTAATTTCGAGTTCATCATCAAACAGGTGTGAAAACTTACGGGTAGTTATCCCTATTCTGAACGCGTCCTCCATCCATTTCAAATCGTCTCGATCGAGAGTCAAAAAGAAGTAGTTATCTTTATGAAAGCGATCAATCCAATTTGAGGTATTGTATCGGTCAACAATATATCTGTAGTTGTCTGGGCGACCGTTATCCCAGTGATTGTTGGTATTGAACAGGATCTTGTCATTCGAGATCACATATACTTGACTATATCTTCTGATTGATTCCATCAATATCTCCGTATATATGATATATTTGTCTGTTATCATAATTCAATTGCGTAAATATTTAAACAATAGCGCTATGATATATACGCATCAATGGGCAATCAACCAACGTCACAAACACAATCTTCTATTGACCAAGGGATCGTGAACGCGTCGAGGCAATTTCGATACCCACACAAGATTATAACTCTCTTGCGACACGGACAATCAGAGCACAACGTTGTGTACGATACCGAACAGCGTGATCCCTGCGTGTTCGATGCACCTCTCACAAAGGTCGGCCATCAACAGGCAACAAAAATGATACCCGAATGCCAATCCGCGAACCCTGAGCTGATTATTGTCTCGCCGCTCTCTCGTGCGCTTCAGACTGCCCTGCTAGCGTTCCCCGCGGAGAAGCACCCCTCTGCGAGGTTCGAAGTCTGGGCTGAGCACACTGAACATCTCGAGGCGGCCTGCGACATCGGAAGCTCGAAGGATGACCTACAGCAGCGCTTCCCTCAGTTTGACTTTTCGGATCTTCCGGATGTTTGGTGGTATACACCCGAGGAGTGTGATTCCAACGATCCGCTAGAGGGGCGAAGGGTATTCACTGAGTTCGGATATTTCGAGCCACAAGTGCATCTGGAATCGAGAATCGATCAACTAGTGGCTCGTTTGAAAAACCGCCCGGAAACAAGGATTGCATTGGTTGGGCATGCCGATTGCTTCAATTGCTTGTTGAGTCGATACTTTGAAAGTGACAAATGGATGAGGAATTGTGAAATATATACTGTCGTGATGGATTTAAATGTCGAGATCTATCACCCCCCAGGATTGAAAGACATTCCTGTTGCAGCTAGCGCTCCTACAGAGCGGCCCGCATCTAACGTGTGGACTACCGAGGACGATCTTGGGTTACTAGAATGATGTGAGCGTCATCTGGGTCAGGGAGAGAATAAAAATATGATTTGGACGGCGATGAAACCTCAATTCTTTTTAAAATTGATTTTTACTATAAAATGTTCAAACATATACGATGATGTCAAGTCAAATTCCAAAATGTGCTATTGTAGGAGGACCACCGCCAGAGTATACATCTATCCCCAATAAAGATATTAACTATGAACTAGAAATTCAACAATTGAGAGATGAACTAGAATCGATGAAAAAGAAGGAAGAGGAAAGACTTCAAGATAGTCGTGATCTTTTCGAGGATGCGAGTAACTCTATCCAATCAGCGTGTACAATTGCTATGGAAAAACTTGTACAAACAACTTTTTCTAAAGTTGCAGAACCAGTGATGTCAATGTTACGTAATCACGAAAATAATCAGACAACATCCCTCTTCCCCACCTTCGATCTAACTCAACGGTTTGATTGTATACCCGACATAAACTCGGACGATATAATCAGAAACGACACTTGCAGAATGCTATCTATTGTTCTACTTCCGAAAGAAACTATTATTGCCTGTGTTCCCATTCACCGCAATCAGCATGTTAGCCATCAACTATTTACATCCTTAGGTAGACACGCAATGGTACGTTACACGACCTCTAGTTATGATACACCTACAGGTGTTTATCCTATAGACATAACTGGCGATCCAGTGCCATTAACAAGTGAATATATCGAGATCGCAAAAATGATTAAGTATCCATGTATCATGAGAACTGATTTCTTCGACAAATTGCTTGAAATATATAAGACACATTATCCTCTTGCATCGGACATGCAAAAAAATGATAGTATGATTAAAGAGTTGAAGTCACAACAGTCAGTTACGATTGCATTGCACGACGACGTTCTTGCAAAGTCAGAAATCCTAGAGGATAACCAACAAATATATGAACAAGAAAGGAAAGAGTTGGCTTTCGAAAAGGAACAATTGAAGAAGCGTCTACAAGCAGTTGCTACAAGGGAGAAAGAATGCGATATAAGACATAATATATCAAATATTCGTTCAGAACTTATTGGTGGAGCAACAGCACTTTTGGATGCGTGCGACACAGTTGAAAACGAAATAATAGGGAGTATGGTTGAAAGGGCTATTGAAACTATTAATAGTATTCTCAAATAAGTCTAAAGTAGTGGTTGGATATTATGACATGTATATTAAAATATTATGTGACGCAATAATCACCCCAATTAAGGGGTGATTATTGCGTCACATAATATTTTCTTAGATTTCCTATGAAATCAAAGAGACATGTATGTTGTCCTACCAAAAAGATTCAAGGTGTTCAATAATCCGATTCTTCGATTCTTCAATCGTGGGACGCCTTGCAACAACAAGGTCAAGCATACTATGGAGGATGCTACGTCCCTCAGTAGATAAATTAACGATTCCGTCGATTGATTTTGCGATAAAACCGTATGCAGGGCATTCTTCCTTCCCTTCACGTACCGTCCCACATGGGAATTGTTTCTGTAGCATTGTATACATACAGTATCCAATACCCCATAGATCTGTTTTCTCCTCAAATCTATTATGGAATGCTACCTCAGGAGCCAAGTAGTGTGGCGTACCCACTAACCTATCGAGAGTAATTGTCGTGAGAGGAGTAGCGTTCCCAAGATCGATAATCACAAGTTTGTTGTCTGCATCGTACACGAAGTTTTCGGGTTTAATATCAAGATGTGCAAAGTTCTCGCCATGAAGTCCAGAAACGATATCCAACAGCTCTAGACCTGTTTCCATTGTTTTCTTCTCATCGAAACCATTTTGATCACGCATAATTCTTTCGAATAGATCGCCCCCACTGTAGTAAGGTATAACAAGACATGCTAGATCATTAGTCTCGTATAAACCTAGGATATGCACAATTTGCGGATGTTTAATTGTTGTCATGCTTTGCACTTCTTCTTTCCAGTGTGGGTTGCGCCTTTTATCTACGACCTTGATTGCAACTATTTCACCATCGTCAATACGTTTGGCTGCATATACGCTCGCCGATGCACCACTACCAAGTTTCTTGAGAACTTCCAGTCTAGATCCGAGAGTTTGGGGATCCTTGATGATTGGGTTATTAGTAGTTAGCATTTGTTCAGGCGACTTATGCAAACTAATGAGATTTGTAATATTTACTTCTGTAGCCACGCTAAAAGCCTTATAACTAGTTGTTCTTAACTCTTGCATTCCACATATTTTGCTCAATAGTTTGCACATAAATTCAAATTTGACATACATTCTCTATTCTTTAAATCAGAAAATAAACAAGAAACACATTCGAAGTGAACAAAGAATCCCGCGAGACAGTCTCATGACCAACCTCCGGTACACAATACAAAAGCACGAAAGTAACGTTACTTTCGTGCTAAAAAACATGTCTGTTATATTCCATAACAGCTACGTACCTTCTACTCCGTCTCACGATACTCAACTGGTTGCCATCTGTTATTCTCGTCACAAAATGCCATTACCCGATTACTACGTTTCTCTTTAACAGAACGACCGTCGTTTGATGAAACAACCCACGAACCTCTAGCTACATTCCTAGCGATTTCTGCAAACAACTTGTTACTAATTATTGAATGTAACGGAGGATCAGAAGCATGGTCTTCCCCGTATGGATCAAATGATAACACGATAATGTCAGGGCTTCGGTTCAATCGTGCACGAATCGCTTCTTCATACACTTCCCCTTCATCCACATAGATATCCACAATCGTTTCCGGGTCACAAGAATGTATACACATATCTGGGTCTTGTTTCTTTGTTACTTTTGCATATCCATTTAAACGAATATCATCCCTCACTTTCAACACTATCTCATCCAACATTGCCCGTCCACTTATTCCCTTGTAATGTATAAAAAAATCACACGGACGAACTATTTCCTTCTTCACATGTTGCTCTACCATTGAGATTGTTCGAATGTCTGTAGTGATAGTCATGTCGACGTACTTTACAACGTATAAACTATTCTGTTTACAGACACCACGCGCTTTCTGAAGTAGATTGCATAGCGTGAGGTATTCGTCATCCGACAACTTCTCCTTCAAATCATCGACTGAGTTAATTAGTTCGGCAAATTCAGCTTCCATGTCTTTCTTAAGCGAGAGAAAGAAACAAAACTCATTTTTATTTATTTTTTTATGTAAAAATCACTATACTTTCGTGGCTATGTAAAATGGAAGTCCGTACTAGCATATGTCTTGTTTATAATCTTTTCAGAGTTCTCTCACTATGTTCATAGTAAATTTCTAAATCTGGATCATTTTTATGAATGCATTAACAAATGAGAAGGAGCGGGAAAAAGAACGGAAAGAACGGAAGAAAAAGTAGGAGAAAAAGCAAGTCTATATCTCTCTGTAAACAACGACTTTCTAATAAAATAAGACAGAATATGCATGAGAACTATACCTCACGATCTCAGGCAATTGCCGTCAGCTACTCCCAGACTATGAGAGCGTATCCAAAATGCAAACGTATTCTCTCCAAGTCAAAAGGAAGATTAAGAAGATCGAGAAGCATGTCAAAGAAATCGAGGAGGAAATCGAGGAGGAGATCGAGGAGTAAATCGAGAAGGAAATCGAGGAGCAGGAGATCGAGAAGGAGATCGAGCAGGAGATCGAGAAGGAGATCGAGAAGGAGATCGAGAGGTGGGGCGAAAAGGAGATCTGGTAGAAAGTTACGTGGAGGAGCTATACTTGATGACCCGCGCCTTCCTGCAGAACTACATAGGGAAATACATAGGAGAGGCGTCGATACCCCGTTCTCACACATAAATCTCACTTCACAGAACTTCGCAACACTAGGTAGAGAAACAAGAGCTGGGTACACGTTCGCACGTCCTACCGGTGATACGATAGATATAAGGTATTGGAGTGACTGGAATGTGATCGCTACTAGTCCACCGCTAGAGTTCCAGGATGGATTGAGAGTAGGTGATATGATTATAACACGCAGTGTCACAGACAACTGGACAAAACTGCCAAACCTTTCTTTGGCACGGCCAACAATAGGCATGTCTCCAATACAACTTATAAACAATCCAGATCTTAACGTTATCGGATCATTATGTATCACGGTGGACGTCACAAAAGCTATCCAGGATCCTATCTTATTCTATCAACCTGCTAAGAAATATGCGGAATCGTTTTTATGGCTTGCACCCGATTCTAACCCTCTCTTACGTATAGTAAGAGTTGAACTTTCGCGCGAATACCATGCCGATATCATCACGCACCCAGAAATATATGGAGTGACAATTTATGGAGAACTATATCCAGGGAAACGAATCTTCTTTGATCTTGTATCTAATGCTATTTTCTCTTCAACGTCTCCTTGGCTACTGGCTCAATCTGAAGATTATAGTCCTGAGTATAGTCCTGAGTATAGTCCTTAGACGAGTTTGACCGGATTGATATCCGCGAGAACATCAAAATTGATTTTTCAGACTCTATTTATAAAACTTGGCATGGATATCGTTATGATTGGAGAGAATGGAGAAGAGAATGGAGAAGATAACGGGACCCTCTGTCTGGACGCATGGGACGATGTGTTCACTGATTCGGAACAATGTCCGCATCTCTCCGGTGAAATTAATGAAGATGTTGTTTCTGCACTTAATACAGACGCAGAAAATGCAAATAAAGCTTGGGTACATTCCAGAACCAAACACCAAGTTATTAAGACTGACCAAGAAATTAATATAGATAAACTGGATGAGGTTTACAACGATGCTAAGAGGGACTTGATATACCTTTACCGTGCCCTTCTCCAACTGGATGTGGATTCGTTACTCCTTGATAATCTGGAGACAGATGAGTTCAAGCGTATGATACTCAGTACGAATGAACACATATCAAAGTTGTACACAACTAATGAGAAAGAGGAAGAGAGAAATATAATTCGTAAATTTGGTTTATTGCTAATTGAGGGAAAAGATGAAGCCCTTCGGCGCCTTGGGGGGCGCATTGAACAAAAAATGATTGCAAAAGAACGGAGTGTTGTGAAGCAGGAAACAGACGCACGATGGTGTAGGCGAATCGGGTTTGCGGCAGTCGGCTTTGCCCTTGGAATGGAAATGGAACTCACAAAGAAACACCCCTTAAGCAAAATTGGTGCGGCAGCTGTAGGTCTTCTGGCCTGTTATATCTGCCGCTGTAACCCATATTCAGTCACTACTGATATATATACATCTCTCAAGGAGTCTGTGACTGATATCAAAGAGATGATAATCCGTTTTGAGTCTCGATATGTACATCAGGGAATTATTTTTTCTGGAAATGGAAATTGAAATCTCTATCAAAGAGATATGTGAAAATACATGAACAAGATACTCAGGGTATTTACATATTTGGGCACTGAACATGTGGTAGCACTAACGGGGTTTGCTTATGGTATATATAACATTTATAATACCACGGACCCCAAACGGACCCCATTATCTTCATGTCTCGCAGCTGGCATCGCTGGCTCTCTATATAGTGCGGGTGCAGTGTTCGTTGGCCAAATGGTGAATCCGTATGGAGCAATTGTACCAATATCGATAGGGTATTCTGTATTAACAGATATACGAGATAGAGGCACGAAGAAATAGATACAGAAATGAATAAGAATTTGAGTAAGAATTGAAATTTATTCTATGATTAGCCATACAAGATAGGTATGGCTATCGAACCAATGGAAGAAATAACGCTGTTCTTAATGTACTTTGCGTTGAATCTAATTATCATAAACATATGCTTGATACTACTCCACTATGAGGATTACTGCAGTGATACTCATGAAATGCCTTATATCCTTCTCAAAATTTTAGCAGGATCCACAGGAGGATTTACTATCATCAATAGCATACTCATTTTAATCCGTTATGCAAGAGGAAAGAGTATGGCAAGATATATATGTATGATTGCTCCTCTGGAATTCTGCATGATAGTAGGATGGAGTATTGCAACTTTAGTTTCCATGTTTGGTGGTCATGAAGATGATTGTGGGGCGTCTGCTCTTTCTATTATGGCAACACTCCTCGTATATTGGATGTTGATCACTGGATCAAAACATAATATGTACCGAATGTACGCGGTAGAAATGATGAGGGAGGGTAAGGTGGTTACAGAGGTAGAGGTTAGTAATGAAAGTGGAGTGATAGTCTAGGATACTTATTGTAGAATAAAATATCTAGCCATTCATAGTCAAAGATCATAGCACGACTTGAATAAAGGAGGAGTGAAAAAATCGTTGTTAATTGAAATTCATTATATGATTAGCCATACAAGACAAGTATGGCTACCAAACTAATGGAGGAACTAATAGCGTTCTACATATACTGCTCATTGAACCTAGTTATCATAAACATATGCTTACTACTACTCGACTATGAGGATTACTGCAGTGATACTCATGAAATGCCTTATATCCTTATCAAAATTCTAGCAGGATCTATAGGAGGATGTACTATCATCAATACCATACTCATTTTAGTTGGTTGTCTGAAAGGAAAGAGTATGGCAAGATATATCTGTATGGTTGCTCCTCTTGAGTACTTTGTGATATATGGATGGATTATTGCATGTACAGTTTCCACATGTGGTGGTTATGGCGATAATTGTGGAACGTCTGCTCTTTGTATTATGATCTTACTCCTCGTATATCAGGTATTGTTCACATCCTGGTCGAAACATAGTATGTATTGGATGTACGCGGTAGAGATAGAGAAAGAGGATGAGCTGGTTATAGAGATAGAGATTAATGATGGAAGGTCAGTAATGGTCTAGAGAGTACAACATATTTAGCCAATTAAATAAGGGGTGAAAATCGTTGGAAATTGAAATTTAATATACGATTAGCCATACAAGACAGTTATGGCTATCGAACTAGCGAAAGAACTGGTAACGTTCTGCATATATTTCATAATGAATATAACTATCGTACAAATATGTGTTATACTACTCCGCTTTGAGAATTACTGCAGTGATAATCATGAAATGCCTTATATCCTTCTCAAAATTCTAGCAGGATTTATAGGAGGATTTACTATCATCAATACCACCTTCTTTATTATCAGTCATGTAAGAGGAAAGAGTATGGCAAGATATATATGTATGATAGCTCCTCTTGAGCGCTTTGTGATATTAGGATGGTCTATTACAACTTTATTTTACATGACTGATAATTATGAGGATGATTGTGAGGCGTCTGTTCTTTCTATTGTGTTTATACTCATGTTATATTGGATGGTGTTCATGTCCTCGTCGGACCACAGTATTTATGGAATATACGCGATAGAGATGATGAAGAGCGATGATGAGATTACAGAGTTAGAGGTTGATGAAAGGGAAATTATTGTCTAGTATACTCATTGTACTAACTTAATCCTACTTAAAACGATTGTATAGGAGTACAAATGTCTAGCCCATTAGTAGTCAAAGTCAAAGAACTCGACCCAGAGATCATAGCACCGAGCACGCGAGATATGCACGACCCGGATAAAGGCGGGGCAAAAATTGTTGTTATTGGAAAACCAGGGTGCTTCGCAAGAGGTACCAAAATCATGCGTTACGACGGTATTCAAGAGAAAGTAGAAGATATCAAAGTAGGTGACATCATTATGGGAGACGATTCTACGTCTCGAACAGTCATTTCACTCTGCCGTAATCGGGAAAGTATGTACGACGTTATCCCAGAATATGGAGAAACCTACACCGTAAATGCAGGTCATAAACTTGTCCTTATCAACAATAAGGATGTAACTGCCGAAGTTACTGTCAGAGAATATATCGCTAATCCAGACGAATGGCAAGATGATTGGAAGATCTTCCGTACTGCCATTGACTTCCCAGAAAAAGACACGAACGTATGTCCTTACGCTTTTGGGAGTACTCTTGGTAGTAGTCATAACGGGATTGTTCACACATCAATTCCTCATGACTATTTCGTCAATAGCCGAGATAATCGACTAGCCCTCTTAGCAGGGCTTATTGATAATTGCGGCAATCAGTCCGCAGACGATACAGTCGAGATTTACGACACGCTACAAGTGGATGGTACCGCTTTCCTAGCAAGGAGCTTAGGACTACTTGCCACTGTAACAACCTTGCGAATGCGGAAAGGAGGGGTAATGAACAGAATCACTATCAAAGGAGATCTATCCATACTCCCCTGTAAACAATTCACATTCGGTGAATCAAGTGTAAACGTGCTAAGATCAAACTTTTCCCTAGTTCCAGTGGGAGAAGACGACTACTACGGTTTCACTATTGATGGCAATCACCGTTTTCTCCTAGGAAGTTGTGACGTTGTGCGGAACACCGGTAAATCAACCCTAATCGCCTCTTTACTCTATGCAAAGAAACATATCTTCCCAGCAGGAATTGCCATGAGCGGCACAGAGCTAAGCAACGGATTCTATAGCAAGATTTTCCCGGATCTCTTCGTATATCCTGATTACGATGAGGCGAAAGTCCAAGACTTCGTACGACGCCAGAGATTAGCAAAAGAACACCTTCCAGTGCCTTGGGCGGTGTGTCTGCTTGATGATTGTACCGATGATCCGCGGATATTCAATAAACCCCTCCAACACGGACTATATAAACGAGGGAGACATTTTAAAATGCTATATATTCTTAGTCTCCAGTTCGCGTTGGACATCAAACCCGTTATAAGAACTAGTGTCGACGGCGTCTTCATCCTACGTGAGCCAAACCTGAGAAATCGCAAGGTTCTCTGGGAGAACTATGCCAGTATTATCCCCGACTTTCACATGTTCTGCGAAGTCATGGACCAAGTCACTAACGACTACACGGCCCTATATATACACAACGCCGCCCATACAAGCGACTGGCAAGACTGCGTCTACTACTACAAGGCAACTCCCGTGCCAAGCTCATTCCGGTTTGGATGCGAGGACTTCTGGAAATTTCACAGCGCCAGATACAACGCAGAGTACGTCGAACCCTTTGTATAAGATATGTAGGGATATGGATATTTGTTTGTGTTTTTGACTGGATTGTCAGTCAAAAAAGTTAATAACCCGTATCCGTGTCCATACTTACCGGATTTCGTCTCAACAATTTTAATTACCGAGATGTCGGTATTTGCTATTGTCGCGCGAGATTCGGTCGACACTGCGGAGACATGCGGCGTCTTGTGGTCGTAGGTGATAAGACACATTGTTCGAGATTTCAGCATCTCCGAACACATCTTGGAAACCACTGCTCATGAGTATGGATCGACTCATACGTATTCAATACTTACAATCAAATTCAATTCAAAGTCCTATTTATTTGGGTAATGATCGGACGTAAAAACTTCCGAAATAAGTTAGACGTAATTACATTATGCCTAATACCCCTTTCAGCTTCTTAATCAAGTTCCAATGGGCTGGTTTCACTTCATCGCGGAAGTATGTCTTCAATAGGTCAATGGATTCGCGGGACAACTTGCTGACGAGTTTATCGGTGTGTGTGAAATGTCGGCCGTAATAGTAGTCTTGGTCGCCCTGTGACTGCTCAATCTTGACAGCGATATCCTTGCCAGCCTCAGCGATTGTGATATCTTTTTTATCTTGCTGCATTGATGTTATCTTGCCGATGATGATGCCATCCTGTGTCGGTATTACAAGAGGAGTACCGATTCTGGCCTGGCCTGACTCGACCTTACATCCCAATACAATAGGAGAGTGTGTATTGAAAATGTGTTCTTCATAAATGGCTAACACGCAGGGAAATACAGCATTTCCTACAACAGCCTCTTTTTCCTTTTCCTTAATCTCTTGTACGTAAGCAAGGTATTCATTAGAGAGACTATAGATGACATCTCCTGAGAAAATGCGTACTCCAGTCTCGTCTGCGTATGCGCGAGCCTCTGGTGATACTTTCACGCCAAACACTAGAACAACAGCATACTCAACTCCCTTAGATATCATTGCCGCTGCTCGTTGTATATCTCTCCTATTTACAGTACTGATATTAGAGTATGAACAGCCAATATCACAACTCATTAAGTGTGTGGTGAACGACTGGAGAGATCCCAGTGTTGCGGCCTGGACGCATACGCCTTTCTCCTGGTAGACACGATTGTCCAACGTTTCATTAAGCCCTCGCATTACAGCATACTCTAACTCTTGCACGTTATCCCCGCCGCGAATAACGAGCACTGGTGTACCAACGACCGGATCTTGAGAAGATCCCACAATGCGCACGCTCTGTGCGGCCCTCACACTTTTATTACTTGAGTTATCACTTGTGATAAGAGCTTTGATTCGTACATGAATTGGACCGGATGGTCCACACATAACTACGTTATCACGGACATTTAGCTTACCGTTAATGAGAATTACATTCACTATCTTACCTACCCCTTCACCATTTTCTACTTCCAGTACTGTTGCAGAAACATTATTCTCGTCGTAATTAACGTCAAGAGTTTTCTGCGTCAACACGACAACATATGCTAAGAGATCAGGTAGTCCCTCTCCACTGTTTGCGGATATCGGGACTATCGGTGAGAAAGACATATCTTTACACGTGTACATTGCGACGTTTACGCCCTGCATTGCGAATTCCGTTACGATTTCGCGAATACGATGATCGAATGCTTCTCTCACGTGCTCTACCTGCATACTGTATGTATCCTCAAACGTCATGTTGTTATGCGATTGCCATCCGTAAATTCGGTCGATCTTGTTGAGAGCCACAATAAAAGGGCATTTTTTCTCCTCTAATTGTCTGAGAGCCTCAATTGTTTGTTTTTCAATACCCTTAGTTATGTCCACAACAAGTATTGCTATATCGCATATTGCGGATCCGGACTCTCGTATATTAGCGAACGCTTCGTGTCCTGGAGTATCGATGAATAGTATACCAGGCACGCGCACCTTCATTCCCTTCCTTTTCTTCCTAAATTCGACGGTGGCGCGCTCAATAGCCGCGGCAGAGTAATATGTTGTGCTAATCTTTTGAGTTATTCCACCTGGTTCACTTCCCTGTATCGACCCAGAACGGATAAGATCAAGTAGTTTTGTCTTGCCCACATCAACATGCCCTAGTACACAACAAATGGGAGATCTGAGATTCTCTTCAACATTCAATGCCTCTTGTGCATTAGTATTCTCCTTTGGCTTGGATACGGATACTCTCGTCATCTGCGCGCGGAGGAGTGCGGCCTTCTTCTCGTTAGCCTTCTTCTCGTTTGATTTCTTCTCGTTTGATTTCCTCATCTCAAATTGTATCGGGGTACTCCATCCATAAATCAATTGTAAATTATATTTCCCTACACTGATCTTCTAAGGAAAAATAAATTCATATGGACAATGAAAACCGTATGATATTTTGACTGACCAATTAGTCAAAATTTGAAATCACTTCCTACTGTACATATAGACTTCAATGATAATTGAAGTATCCCTGAGAAGGTAGGTAAGAATCTACATAAACAGAGAAAAAAAACACCAACTTGACTTACATATAAAAATGATCTGGCACCGCTCTCTCCCCATCTGAAATATGTTTTGTATGAGTCCCAAGGGATAACTCCTCGCAACATTCATCATCCATAGAAGAAGGATCTTTCTTCCTGTGATGGAACAAGAACCGTGCAACTACAGTCGAACTGATAGCTCCAAGTCTATGAACCTGTTTCCAAACCTTCTCCGCCAGTTGAAGATAACCCTCCTTCTTCATAAATGTTTGCGCAGTCATTAACTCAACTTGTTCCTTTGTCACAAAATCCAGTCGAGCTGTGTAGTCGATACGACCATGTCGCACAAGAACGTTATCAAGACTGCTGGGTTCAGCCGATGTCAAGATCGTGATTAGTTTGTGCTTGTGCAACGTTCCGTCCAATACATTAGTGAGTACTGAGAGTGCAGTCTCTGCTCCCGATGATGCCTGTTTGCATAATATTTCAGCGTCCTCTATAACTAACATACTCTTGTTAGAGATGCACCGAATTGCAGAACACAAATCCTGTTCCTTCATGTTTGGAGTTACCGTGAAGAAACAGATATCTAAATCAAGTGCAGAAGCGAGCACAGTTATCATACTCGATTTCCCACTACCTTTCGGACCAATAATAAGGTAGTTCCGTTTGTAGGGAAATCCGTGTGCGATAAATTGTTCTTCGCTATCAATGAAATCGCGCATATCATCAATCATTAACTGAACAGTCTTATCGCCTGTAATCAGTGTATTTGCAGGACGTTTCGGATAGTTCGTCATTTCTGTCCACGTTCCGCCTTTCATAACCTTTACGACAATTTTATCAATATCTGACCCTCCTTTTCGTCGACTCCTCTCGCGTGCGTATCTCAAGAACTCCTCGAATGCGGCACACTTAATCGGATCGTCTTCCAGATATACACGAACCCATTCCTTATTCTCTTCAGCATGCACTTCGACTTCGAATGTTGTACCTCTCCAGTTCAAACGATGTTTCCCTACTGCGAGGCTAAGTTCGAGAGTACTATCATTTCTCGAAAGACATATGACTCGATCAGCTAGCTCATAATGCGAACCTACAGTGGTTGGTTTCTCACGAATATAGGCACCGTATCGCATAAGCAATGTCCATACTGGATTATCGTTTTCGATAATTAATTCAGGCGAATTGAATGGATGTGCCTCCAACGATCGCATATAGGCAATGACTTCTTCGTCAAGCTCAAACTTCGACATAATTGTATCTCTTGTCTGTTTAGACTTCAAAAAATCAATCGTAAGTTTAAAGAATAATCCAATTTTTAATAATATATGCAAGAACCAGACTCGGTACAATTGCTTGAGGAAGAGATTGCAACGAGAACCATGAAGTTTATAGAAATGAAGCGTCTCTGGAAACGAGGCATCACCGATCTTATTAAAGAAGATCTAGTCGAAGAGTTCAGCAATATCATGAAACTCAAACAACAACTTCCAGTCGAACACCGACTATATCCAACAACTACTAGACGCTCTGTCGATATTAGAGCGTTTAGACAATCCCTTTTATTGCTAGATTAAGCGTATGAACACGGGCTATGCCAATAATTGGAAGAACAAACATGCGCGTAAGATGATCGGGACATGTTGAGGCGACTGCAATACCCAACCCCATCCCCACACTAGATCCCAGTGTGTTCAGCGCTGCCACTTTCGCGGAGATCTCGCCAATGTTATCATCTAATGCAATCTTGGGAATACACTTCTGATTTATCGCACCAAACCCAATAAAGGCGAGATTCGTGAGTGCGCTCGCAGATCCAGCAACAATAAGAAAACGTGAATCAAATATAGGCGTAGCGCACATCAAAATATAAGATACCTGCTGGCAAACATGAGATCGGGATAGAAATAGCAACGGTTTCTTGTCCGCAAGTTTCGCACCTTTAGACATATAACAAAGACTTCCTAGTTGCCCTATCACATCTTTCCCCATATAATTTACACTTCTACTTACATCCGAATTACACACGTCCAATGCAGAAAGCATACTATGAACCGAAAGCGCATGCTGAGTAGAGACAAGAATGTTGGACACAAAAGACCATCCTACAAATTGTGTATATCTTGCGTCATACCTTCCATTCGGATACACAAACGACCTCAGAAATTTAAGCATGATCTTATATTCAGAAACAAAATATGAAATCATTTTAGAATTACCTTATAATGCTTCCCTTCCCACCACCACTCCTGATGACCGCTCGCAAAGATTACTGCCGGTTGATCCCCTTCTCTATGACGCTTCCCTTCCTTCCACCACTCCTGAGTATCGAACGCGTCGATTAGAGCCGGTTGATCCCCGTCTCTATGACGATTCCCTTCCTTATACCATATCTGAGTACTGCCCTCGTATATTACTGCCGGTTGATCCCCATCTCTATGGTACTTTCCTTCCCTAAGCCAGAACTGACTACCGTCCAAGTAGATTATTGCTGGTTGATCTCCTTCTCTATGTATCGTCCCTTCCTTATACCACCATTGATCACCGCTCGCGAAGATTATTGCCGATTGATCTCCGTCTTTATGACACTTTCCTTCCTTATACCAGAACTGATCACCGTTCTTGTGTATTATTGCTGGTCCATCGTAATTATGAGGTTGGTGATGCAAACATATCCTATAAACATACCGCCAATCCTCTAGAAATAACTCGTTGAGGTACCTATTCGCCCCACACATATTATTGATCTCTTCACGGTATAGGAATCGTGAAACAACAGATTGTAGTATGCTTCTAAGATGTAGTTGACATATATTAGAGATGACAGGCATTAGTGTTGTTATGTGGATATAACAATACTTAATACAACAAATCATTTTTATTTTACACGCATCCCTTCTATCCACCACTCCTGCCTACCGTCCGCGTAGATTCTTGCCGGTTGATCCCCTTCTCTATGACGCTTCCCTTCCTTATGCCACCCCTGAGTACCGTCCGCGCAGATTATTGCCGGTTGATCCCCTTCTCTATGAAGATTCCCTTCCTTATACCATGCCTGACTACCGTTCGCGTAGATTATTGCCGGTTGATCCCCTTCTCTATGAATCTCCCCTTCATTATACCAATACTGAGTACCGCTCGCGTAGATTGTTGCCGGTTGATCCCCTTCTCTATGATACTTCCCTTCCTTATACCAGTACTGACTACCGTTCGCGCAGATTATTGCCGGTTGATCCCCTTCTCTATGAAACTCCCCTTCCTTATACCAACATTGATCATTCCTGCTTATTATTGCTGGTCCATCGTAATTATGAGGTTGGTGATGCAGACATATCCTATAAACATACCGCCAATCCTCTAGAAATAACTCGTTGAGGTACGTATTCGCCCCACACATATTATTAATCTCTTCACGGAAGAGGAATAGTGAAACAACAGATTGTAGTATACTTCTGAGATGTGGTTGACATATATTAGAGATATCAGACATTAGTGTTGTTATTTGCATAACAATACTTGATGCGATAAATCATTTTTATTTTATACGCTTCCCTTCTACCCACCACTCCTGATAACCGCCCGCCCAGATTACTGCCGGTTGATCCCCTTCTCTATGAAGAAGCCCTTCCTTATACCAGAACTGAGCACCGCCCACGAAGATTCTTGCCGGTTGATCCCCTTCTCTATGAAACTCCCCTTCCTTATACCAACATTGATCATTCCTGCTTATTATTGCTGGTCCATCGTAATTATGAGGTTGGTGATGCAAACATATCCTATAAACATACCGCCAATCCTCTAGAAATAACTCATTGAGATATGTATTTGTTCCACACATATTATTGATGTCTTCACGGAAGAGGAATCGTGAAACAACAGATTGTAGTATACTTCTAAGTTGTGGTTGACATATATTAGAGATTTCAGACATTAGTGTTGTTATATGGATATAACAATACTTAATACAACAAATCATTTTAATTACTTTATACGCTTCCCTTCTACCCACCACTCCTGCTTGCCGCTCGCCCAGATTCTTGCCGGTTGATCCCCTTCTCTATGTAGATGCCCTTCCTTCCACCATACCTGAGTACCGTCCTTGCAGATTATTGCCGGTTGATTCCCGTCTCTATGGTACTTTCCTTCACTCAACCAGTACTGAGTACCGTCCGCGTAGATTATTGCAGGTCGATCCCCTTCTCTATGAAGCTTCCCTTCCTTACACCACACCTGATCACCGTTCGCGTCGATTATTGCCGGTTGATCCCCTTCTCTATGATACTTCCCTTCCTTAAACCACCATTGATCACCATTCCTGCTTATTATTGGTTGTCCATCGTAATTATGATGTTGGTGATGCAAGCATATCCTATAAACATACCGCCAATCCTCGAGATATAACTTGTTGAGATACGTATTCGCTCCACACATATTATTGATCTCTTCACTCATGAGGAATCGTGAAACAACAGATTGTAGTATACTTCTGAGATGTGGTTGACATATATTAGAGATATCAGACATTAGTGTTGTTATTTGCATAACAATACTTGATGCGATAAATCATTTTAATTTTATATACCTCCCTTTTACCCACCACTCCTGATGACCATTCGCGTAGATTAGTGCTGGTTGATCCACTTCTCTATGAAGAAGCCCTTCCTTATACCAGAACTGAGCACCGTTCGCGTTGATTATTGCCGGTTGATCCCCTTCTCTATGACACTTCCCTTCCTTATACCACTTCTGAGTACCGTCCGCGTTGATTCTTGCCGGTTGATCCCCGTCTCTATGACATTTCCCTTCCTTATACCACCATTGACTACCGTCCGCGTTGATTATTGCCGGTTGATCCCCTTCTCTATGAATCTCCCCTTTCTTATACCACTCCTGATTACCGTTCGCGTAGATTATTGCCGGTTGATCCCCGTCTCTATGATACTTCCCTTCCTTCAACCACTCCTGACTACCGTCCGCGTAGAATACTGCCGGTTGATCCCCGTCTCTATGATGTTTCCCTTTCTTATACCATAACAGATGACCGTTCGCGCAGATTACTGCCGGTTGATCCTCTTCTCTATGATATTTACCTTCCTTATACCATAACTGATCACCATCCTTGTTTATTATTGCTTGTCCATCGTAATTATGAGGTTGGTGATGCAGACATATCCTGTAAACATACCGCCAATCCTCGAGAAATAACTTGTTGAGGTACGTATTCGCTCCACACATATTATTGATCTCTTCTGTGAAGAGGAATCGTGAAACAACAGATTGTAGTATGCTTCTAAGATGTGGTTGACATATATTAGAGATGGCAGACATTAGTGTTGTTATTTGCATAACAATACTTGGTACGGAAAAATCAATTTAATATTTTTTCTTCATTGGTTATCTGACTGTAACTTCCTACGCACATCTAGACTTACAGAGGATCATAAGAATGATTTCGATTAGTAACCAAAATCCTCCAATTACTGCAAATGATAGGAATGTCAGCGCGAATCCGAGAGCAACTGTGTTGATATCCTTAAGGGTATCCCGCACTGATCCACACACATCATCCAATTTGTAATAGCAGGTATACGGAACAGTTCTAATATGGTCTGCAATCCATCCTGACACACACCCTGCGACTGCTGATAGATGGGAACAGTCAGTGGAGAGTTCGCAATTACTTACATCTCTAATGTGTTGTACCGCGGAGATATGCTTACATGTTCCTACATTAACGGTTCCTTGAGTTGTTGATCGTTGATCTGAACAGTATGTGCACTTCTGAATCCTTCTTCGAGAGTTACCAGAGTTTGCGTTCGTTATGGTACTTCTTCGTGAGAAATAGCTCCGGCAACTTCCCTCCGTTACATATGTACTCTCTCCACAACACTTATACGGATTGTGCTGCTGACAACATGTTCCTACAGCGAACGACGCTGCATTTACGACACAATCTCCGAGTCCGCTTCCACAAATATTACAACTGTCAACTATTTCCGCACAAATGTAGTTCGTAATATTTGCGGAGGATGTCTGACATACTCCTTCGATGTATTGATTTCTCTCATCGACGCTATCTTTGTAGGGCACTCCTAATAATACTCCTCCGATAAGCGCACCAATGAAGAAGATAGTTCCTGATATATATAATCTCTTGCTTATTATACACATAACTACATTGTTTTATCAATGATGTCTTGAATTCAATTTTAGAGACACATTAATGTTTCTAGATTACAATTAGTAGATAAAGACTATAACTTGTTTCTTTACATTTAATAAGAATGGACTACATAAGTGGTATATATCTTGATTTACACGATATGAATACCAAGAAATTGACCTTCAATTCTGACAACACTATTACTGTCACCGCGTTCTCACCTTACCAAACTATCCCTCCTCTACATCACCCGTGGATGGTAGTAAGTTCCTAACTTGTTGGTGATATCGCACAATTCGATTTCAATGTACCCGGTAAACCATCTCCTCCCCCTAAAAGTTGGGGGAATATTGTTGGTAAATTCACGCAAGATAGATGCAACACAATACTGACATGGTATCATGATGGGCAAACGCTCAATTATTGGACCCGACTATCTCCAATGATAATGCATTCCTCTCTTCCACCAATGACCATTACAGCTGATTATTGCAGGTAGATCTATGCAACTTCCCGTCCTTAAAAAAAAACCACTTCTGAATACTGTTCGCGATTATACTATAGGGTTGACAGATAGTATTGTTATATGTACGCGCATAACAAGACTTAAAATCATTATTATCGAAATCTAGGAATTCGTCAATAGACTCGGCGGACTACATTACGGTATCTTATCATATCAATTAAGATACAATCCTATTATAATTTTCGTTTTACATTCATGGTACGCATAACTTTTCGCTCATAGAGTTTTTGCAAAAGACGCACTTCGCTAACCCTTTACCAGATTTATACGCCGTATTTACTTCAGGTTCGTCGCAGTTGCACATCGCGGTAGGTTGGTACCCGAAATAGGTCCCAGGAGTGCTTTTCACTGGCCCTTGCATCAAGGAAGGCATATTGTCGTTCACTCCCTTATCAATAGGCTGTCCGCATAGACCTAGCTTGAATATTAGATCATCCAAACTCTTTGTTTTGTTGATATCGACGGGTGTGTTACGTACATCTAGTATTTCTACAGCCCAGCTTCCACTCTTGTTAGGTTGTGTATGCATAATAACTGAGTCTATACCCAATACGCTTGCCATGAAAGAGAGGTCGAAATCAAATTCTTGAGTCTGTGCAAGACCATTTGTTATTGGGTTATATGTTCCAGACGGTAGATTATTATAGTCTTTCCCTAATCCAGCGCATGAGAACAGAAAATCCTTGATATTCATCCCAGACTTCCTAACAGCCATATCAAGAGTTGTGTAGCCGAATTTCTCAAATAGGGATTCTGACGAGATATTCCATCCTAGAAACCAGAATAATACGGCGACTCCTGCGAGACCTAGTGTAAGGCCTAAGATTAATAGTGTTGATTTCCACCATACTGTTTTCCCATGATTCTTAATTATTATCACTGTAACATAGATCAGCCCTACTAGCCCTGCGAGAAGTACAATAAGTAAAGACATGATTGTTATTATCCAACCAACCCAACTGCGTGTTGACGTAGAAGGTTCCATGCTTCTCCACGCGGTTATATCTGGAATTTGATCGTGCTTATTTGCAGCAGATATGACTGTCTTAAGTGCTTTCAATAGCTTGAGTCCCCCTCCAGTACTACTTAATCGCGCAGCCATATACTCTTCGGGAGTTGATGTTGCTGTTATACCCTTTCCACTAGTAGCAAGAATCGCAAGAGAAAGTGCCGCAACATTCTTTGTCTTTTGCGCTAATCTCCACAGTTTGAAAATTGCGTCTATCTTATTATTGGCAATCATACACTTCCCAGACTTATCCTTCGTACCGCAACTAGACCAAAATACACCACTACCGTTTGTACCATACAGCCAATATCCGCCGTCGTCGCATGTTGGATAGTTTTTCTTTGGGGGAGCATAACACGAATGTGTAACCTCCATATAAATCGCCTTTGTCTGTACACCAAATTCGCCTATTGGGTTAGTAAGGTCTGTACTCAGAAATGATTGCCATGAGTTGTAATTTGGATTCATGGGTTCGTAAATAGAGATTTGCCATCCTGGGAATGTTACCTGATCTGCGGTATTATCTAAAAGCGATTCCATACCTTTAGCAAACTCAAGTAACCAGAATTTAGATTTACCTGTGTCTGGATAAGGGAACGCAGTCATCTTGTATCTCGAACCCTTTGGAGGAGGCCACGAAAAAGATAGGTTTTTGGCTAGAGGAAACTTGTCTAACATCTCTTTGGGGGCTGTATCCCACAGCCAATTAAGGTCCGTAGTCTTAACAACGCTACTTATGGGTTTCCCATCTTGTAAACTCTGGTACACACTTGTGAAGTAGTTCTCGGACGTAGAAACAGGTGTGGCGGCCGTTTTTGGTGACTTCGGAATAGTAGTGTAATACATTGTTACTGACGCAATTGTGATAAAAGATACTATTACAAGCACGACTATGCCTATAACTATCCATGTCTTCTTTCTCTTCCAAATATTGCCATCTATCTTTTTTGTAGTCTTTACCGTCTTCATTTATCATTACGAATTTTATTTGTAATGACTAATATCCTCTGGTATCAGGGAGATATAGATACAATAGGTTTTGAATTGTGAATCGCATCAAAGTACATACACAGACTTATAATGGTTACTCATGATTTTTATAATTCTTAATAGTCCTCACTTTGACCCCTATCGTCTTCCAATACCCAATCATAATCCGATATTTGGTCGTCTCGCACTGAGTCGCCAAACAGCTTACCACATATGTAAATACGCCGCGTAGAATATACATTTCGTCTCGAAGGTAAGTAGTCCAACTGCTCCTGAATATGTCGTTCAAATCGGCTCAGTATTCCGTCTAAGCACGGCCAAAACGAATATTCCGAACGATCCCAATGCTTTATATGCATGCATTCTTGGAGTTTCTGATTGTTAAACAATCGTCTTTCAGTAGCTAAGATATCATTCATACTACGTGCCCTATAGCTACCAAGCAATTGCTTGGAGGAATACTTCCTTATTCTAGCGTTAAATTCGTTGACACATTCTCTATAGTATGCAGATGAGATATACCATCCTATCATGTCTTGCAGGTCTACAGGGAGAAATCTCACACGAATTAATATATCCATTATTCTCTATACGTCTTAATATAGAGATATAGAGAATTATTCAATTTTTGATCGTCTCAGAGGATAGTAGGAATGACATTATACCCGGTCGCAAGTAGCTTGCCTAAATCTATCCCATCTTTCGCAGCATATGCTGCGATAAATTTATTATCAGTCCCTGACCCATACATCTCCTTTGCAGATATTAAACACATATACCCTGGCTTAAGATCCGTTATTTCGCCGTTACACATTGAATTTTTATCTTTAGATAGGAGTCCACTATATATACATAGTTCTGGTTTATTGGGACATGGCTCATAATACGGGGCAACACACCTATTACCTCCACGAACTCTCCTCGACATCCTCCTAGATCTCCTAGATCTCCTAGATCTCCTAGATCTCCTAGATCTCCTAGATCTCCTAGATCTCCTAGATCTCCTCGATCTCCTCGATCTCCTCGATCTCCTCCTAGATATCCTCCTAGATCTCCTCCCAGATCTCCTCCTTGACATTTTCCTAGACCTCCTTGATCTTGATTTTTTCGTTGCGATTCTTCGCGACTGTCTTCTCATTTATTGGGTGAATGAAAATATTATATCTCAAGGATTGGCGATATAATATACACTATCCATAACGGATAGTGTTCAAAATGTATATCAACTGGCAACCTATTCTTATCCTGCTAGGATAAATATATTAGTCATATCCCCCAAACCCCCCATCCCAATATCCTCCAAGCCCCCCACCCCCATATCCTCCAAGCCCTCCATTCCCCAAGCCCCCAAATCCCGAAAAATCGTATAAGCTTGAGTTAGATGTTTGTGAGTTTCTATGTGAGTTTGTATGTGAGTTTCTATGTGAGTTTGTATGTGAGTTTCTATGTGAGTTTGTATGTGAGTTTGTATGCGAGTTTGTATTTGAGTTTGTATGTGAGTTTGTATGCGAGTTTGTATTTGAGTTTGTATGTCGTCTCGTAGGTGCAGTTGTAGGTCGAGATACAGGCTTATGTATGTTAGATACAGGCTTAGATACAGGCTTAGATGTGACTGGCAAGCATATCATAGGTTGTGTATATAAACCTCCTACAGAAAACGATGCCCCATCACACAACCCACATTGTCTAATTGTTTTGTTTTTACATAAGATTGCTTCGCTGAATATAATGTGTGGATTGTCTTGTCCATGCATAGTTCTGTTCTTTAATGCTTTCTCAAGCAGCTTAGATATCGTATCCGTAGGAGATACTACGATATCTTTATTTTCCGGTTCACACATATGAAGGGTAATATCATCCCTTTTATCTTTTGAAGTGCACGTTCCCATTGTTATCACACAAAACACAAACTAGAATATTCCAAAATTCAATTTAAATTGAATTAATTCCAGTACTTATGCACATTCTTGTATTGGGGGTCAGCTAAGAGAATGGCGAGGTTGTCTGCGAATTTCATCGAGACTCTCACAAGACCTTCTGGCTGACCGGGTACCACGTTTTTGTACCAAAAGTCTGTATAGTCGAGCTCGAAGTTTGTTTTTCCATTTGGAAGAGTAATGATATGCTTGTCTTTGTGTTTGAGGGCATACGATATTTGCCCAAGCTTGGACCAGAAAATCTGAAGAGGTGGAAGAGGTACATTCGCATTGTAGTCGCCGATACTCATGTAATCGGGGTCCTTGCGTTTAGCCGCGTCGATAAATTGGTTTACCTTATTTTTCAGAGCAACAAGAGCCGCGCCTGATCCTCCATCAGAGACGTACACCGATCCTGGGTTGTTTGTTAAGTGTGGATATAGAGCGCTTGAGGCGGATGTGGCCATTAGGGGCATAGGATTGGTAATGCCACCGAAATCTCCAGTAATTTGTCCTTTGAGAATGACGGTGGGTACACCGCGTGCGCCTAACTGACCGACTTCAGCAAGAGCGCCAGCATCAGCTTGGATGCCGTTATAATTCATTATGCATGCATTGCAGGTTGAGTACATGTTGTATAAGTCGTTCGCGCCAATGGATGTTCCAATTGCACCGATGCATTGACCAACCGCGTATCCTGTGATGTCGTCGTCGGTGAGAGTATTCAGTTTTAGCGTTTTCTTCATATTAGCGGGATAGAAAATGCTGTTTGGATCATCAGATGTCAGGTCTTTTGCAGTTGCCTTATTTACTGCTGCGATCAAGGTGGCCATTGTTAAGCCATCACGGACAGGTGTGTAAGACTGCCAACCCATTTTCTCGATTTCGCCTGTAATTCCGTACCAAGGAACATCCCAAAGTGTACAGAGGTCACGTAACTCGCTCCACTGATCGTCACTAAAATTGCAAATCATGTCTACGAGATTGATAGACTGGTAATCAATTCCAGGTTTCATTCCGTCTGGACCGACAGCAAAAAGAGTGTCGGCGATATCGAACATCCCAGCTGATACATATACACGGACGATACCACTTGGCTCTAAAGGTGGAGCTGTAAGTTCAGGTGTCATATATGGTGCAAGTCGCTGCACGACTTTGTTTTCACTGCATATGTTCTCATGTTTTCTACTGTATAAAATTGCCAATACAATTACTGCAATTAATATAGCTACGAATATAACGATAGATACTCCAATCCATACGTTAGAAACATCGGGCATTTTATGTTTCACAACTAAATAAAGATGAGCAAATTGAAAACTATTTTTTGTCTGCTTAATTGTTTCCAAAATTACGATATCTGTGCTAGCAAGATCATCGAATTCTACATTCAGAACGCAGTAGCGGCAATTGAACCAGGAATGGAGGTCACTACCAATACCTACTTCGAGACGACTCCTTACCTACTCTATTCTATTTACGGAACTGCTTCAGCACAGGTACCCGGCTCGACATACTTGAAACAGTATCAAGATTTTATAACCATCCTCGGTCTGACCGCGGTGACACTTGCCCGAATAGATGCAAGTGATGCGACTATCTGGGCAAATCAGGGCATAGTCAGTCTACCCGGGTTCGCAACAATGTTTGCAATGGCAAATGAGATGGCAAAACCTGCCGTGCTTTGGACTGATGATTTGCGCAACTTGTGGGGGACTACCAACGACCCTCTCATGATTGGGATGACTCCCACACCTTACAGGTATTTATGGACCGCAGAAAACAAGCCTGGCTTGTTGCCACAATTCCAAACCCAGACCAAAGGTATGAATGGGAGTAATGTAGTACCAAACTTGGGTTCTGATCAAAACTTATGTCCCCAAGTGAGTTTGCCAAAATTCACAAACAACTGGAATACATTCGTGCAGGCTCTTAAAGTAAGTGAAGACGCAATAGCCGGAAACACGGCCGCAACCCTCTCGAAGTATACGCAAGGTCTAATACAGTTAGGACATGCAATCATCCAGTACGTAGAAATTTCCAAAAATTTTACCAAAGCATCACCGACCGATGCACAAACATTAGGGCAAAAGTATGGAATGGGTTGGGTACCATCGATCAATATTACGCTCTGGTACGATATCAATGCCATTGTTATGGGGAATGCGACTTTCTTGAATCCGTCTCAGCAAGCGTTCATCGCCGCTAATAATACGGATCCCACCGCTCAGGTACCTCCACCCTCCGAGACATTAACCATGCTAACCAAAGGTGTGAACCAATCTAGACAAGATGTGTCTCTCAACTCAATGCAACAGAACCGTGTTAATTCGGCTCAAGCAATGGGAGTAGGCATGGCTGCCATGTTAAAACCAAAGCAACGAACAAATTATTAGTGACGTTCCATTATATCCGGTGGATTTAGATCAGTTAAATCCATAACATCTGATGGAGTTATACCTGTTAGATTCATATGTGAACGAATACCGATTGACGATAAGAAATCCCTTGTTTCTAGCCCTTTTTTTGTATTCGGGATTCCGCTTTCACCTAATGGAACTCCATATTCTACAAGCAATTTGACTGTTTCCACATCTCCGTATTCAGCGGCTGTCTTGAAATCATTGGCTTCTATAAGTGTGTATATATCGCCGTTTGGAGTTAATTTTTTGTCATGCACCATTTGTTTGAGAACATGTTCGACAACATTTGCATTTTTAGAGAAGATAGCAGCTTGTATGAATGTATAGGAATGCTGTGGACTATGTTGAAATGATGTCATCTGACGAGGTGTATCCAAAGCGTCAAACTCGGTTGTTTCACCAATAAGAAGTTGTCTTATAGCAATTGAATATCTACCAATCGTTATCGGCATAAGGTGTCGTGCCATCATGTTCACAATCTTTTCTAATCTTAATAATTTCTGCTTGTCAAGTAGGCGTTCATTTTCCACAATTGAAATGCGGAGTGCAATTGCATCGCTCTTATTTACAATAGATTCGTCTACTTGACCTACAAGTTCGTCAATACGATAATCGAAATATTCCCGTAGATTCTTGAGAGATGAGGATGCAGTGCAATGAATTTCTGTGATCGTTGCTTTGTTGTATGTTTGAATTGCATCTGCTAATCTCTTTACGACAGGGCGTGTGTCGTTAACATAGTCTGACGGATGTACACGAACTTCGTCTAGGATAGTTGATGAGTCTATACCAAGACAATTAAATGCTTCTATTAGAGCTTTCTCAGCGATATCAACGTCTATTTTCGCATGTTCAACTTCAGACTCGTACGGTGGTGGTATCGATGCGTTTGGGTTTTGTGCAGGTGGGATTATATGGTCATTAGACGATCTTGGAGTTTGTATTCCGCAACTACCTGCAATGCTTTCGGAAAGATAATCTTGATATTCGTTGTGGGCATTGTCTAATTCTTTGTCGAGCTCTTGACATTTTCTCTTCAATTCTTTCCTTTCTTGGTGTGTTTTTCCATTCTTTTTTGAGTTAATTAGTTCTATCTGAAGGTTGTGTAGCTCATTGTTTAATCTCTTCATTCGAGCATCTGGTTTTTCGATGTCCGCTAGTGTAACTGGCATAGGTGGAGCCGTTGGAAAGTGTTTGAGACTTTGTGTAATGTTTGACATTTCGTTCGCACGATTTTTATTCTGAAATCTAAGAAGAAAAATCATTTTTCTAATGTTTTATTGATATCCTAACGTGACATAATCCTTTTGACGATATTAGCTAAAATAGAGACGGAATATTCATCAAGTTTGTGTGAATTATCAGATGTTGATATAGTTGTGAACTTAATTCAGACACAAATCTCTCTTTAATTGTGACTTAAAGAGATAAATTATAAATATAGAAATGGGTGTAAAACGTTTATCAAACCCTCATGCTTTCGTTCAGGAAGCACATGAGGCAGGTGTATATTATGAAGAACTTTTTGAAGCATGCGAGTGTGTTGGAACACAAAAGGTCTCACGGATGTTCCAAGGGAAGTCGGTACGAGGCGGTATTGGACACATATCTGGAGTAACAGTTGGAAACTGGATGGTCACATTCCAGTACGCAACTGAACATCCAGATGACGAAGATAGTGATCCATTTCAAGCCCGCAGCATCACACCAACGAAAGAGTGGAGAGACTACATTGATGTGGTTCGCATTCCTATTTCAGCAAGTGAAGTCAAACAATGGAAAGGATTAGGGAACAAAGCATTGGGTGATGCTGCAGAGGCAATAGGGATCACAAAGGGTGTAAGGAATGCAAAATCGTTGAAGACTCTCTTAGACCGCATGACAGAAGCCGTACGGAGACGTCGACAACAAATTTGGAGCAAGGTACATGATACGGAGAACCAGACTCCTCTCGAAGATAGACTTGACTATAGGTTGATGAATGTACATCGACTGAAGGATAAGTGTGTGGAACGCGGAATTGTATCAACAAAACTTAAGAAAGATGAGATGATTGTCTTGCTTCGTGAGTATGATGCTAGACCATTGGAGACAGCTCTCGAAGAGCAACACAAAAGTTACAAGGACATGACTTGTAATCAGTTGAAATCAGTTTGCAAAGACCGCGGTTTTATCATGTACAATAACCTCAACAAAGACTCTCTCATTGAACTCATTGAGAAGGATGATGAGAAGAAATCAATTCATGTCGATACCGAGACTGGTGAAGAAGTGTCTACAGATATGAATGCGGTTGTGCCATGGGTGAAAACATGTAAGATCGGATTGGATAAAGGAAACATGTACGAGATTTCTGTACGTGAAGATGGGTATGTTAATGCGACAGAGTTGTGTAAAGCAGGTGCGAAAGAATTTTATGACTGGCATCGTACGGACCAAGGACGAGCCCTAATCAAGGCGTTAGAAAGTGATACGAATATACCCGGTTCACAACTCATCGAAACTTACAAAGGTAACACGACAAGATTCAAACAAGGCACTTGGATACACAGAGACCTTGTTATTCCTTTGGCACAATGGGTATCTCCAGTATTTGCTATCCAAGTATCACGAACGATGCAAGAGTTATTTTCAACAGGATCCGTAACTCTTGAGAGACGTGTACGACCTATTACTGATATGTCGCAGAGGGATATTGAGGCAGAGATACTGGAGAGCGAACTTGATTGGTCTCAAAACCGTTCTTGTATGACACTTTATGCGGCATACGTGGGAAATGGTATGATTAAGGTTGGATCAACGGACAGTGGATTAGATGAGAGAACGGTGAAACATACAAGTACTGAGTCTGGATACTCTCAGTTTAGGATGATTGGACTTTATCGGATCTCTTCTAGGAAAATAGAGGTGATGATTCATAGACTTCTTGATCGGTTTAAGGTGGAATTTAGACGACAGAAAGAGGTATTTAAGCCTGAAGGTACTCTACGCGACTTTATTGCAGGTATTGGTAAGTTAGTAAAGGATAACGATCATAGACTTGGGAGAGAGATTGCGGAAAGAAGAGTATTAGAATTGGAGGCGGAAGTTGCACGATTAAAGTTGCAAATAATATCGTAGTAATTTTGTTGTGAGTTTGTATTATTCCTTTGTTTGCTGATCGTTATCACATATTTTGTCGTGTAGATTTTGCAATAAAGGAAATGTTTCTTATCAAATACGTAGAGATGAAGATTATACCCATTGTTGACAACAGCATCAAATTTTGCAGGATTGTTCTCAGCATCTTTTGATTTATACAAAGTATATTCGCTCTTCACTTCAACAATAATATTCTTGCTCGGTATATACATGTCTGGATAATAAAGAGATCGTTTACCGTTCCGTTTCGCATTAGTGTACCATATCTCAGGCATGTCTGTACGATTCACCAGTATATCCTCTTCGTTGTACGTTTTGATAAGAAGGTCAAGACATCTGGGTTCGTATCCTTGACAATGTACTTCTCGACCATTTGGCCTCCAAATATTCATTTTTATAGCTGACGAAGCAGTATAAAAATAGTGTTATACGGAAGGTTGTTTTTCTTGAGTTGAAACAACCGATTTACAGAACTGGGAACGTTTCTGTATCCCCCATGCTTTCACATGAGGCCAGACTATACCATAAGCCCATAATAAGTACGTGCTAAGTACCTAGGACCAACAACCCGGTAGTCGTTGAGGGAGAATCATATCCTTGCATAACGGAGTTAGATTCTTTACCCGCGGATTGCCCAATCTTGAACGTTATTACTATGCCCTAGGTCATTACCCTGGGTATCCTCATCCTGTTTCCAGGAGGGAGTAGTAGTTCAAGCTTAAGGGGTTTCCCGCACATTTTAAGCTGTTTTGCCATAACTATACTTGATAGTATGACTAGTAGGTTATATCTTGTGTTCACTCCACAAGGTGATATCTTACACTGTTTACCTACTGAAGGGATATCACACCTTCAATAGCAGCCTACTGTTACGGGCCTCCCATGTTCACCCAATGCTCCACCTGAGATTCTGCATCTCTACCCCCAACCTTTCAGTTGGGGACCGACTGTACCTTAAGCCGACTTGGGTTGATTAGACCTTCATCGTCGACCGATTCCCGTTCAGTCTGTGAGACCCTTCCATATCCTATCATAACGGACGTAGGAAGTAAGCCTGCGGATTATCCAATCTTTTTCGTTTTTACTATGCCCTAGGTCATTACCCCGGGTATCAAGCAAAGTTTCCAGTGCCTGAGTAGTAGAAAAAGCTCTAAGGACGTCCCCGCAACGAGGAATCTTGCCGCTACTCTGCATTTAAGCAGAGCATGCGACTAGGCGGTTGCACTGTTTACCCCACTCTAGGTGGGCAGCCGCCTGTTTATCACCAGAATCTTGGCGGAGCCAATTTTCAATGATATTATTATCTACTGCAGTTACCACAAATTCATAGGTCTGACTATAATCAGCTCCAGATCCAGCCGCGCCAGTGCCTGCAGATCCCGCGATCGCGCCAGCAGAAGCTTCGGGTGAAATACTAACGTTGGTTAATTTACCATAATTGGTAGAACCCATAGGATCTAGGCAGATGAAGTCTAGAGAGTACGAATAGACGTGGAATCCGGTGTCTAGTGGGATGACAGGGGCGTGGAAGTATGGGTTGACTAGCGAGAAGTAGTCAGATCCCATTTGAGCGAGACGGTTGGTGTTTTCGTAGACGAGAGAAGTTTGGAGGATTGGGTCGACTGCACCGGATGGTGTGAAATTAACGACGACTGCTCCTGGGACGGGGGAAGCCGAAGTCCAGTTGGACCATTCTCCGACGAATGTGGTATTGCGGACACCGAAGAACAAGACCTTGATCGCATGCGAGAAACGAATATCGTATTGCGGTGTCTGGTTGTTCGAAGGGTTGAATGCCTGGCGAGGAGCTGTCTGTGCCTGCTCGATGAGGATATCACGAGGAGCACATGCCATACGCTTACGCTCATCGTTAGAAACGATCGCGTAGTCAGCCCATACCTGAGTAGTGCCAAGGGTAGGAGTAGTACCACCCAAGTCAGTAGCAACAGTTGGCGTAGTACGAGGATCAGTTCCCGCAGCCGCAGCAAGATTGTCCAAAATCAACAAATCAGACCAGTTTCTGAACGAAAAGTTAATCCTCATGTCATTGTAAGGCAACGCAGCAGTTGGCAAGGCAACCCCACTGTCACGACCATAGAAGAATGGTAGAGGCAAATTGAGGGTGAACGCCGGAATAGTACCGCCAGCAGCTGTAGGTCCTGTCAAACTGTCAAAATTACCTATCATGTTATTATAGCCATTCCTCTTGCCGGCAGGGACAGTGAAGGCAGCCCAGAAATCAAGATGGTAGTTGTCAAAGCGAGCAGCTACAAGATCGTTAAAGGTGATACAACACTCACGCATGATGTTATGCATGAAATTACGGGTCCACCTGAGGCGACCATTCGCGCCGAATTGATTACCGACTGCGAGGGTGACCGAAGGTGTGGTGAGTCGAAGCCAAGTCTGGAGAAGATAATCACCAGCACGAGAAATGCTCACAGACCATTCTGTATTGAACGCGGGACTTCCGGATGCACGGGATAGAACCACAGGAACCTGTGTAAACCAAGTAGATTTTCTGGTCTCACGTACAAAGTACGCGGTGGCATCAGGGCCACCATAGAGATATTTTTCGATTTCGTCGAATGTCGCGAGATCAATGAACCCAGAGGTTACGTTCGATGTACAGATGCTTGCCATTTGGTACTACCCAAGAAAATAATTTGCAAATCACAAAATCACGCTCTAAGCCCCTATTAAACGAATCAACGATTTCTCCGCTCACATCCTCTCATACACTCTATTATCCCACGAATCACCCCCAAAATGAATAAAATCACCCAATCACTATCATAATTCCTCCCACGACACGGTTGAATACGTATGTATACATCTCCGTCAGACATTTGCCTCAAGAAACGCGATGATGTGTTTGCATCATCCAGAAACTGGAATCAATTAGTTGATCATAGAAGCAACCACAACAACACGAACATTTGAAAAAGAAGGAGAGTTCTTCAACTGTAAACTGACTTTGGATGATGAGAGCGAATTCACTATCCCAATGCGAGAAGATGGATACATATACGGCACGGGTTTATGTCAAGCGGCAAAGAAGAGGATATGGAGTTGGTCAAAGAGTAATGATACACAGGAATTGGTAAAGAAACTTGAGAAAGAAGAAGCGAAACGTGAAACTCCAAATGGAGTTTCATCACAGTTCATTCAAGTATTAAGAGGGAATTCTACAGATCGCAAACAAGGCACTTGGGTGCACCCGGATCTTGGTATACATCTTGCACAATGGTGCAGCCCATCATTTGGTCTACAGGTATCAAAATGGGTACGAGAATTGATCATAACAAAGGAAGTGAAACTCGGAGAGGAAAAGAGCGAAGGAGAAATATCCAAGGAGTTAGAATACCTTCTCCAACAACTGAAAGAAAAAGATGAAGAGTTGAGGGAAAAGGATGACCAACTGCAGGAGAAAGATGCAGATCTCGAAGTGCAAAAATTCATGACTGTCGATATACAACGACGCTACGACCAACATTTGCAAAAGCGCACGAGACGTAAGTTTAAAAAGGGTCCTTGCTTCTATATAATGGGCAATCCAGACGACTGTTCGTTCTCAAAACCTGGATATAGTGGGAATTTATCTGAGCGAAACGTGTATTACACTACAGCATTTCCATGTACAGTTAAGATATTATACGCTTGTCATAGTCCGGATGCCGCTCTAATTGAGAAGCATATCCAGAGAATGTATAAGAACAATAGACAACAGAATAGAGAGGGAATTTACAATGTTCCAATTAAAGACATGATTGCAAGTGTTAGAACAATACTCGCATTATATCCTGATGCTCCGCATCAGGAGAACGAGAATTTCGCAGACGAGTATGGGCATCTAATGAACAAGGAAGATGAGACATACTCTATACTGAGTGAGAAGACAAAGAAAGCTCTTGCGAATGTTACAAGCGATAAGAAAGTATGTGCGCGGTGCAATAAAGAGATGAATAAGAGTGAGTTTGGCCTTGACTCAAGAAGGCCAGATGGCAAGTCATGTTATTGCAAGAAATGTAAGACTGCGAAAACACTCGAATACAAGGCAAAAGTGAAGATGAATGTTACAGATAAGATATGTAGGAAGTGTGATATCGTGAAACCATTAGATCAGTTCAACGTGCATTCAGCATCGAAAGACGGACGGCATTCTTACTGCAAGGAATGTTTTAAGAAGGCAAAGAAGGATTGCAAGAAAGGAAAACAAGAAGAATTTGAATGTTCTCATTGCGGGTTGATGTACTGCTCAAAGGATAGCCTAGGCGTACATCTCAGAAGGAAACATAGTGATCAGGCACAAGTGTCCCTAAACGAACCGTGACTATCATCCTATCTCTCACTCCTTGTACAACAGTCTAATTATACATGTTTCGTGAGCAAATGCTCCCGAAAAAAGATGCCAATATATTTTCTGTTCATGTCAGCAAAAAAAACTGATTTAAGGCATTGATTCTAAGACGTATGAATCTCATTCGCGACCACACGCCATTGCAATGCTATATAGATAACGAGAAACATATTGTCCATGTCTCTCCAGCCTACAGTCGACTATTTGTCAACGTGAACAGCGTCTGTAATGGAATAGAAAGTACAGGTGAACGCTGGAAACGGACAAAACTCGCGAAAGAGTTGATTGCCAAACTAGACAAGACATATGGGGTGTTTAAGTGTGTTTGGACACATAAGAACACTGGAAGCTGGTTTTCACTTGAGGCCTTCAAAGCATTTGGTGACTGGCTTGGGGAAAAGAAGCATAAACCGCTACAATACGGGACGAAGTTAGCCAGCCAGATCCCCGGCATGTACCGCGAGCGTGCCAGTATATCTGATCCATATTTCCAGGAACTCCCATCCATTGATGATATCCGTATGTTCATCCGCGCCGACAGAGAAACAGGTCGCATAAACTTGACTGATATTTCCACTGTCTACGGCATCGATATTCGAGCGTGGAAGAAGACTGTATCCTATAAAGCCTTACCAACAGAGTGTGTAGAATCATCTAATCAAACCAATGATGAGTTCCGGATGCGATGTTCGTTTGGCGATCGAGAAGGCTCTCTCGCATTTCTGGAATACTGTGAGAAGAGCAAGCCACGACCGAAGGTTGGAAAGCTAATCAAATCCTTCATACTACTGAATCGAGAGGAAGAGAGTGAAGAGGAAAGTGAAGAGGAAAGTGAAGAGGAAGGTGAAGAGGAAGGTGAAGAGGAAATGAGCGAATGTACAAACAACCCGACAGCACCCAAACTACGTAAAGACAATGATACAAAACAGTTAACGCTGAACTCTCGTACTATCATAATGCGTGAAGAAGACGGATATGTTAATATTACTGAATTATGTAAGGCAGGTAAGCGCGAACTAAAGACATGGATGCGTTCATCAAAATCGAAAGCCTTCTTACAAGTCTTATCATCGACGGTGCAAAATTGCACCGTCGACTTAATCAAGTTCCATAATGGCGGGAACGGCGATAGGCATGCTTGGGCTCATCCTCAGGTTGCTATAAACATAGCACAATGGATTTCACCCGAGTTCGCGGTACATGTTACCTCGTGGATCAAAAAACTTGAGGAGAAAGTCGTGGCTCTTGAACTTGAAAACAAAGAGTTGGAGCAGAGACCTCATAATCAATTTAAAAGTAAAGGAGACAGTATCCTCGTATGTAATCTCAAGGCAGGAGATAAATTTATACCTATTCGTATGAGGCAAGATGGTTATATTAATGTAACATCTCTCTGCAAGGCAGGCGGCAAGGATATTCGGAAGTGGAAAGAAAACAAATCATCTACTAACCTGATCAACTCACTTTCTCAACTGACCGGAATTCCTGTCAGTTCGATTTTGCAGTCGCAATCGGGTCAACATACGGGAGGTACATTTGCACATCCTGATATAGCTATTCAAATTGCACAATGGGTATCACCAGAATTTGCAATCCAAGTGAGCAGATGGACACGCGAGCTTCTTGTTACAGGTTCTGTAACTCTAGGACAGGAGAATACGGATGAGGAGATTGAAGAGAATTTTAGGAGTAGGTTGGGGATAGATGCACGACCATATTATGATAAGGATGCGTTGTATTTCGGAAGGTTCGAGCCGACCGAGAAAAGTGATGTAGAGATTCCGGAGGGTAAGTTCCTTTGTAAGTTTGGAGTGTCGTCAGAATTGGAGGACCGGATTGATACGCATAGTAGGGATAAGACGATGAGGGACTTCAGAATAGTGAGTGTGATATCTGGGGGGAGTAGGAGAGAGGTGTCATATTTAGAGAAGGAAACGAAGAGGATAGCGGAGATGAATAAGTTAATGTTTCCGTATATGAAGAGTAAAGAGACAATGATGACTACGGCGAGGGAATTAAAAATGGTGATCGATAGATTGGAGGAGATGGTAGATAATGTCGAGAGTACGGATGTGTATGTGATGAAGGAGAAGAGGATGATGAAAGCGTTAGACATGGTTGACAGAGCTGTGATAACTTTTGACCAATATATGCAGATGATGGAATTGTGGAATAATTGATTCACAAAAATTGTGTTCTTGCATCAGTCCTTCAAATTCAAGTGGATAAATTTAGAGAAGAAACTTCAGACTCGATGTAATGACGCTACTGCAACTTCCAAATTGTGTAAAAGTCATGACAGAAAAACAGACGACTCTAAACGCGTGTACCATTATTATGTGTGAGGAAGATGGTTATATCAATGTTACCGAGATATGCAAAGCAGGGAAGAAAAGACTGCAAGGCTTGGAACCGATTAGCAAAAAAGTCGATGCTTTTCTTCACCGACCTTCAAATGATAAAACCAAAGAATTTCTATGTGTCTTAGAACGCGTGGTCGGAATTCCGACGGTCGGATTTCCGACCGTCGATCTTATTAAGGCTCAAGCAGGTGCCAATGGTGAACGTCATACTTGGGTACACCGGAAAGTAGCTATACATCTTGCGCAATGGATTTCTCCGGAATTTGCGGTACAGGTTACCTCGTGGATCGAGGAGATCAAGAAAGAGAATCGTGAGTTAACTGATCGAATAATATCTATTGAGTCACAAAGACCTTCTCTCAATCCCAACAATACATTTGTATGTCAACTCCAATGTAATGGACAGTCAATACCAGTGTATATGAGATCCGATGGATATATAGATGCTACAGCGTTATGTCAAGCAGGAGAAAAACGGTTGAACAATTATACGCGTTCAGCAGATACACAAGCATATATAAAGGCTCTTGAGACGAGTACGCGTATTAGCGCAGTCGATCTTATTAAGGTTCAAGCAGGTGCCAATAGTGAACGTCATACTTGGGTACACCGGAAGTCAATACCAGTTGCTATGAGATCCGATGGTTACATTGATGCTACAGAGTTATGCAAGGCAGGTGGAAAACTCTGGAAAAATTACTTCCAGAACGCGAATACCAAAGCGTATCTCGATGTATTAAGATCCGTGGCTGGAATTCCAGCCACGGAATTAATTCAGTCAAAACAAGGCGGAACTAATCAAGGCACTTGGGTACACCGGAAAGTAGCTATACATCTTGCGCAATGGATTTCTCCGGAATTCGCGGTACAGGTTACCTCGTGGATCAAAAAACTTGAGGAGAAAGTCGCGGCTCTTGAACTTGAAAACAAAGAGTTGGAGCAGAGACCTCATAATCAATTTAAAAGTAAAGGAGACAGTATCCTTGTATGTAATCTCAAGGCAGGAGATAAATTTGTACCTATTCGTATGAGACAAGATGGTTATATTAATGTAACATCTCTCTGTAAGGCAGGCGGTAAAGATATCCGAGAATGGAAGAAGAACAAAACATCTACTGAGTTGATTAACACTTTTTCTGCGATGAGTAGAATTCCCATCATCGATATTTTACAATCTGTCAAAGGAGGTAGTATCGATACCCAAGGAACATTTGCACATCCTGATATAGCTATTCAAATTGCACAATGGGTATCACCAGAATTTGCAATCCAAGTGAGCAGATGGACACGCGAGCTTCTTGTTACAGGTTCCGTAACTCTAGGACAGGAGAAGAGTGATGAAGAGATCCAGAAATCATTCAGAGACATAATAGCTCTGGATTTGCGCCCATACAGTGATAAGGATGTTTTGTATTTTGGTATCTTTGAGGATAGTGATGGGATTGAGTTGGCGATTGACGATATTCCGGATAATGCTGTGCTATTCAAACTAGGAGTATCATCTAACATTGATAATAGGGAGACGGCTCATGCGGGTAATAAGTGTTTGGATAAGTTCAAATTAGTGCGAGTTCTGGATGGTAAGAGTAGAAGCGCGATATCGGGGGCTGAGAAGTATGCGAAGCGGGTTGTTCGAGAAATGGGTATGCCTTGTATATACGGAAAGGAATGTTTCATGGCAAACAGCGAGGAAGACCTCAGATGGGCAATAGATGCAGTAGATGAGTACGTGCGCCGTCCAGCTAAAGAAGAGAATCGAGAGTGTATGGAACCGAGAGACAGAATGAAGTTGAAGTTTCTTGAGTTGTTTGAGAATGATAAGATTGATTATAGTCAGATGATGGAGATGGTTGAGAAGTTTCTGGAATAGCGAACGAGATACGAAATCCTAGATACATTAGATAACGATTCATACACTGAATTGCATAGATAAGCGTTCAAATTTGTAGAAGAGAATAATTATATGTTTCGTGAGTATTTGTTCACGAAAAAGATATTAAATATCATAAGAATGCAGTACACGATTCTTAAACGGAGAGTACGACATAGATTATTTATCGACGTAACTAGTACTATATTTACAGTATCGACAGCCGTAGTAGAAAGGTATACCTCCGTCTGGACCCGTTAGTATATCGACGTCGGAATAGCTTGGATTCTCACAATCTCCAACGTAAAAAGGAATGAATGTGTTTATTGAGTCAGGATATATGTCTTCTGGATGTACTAATAAGTAGTCATAGCTAGCTGTTTTAGCTTCTTCGATCTCATTTGCATATTTTTCGATATCGTAATCTAATGCGTATGCCAATGCGTCTCCAATTATAGTGTCAGTTAACACGGCATTCGGACGGAATTCGCGGCTGAATTTGCGGTCGGATGAATAATTTCTGTCTGTATATCCACAGTTTCCAAGGAACGTAAAGGGCTTGAAACAACATGGACACATAATGTACATCTTGCTACATCTCGTACATTGTACTTCTGTTGGAAGGTCATAATCATAATATCGACAGGGTGACCTTGAGGAGGGAGTATTACTAACGCCGAATTCATCCCAATCTTCAAGGTCTTCACTTTCTATTCTCCAACGTAGTGGGGCGTAACATTCAACACACAGGGGACGTGTTTGAGTACAGTTCGCGCGTATGATTTTGTAATTCGTTTTGATGATATCGTGAAAGTAATGACTTACTCCGGACATAAACTGGATATGGTCTGTACCGAGAAACGCTGTTACTCGGTTGACAAACACATCTTCGGATATCTTCATGGTACGTTATGCAGATATCTTTAAATCTTCTATCTACAGAGACCTATGAGAGTCTATGTTACAGCCAATCAACAAAGCCCTGTATTTCATTGTCATGCTAGAAAAAGATAGACATCGTATGTTAAAAATAGGTATCCAATAAATAACGGATATTACTTCTGGCACCAAGTTATACGCTAAATTCCACAGATATGCCATTGTGATCTGATGCGAGTTGCGTTTTGGCACCCATATCTATTCCGTGTATCTTGATTGGAACAAGATCTGGGCGATACCACACGGCATCAGGTGTTCCTCCAAACATGGAAGTAGATTTGGTGTATTTCGCGCGCAGGTACCCAAAAGATTTCAACTTGTCAAAGGGAGCCTCGTTCCATGTTTTAATTTGGTCATCATTCCATCCAATCTCACGAATATACTTAATATAGTTCTTTTGCTTGAACGGATTATCCAGGCTATTAAAATCACCGACAATAACATCAGCGCTTTTAAGAGAGATTATTGCCTCTTCTTTTATGGAACGAAGTTTAGAGAGGGCAGCGGACTCATATTCTTCGTCGTCGTATTTACCTCCACATAGATGTAAGTTCCCTATGCGTATCTCGATAGCCCCACACGATACTGTCACAAGTTGTATTACACGATCTGTAGCACACTGTTTTAATACCATCGTGTAGCATTTCTTGAAGCGCCATTTTGAGTCCTTTGACTTCATTGTCACAAGTCTCTCACAACAGTCATCATCCAATATTGGGGAAGACACACATATTACTTCATAATATTCTCCTAATTCGCTCTTTTCCAAAGCTTCTTTCGTCGGCGACTCTTGCAGGCACACAATATCTGGGTTACCTAACAGTTTTAGTTTATTTGCAAGATGCCTATAGAATGGCTCACAATCAGCCTGAAGATATGCGTTCACCGTCGCAATCTGAATATGTGGCCGTATACTTTTACGACTTGTCTTCCTACTCTTCATACTTTGTCTCCTACTCTTCCTACTTTGTCTCCTGCTACTCTTCCTACTCTTCCTACTCTTCCTACTTTGTCTCATGCTACTCTTCCTACTTTGTCTCCTGCTACTCTTCCTACTCTTCCTACTCTTCCTACTTTGTCTCATGCTACTCTTCCTACTTTGTCTCCTGCTACTCTTCCTACTCTTCCTACTCTTCCTACTATTCCTACTTTGTCTCATGCTACTCTTCCTACTTTGTCTCATGATACTTTTTCTACTTTTCCTACTTTTCCTACTTTTCCTACTTTTCCTACTCTTCCTACTCTTCCTACTTTTCCTACTCTTCCTACTCTTCCTACTTTTCCTACTCTTCCTACTCTTCCTACTCTTCCTACTTTTCCTACTCTTCCTACTTTTCCTACTCTTCCTACTTTTCCTACTCTTCCTACTCTTCCTACTCTTCATACTCTTCCTACTCTTCTTACTCTTCTTACTCCTCATACTTTTTCTCCTGTTTCTAGTCGTCGAAGTCACCATTTATTAAGAAATATGATATTTTTTATTACTTGGATACCTCAACTTTCTTTTGGTAATTTATCATATGGGTTTACTTCTGTTTGAACATCTGAGTGCCGTTCGCGTAGATTATTACCGGTTTACCCCCTTCTCTATGATATTCCCCTTCTACCCACCACTCTTGAGTACCGTATGTAGAAATTACTGCTGGTTTATTTCCTTCTCTATGAAGTTTCCCTTCCTTATACCAGTGCTGATCACCGTTCGCGAGGATTCTTGCCGGTCTATCCCCTTCTCTATGAAATTTCCCTTCCTTATACCACTCCTGCTTGCCGTCCATGTTGATTACTGCCGGTTGGTCTCCTTCTCTATGACGTTTCCCTTCCTTCCACCACATTTGTGAACCGTGTGCATAGATAATTGCCGGTAGATCCCCTTCTCTATGAATCTTCCCTTCCTTCCACCACCCCTGAGTACCGTCTACATAGATCATTGCCGGTTGATCCCCTTCTCTATGAAGGAGACCTTCCTTATTCCATCGCTGATTACCGTTTCTGTCAATTATTGCCGGTTGATCCCCTTCTCTATGATATTTCCCTTCCTTATACCATTCCTGAGTACCATACATGTTAATTATAGATGGTCCGTCATAGTTATGAGGTTGGTGATGTAAACATATCCTATAAACATGCCGCCAATCCTCTAGAAATAACTCGTTAAGGTATGTATTCGCCCCACACATCTTATTGATATCTTCACGGTAGAGGAATTGTGAGACAACAAATTGTAGTGCACTCCTGAAATCTAGTTGACAGATATTAGAGATAATGTTGGACATAGTGTTATGTTATAGAAGACTTAAAATCATTTATAAATCATTTATAAATCTTAAGTGTCCTATTTTAAGGGTCTTGAAAAAGTATGTATCTTGGAAGTTCATATAGTTTTGTTTTCATATTTAGATAAAATAAATGAGATTTCCTAGCTATACGTATCTGATTTTCGCTTCGTGGGGGTTGATGATATTGATGTATGGTGCAGTGATGTACACACGTGGAATGCAAGCACAACATCGTGCTATGATGACAGAGGCTCTTGAAATCAAGGAGAGGAACGGAATATTGAGAGTACAAAACCTTTCGTTGGACGAGAAGCTGGAGAGGACAGAGATGAAGTATATGAAAGTTCTTGATAAATTAAGGAAGAAGTCTTGCCGTAAATCAGCCAAGGCGAGTAAGGTGAGTAAGGATGGTAGGGATGATAGGGATAGTAAGGAGAGTAAGGATAGTAAGGAGAGTAAGGAGAGTAAGGAGAGTAAGGATGATAAGGATGATAAGTGATACTAGAAGATATGATCGTGTCTGTGTTCGGTGAAGAAATCATATGGAAAGTCCAATGATTTGCGAAAGAGAACGTCAGGTATCGAACCTGATCTGCCCAGCAATTTTCTGGGAGTGCTACCTTTAACACTACGTTCTCATATGTATATATTGTTTCTTTAAATATGTTTTCGTTTCTGCATTTCTCTTATAAGAATTGAATTTCTCTTTGTTTGTGTAAGAGAAATACGATGCAATCTGTGGAACTGTACTACGATAATTTGCCAACCCGTCCTCGTGTAGATGTACTGAGCGACATTATAGCAGAGTCCATCCAACAAGTATACCTACATCCTGTTACTTTTGTTCTGCAGTGGGCACCGTGCTACAATATTGGTAAAAGCGATATGCGGATCCGCAATACGTTCGATGCGGATATTGCAAGTGATATTATTGACATGGTAAATGAAGAGTGGAATTGGGAGACTATTGTGTTGCCTACCACAACTAAGTTGACAATTCGTCCGGCGCATAAGCGGATTGGTAATAAGGATATCCGCGGAGGAGGATGTGGGAATATGTGTATCTCTTACGATGAGTTTGTTTACAGTATCGAGAATGAAAATGGGATAACATTACGGGATCTGACTGAGGCTGTATACAGAATGAAGGGATCGAAGTATGATTGGTGGTATGAGCTATATAGCTCTCTCAGCGTGGTAGATGATAATGAAGGTCATCTCCAGCTAGAGGTTGAATTCGACTACGGCAGCTAAATCTATTATTAAATGTGCTATTATGTACACGGAGGTCTGTATAGTGACATTGACTTTCACTGTGTGCATTTGATTCGATTACAAACAAATTAATATTTAACAGAATGATCTTCTACATGTAGATATGAGTGTTCAGCAATTCAACATTGGAGTGATGGGGGTCGGTCACCGTCCAATGTTTCTAACTAGACTACTTGTGCGTGATACTAGATTCAAGGTTGTAGCGGTCTACGATCGTTACAAACCAGCTTTAGATCAACTGGAAGACAAGTTGCAACTCGAAGGGTCCAACCCTTGCTGTACAACTGATCTGAATGTCTTCTTTTGCCAAGACCTTAATTTAGTTATAATAGGCTCAACAAATAGTGAGCATTATGATCACATTAGAAGAGCAATGGACAAGGGTCTAAACATATTCTGTGAGAAACCGATCGTAACAAACTTAGATGACTGTCGCTACTTGCTTGAGCATGTAGATTCGTATCAGAATTTATTTGGCACAGGATTTGTATTGAGATACAGTCCGTTTTATAAGAAGGTCTATGACCTTATTCAAGAAGGAGTTATCGGTGATATTTGTAATATTCGAGCTTATGACGGGTTACACTTAGGTCATGGTGCTCTAATTAATACTAATTGGAGGCGGTTTAAAAGCGAAAGTGGGGGTCATATCGTTGAGAAAGGCGTGCATCTGATAGATCTGTTGAGTTGGTACGTAGGAGGGAAGGATGTAACGAAATTGAATGCGTTTGGGTCGAACATGTTCTGGGATAGAAATCATGAGCATTTGCGTGATGAACTTAAAACTAAATATAGCAACGAAAAACTATTTGAGGCCTATGCTATATATGAGGATTTGGATCCTTTTACATCCGAGAAGGATATAGAGGATACATTCTCTTGTAATCTTCAGTACGAAGGTGGTGCGGTAGCTAATCTTACTATGGTATCATATTGTCCGGATTCGCGTAGAGAGTTTAACTTCGTCGGTACATTAGGAACAATTGACGCTGTTTGGTCGAAAGGAGTTGCAAAGATATCAGTCACAACACGAGGCATGGGACGTAAGAAAGACAAAGGTACGCCTAGTGAGACAATCACATTTGAATTTGATGATATGGGCTGTCACGGTGGAGGTGATGAATATATAGTTTCGAATCTGATTTCGGCGGTAGCAAATGGGACTCCAATGGATACTCCTGTCAAATTTGCGTTGGAGAGCACACGAATTGGATTACTTCTGGAACGATCGCTAAATCATAATGAGAAGAATGAGAAGAATGAGAAGAATGAGTAAACTCATTTGTTGTGTCTTACACACTTAAAGGGGTTGAAAGAGGTGGAAAGAGATAGAAATGGGAGGATCATTAAATCAAAACGAAATCGACGATATCAAGTCTCGTCCTAAGTATCAAGGGATTAAGTACTTTGTCGAAACAGGTACATACAAGGGGGATACAACTATTCTAGCAGCTAGGAATTATGAACACGTATACACAACAGAGATTCACAGCGGATTGTATGAGAAGGCAGTTCATCGTATGGAGGATGAGAAGGTTGAAAACGTGACTATGTTACTCGGAGATAGTGTTGAGCTCTTGAGAGAAATTGTTCCTAAGGTTCAGGAAGGCGCTGTGTATTACTTGGACGCACATCTATCGGGAAGCGATTCATCATTTAATGGGAAAGACCAGGTGCCTATGATTCAGGAGCTTGAAGTTATTCTTGATGGAGATATCGGGAGGAGTATAATTATTTGTGACGATCTTCGTTTATGGTCTACAGAGAAGGCATGGGACTGGGAACATATTACAACACGCGGGATTGTAAAAATGATTATGGATCGAGGGTATATCATATCGTCTTTCTATGAGAGGAACGATAGGTTATGGGTATTCGTGGAAGGTATGAGTAAGTAGAGATGAGTAAGTAGGTATGAGTAGGGGGATAACAAGTTATTTACAACCGAGGAGGTTTTAAATAGTCAAGGTCTGATAGATATTGCTGTAGGGCCTGATATTTAGTATTATGATTCATGTTTGAGCTAAGGAATCATATCCCTTATGTTATGTTCTGATTGGTTATTGATATATCTTAGGCTTAAATGCGAAGGAACTACGAAGAATGGCAGAATTAGATATATTGCAAATACATGCGAAAGTGCAGGCTAACTTTCAGGAAGAGACGACGAAACTCTCAGAATACTGTCAGAGTTTAGAGGAAATGTGCCTCTTGCTTGAGAGCGATAACATAACGGATAACGTACGTGCATTCTATGAAGATGCTCGTGATGAGCTTCTTGTTGTGGTTGACGATCTTCGTAATGAGATCAGGTTAAATTTGTATGAAGCGGAAGTTGCGCGGATAATTGATGAATATAGGACGATGTTAACTACGGAGGAGCACGTCGTCTGGGTAGGTAAAAAGAGGAGAGGTAACGTTGCTAAACAATCGTTAATCGATCGGTTCATGGAGATAGCCAGTAAGTATGTTGATATCGATATGATACCACCGAAGAAATCCAAGCGGATATCATGTCCGAACTGTGGAAATAAGAAGGACTTCGAGATTATCGAGACATCAACGTATATTTGTCAAACGTGTTTCGCACAGCAGATCGTAGCCCAACACGCGCCTTCCCCGAAGGATATAGACAGAGTGAATGTGACGAGTAAGTATATGTATGATCGTAAGGTACATTTCCGAGACTGTGTAAATCAGTACCAGGGCCTATCATCTTTCCGAATGTTCTTATACATTTTTCAAATACCATATTTTCCAACAGAAAAAATCCCTTGTAAATTTTGTTCTATCTGTGTAAGCATAACAGAGAGAACACACCCTTTAATGTAACCGCATATCAGACTTAAAGATAGAGAATAAACATGGTATGAATTCGCATACACATCTTGCTACTTTCAAATCCATACATTCGAACAACTTGGAAATCCAACTATTTGGAAAACCTGACAATCCGTACTTCATTGGCAAACAAATCACGCATATCTTAGGCTTCTCGAATACAGCAGTCACACTCGACAAATTCGTCAAGAAGAAAGACAAGAAACTCTTCAAATCATTATGTATTACTGGGTACTCTTCTAACTGTAGTCCTAACACTGTTCTCATTAACGAGAACGGAGTCATGAGCCTCATCGACAATTCCAAACTACACAAATCTAGAGACTTTAGAAAATGGATTGTAAACGAGGTAATTCCAGACGCAAAGACTCAAGGAAACGATATAGAAGACGGTTGTGATACGACTGTTAGTGAACCGCAATCCATGCATCAACACCAAGAGAATACTGAACTAGTTATGTTTGATTTACAACTTCGCGATAAGAAAATCCGTGTTCCTGTTCGCAAAGATGGGTACGTAAATGTAACTCTCATCTGTAATGCAGTAGGTAAGGATATCAATAAGTGGAAAGAAAACAAGTCTTCTCAAGAGCTAATTCAGGTGTTTTCTAAACTTACCGGAATTCCGGTAGTTTCAATTTTAGAGTCCATTTCAGGTAGACATACAGGTGGGACTTTCGCACACCCAGATTTGGCAATTCAGATAGCTCAAACGATAAAATTAACCGTTTCATTAGCACATATCGAATATTCATCACTTAAAGATCCCATAACTCACAAGTATGGAATACCAAACACACGATGATCCACCTTTCGTAGAAGAAACACCCCAATTCTCGGCCTTAAGGAAAGCCAGAACAGATATGGTAGCCGATAAATTCTCAAAATCAGCTGCAGAACAAGCATTCTCTTTACTCAAGGAAATCATGCGAATAAGACAAGGTAACACCGATCTGTCAATATTCATCGAACGCATCAACACAAACATCGATGAATCGCAGAAAATATCCAATATCATCGCAAATATCGCCCACGACAAAGAGTGGAGTAACAATACTGTCAAAGCAAAATTCCAAACTTTCAAATATCTCCTCTCAACAATCTCCATATCCGATAACTTCATATCAAGACTCGCCTACAAGAGTAAACTACCTCATGGAACGTTCGATATCAAAGGGGTAATCGGAAGACGATTCGCTTCTCTACCTGAAGATAATGTCCTCAGAAAAAGAATAGAAGGCTGGATAGATATCATACGAAGGAACAGCAAAAATAGAGCCGCGACATCTGTTCGCTCGATTATTAGCTTCTATGTCAATCAATGTCTCCCAAAACTTAATATCACATTGAACGAATGGGATATCTACAATATTCGCATAAACCAAGCTATCGTAGACGACATTTGCTCTTCAAATCCTAGACAACATGGATGGCTCTCTATCCTCTGCGTACATATTCTTGGTATAGAGTTCAAATACTCAAACAAACTGTCAAAACCTAAAGATGGACCTGTTGATTATACCTCTGGAGACAAACACAAGATTCCTGCAAATGAACTGGATATCATCTACTCAAAAGCGTGTGAGACTTCTGTTCTTGATCATCTCACGTTTCTTTTATTTATCACAACAGGCATGCGTGTAGGAGGGTTAGTGAAGATAAAGATTCAACATGTTTGCGAAATTACAGGCAATGATATACGTGTATTCAAAAGCGGACGAACTCTTGAAAAAGGAAATAAATGGTTTGAATTCGCTATCAATGAAACTGTTGCTGAATTGATAGAGAAATGGGTTCGAACAGAACGACGGGGATCAACAGACTATCTATTTCCCTCTACATCTTCATCTTCCTCACATACATCGACAAACACAATTAGAGCACGATTTAAGAGACTATGCGAACAAGCTGGATTAGAAGGGGCACACCTTCACGTACATGCTCTTCGACATTCTTACGCACATATCTTACTGAGATGTGGGAATGATGTGACGACAATTTCCAAGCTCCTTAATCATGCCAATACACAAGTAACAGAACAGTTTTATCTCAAAGAATCTATAGCAGAAGTTGTAGACCGTGCAAATATTCCTTGGTTGGACACATCCCAAAAACCAGAGAATGTGATACCAAAGTTCTTGTCGAAGAAAGATAAGAAAGAGAAAGATCGTCCTAGCAATAGACACAAACGTATGGAACTGTTACAAGGACTAGATTTCAGTAGAAAGAAGACTGAAAATTTAACTGTCGTGTAATTCTTCACTTCGTCATAATTATTGACTTATGCTGGGAAGAATTTGTTGCTCCAAATTGAAAATGCGATCTTGGAAAACAGAAGATATACATATCATGAGTCGGTATATATATCAAAGAAAAATGAATGAAAAAACGAATGAAAAAACACCTTTTCCAAATGCTGGGAAATTATGGACAATCGAAGAAGACGAAACATTAAGAACTAGGTTTTTAGATGATCGGTGTCCGATTATGGAGTTAGCACTCGCGCATGGGAGAACTGTTGGTGCAATTATTGCTCGGCTACAGAGTCGATTGCTAATACCAGTATTGAGTATGGTCGAACAGTATCGTACCTATATCAAAGGGTATACTGAATATGAAAATGACACCGAGTTTCGTCAACTCGAAAAGGACATAGCTGCTGCAAAGAGGAAGAAGAAAGAGAGCACGCATTTTGAGCAGGGCACTCAGACGCAAATTACTCTGGAGATGATTTATAATGAGATCATAACTCTTAGGAAGGACTTCCATGACCTCAGGAAAGACTTCAATACTCTTAGAGAAGACTTTGACAGTCTTCAGTGATATATTTACAGTACATAATTATCTCATCCAATAAACCCTTACCAGTATGGTAAGGGTTTTATACATTATACATAAATCTCGATTAAGAAGTAAGACATACAATATATTCATATACCGTCTTCTAGACTCTTGTTCAATTGGTACAAATAAACAAGATCTATTGTGCTAATAAATGAACAAGTTACTCATTTTCAAGAGTATTGTCTCTATATTAATTATCGCGGTAATCGTTACTGGAAGCGTTGTAGCAATTCGATCAATTACGAATACAGCAAAGAAGAGGTGTGACACAGGGGTATGGTCAGATATGTATAGTAAGTGTATAACACCGTGCGATATGGATAATACGAGAACAGACCCAACTTCTGGTGAGTGTAACTGCTTGCCTGGTTATGATTGGAATTCAGATCATAGTGGGTGTGTTCCTGTTTGTGGTCCTGGCGAAACTCGTTGTGATGATGATACATGTACAAACGGATGTTGTGCTGATGGACACGCGTGTGCAGGTAATAATACGTGTTACAATGATATAAACAATACGACAAAATGTTGTCTACGAAGTTTAATTTATCCTATGCCATGCGCATCTAGTGCTGCGACAGGATGTTTTGGTTGTGGAATTAAACCATCTCCATCTCCCCCATCTCCCCCATCTCCCCCAGCGCCATCTCCCCCTGCGCCATGTGCGGGTGGTACATATAAGTCGATATGCCTTACTGGTCCATCTGGACCAACATCAATGTGTTGTAATACTGGAATGAATTGCGCATTATGTGCGAATGGAACCACAACGTGTTGTGCGTCCGGGATGGATTGCGCATGGTGTACGAACGGAACGCCAACATGTTGTGATACTGGGATGAATTGCGCAGTATGTGGGAATGGAACCACAACATGCTGTGCACCCGGATCTGGTTGCACCGGATCTACTGATGGTAAAAGCTATGGGTGTTGTCCTGAAGGACAGGTATTGAGCAACGATGGTCATACATGTTGTGATCCAGGTATGTTGGCAGATGGTTTGTGTTGTTTAACCAAGTGTTCCGGTGACACGACATGTTGCGATGCCACCAAGGGATATCAGTGTAATCCTAAAACAAATACGTGTGCATATGTATGTGGATACGGACCATCTGATGGACATGTAGATGCGAAGCATCCGATGAGTAAAGATCCAACTCCTGTAAATACAGTTCCAATATTTTGTAGTGATAGTAGTCTATGTTACACAAATACTGAAGGTGGAGGGTGGTTAACATCCTGCCAAACAAAACCTGATTGTCAATTTAATGATAATTTATATTACCCAAATATCCACGCACAAGCAGATAGGGATGATAAGTTGTTTTGTAATGGACCCATGGATATCGCTGCTACTACATGTCCAAATAGTGAAAATATCGTATACTGTAAAACAGGAGATACGGACCCCGGTAAATTGAGGAGAAAAGTTAGTGCCTCTGCCTCTACCTCTTGTTCTTTCTCAGATTGCCTGAGTATATCAACACTACGAAAAGACACAGTTGACTATGTTAACTGGGATGGGACTACGTGTACATGGGGCGAAAAAGCATCTGATTCGTACCCCCTATGCTCTGCTGTTACATGTCCAAAGGACTCCGGGACTCCGGGGGAACCCGGGGAAAACACCGTATATTGTTGTGATGGAGACACAGGAGAGATTCAGAGTAAAAGTTTTGCGGCTACTTGTAGCATCTGCGCAGATTTTGACATGGTAAACCCAGATAGTCCTGATCAACGAGCGGCATGTACCAAGTGTAATCCGCCATATGGTACATTGGAAAATAACAAATGTGTTTGTAAAGCTGTCGCTACCGGAGAGAAAGTAGGATCTCCCTCCGACGCACCGACGGATGCAACATTGCGTTCAGTAACACTAATGAGGACAGGGGAAGCATGTACTGATGTACCAGTGCCATGTGAAAATCGCACAGATATGCAAGTAACTCACCGAGGTTCACCTACTGGATCTAATCCATGTACAAACTACTCTTTAGGATGCATGAAACCTATGTGCACATATGGGCGTCCTGCATCGAGTACTACAACAGTAGGGGGAAATACAGGACATTGCTTTGCTCCAGCATCGTGCGCACATGATGCAACTGGAGACACATGCGAAACTACATCAGGAGATACAAATGGGTGTCATTTCTGTAATACATGGTCGGACAATTCAATTGATCCATGCACACATGCAGCAGGAGATGGAGGTATGCTATACTGTGTATGGCAAGATGGAGCAGACTGTCAATATACGAGGGCTTAAGAATGGTATATATGGTATATCGCATAAATTAGACACGGGTTGACTTGAAGAACATGATCGAAAAAGATATCAACTGTCATATATTTTTTCGAACTCGTCAAATAATTATCCAGATATTAATATTCTGCGAGCTCCAAATTAAAAAATCTCTCAAATCTTGAATGATTTTTAGTGTAGCCAGTTTACACACCCCTCTAGCGAGTTCCCCCCATCCCCCGCATGGGAAAGATGGTTGGATGGCGTACATACTGGCTACGCTAAAAAAAATCGTGTCAAATCTGCTCTCATCATTCTAGAATGAGAGATTTTTTTATTGACATCGTCGAGCAATTGCTTCAGGCGTCAATAAGAAACTATGTGATTTCACTTATGTTTCCCAAATAGTATCGGGTAGTCATGAGCACATATATTTTTTGTTTAACTTCTCCATATATAAAACAAGAGATTTAAGTATTCAAATCTAGATATAACTCATACACGATGTTGTAGTCATTGTATCGCTTGGATCTGCAAAGATATGTTTCACACCTCGTGCGATATCCATTCTGTGTTCGGAGAATTCTCCCTTAATTTGCTCGAGAGTTTCGCCATCCTTAATAATTCCCAGGAGCATTGCTATCATTTCTCGTGATTTATCCAACTGAGTGTTGAGTGTTACGATTTCATTATTTTCTTCCTCTTCAATCTCTTCTGCTGTTACTGCAGGATTTGTGAATGGATTGCGTAGCTCTGCAACAAGTTCTGCAATGTTTTTCTCCCAATAATAATTGATTGTCGTATCGACTGAATTATGGCCCATGAATTTCGACACAGTCTCCATATCATTCCCTGCGGATTTAAGAGCAGTTACGAGAGTGTGACGAAATGTGTGCGCTTGGATATTAACATCAGTAACGCCTGCTTTTACTCCAATTCTTTTCAGTACATTATTCAGTGTCGAACTGCCCATTTTTGTTTCCAGTTGTTTGTTACGACTGAACACATATTTCTCAGGCGAAATTATGTCAGCATAATCCTCTCTCATTTTTAAGATCAGAGTTTTCATTGCTGGAGATGTCACGAACTCTCTTGTCTTATTTCCCTTTTCCTTGACCCTACATGTGTGCTTCGGGATTGTCATACTTTCATCCATGATATGAGCGAACGTGAGATTACATAGGGCCGAATTACGAAGAGCTATTTCTCTTAATAAAATCATAAGAAGATGGTCCTTTGTATTTCCCTCTTCCTCACATACTTTGATCATTGCATCTACTTCTGTTTGTTTGTAGGTTCTTCTTCTATCCCAGTTGAGTAGTTCTGATTTGTTTTCTATTTGAGAGAGGAACATGCTTATCTTAAGTGATTCGAGTTCTACCTGACAGGGGCATATTTCCCGAAGTCTCTTGAAGAACCAGATAGCATGCTGAACTCCTTGTTCTGCGTGATGGTACACACCGAGCTTACTCTTTACTCTGGAATTATCAAAGTTTTGTATATGCCCGTAAGCAAGTATGAGATCATAGACTTGTTGATACGTGCAATTCTTCACAAACGTGATAATAATGTCAGAGCAAGATGATCCGGATAGCATTCCTAAAGTATGTGGAATATGCTTGTCCATAAATTCAAACAAAGATACAATCCTCAATTCCTTCTCTTTTATTCTGTCGTCCGCAAAAGAAGATGTGGATTGCAGTTCGACGTTGTACTCGGATAGCATCGTTTGGAAAAGTGTATGTAGTTGTCCATCTCTTTCTGCAAAGAATAAGTCTACTTTTCTATCTTTGAAGCATGTATGTGGAAGATTACGTTTGATGATATCAGCCTTCTCTTTATTCTGCATAGCTGCACACACAATGTCTGTAATAATCCTCTTGTACGTAAACTTCTTGATTTTGTCTATAATATCTTCGGTTCTCTCGTTATCCAGATTCTCTATTCCTCCGAGATACTCATCGATTTCTCGCACGTACTGGATGCGGATATTCGCATTGTTTGCTATTGTTCTTAAGTACACTACTTTCGCATCTCTAGCTTCTTTCAACTGGACGAGATCATCGATTTGCTTATATCCACGAGCACGTAGTAGAACAGTACGTGAATTTGTTAGTATATACTTATCTCGCTCGTTAATGCAGAACTTTACGGCATCATCAAGCGTAAGATCGTTTAGATCTCTTGGTAGACAAGCATTCTCCTTCTTAAGCGTACTATATGTTTCTGTGTACCCAATGCCTATACATTTTTTGTGTAATTCCTTGTCGTCTGTATTCTGGTCAATGATCTCACGCTGAAATAGTTCCTTCAGTTGTTCGCTATACTTGCCTATTATGATACAAACATTTTCTGCACTCGTGTATGCTTTCTGATAGGCAGCATACCACTGTGATAATTCGTCTACAGTAACATCGTTACTTCGCAGTCTATCTTCGCCAAATTTAGTAATAATAGGTTTGTAGTAGGAGCGATAGATTTTTCCTCTAGATATGCGGGATGTGAATAATTTGTGAAAATCATTATAGAACCGCAGGTACAATTCCTGTTCATGGATGAGTTCACCTTTGTCAACATTTTTATCTAGAAGGGGAACAAGAGATGTTAGGAACTGCTCGCTAAAGTCATTTTCAAAGCATATTTGTTTAGCCTCTTTTGTAGAAAGTTTCTTAGCGTCTATCGGAGAGGGTAGAGGTGTTACATTTTTTGCTTTTGGCATTTCTTACTGTAATGTACGGACCTTTATGCCTTGATAAGATACTTGAGCAATATTACAATATATATGGATTTTACGACATTTACCTTCTTCGTGTAGGTAAAGTATTACTTATCACTAACAGTTACACATACGTGTTTGATTACTACTTTTTAACCCTGTTTCATACACAAAATGTATTCGTTATACTGAAAATAGGATAAGAGGTCATATTCGCTTCCTACTCTTCCTACTCTTCCTACGTGAACTTTTCCTACTATTCCTACTCTTCCTACGTGAACTCTTTTTACTTTTTCGCACACTTCTCCTTTTACTTTTCCTACTTTTCTTACTTTTCCTACTTTTCTTACTTCGCCTACTCTTCCGTTTAGCCTCAGTAGATGTTGCCGGTATCCATTTACCAGTAACGAGGGACCGCACATATCCATTCTTCGCTGCCAGCCAACATCGTCCTGTGGCCGGATTTACTACCCATCCTTTACGCTTGCAAATTGATATTTTTCTACTTCCCATACTCCTGGCACTTCTTTTACTTCTTTTGCTTCTGCTTCCTAGTTTTCGTGTATGTTTAGCATATTCTTTTAGCAGTGCAAGATCCTTTGATCCCAAATTCCCCCATTTCTCTGGATTTGTCTCCATGTGTGATTTGATATACTTGCGTGCAGCCATAATTCCGCCTTTGCCCAACCTGAATAACCTTTGGATATACTTGTGGTCCGAAGTTGTCCATTCATCATAAGGTGGAATAGTTCGTCTTTCAACCCTCCCCCTTTTCCTGACGATGTAAGTTGTCATTTATTCTACAATTATTTAAATTTTGACATGACTTTTAGAGGGTTTGATTTGTATTACATCGTATACGGTTTAGGTGTACTTCATACACGACTTCTCGGATATAGTGCATTCAAAGCAGTATTTTCAAATATAAATAAAAATATTCGAAAATACGATTTTCATAAGTCATTTATCTGGGAAATAACTCGGGAGAACAACTCTTATTCTTAAAAAGATAGCTCGATCTAATGCAGTTATTGCATGCCCATATGTGCCCGTTGTGAATACGAGAAAATTCTAGGCCGTCCGCCGAGACTTCGCCTATAGTACCATCGTCCTCCCTGTCGCCATATACACTCCATCCAACAGAGTATGAGTAATAACGATGTGGATGTGCACAATTATGACATGTAAATAAATCTTCTTCTCTATGCGGAGAATATTTTGGATCAGGATCTGGTCTTCTATCTAACATTTTCTAGAGACAATATCTCTTTAAATTATTTTGGATATTCGTATGCATATATTACATGCCTTGAGGTTAAAGATTTCGAATATATGAATATCCTGAATGATGGTCCATTGGTCACACTTATTCGTCTAAAATTCTTTGATCATTTTCCCTTTTTTGTATATGCCTTTCTTCGTGATTTTAATACCTTGATAAGATGGATGTGGCGGCTTAAATGTATGCGTGAAGTAAACAATGGAATAACGAGTACCAATATATGGTTCTACCCAGTGTGCATCTCTTCCATCAAATCGTTTCCATCTGTTTTTAATATTGTATGGGAATCCTTCAATGACAAGATCACCTCCATCATAATCTCCTAACCCAATAATATACGAAGGTCCAACATTGTTCATATCAATATGAGGCAAACTTTTGACGTTTTTGTTAACTTGAATTGTGGTGTATGAAAAATCAGGATGATAAGTCTCAATCAAATCTTGCAACGCGTCATATAGTTCAGGGAATTTTTCATTGTATTTTGAAGGACCTTTGGTTCGACCTCCAAGAGATTGTTGGCCCCTGTAGTTCACAGTGCCCAAAACAAACGCTGTCGTTTTCTTTTTTCGAAACGTTAGTTCTTGAAGCACAATTTGGAAAATTAGTTGTCTCAAGAGATTCAAGTGCATGTTTTTTTGCTATCCTTGCATTCATTTTATCTAGATACATATACTAATTTGACAACAAAAAAAACCCTCTGTAAACTACAGAGGGTTTTTTTTGTTTCTATATCTTTATATCTTTAATGCCATGCATTTCGAAGAACACTTCTTATTTTCCAATACTTGGAATTAACAGCTTCAAATAACCACTTACCAAACCCTGAATTTTTCTAAATTGAACAATTAATTTATTAATTGTTCAGAAAAGCAGATATCATGAGCACAAAAGCACTCAGACAAAAGCGACTATCTACTGTACGAAATGACAACGAGTTGACGGAACTCGAAAAGGACATACCTGCTGTGAAGAGGCAGAAAAAAGAGAAAACACATTTTAATAATGGCACTCAAATGCAAATTATTCTGGAGATATACAATGAGATCAAAACTCTTAGGAAAGACTTCAATATCCATAGAAACAGGGATCAACCAGCGATAATCGACTCGAACGGTAATCAGTGCTGGTATAAAGAAGGGCTTCTTCATAGAGACGGGGATCAACCGGCGAGAATAGACCCGAACGGTAATCAGTGGTGGTATAAGGAAGGAAAGCGTCACAGAGAAGGGGATCGACCGGCAGTAATTTTTGCGAACGGTGACAAGATGTGGTATAAGGAAGGGAAACAGCATAGAGAAGGGGATAACCGGCAGTAATCTGTGCAAGCGGTTATCAGGAGTGGTGGAAGGGATTCGCTATATGTAAGTAATGATTTACGTTTTGATATTCGCTTATTGCATATAAATATGCAAAAAATGTTCACCAGGGCCTACAAAACTGTACGATTCCTCCGTCACTTTACGAAGAGTTAGAGTTAGAATTCAAAAACCATCATCTCTTGAAGGGCGACGAGAACACTCCAAGGATTGAACGATTCTCTGGTATAACAAAGCAAATAATTCTCAGATTTCTCAGAGAGTTAGGGTATAGCAAACATTACGAAAACGTTCATCTCATACATTACAAAGTCACAGGTATAAAACCTGATGACATATCATATCTCGAAGATAGACTCTACGAGGACTTCAACAAACTTGTCGTCGTCTACGATCGTCTCTTCGGAAAAACACTCAACAGAAAAAACTTCATCAACACACAACAAGTCCTTCTACAACTCCTCGTTCGCCACAAACATCATTGCAATCTCGACGATTTCAGCATACTCAAGACTCTCGAAAGGAAAGCACAGCATGACGAGATTTTGGAAGCATGCTTCAGAGAATTAGGCTGGAGTTGGATTTCCAAGGGTTTCTAGAGAGAAGGGATCAACAGGCAATAATCTACGCGGACGATATTCAGTAATTCTGGAAAAGAAACGTAAAAAATGATTTCTCGCATCAAGTATTGTTATTTCCATAACAATATGTCTATTATCTTAATCTGTCAACCAAATTTCAGAAGCATACTACAATCTGTTGTTTCACGATTCCTATACCGTGAGGATATCAACAATATGTGCGGAGCGAATACGTACCTCAACGAACTATTTACCGAGGATTGGCGGTATATTTATAAGATATGTTTGCATCACCAACCTCATAATTATGAAGGACCAGCAATAATCACCGCGAACGGTGATCAGGCATGGTATAAGGAAGGGAAGCATCATAGAGATGGAGATCAACCGGCAATAATCGACGTGGACGGTACTCAGTCTTGGTATAACGAAGGGGTACTGCATAGAGACGGGGATCAACCGGCAATAATCACCGCGTACGGTACTCAGAAGTGGTATAAGGAAGGGAAACATCATAGAGATGGAGATCAACCGGCAATAATCTGGGCGAATGGTGATCAGGCATGGTATAAGGAAGGGAAGCGCCATAGACGGGGATCAACCGGCAATAATCGACGTGGACGGTACTCAGTCATGGTATAAGGAAGGGGTACTGCATAGAGATGGAGATCAACCGGCAATAATCTGCTGGAACGGTACTCGGATATGGTATAAAGAAGGGTGGCTTCATAGAGACGGGGATAAACTGGCAATAATTGAGGCGGACGGTTCTCAGTACTAGTATGAAGAAGGACTGGAGACATCGAGAAGGGGATAGACCAGCAGTAATCTTAGCGGACGGTATGCGGGAGTGGTGGGAAGAAGGGATGTGCTATATGCGTGAGTACATTTAGGTAATATTGATAAGAATATATGAAATGAAAAAACGCATAGTTTTTCATTTGGATATTGAGCATGACTAATAATATTTTTAACGATTGGAGAAAGATATATTTCAACCTTCCTGAGATGTTGCAGGATATGATAGATGAGATGATCTATAGGAAGTTGTATAAACCGACTCAGGATATGATTGCAAAACACTTCGAAAACGAGTGTGGGTTTAAGATGATTTACAAATATCGCAGAGAGGAGGTTGTACACATATATTTTAATAGCGTATGTAACTTGGTATCGCTTATAACTAACCTCGATATGGTGAGAAGACTTAAGCGACAACGAAAAGATAGGTATCAGAGAAAATGGTTAGACAAGGAGCTGATACATATTCACAATCTAGATCGATATTTTGAGCCAGTAACTGACCGTAAATATTGCAAGATCGATTATTGACTTAAAAGTATCGTGCGTATTTAGTATGTCTGTTATCTCAATCTGTCAAATAGATCTCAGGAGCATACTACAATCTGTTATTTCACGATTTCTATATCGTGAAGATATCAATAATATGTGTGGAGCAAATAGGTACCTCAACGAGTTATTCACGGAAGATTGGCGGTATGTTTATAGGATATGTTTGCATCACCAACCACATAATTGTGATGGACCGTCAATAGTTAGCTACCCAAATGGTAAATGGGTTAGGACAGGGAAGTTTCATAGAGAAGGGGATCAAGAATCATTGGCATATGCGGGTGGTAGTCAGCAATGGTATAAGGAAGGGAAACTTCATAGAGACGGAGATAAACCAGCAAAACACTATCGAAACGGACACAAGGAGTGGTGGAAGGAAGGGAGGGTGTATAAAGTATTATACACTTTCCGGCCATAATGGTCATATATAGTTTTGGAGTGCGACCAAGAAAATGTCCCTGAGGTCAGCTGTGGTCTCGCGCAGGCCATCAAGGAGCAATTCTCCAAGAAGGATTAATTAGTGTAATGACACAAAAAAAGCCCTGACCAGTTCTGGTCAGGGCTTCATTAATGCTGTACTCGCAAGTCTCACACGTTTCAGCAAGTATTGAGAATCACGTCCACGAACACTGGTAGTAACATACCGTGATCAATATAGAAGAGTGCCTCATCCTTCATCATATCCCCAGCGAAGTATAGCGTCACAGTATCATTTTCTCGATAGTTTGCGACGTGCGGTATAATAAGGGTCTTTACATCCTCGACTGTGGCCTCTGTACCAACCACATTTCTCCCAATCCCTAGCTCTTGCACGAAAATGTATCCTTCCTTTATTACTCGGTAAACAGAGAAGGTAATATCATGGTGTGTATCGGTGTTGACCCAATCTTCTTTGGTCTCCCAGTCTTCCAGCGATGTCATTTTCTATGTGCTATGTGGTGACTTTAAGTCTCAAATGAGGATTGATTCGCTTACCCTATGGCAAGCAGATCGATTATGCGATCCTGGGACCGGACATATTTATGGGGCGGTCAAGATCATGAGAGCTGGGCGCCTCACTCTCAATCGTCGAAAAAGTAGTACTCGTCAAAATAGCGACGCGCATAAAAATGTGCAGTTACTCAACCGATTATATACGCGAACGGTACTCAGCTTTGGTGGAGAGAAGGGTCATTTATTAAAACAATCATCCATAGTGTTCAAGAAGTTCATATTCGATAAACAGTTTTAAAATTGATTTATCACATCAAGTATTGTTATGTTGATTATGGATGATTTTAATATGTTAGACGAGATCTCGAATCTCTCACAGATATCACAATCTGTTAATATTCGTATACAGCAGAGGAACGCGCGCAAGTGTATAACGACGTGTCAGGGGTTGGAAACTGACCTCGATCTGAAGAAGATTTTGAAGCATGTGAAGAAGAAGTTTTCGTGTAACGGTGTTGTTGCGAAAACCGATGATGGATTTGAAATACTTCAATTACAAGGGGATGTGCGGAAGCGGCTTGCAGAGTTTCTCGTAAATGAGAAGATCTGTGAGAATCCTGATATCAAAATCCACGGATTTTAGATATATATTTAATGTTTGTCAATTATAATTAAGGAATGAGGTCTCGAGAGAGTAGAATGAGTAGGAGAAGTAGGAGGAGTCGGAGGGGTAGAATGAGGAGAAGTAGGCGTATGAGGAGTAGGAGGAGGAGTAGGAGTAGAAGGAGTAGAAGGAGTAGAAGGAGTAGAAGGAGTAGAAGGAGTAGAAGGAGTAGAAGGAGTAGAAGGAGTAGAAGGAGTAGAAGGAGTAGAAGGATGAGAGCTGGATGGTGGTTCGGTAAAACCAAGGAACAAAAAGAAGCAGACTCTAGACCTGTCCCAGAATCGTGGATAATCGAGTCGAAACGTCGCGCAACGAAGGTAGGTGAAATTGGGAAGAGATGTACGAAGGAATACAAGGCAGCCTACAAAGAGTATGAAGATCATCTGAATGAGGGTGAAAAACTGTATGGTAAAAAAGCATGGAAAGCTGATTTGGATTCCGGTGGCAACTATCTCGCCCACGGTCCGGGATATGGAATGATCGCGTGAGAGAGTTTTTGCGAAGTTATAACCTTATTTAAATTAATGATATATATAATAAGAGATATGGCAAGTTCCATTAGGTGTACTATTCATAATTCAGAAGCTCCTTCTGAAACGTTGATTTCGCAGTTGCCGGCAGAATATGAGATTGTTCTATCATTAATGGGTAGAGACGGCATGCACGAAACCCAATCTCTTGATCCATTTACGTCGATGATGCTTATTGAGGATCTTACCGAGTTGATTATGCCAGATTTTCAAGGGTTTGATTTGATGTCTACGGCTCTGGAGACTAGCATGCATGATGAAGAGTTGGAAAAAAGAGATGATGTTGTGATTGATATTCCTGTCGAAACATTCAAGAGATCAGGTATGTGTGATAATGAGGGGGAATGTATAATATGTAAGACTGAGTACGAGGACGGTGAGCAAATTTCGCGGTTAGATTGTAACCATCTCTTCCATACAACATGTATAACGGAGTGGGGGAAGTACAAGGCGGATTGTCCCAATTGTAGAAAAAAGATAAAAGTATGCAGATAGTGAGTTGTATAACTAAATTTGAATATAATTTAAGATATGTCAGTCATATTTGAAGATGAATCTCAATACCGAAAGAATTTATCATAAATTACCGGTTGACTTACAAAGTATTATTTCTGTAGGCCTGGACAATCAGATCTACACACATCTACATAAGCCTCAGTATGATCTAGTACTAATCGAGTTGAGGAAGACATTCAAGATCACAATCAATTTCATTCATCCAATCAATACGTTGATCTACGTTACACGTCAGTACCGTCTGGATAATGGTACTTTCGTTAGCGTCTAGGATGGTGTCACCGATGTGTCCCTAAGATTTCTTGTTGAGCAACAAAAAGGATCCACCCGGCAAGGGCAACCATCCATATACCAATCAAATAATAATCTTCACTCATCTGAGTGAAGATTCGGTGCGCTCTTTCAACACTTACGTATTTTAGTATTATTTAAGATCATGAACATTTACAATATGGACATCAATGTATCAATCGAACTTCAACGTATTGTTGATAAGAGGATCTGGGAGATTCATCATAAGCCAAAGATGGATCGTACAATTAGACTGTTAAACGCCTTGATGTATCAATGGGAATACTTCGACGGAAACAATTTGTACGAACCGATTGAAACAGTTGGAAGGTTCATTTGTGATAAACGACACAACTTCCAGCATACACTGTATGAGTGCTCTTTTTGTGGACTTTGGTATTCATGTCAAATGTATGATAAATATGTCTGGTATTCAAGACAGGGCGTTTTTCCTGAAGAGAAACAATTATTCGATGATAGGAAAATAGGTAGTTGCTGGCCGCGTAAGGCACGATGCTACTGGCCGTGTTGTGACTGCCGCAAGGAACGGGGACTTCCTATGTCCTTATCACCATTGTGTAAACATTATGTTAGTGATGTACATAACGTTGGTGATGACGAGACAAAAGTATGTGGTATTCCTGGCAAAGAGTGTGTTGTATGTTGCTTAGATAAATATATGACTATATGTGACAGCAGGGAGTCTGATGATATATAAAGTTTGTATATTATTTGACTTTTTTATTTCAGTTTCTTCTTAGCTTCTTTGAGGGTTTTCTTCTGTTCTTTTCTTTCCCACTCTTTAAATTGTTCGTAGTACATGTCTATAAGACTTCTAATATTGTTGCCGACGAGTATGTATGCGTCTGAGGGGAGACTCGCGAGACAGATACGTATTCCCCAGAATGGTCCTGCGAATGCGACGGCAGGCATGACACATGTTCCATATTCTTTAGCAAGTTGTTGGATGAATTCGAGAGGATCTCGCTCCTTCTCGAGGTAGTTGCCGAATTCGCATCCACCCATTAATGTGTTCGCAATTTTCTGTATGTCGAGAGCCACATGGAAATTGCTGAGGATGTTTATATTTTCGATATTGTATTCAAGAGGTTGTATTACGTGTTCGAGGCGTTCAAGTAGGATGCCTTTGATGGTATTTCCATAAACATGATGGGTATCTAGTAATTCTTGTGTGGCAAAAAGAGCCATCAATATTTGCTGCGGGCTTGAGAGTCCCGCGTTCGCGGTTTCCGCTACTTCCCTGGAATCCATAGCAACTCTGTCGATGAATTTCGCTCGTTTTGAGTTATGGGTGATCATTTTGTATCTGTCATGTACGGAGTCGTCTACTTTTTTCAAGAGGGAGCTATCTATTACGTTGCTTTCGTGTATCGCAATGGATCCAAGTTTCCATCCGGTTGCTCCGAAGTAGTCGGAGAAAGAATAGATGGAAATGGTGTTTCTTGGTAGAAGATTGAAGAGGGAGTTGAATTCATTTGCAAAGGATGCATAGGCGTTATCTTCAATGATAATGAGGTCTTTGTTCGTTTTCCTTACGACATTCGCGATATCTCTGGCGTTATTCTCAGTCAGGGATACGGCGGCGGGATTTGAGGGGTTTACAAGGAGGAGCGCGCGAATATCCTTTAACTTCGCCAATTCTTGCGGTTGAATTTCCCAATATAAGTCTTGATTTGCGGAGATACAAACTTGAGTGAGATCGTAGTCACGAAGTGTTGGGAATTCAAGGTATGGAGAGTATATTGGTACAATTAGGCCAATTTTGTCTCCTGGGATGACGAGACCGTTGTACTTAAAGGAATTGAAGAGATACATGATAGCAGCGGCTGTGTCCTCTGTTGGGAAAATGTTGAGGTCTTTACCTTCATTTTCCGGTTCAATTTTGTATACGCATTTGTTTAAGAATCCTTCCAAAACTGGACTAACAAAGTCTAGTATTCTTGGAGGTTGAGGACGATGGAATCCTCCTACAGCGACGATAAGGTTATGTATGAAGTCATCGGGTTTCAGATCACATAATTTCCTCATTTTCTTGATAGCTCTATCGATGAACTTAGTCTCAGGTAATTTATGATAAACTCTCATGAGTTTGTTGAATTTCTTGGAAATCCCTTGTTTAGGTGGAACAAACCCAATTCCTTCGCTAGTATCGCCTAAAGTTGTGGCGATATGGAGGAGAAGTGCGAAACCGTACCGTGGAAGTGTAGAGAAGAAGTTTGGGTTAGTATTACAAGTATTTAACACATATCCTTCCCCGAATGACTTTGCAGCTTTTTTAACTATATCCTCCTCGAATTCGAAGGGTGACAAGTACTTATGGTTATAGTCCTTGTTTCCGATATCGGTGAATATCTTATAGTAGGCATCACAAGGATCGTCATATACTTTTGTGATTTGTGTCTTGGACATCTTCCTTTTATTATCAGAGGCTTAAATTAGGTCTTAATTTAAATCTCGCGCGAGATAAACGCGCTTAAAATATGCTAAATGAAGATAAAGGATGTTTGGTCTCACACGAATACAAAGTTGGTGGCAAGATTATGGTTTCGAAGTCTTCCTTGGAATATGCATCTTCTTTCTAATAATTGTCGGCTGCTACCGAATAATTAAAGGGTACCGTGGGTCACGTTCAGTGTGGTCAGGAGGAAGAGGTAGAGACATGTATATACCTCCCCTAGAACGACCGAAACGACGAGGGCCACCTCAAGAAAGCAAAGGTGAAGCGGAGTGTCGTAGAGTACTCCAGAAACTCTTCAAGCGCCCTTTCCACAAGGCTCGCCCTGACTTCTTGCGGAACCCAGTAACAGGAGGTAACTTCAATCTTGAGTTAGATTGCTATGACACTGAACTGCGGCTTGCTGTAGAATACAATGGCGTGCAACATTACAAATACGTTCCTTACTTCCATAGGAGCAAAGATGGGCTAACCCTGCAAAAATACCGTGATGATATGAAACGAAGAATATGTAGAGAACATGGGATCACTCTGATAGAGGTAGCTTATACTATAAAACTTGAAGATATTGAAGCATATATAATTGGAGAGTTACGACGTGTTGGGTTCCGAACGTAATGATGAGGAAGAAGCACTGATGGTATTAATATTACTTACCTACTTACCTCCACGTATTGTTCTAATTACGCGAGGTTGAGGTTTAGAGTATGAGCATTTTCTCTTCATAGTACAAATGGGGAGTAGTGTTTTAGGATCGTATATTCCACCAATTATAGCTCCTTTTTGTATTTTTTGGAACAAGAGCGGCCAAGGATATATCCAAGTCGCGGAAAGAGTGAGGGATAAGGATGGCAATACATCGGTTAGATGTCCACAGCCTGAAGGATGGGAATTAAAGGGTACTTTCTATGCAGTTTCTCCTATGATAGCGCCGCTTCCTTACGGTATGAAAATGTTTTATGCTAAGCGTTCCCAAACTCCACCATATCCTATGGAAAGTGTTTCGCTTATCTATGATCCCTTTGATCTTGGTTCGTTGAAGGGTGCTGGAGCGTGCTTTGTAACATATAACCAACCAGTTCCAAATACGGTTCCTCTTTACTTCCATAGTCGCAATGGGTCGATCCTTCCTAGCTTCGATGGAACTGATGCGGTACAGGAGAATCATATATCCCCTGTGTATGTGTTGACATTGGCCTCATTGGGGTTGAGTAATATAGATAATGTTCGTTTTCAGTGTATTGATGGTAGGTGTCTTCCTATAGGTCCTGAGACACACGAGTTGTTTGATGTGGCAAAAGGGAGTTGGAAATTACAAGATTGTGTGTTGTTATGCGACGAGATTACGTTAACGAATGATAACCCAATGTCTTTGTTTGAAGAAGTGCGTAAGAGGAGTGAGCCTCAATTTCTTTTGAAGAAATTCTTTAGGAAAATGCCACCGATTCTTGTAGGTATTATTGTGGGTTTGTTTATGTTTCTTTTTATGATAGTGATGATCTGGGTTGTTTAAGGAAAGTGTTAAGTAACTTCTTAAGAAGTTTGATTTAATAAGAAAAGAGATGAGTGTTCGCGATTTGAATCGTGAATTGGAATATTTTGCGATGCACGCGATTCAAGTTTTGAATCAGATGCAAATTCCTAGAAACGCCGCAATTGTGTTTGATATTGATGATACACTCCTTGATAAAAATGGGAAACGTATTCATTCAGTTGCGTCAGTATATGACTATGCTAAGATGATAGGAATAACTCCTATCATCGTTACAAGTCGTCCGAGTTCTCCTACAAATGTAGAGTGGACTCAGAAACAGCTTCATTCGATTGGGATAACTGCATATGAGTCGATGTATTTCCAACCTTCTCATAATACTAACTCGTGGGAAACAAAGTTAGCGGCAAGACGTGATATTCATTCTAGGGGGTTCACTGTAATTATGAGTATGGGAGATCAACCTTGGGATATAGGAGAGTATGGAGGGCTAGGTTATAAGTTACCTACAGTGACCTCTTACGGTGTCTTGCCCGGCCATCATTAAGACTTGAAGGAACGCGAGCTGGCCTCTTTGCCCTATTCTCTCTTCCTTCTCTCCCTTCTCTCCCTTCTCTCTGTTCATGATCAGACTCAGATTCGGATTCTGATTCGGATTCGTCGGATGATCGAGATCGGTCGCTATCTGTTTCCAGATCTTCGTCATCGATATCTTCGTCAGAAATATAATCTTCAATCTGACCATATCCAAGTTGATCGAACGTTTTACACATTTTAGTTTCATCATCGTCTCGTTTGCGAAACTCGAGGTTAATCATGTCAAGTTTCCCATCAAATTTCCGATGGAATGAGTATGCATTTAAGTCAATTTTTGTCATTTCTTTTGCTGTTTGCGCACTGACAGAGTCTTGAAGGTCAAGGTCGAAAGTCGAGAGATCATCGATAATATGCCAATCAACTTTATTAAGCTGCTGTTCAAGATGTTTGAGTGCTTCTTCGTTTCCTTCCCTGCGAATAAAGTACATCCAACTTTCTACTTCTCGTCCGTTTGTCTCCATGAGGATAGCATATTTGCCTTCCATAATGTGCGAAGGTTCACGGCTTCTATCGCTGTCTCTACTTCGATCAGGAGTACGTGGAGACGCATCGTGAACTGAGTTCTTATCCTCGTGTTGTGAATCCTTATCGGAATCGTGACTTCTATTACGTAAATTCTCTGGTGATGACATTTTGGTGAAAATCCTTTTTGTTTAAATACATTTAGCATGCATCTACAATACCTTGCAATTTATTTTCATGGATGGCTTCAACTTCGTCTTCATCACATACGAGGTCTCCTTGTACAGAGTACGGGTTAGGTCCTCCTTCAGCGACTGATGACACAAACTGGATATCAATGGGCATGAGTTTAACCCTGCCTGCATGGATAGCCGCAAAGTTTGCATCTCTAAGTAGATCGACGACATACTGCTCAATGAAGTATTGAAGAATGATGAAAACATCCTTGCTGATTTTCATTGGGATATCATTCATTGTCTGTTGTGCTATAGTTGCACGAACTGCTTTCTCGAAAGGGAACTTTGCAAATGTAAGGCAATCACTCATTTTCTGAAATTTCTTGATCTCTCGCACAGAGACGGTTCCCGGTCGGAACCTATGAGGTTTCTTTGTTCCAGGCGAACCGTCAGCTTTCACACGACGTTTTCTGGTCTTTCTCGTGAGCAATGATTCGTGTATGAATGGTGTTGTACCACCTCCTAAGAAGCTGATATTCATTCTTCTGAAGATTGAGTCCATATCAGCATCTCCCCTTACGGCAAGTTCTAGGTCACGGATTGTGACACGTATGCGTTTATTATCTCGTGCAGAAGTACAGGCTAGTTGGAGAAGTTGCGAAGCAATATATTCCATGGCTCCAGCAAGACACACTGGAGCTGTGTTATTAACCATAATTTTTGTGTATCCGAAACTACGAAGAAACTTTTCGGTAATTGATGGAGGGAAGAGAATACCAGCTTTTTCTTGTCTACTGTAGCCTTTGCCGTTTGTTGATTTGAAACATTTGATAGCTTCTTCACCCGCTGCAATTGCATCCTTACCAAGATTTGCGGGGAGTACAAGGGAAAGAGCATTTGTTACTTCCTTATCAAATAGCGTTTTCTTACCAGCAATCTCAGTAAGTGTTGCGGTTAGATCTGAAACACTACGTGTGATGATACATAGTGCACTATTGAGTTGTTGACATGCATTTGCTGTGATACCACTTCTAGAAGATATCTGCTTTAAAACCTTTGAGATATATGTCTCATAAAAGCGTGGTGTTTTCTTTTTCTTCATCGTGACTGATGTTGTTTGCTCGTCCATTGTTCGATTTGTGCTCGCAATCCTACCTTTTAAATGATTAAATGCATGATGAGTAAGCCATTTAAAGCTCTCTCGTTCGGGATGAATGGATAACTTAACGAGACCGTCGATTGCACGTTTAGCGAGAAGAGCAGGCGTGAAAAGCATTTCAGATAACTCTTTCACAACTGTCAGAGAACATATCCAAAAGAAGTTAGTGGAAGTAGTATCTGCAGCTCTTGTTGTCAACTCGGAACAACAGACAAAAACACTTATGCCTGACGATATTTATAGGGGATTGCAACTACTTGGCCATAACGTCGCCAAATCAACAAAGCTTGGTACATCATCCTGTTTGAAATAAGCAACAAGTCGAGTTTGCTGTTGTAAAATGAGTACGATAAGATCGAAAAAGTTGCTTTAGTTGCTCAGTTCAATCAAGAAAGAAACGGTATAAAGCATATCATCCTTCGAAGAATGAGTAGGTCGAAGAGAGATACCAGAGATATTAACGAAGAAAGTCGAGAACGACAATTGCGTGCTACCATAATTGACATGGAAGACCGTCTGAAGCGTAGCATGGATCTTACTTCCGAGAATGAGGATTTACGTGAAGAGAATACAATACTATCTGAAAGGCTCGATAGAATAAATAGACGATCGACACGCATGGAAGAGAAAATGGTATCTAGGAAGGAGAAAATACGTTTACTTTCTGAAGCATTAGAGGAATGTAAAGAGGAATTGGACCGATCTGTCGAAAGAAACGAAGAACTCTCCTCTGAAATTGAGGAGATAATGTCGTCATTCGAGGAAAGATCTACAACTGCAGATGATGAATTGATGGATCTTCACGAAGCATTGACCACCACGAAACACAGGATAAAAGATCTGAGGAAACATGTTAGCACATGTGAAAAGAAAGCAGAAAAAGATCGCCAAGAATCAGAAGGTATCATAACAAGATTGAAAAACGAACTAGAGATGGCTAAATCAACTCAGAAGTCGATGAAAGAACAGTATAAGGAGACGATAGAAGCGCAGAGACTACAGATTAGAGTGCTAACAGACCAAAATAAGATCAGACGTAGTCATTTCAACGATCACGAAGAACGGGAGGAGAAATAAGAGAGTCGCAATATTTGTCATTGTAGTTTAGCAGGGTTATACGCATCAGATAATTGATATGACATTCCTATCAGCATTCAGATAGAAATTAGAGAAAAACAATTCCATAAGGAATATGACCAAATCATTCGCATTGTGATTTTTCTTGGACTCCAGCCGCGGGGTATATACAATCAATTTAGAGGAGAAACTCAGCTGCACGCACTTTAGCCCCCCCTTCATCATCACATCTGAAGAAAAGCTCAAGAATAATTCGTTCTTCCCGGAGACCTGTAAATGTATTTGATGAGAAGATCGATGAACCATCAAGAGAAATTACACCTGAACACACTACCGCGTCTCCATCCCGTAAGCAGACCTCGGTCTGTCCATTACCTGTTAGGGCCACAGACATCTCAGAAAGATTATAACGTGTACCATCGTATATCATAGTCATGACATGTGTAAAATGAGAACCATCATTTTCGACATCTCCGCTCCACAATACTGAGTTCACTCCTTTCTCTCCTTTCTCTCCTTTCTCCCCCATCTCCCCTTTCTCCCCCATCTCCCCTTTCTCCCCCATCTCCCCCATCTCCCCTTTCTCCCCTTTCTCCCCTTTCTCCCCCATCTCCCCTTTCTCCCCCATCTCTCCTTTCTCCCCTTTCTCCCCTTTCTCCCCCATCTCTCCTTTCTCTCCTTTCTCCCCTTTCTCCCCTTTCTCCCCCATCTCTCCTTTCTCTCCTTTCTCTCCTTTCTCTCCTTTCTCTCCTGTCATGCCCATTGCTCCAATTTCGCCCTGCTCTCCTGGACAACCAGGCATACCATTCTCACCTCTCTCCCCTCTCTCCCCTCTCTCACCTCTCTCTCCTCCCTCGCCTCGCTCTTCTCTATCTTCTGAGGTTATACAACTTCTGGGATTGAGTTCGCAATAGTCACACGCTGCGATTTGTTCACTTTTGGGAGGGAATGGGATAGGCATGCTCTCACCTAGTTGCATGTGTGTTGTATCTTGCACGAATTCTTGAACAGCTGGTCGTTGTGATACCAAAGGTTGTGCAGGCTGCCTGCGATAGTTAATCTGAAATGACATTTGTGATGATACTTGCCGTTTTAGATCGGTTTTTTAAAGCTGACTTAAAACGATAGTGAGTTCCACCAAATGACTAAAATCCTCGATATCAAACAGATTATTCATATCGTCTCCGAGATTGTTGTCTTGATTGGGATGGCTTTTTGGTTCAGTCAGAGCAACAAGAAACTGAAATCCCATATAGACAATCTAGAGAGACGTCTCGATGCGCAAGAAGAAACCATTAAGAGGCATGAGCATCATCTTAGCAAAATTATTGAGGCCATGCAGAACGGACAACCCTCTCAAGATCAATTGAGAGCTCAGATCGAAGCACAAATGAAGGCACAGATGCAAACACAGATGCAAGCACAAGTTCAAGCACAGATGCAATCACAACATACCAAATCACAACATACCAAATCGCAACATAACAAATCGCAACATAACAAGTCACGACCCTTGAAGGTGGAATTTGAAGATATTCCAAGATCTCAGATAGAGATCCATGAAGAAGACGAAGAAGAGGATGAAGAGGAGAATGATACATTACTTAACGAAGAAGAAGGTGATGCGGAGCTTGACGAAGAGATATTAGCAGAGCTTACTGAACTTGAAAGTAGTGACACCGATAATGATGTACATTTAAAAAAAAGATAGTTGAAAGTAAATGCCAAGAACAAGAGTTAATTTGCTCCCATACCCGGAACATATCACGGAGTTCCCTATCTCACGTGAACCCCCAATACCCGTTGTACAGCAACCCGGAAAATACAGTCTTACTTATAATACGTGGTTCAATGAATATGAAGAACATCTTCGCATGATGTATGGAGAGGTTAGAAAGATCATTACCGATCGACATCCTAGTTTAAACCCTCGAGATGCATATCCTGAGTTTTGCAAGTTAGTTTACTACAGCTCATCTGGTCATCAAAATACGGTATAAGAGTAAGATTACATGATTATATGGGGAAGAAAGATAAACTAGAAGCAGAGAGACGAGCATGCTACGCTGATATCGAAAATACAGGAGGAGATACCGGAGGAGATAGTGGAGAGCAAATCGAGTGTGTACATTCAAAAGAAGACATTGGAGAACTTGATATCGATATCTACCGTATTCTTGTCGATTATGTTCATAATGAAAGTATTCCTCTTTGCGAATACCTCTCATATGAGAATATAAACCGGTTTATTGAATTCATCGTCTAATACCAGATCTGAGGTATTAGAAGGCCACTTACAAATGTTTATGGAGCAGGGAGCAGTCCAACATATTTCATGATCGTCCTCGTTGCAGCCGTAAGCTCACCTATACCTATATCATCACCTTCAGCCTCGGCAATTTCTCGAATATGCTGTTCAATAATTGCCTCGTGATCTTCAACTGGGAAAATCTCAGTACCAGATTTTGGACGATTAATAGAAATATCTTCTTCACTCTCAATTACCTCCACAGTTTTAGGACTACGAGCTTTATGTTTTTTAGATTTCTTAGATTTCTTAGATTTTCGAGACGGAACAATTGGCGTAACAGACTCTGTGGAACTAGCTGTCTCATGCTTAAGCTTTTTCTTTAACAACGCAAGTGCTTTTTCCGTTCCTACAATACGACGTCCATTATACTCCCACTCTCCTAGCTTAGGATTAACTTCATCAGGTTTCAAACAGAGACCTTCCTTATTACTTGCATCGCAAACATATCCATTCTCACACCACTTGCCTTTTAATGGGTTACATCGTGTATTTGTTTCTGCTGCATGAACGTAAGCAGCAAGACCATCGCGGCTATTAGGTAAACCCTTTTTAATACCCACTGTGTTAAGTATTTCACGTAGTTCATCTCGCTCCATCTCAAGAAGCGCAATCCTACGGGCATCCTCCTTATTTGGGCTAGATCTTGGGGTAGACATTTTGCTAGATCCTGGGGTAGACATTGGGGTAGATCCTGGGGTAGATTCTGGGGTAGATTCTGGGGTAGACATTGGGGTAGATCCCGGACTAGATCTTGGAGTAGATCCTGGGCTAGATTTTGGACTAGATCTTGGAGTAGATCCCGGAGTAGATCCTGGACTAGATCTTGGAGTAGATCCTGGGCTAGATTTTGGACTAGATCTTGGAGTAGATCCCGGAGTAGATACTGGGCTAGATTTTGGACTAGATCTTGGAGTAGATCCTGGGCTAGATTTTGGGCTAGATTTTGGACTAGATCTTGGAGTAGATCCCGGAGTAGATACTGGGCTAGATTTTGGACTAGATCTTGGAGTAGATCCCGGACTAGATCTTGGACTAGATCTTGGGCTAGATCTTGGGTTGGAGATACCTTGTTCGGCAATAATTTCTGCAGCCAATATGGCTTTAGTCTTTTTCTTGACATTCTTTATTCCAAGATCCTTCGCTAACTCCTCCAACTGTAATTTGGTATTTGAATGGACCATCTCGCTCCTTGGCGATCGTCCAGGTGCAGATTTGACGGGTGATGCCTTTTTGTATAAACTTTTAGTAACCGCATCCAAAATCTCGTCATCATCCATATCCTTAGTGTCAATACCACACTGTATGGCCATTTTACTTAATGTGCACTCACTCTTTCTTGTCTTACGCACTAACCTACGAGATGATTTACGTGAATGCTTACGTGAAGGCTTGCGCGAAGGCTTACGTGAAGGCTTGCGCGAAGGCTTACGTGAAGGCTTGCGCGAAGACTTACGCGAAGGCTTGCGCGAAGACTTACGCGAAGACTTACGCACTAACCTACGAGATGATTTACGTGAAGGCTTACGCGATTTTGAATTTGAGAGTGCTTTAGCAATCGCGGAGACAAGGTCGTTTTTTGTTTTCTTGGTCTTAAATTTCGACCTTCCAGCTAGTTTGAGCGTAGTTGCAAGCTGTTTTAATTTGTCGAAATCCATAGCCTTCAGTTCAGAAAGTGAATAGGAAGATGGCATTTATTGTAGTCAAATTTTTTTTCTTAAATGTTTTCCTAAGATTCAGAGGTTCAAAACAAATGTTTTTGAATAGTCTTCTCCGCTAAGATCTTTTGGTTTGCCTCGTTGGTTCCCTACAACACGTGTTCCACTAGGTGTTCGGAAATCGAAGTTTTTATGGATATGTCCACATATCCAAGTATGTACCTTGTCTGCTGATAACATATCATCCAAGTTAGATGCATACAAGGACAAGAACTTTGTACGTTTTCGTGCTCCATCAAGCACCTTGTATGTGGGACAATGATGTGTGACGACAACAAGACGAATAGATTCCTCCTGACAGTATTTAATCATTTTCAAGATATACTGGATATCTCGGTTGTGCCATGCCTCGTACGTATGTGTAGTCATATCATGTACTCTGACGATATATGGAGGTACGTTAACCTCAGGTTTGCTCCATAACGTACATCCTACAATACATACGTTGTCAATCTGAACTCCACACCGATCAAGAATATATAGATTGGGGATACTTAGCATTCCAAAGAGTTTTAGCAAACTTTCCCCTACAATAAAATGATTATTATCGAATTGGATAAATAGTTTGTAAAGAATATCGAGATCATGAACAGTATCTTCGTTACGGTTACATTGAAGCTCGTACAATTTTATCTCTGTTAATTCACGAATTTCTGTATCTGAGACGGATAGGAGGAACGATTGAAAGTCTACGATACCATTTGAAATATCTTGATCTGTTGGTTTAATTCCATGCTGGAGTTGCTGGAGACGCTGTTTCAAGACTGGTATCGTCTCAGGAGGAACATCATTGATCGTATAATACTCATGATTTCCTGGGGTATATAGCACCGTATCAAAGTGCTTACATAATCTTCTCAAGAATGTTGAAAGTTGTATGAATTTGTACAACGAACCGATATCTCCGGCAAGAGTGAGGATATCGGCAGTTGGGGTAATCAAATCTAGTGGATCGGGCACGCTATCGTTTTGGTACTCGATATGTAGGTCTGAAACTAATTGCATTTCTGTCATTGTGCCAGCGGTAATTCCCTTTGTTCAATCTCATATATTTCATTTTTAAACAAGATTGTTACGATTCCGCATTTCTAAATTCAGCTAACGTTTCGGCCGGAGGACCTCTCATACCCCTCTTCCTACTCGTAGCTACTGGAGCAGATCCTGATCCATTCATTGCACTCAGTAAAGAGAATATATCCAAATCTTTCGCCTTCTTCATCAGCATCTTCCCGCCGATGAAAATCGCAGCATTCATCATCACAACACCTATCAACCTTAGTTCTACAGGGAACTTCGATCCTCCTGGTACGTATGACTTCTCACCCAATTCGATAAGCAAGACATCGTAAGAGCTCATATCAAGGATCTGCTGACGAGTGAAGCCCTCCATTTCAAGTCGGAAAACAGACATTAATAGTACTTCACAAGCTACAAATAGTGCTATTAAATATTTCCTATACCTCGCTACTGTAGAATCAAGCGTTAAACTCCTTACCTGCATATCATACTCTCTCTTCATCTCATCGTAATCGGAATGCATACTAAATTCTGGGATTACTGCATGTGGATATGATCTCTGAAGAATATGAAATCGGTACCTCAAATTTCTCTTAGCATCCTCTTCTTGTTGAACTGACATCGCGACGTGAGTGATATCTGGCATCTCTTTGCGTGGTACATACCCTCCCCGTGCTTGTAGATCAGCAAATGATGGTGCAGATGCATGATTATCGTACTCAACTCTGTGACCTTTTCTGTCACGATGCATGTCATACTTACTTCCAACTGATTTTGGAGGACTCCCACGTTCGCTATCAGTATCTCCACATATATCCTTCATCATATCATGAATATTATCCCTACCATCCCTATCATCCCTATCATCCCTACCATCCTTATCATCCTTATCATCTCTATCACCAGTTGATACTCGATTATCGTCTCTATTTCTATCCTTATTATCATTGCTATCCAACGCAATAGAAGATATATCAGATTTCTTGTCGTCATGCAAGCTATCAATATCAGAATCATCACCTATTTTCTCCACGCTTTTCAATAATTCAGCAAGGCGCCCTCCTTGCTCTGATTTAACGCTATCCGACTTGGTATCAATATCTGTTCTCGAACCTCTATTTCTCGATGACTCTTCTACACGTTCATCGTCTCTATCCCTATCCTTATCCCTATCTCTATCCCTATCTCTATCCCTATCTCTATCCCTATCTCTATCCCTATCTCTACCCTTATCTCGGCGTCTATATCGCCCTTCATCTTCATCTATGTCTCGATATTTCTCTTTCTTATTGTGATAATCTGTAGACAGTTCATCCGCATAGTGTCTATCATGCTTCTCCCAGTTACGAGACGTACTTGAGTACGGTGTGTTGTCCGTAGTCGGCACATACTCTTTATTTATCAGATCTTGCTTGACCTTTGTTTTGTTTTCCAAAAGTTCAAGGTACATTCTCGGCATCCGTACGAAATGCTGAGGGCGATCCGCTGGTGGACGGGATAATGGAACCTTAATAACCTTTATCTGTTGCTTTTTCACCATTTAGGCTATCGAATCCTCCGTTTTAAATGTTAATATACAATACCTAATAAATGCTGGGAACGTTGTTTGAGGGTGGTATAATTATAGATAGTATGATGGTTATGGTTAATACTAAACAGATCAAAAAAGTATAAAGTAGTTCACACTATCGACTTATCTTACTAAATAAGATAAGTCTAGAACATTTACTAACGACTGCGACTACGACGGCGACTACGACGACTACGACGGCGACTACGACGGCGACTACGACTACGACGGCGACTACGACGACTACGACGGCGACTGCGACGACTAGGACTACGACGGCGACTGCGACGACTAAAGATTTTCGTGTGTCTGCACTTACGACTTTTAGCCATTTTTCTTGCTTTGTTTAAGATATTGGTATAGCCATATTGTGATGCTCTATGTTCAGCAGCAGCAAGTCCAGAACAACTCGCACGACACTTCCTTGCATTCCTGGCACAAACAGGGAATCCAAGATTACTTGGTCTTAAAAAACATTTCTTCCCACATCGTTTGTAAAGGTTTGCGCGTTGTCGCGCGCCGTGAGGCGATATTGCTCCCCACCCGCGTGCATGATTTGTCGACCGTCTACTTCGTGATCTTGTCATTTCTTTACACATATATTATTTTTTATTTATCGGAAAGCGTGACACTTCGTACATTCACGGTGTGTATTATGGTCCCACGATGATGAATCAACTACCCAATTGTGTTTACAAATTGCCTGGAGTCTTCTTTCAGCTTCCTCGTATTTCGAATTCCACTCTATATAAAGTTGTCGGTATTCTCCAGACTTAGTTTTCGCTTCATTTACAATTTTCTCTAGTTCATCAAATTTCTGCTGTTGCTCCATCCTACTAAAATTGATAAGAAGGAAGTCAAATTCAATTTTGATTTAAACAATATGGGATTTCTATTAGATGACATCTGTTTTGGATACACCGGAAGCAATATTGGAAGCTCCCGAAGAGATTCTGTCTCAGAAAGAGACACAAGCAACACAAGAGAATCATACTGATTCAGGAGAGGGAGGAGAGGGAGGAGAGGGAGGAGAGGGAGGGGAAGAGACAAGGGTATTTTCGCGTGCAGCTGTTGAAGCTTTGGGGGATCATGTACGTATTGCTGACCAGGATGAAGCAAATGGGCTTGAACTATTCTGTTACTCACGTTCAACACCTATTATGGATGACATAGTTCGCCAGTGTAGGGGAGTCATTTTCTCAGGAGATAAGCTTGTTCTGAAGGCTTTTCCCTATACTGTCGAGTGTTTATCTGATGGTATTGAGATGCATGATATCGAGGCGAAGTTTGATGATTGTGTTTTTTATGACGCTCATGAAGGTGCACTCCTCCGTATGTTCTATCATGGTAGTAGATGGTTCATCTCAACTCCACGCAAGTTGAACGCCTTCCGTAGTACATGGGCATCTCGCGAGTCGTTTGGAACATCATTCAAAAGGGCTCTTGAAGAGCAGGTTTTAACGAACGACGATCTCCGTGCATCTCTTCCATCGGGTGATGAGAGTCTTCTTGAGCGATTTCAGTCAACGTTGAATAAGGAGAAGCAGTATATGTTCCTTGTTCGCCATAACTCGGAAAATCGTATTGTATGCGAGTCACCGGAAAGACCTCAAATGTTCCATGTTGGTACATTTGTAAATGGTGAACTATCTCTGGAGGACAACATTCATATACCCTATCCTAAGAAGCACGCTTTCGCAGGTATGGAGGAGCTTTGGAAGTATGTAGAAAATATAGATTGTAGATACCTACAGGGTGTTATCGTCTTCGCTCCTGGTAATATGCAGTATAAGATTCTACATCACACATACCAAATGCTTTTCAAGGCTCGTGACAATGAACCGAGCATAAAGTTCAGGTATCTTAAGGTTAGAAACGACGAGAATACGGTCAACATGCTCAAAGCACTATACCCGGAGATGATCAAAGTGTTTGACCAATACGAAAACACTATCTATGATATCGCGAAGAGTATTCATAGCGCTTACGTGGCACGTTTTATCAAAAAATCAAGATATGTACGTCAACCTAAGGAAGAATATACTGTGATTAAAGAATGTCACGCATGGCATGAGCAAGATCGTACGGAGAATAGGATAACTCTTGATAAGGTATTAGATATCATGAAAAGTCAGTCGGCCACTAATCTGAATAGGATGATTAGGCGGTTTACAAATGAACAAGTAAGGAAGCAAGATGTTCAGGATACCGCACGCACACGAGGACGATCTGATACAGTGTCATCTGTTGGTACACCTGCTAGTCCGAATGTATCTCCTTCTCCACTACTCCTTACTCGTAACAAGAACAGGAATATACCGTTACCTGAGAATCTGACTAAGCTTGATTCTAATACCACACGAAGGTCAACTAAGGAAAGAGTTCTATCTAAGGAAGGGGGAAGAGAGTAATGTCATTCTTTTCGTTATGAATCTGATTCAATCTTATTTGCATGTTATAAACAAACAAGATTATGTGTACAATAAATGGCAACAAGTACAGGAGCAAATGATGAGAATAGTATGTTCGCTCTTTGCGGAAAGATATACGATGAGGAGAAGAATATATATATTGATGCTGATACTACCTCTGTTATGGAATGTTGTCTGAATCAGTGCACTCTCCCGATTACATCATGCCATAATCATTGTAAGAAGGCATGTAACGTGCAGAGTTGTCTGGATAACTGTCAAGACCAAGTTGATGCATGCATGAGTAAATGTAAACTTTCTTCTCCAATTTGGGGAACTGCAGATCCATACACTAGATGTGCTAAAGAAGGAGGATGTACATACTACGGTGAAACTATAAACAGACGATGTGCGATAGATAATCATGTCAAACTACACGACTGCTGCATGACAGGGTGTGCCAATACTTCTGGTACAGACTGTAAGGCACATTGTGATCTTGCAGCTAATATTGTAGAAGGAAAGAGTCTTTCACATGGGTATCCAAGCATTGAGGAAGATACTATTTCTTATAATAAATACAATGATCAGACCCCTCAGTGTGTATTGATTGGTGGAATTATTGGAATTACGGTTGCGTTGTTTGTATATTTGAAATTATGGATAAAGAAATGAAACAAGTTGTATGTCTGTTGTTATAATGACTCGTTCGGTTATTCTAGAACCGGAATATCTATCGAAGGAGAGTATGAACGAAAGGCTTATGGAGAAGCTCTTGGAAACGACGAAAGATGAATGTTCAGAACAAAATGGGTATATCGTGGAAGTAATAAAAATCGATGGCGTTCTAGACAATTGGATCCTTCCTGCGACATCCAATATAGAATGCAAAGTACAGTTCACTGCGCGTACTATACGACCTACGCGTGATACAGTATTTCATGGTCCTGTATGTGTAATATTTGAGGGCGGTATTCTCGTGAGGATTGAGGATCGATTAGAAATTCTGGTTCCTGTCCGACAACTTGCTGGATATCAGTTCGAAGATGAGAAAAAAATAAAACGATTTGTTAACAAAGTAGATGGTCAGACAGTCTACATGGGAGATACAGTCAGCGTTCGAGTCATAGCATCTAGATACCAAAACAGACAATTTGTCTGTTTCGGCAGTCTTGAGGAGCGATGAACAACTGATCTAAAGAAATACAGTCATTCTTTCAAATGGCTAACATGGCTCGCTCGCAGGCAGAAGTTTTAAGTGAATTCAAAAGGAACTTGATATCGTTTATGGATGAACTCATCGATCAGTTTCCAGAAGAAGGTGATTTAGTTATTCTACGTGTGTTCCTTAATGATCAAATACCTATAAAGAAGGTAATGGATATCTTCATCCATAATATTACCAAGGACTCGAATGCCCTTAGGCTTATGGTTAGAGATCGAAATGAAGCATTCTTCCTCGAGAATAATGTATTCCAGATGTCTCAAGACAAAGCTGACCGACTAAATCATTTCAAAAACTTGTGGCGATCTAACTGTCTGGATAACGAGGACAAAAGGATCGTATGGTCATGGGTTGATACATTCGTGTATCTTGCGGATAAGTACATAAAAACATTCACAGACACTAAAAGTAATTAAAAAATTTGATAGTTTAAAGAATCTTGATGAGAAATAAATGAGCCTAGAACAACGAAGAAACCAAGAGATCCCGGGATACGTACACCCTGATACAGCGAACACCGAGCGTGATTCTGCATACAAAACCTTTACAAAAGATGGAAAGCGAAAGGAATCATACGGTCCGACAACTACAAGTAGAAAGTACTCCAACTACGAGAATTACGGAAAAGAACAAAATCATGTCAACACTAAATGATCTGCAACGACAACAAACCATTAATTACTGAGGGTTATGGACTGATTGTACAGATCACGCTGATGTTTGTATTTCTTACTGTATTCTTCTTCGCGTATGTGACCGAGGTCGAGCGCTCATCGTTCGAGAGACAGATGAATATCGTTGTCGACAATTTAATGAGCGATATCGATACCAAAATTCCCACGTTTGTTAAACATAATAAAGTTAATCTATCTCAATTTGCTATCATCGTTAACGGCACAATTGACGTGGAAGAAAACAAACTCAAGAAGTCAACAGCCAGTGCAACAAACAAGGTCAACAGCCAAAACAAACAAGTTCGGAATACAGCATTCATCGGACTTGGCGTTACATGTGGAATTGTTATCATCATAGGAGTAACTATATACTTCGGTTTCAAGATTTGCTTACCTATTACGAGACAGCTCGTAAATGCATTGGTCGCTGTTGTATTCGTTGCGCTTACAGAACTAATTTTCCTTACAATTATCGCATCAAAGTACGATAGCGCGTCCCCTAACGCAGTTCGGAGGCAGATTGCTAAGTCTACACAGCAATGGATAGCTACACACAAGAAAATTTAGTGTCCTATAATCGTCATTATAAGACTCAATTCTCTTCCAATCAATTGACAAATATTTCATATCATCATGTCTTCAATTCTTTTTAGTAAAACTTTTATTGCAACTCACTAAACATGAAACACGACAACACATGGTGGATAGTACTCGTAAGCATCGTAGGAGGCGCAATGATCATTGGACTTGGAGCTGGCCTAATTCACGGACATATTATTCACGAGCGGAAGATCGCTGGACAAGGGATATAAGAAGTAGTATCAAGTACGATAGAACTGTGCCTATCAGGAGACGCAACGTACTAGTCTTACGATAGAGGCAATACGATATATTTCCAGGTTGAATGGTAAATGGTTGTACCCATTTATCATTATCATCTCCTAGGGAGATGAAGATTTGCAAAGGTATACAGGATTAGGTGTTATGCGACCCTAACCTTCCGCTAATAGGGCTCGAATGTTATCGACCGCATGATAATCGTCTATATGGCATATGTTGAGGATCAAATCTAAGATAGGGGCTAGAACCTCTCGACATGTCGGTGGAAGCGTACTGATAGGCGGGTAATTTCTGTCACTAAGATATTTATCAGTGTCGAGTGCATCCATCTGCATTTGCCAGCTACTCATGGAGCTAGCATACATATCGAGCATCTGTGCTAAATAATAACTGTTAGCGTCTTTCGGCTGGCAAGTATTCATTATTAGGTCTTATTTTGTCAGTCCTTAAATAATCAATTATGAGAGAGCGCAAACCGAGCATAGCTTGCGTTGCTCCGCTATCTAAAAAAAATCCTCCAATATTGGAGGATTTTTAGGAATTGTACGGTACATGCGGATCTGAAACGTGCAAGTGCGTTCGGAATGTGTAAAGGATTGATATGTTGACTTGTACTTCGTATATTCTTTCGAATACACGAATTTAGGTTATACTTCCTACTTCCTACTTCCTACTTCCTACTTCCTACTTCCTACTTCCTACTTCCCAACTGCCTTGACTTTACGAGGAGGAGGCTTCTTCTTCGCTGCGGTCGTAGTTACTTTTACTGGTGGTGCAATATCTTCTCCCTCGCTTTCAGTTTCGCTATCACTATCGCTATCCAACTCGTGTGCAGGTCCTATAGCCATTGGCGTTGATACATTATCAGATCTCATAAGCACTCTTGAATCAGCCTTGGGACGAGGAAGCAAACGCTTATTGCTCTTTGAAGTTGGCTCAACTTCACACTCGCGGATCTTTACTTGCAACGAGATTACTTGCTTGCCAATGAAAATAGACTCAATCTTAACTGCAGCTTTCACATAACAATATGTTCCGATAAGCGTGTGAGGATCAACTGGATTGTCCTGAGGATCAAAAAAGTCTGTCACGAAGCACTCCTTCTTCTTCGACCAAATCAACTTTGCATACAAAGTTGGACCAGCACCCTCAACCTGTCGAGTAACCATCTTCCCAGTTTTTGGATCAGTCACCTTCTCCTTCTTATAGTAAAGAGGGTTGAATGAGCGTAAATCTGATCGAAGAAGTCCTGGCTTATCTACCTCGTCCGCATTCTCAACAAGATACTCAATGCATCTTTCAACCACATTATTAAATGTGGTTACCCATTCTAATTCATCCTCTGTTGGTCCATCTCTACTATGTAAACATATAGGAAGTGTAAATCCTGTGACTTGATTGCTTTCTTGTGAAATGTTTTCGCTTACACCAAATGAAAACAGTCGTTCTGTTGCTAGTATCAATTCCCCCTGTGTGCCATCGTCGTTAACGGTCGAAATGTTTACCCGCTTGAACTCAATCTTAGGACCATTGCCTGGAATAGTTCCAGTCTGTGGCTCTGAGAAAATCATGCGTGATGTGTCGTAATCGGCATAGGGTGTCAGTTGCGTGTTCTCTGTCATGGTTGCTTTGAGATATACTGACTTACTTTTAAATAGCTTTTTTACATATTCAATTTTACGATTCCGTATCCGTCTTCCGTACGACTAGAACCGATCGAGGAAGAAACAGACGAAGTTAAGACAGAATTTCTATTATTAATTTAGCCCAAATCTCGCACGAAGGTGTGCCTTATCAAAGTCCTGCCAGAATATCATTTTCTTCTTCATATCTTTATCTGTTAGTTTCCGCGTGTGTTTTGCGGCGTCTCGCGCTAATACTTCATCAAACGGTTGAGCAAGACCAAAGTCGATTATATATGGTTCTTTCCTCTTCTTATCGTAGATGATATTATCAAGCTTGTTGAGATCAGAATGTAGGATGTTGTGTTCATGAAGCCTCTCGATCTTCTCATAGGCATCTACCGCCGCTTCGTGGTTTTTCTTAGGATGCGCGGATAACTCCTTAAATGTTGGTCCTGAAATAGCCTCCATTACTATGTATCCAGTCTTCTTGCCATCTGAGACCATTATAAAAGAATCAATGACTTCTGGAGCAACTCCCAACTCCGCAGCCTTTACCTGCATGTCAACTTCTCTCTGGAACGCATCAATCAGTTTCTTACTACTTGCTTTTACCCTCTTCATTGCATACTGGTTCTCACCATCTGTGACAAGGTATACAGACCCAAAGCGTCCCTTTCCGATTTCCTTAATAATCTTATACGAATTTAATTTAGAACTCATACTAATATCCTTAGATTTTTTACTCTTGGATTTCATTTTATAAGACTTTCTGCGACTCTCTCCCCTATTTCTCCTCCTACTCTTCCTACTCCTCCTACTCCTCATCCTACTCCTCATCCTACTCCTCATCCTACTCCTCCTACTTTTTCTTCTACTACTCCTCCTACTTTTTCTTCTACTACTCCTCCTACTTTTTCTTCTACTACTCCTCCTACTTTTTCTTCTACTACTCCTCCTACTTTTTCTTCTACTACTCCTCCTACTTTTTCTTCTACGACTCTTCCTACTTTTTCTCCTGCTACTCCTACTGTTTCTCCTACGACTCTTCCTACTTTTTCTCCTGCTACTCCTACTGTTTCTCCTACGACTCTTCCTACTTTTTCTCTTCCTACTTTTTCTCTTCCTACTTTTTCTCTTCTTACTCTTCCTGCTCTTCTTACTCTTCCTGCTCTTCTTACTCTTCCTGCTCTTCTTACTCTTCCTACGTGTACTCTTGACAAATTTTATTTTATATTTCTTCAGACGCGCGATAAGCTCATCCTTTCTTAGCCCAGAGTATTGGACTTTGTGGCTACGTGCTATCTTAATAAGTTCTTTAATGGTATAGCTATCCATATTTGTATATAGAGAGATACATATATTCGCAATGAGTATTTGTAAGTTTCATTTTCTCCATAACCATATCACTAATTATAAATTATGTATTGCTAGAATATAAATTGAGATGTCAGGAGAATATGTAGACCCAACCGGAAGAGTAAAACCTGTAGAACTACAAGCACTAGCAACTTTTGTTGATACCCAAGTGTCAGCACGTAGCATGAATGCAATCACTGTTCTTATTATTGCTCAAGCGCTATACTTCAAGGCGAAGAGACTATCAGCGGATCCCGCGCTCTCTTGGCCAGAGAGGAAGCTAGTTATAACTTCACTACTAGATTGGGTTGCGAAGAAGTATCTTAACGATATTGATTATCAGGCACTGCAACCATCTCTCACTATTATAATACCAGACACATTGGAATCTTTGCGTGATATGAGTAGATCAAAAGGTGGTAACCTTTGCGGATGTATCTTTGGTAGTGCGCGTCCTACAAAAGATTCGATGGAAACAGAAGCCGTCCGCAAACTTGAACAAACCATAATAAAATGATTTGTTGATTACAGAAATGGACTGGCCACTACGTCGTCACAATCCTATATGCAACAGCTTCAGCTGTCTACTTACACAGTCTCTCATACATCAGCGACGTTTGGTAAGGTAGAAAGAAGGGTATGTAATCTCGCGAGAATATCTACCCCATATATCAGCAGGGACATCCGCTTTAGTTAAGGTACTGCGAGACATGTCTCTCCTCTTTAAACTAAAAGATTTACTGGATAGGGAGTCACTGCGTCTATCATCCATAATCCTGACTGCTAATTTCTTATACTTCTCACACTGTTTTTCCAGTCTTGTTATTTCCTTCTTTGTATCGTCCCAATTTTGAAGGAGGTCGGTGATATCTGCATCAGTTACGCGATCCATTTTGTTTTTGATAACTTAATATGTTCCCTTAAATAAAATGCCGTGTTCAAGATGTGGTTATGAGCCCTGTATTTGCCGCCCATGGTGTCCATCTTCCCACCAGTGCTGCGGACCAATTTTCAATCAGTATCACTGTGCTGGACCGCTTAAGTACACAGCCGAAGATAATATTGGCGATCGTCCATGTTGTGGAGGATTGAAGAAGTGTAGTCGATGGTTTGGAAATTCCCAAGTCAACTATTGCTCACACGACGGGACGTGTGGATCAAATGATATGAAGTACTTTGATTACCCTCTCGCACCTCCGCCGTTCACTCGGTACTCTACACCTTTATTCCATACTCCATGCGGAGCAAAACCTCATCCTCCTTCTCCCATCCATCATATTCCTCAACGCGCGAATCACCTCTCACATCACGCGAAAAGTGGAGGTCCTCTTAAAGAAGGGTATTACCAAGGCTCTTGCCGCGACCAAGAAAACGTTGGCGTATTATAGTGTATGATTAGCACAGTATTGTTGTAATACTATAACGTATTACAATTCGAATTGATAAGAGGTAAGATAAGGAAGAAGAGATATGCATATCTACTTCTTTCCAGCCTTCTTAGGCTTGGAGACCACCTTCTTGGGTTTCACCGCAGGTGTTACCGCCTCCGCACTCTTGCAGGAAGCATCAAAGGTCTCCTTCTCCTTGAGGTAACGATCCTTGTCCGCAGCTGCCATTTCCTGGTATGTTCCGAGTTCTGGCGATTGCTCTCCGTTATTAGCCAATTTATTCCACCTTGCACCAATCTCAGCTGTGATCATTTTCTGATCCCAGTCATTGTGCTCTTCCTTGATCATAGGACGCGCTGTAATGGAGTAAAAGATATAGGCACTACATGGGCGTTTAGGCTCTCCAGGGTGCTTGCCACCACGCTTACTCCTTGGCGGACGTTGCTTAAAGACTCTGATTGTGTGCTGGAGAGACTCCTTAGCCTTCTTGCGGAGGCCGAGAAGAAACTTAACTCCGTTGTTTCCTTTTCCTTGCTTATTCTCGCGGATATGTGTGATCTGAGCATCAATACTCTCAACAAGATCGGTTTGCTCTTGAAGAACAGATTCCTGCGTTGGAGGCGGACGCTTCACGCGCTTCTGTGGCTCCTCAACATCGGAGACTTCCTCAGGAACTGGATCTTCTTTCTTCTTTCCCTTCTTTTGGGTTGTTTGCTTTTTCGGGCGGGCTGCTGCTTTTGGTGGCATGAGTCTACTCATATATTTTATCTCTTTAGATCGTTTTTAGCGAGGGATTCTTCTCTCCCGGAGCGTATTGGGTTCCATATCTGTTCCATATAGCTTAAAAAAGGGATTAACTAGTAGTAATCCACGCAAACAATTATGGTAAGACTTAACGTCTTACCATACATTCTAATTAATTACACTGTATAATCATACTTTTAATCTTGCTAAAGATAAATACATGGAATGCCCCGTCTGTTACGACTTGATGCAGGATAACAACTCAAAAACGCTAGCTTGCACACATCAGTTTTGTCAAAAGTGTCTTAAACAACTCTATAGTCGCACCTGTCCACTCTGTAGAGCTCCAATCAACTCAAATGGGCAAGACCCAAATATAGGAGAAGAAGTCAATAATGAATATTCACAAGACTTCGATCTCTTTGATTGGTCCGACGACGATGTCACACACGAATCGAATACGAGAGTAAGGATTGTAAGGAGAGTTAGGAGAGTTAGGATGAGAAGACGTTCACAAACAGTAATCGCAGTACCCCTCGACTTAACTGACGAGGAAATCGCTGAGATGTCGGGAGAAAGTGTATCAGAAGGAATAGTGCAAAACAGAGGTTCTCAAGACTCCCATCCCGACAAGAGACAACAAAAACGTCGTAGAGGACGGAATAGATGGCACGAATCACAGCCATATATCTCAAATATATAGGAATCTATGTATCTGAGATATATGGAGGTGATACACACATTTTCAAAATCCGTTCAATATTATTCGATCTGGAATCAACAGTTATTCCCGGCATTTATTTATGATTAGGGATATTGAGAGAAAATCAATTGTTAGACCAAAGTCAGTATAAGTCTTGATATGGTAATAAATGATATTAGTCATCAATGTATACCTACTTAAACAGCAACTCGTCAAGCCGAAATGAATGATATCAAGGAAGCATGCAATAATGCCATCAATGAACACATGCACATTCTCAACGCACTCGATCAGATAATGGCCTCAACTGGAGAACATCCTGAAGGAAATTGCTTCTATATCGATGGACACCGAAATATGATAGCGAAAACATTCGCAACCAAACGCTACAATCTCTTCGATCAAGCGGTCTCCGCCAATAACATCCTAGAAATAGGTTTTAACGGTGGACACAGTTGTTTCCTATATCTGATTGCCAATCCTACATCAAAAATTCAACTGTTCGATCTCGGAGAACATAAATACTCAGAGATATGCTTCCAATACCTGTCCAATCTTTTCCCAGGCAGACTTAGTATCGTATGGGGAGACTCTACGAAAACGCTTACAAAATTCCAATCATCCATTCATTATGACCTCATACATATTGATGGAGGACATACACAAGAAATATTACTCTCTGATATGGACAATAGTATTCGCCTAGCAAACACGGACACAAACATCCTTATCGATGACATTAGCTTCCATCCTAATCACATGATACAATGCCTTACATCGGTTGTGGTAGAGAAGCTTATATCTGGAGAGTTAATCAATCATAATATGGCATTCTATTCTACATATCATGTGCTCGTACGTGCTAATAAAGAGTACACAGGGGTGGAGGAACTTTGCGAACACGGCCTCCCATATATTCCATAGAATTCCATCCCCCTAGATATATATAAAGAGTCGCATAAGTAACTAAATATGTCATATCATGAAACAGGATCTCGACAAATCGAACTTTACAATACTCTACCAGAACATTTACAAGAAATCATAGAAGAGGACCTTGACAATTATATCTATAGGTCAAGACACAAGCATATCTCGGACGAGAATATCAAGTTGTTACATGCAGTCATCTCCCCATTTATAAAAAATGAAGACAACTATGAAAACAACAATGCAAGTAGATGTCTTATGAAAAAAGGACGTTGTTTTTTCACAGAATGTTCATGGTGCGGAAAATGGAAGAGGTTGTACAATGGTTGCGACTGTTCTAAGACAGGGGATGACTCATATACGCCCACAAATTACTTTATCATGAATCATATTGAAGAAGAAGGGAAACAGACACGTGCTGTACCTTTCGCATATATTTGTGAACCGGGGACATGCGATAATCATCCTCATGTCCTTAGGCAGCATCCACCATTTGATAGAAATTCGCTTACATGTGACGGATGCAATAAATGCGTAGAAGAAAATATGTACTGGCATTGCGATACGTGTCACGATGGTGTACTAGGACCACTCGCAGGTACTTTTTATGGCTTTGACCTATGCCAACACTGCAAGGATAATACGGATACATGGGTATGTGATAACAGTAGTACTTCTTCTCATAACTCGATATGGTCATCGCAAGATTCAGATGATGATTACTGAGCTTATTTCAAACTTATCTCAACGATATTACTACTCGTTTGGATGCTTTAGTACATCATGCCAACAAGGCTATTATGTACTCGAAGTCTGATTATGAGTTTTGTGACGGATGATTTCCAATCGGGACATATTAGAAAATTGATTTTTCCTCTAATATCCCTAATCATAAATAAATGCCGAGAGTAACGTGTCTGAAATGTGGTGCTGACCTCCACAACAGAAGTTTGAAAAGGCATCAACAATCAGAAGCTTGTCAAAACAGGCAGATATTGAACGCTAACACACGGACGATATGTGAGATGTCTGGAATGATCAAGGAATTGAAGCAAGAGGTAGCAGAAAACCACAAGAGATTAAATACGAAGGTTGACGAGATTGTTACCCGTCCTCAAGTAGTGCATAATCATACAACCATTAAATTTATTATGGCTAACAAGGAACCATTATCGTTAGCAGATATTGAAGCGTCTGTTGCGATGAATATGCAAGCTGCTGTACTAAGAGATGGAGCACAGGGAATTGCCCAGTTTGTGGTAATAAAGAATGATCTTCCAAATAAGATACATATCTCTGATAAGAGTAGAAATATAGCTAAATACCTAGAGCCCTCGAAAGGAGAAGGGGTATTTACTGATAAAGGTTTAGAAGAAATACTGAGCCATGTCTTCGTGAAATTTGGAAGGGACGGAGAAATCGTGGTCGATCGATTATATGATGAACTCGAACAATATATGACAGAGCAAAATGAGAATGGTTCATGGGTTGACGAATTTTATAATCAACAGATGATGAAGTTAGGAAAAGTGCGATTGGAATGGAAGAAAGCGAGTGAAGGTCACGACAATAAATTGAGAAAGGATGTGGCGAGAGCAATTGTACGGAGATGTCAATGATCAATTGTGAATACAACATTTCGAAATGTTGTGTAGCGTACGCGAATGACAGCTCTCCAACCCCTTCACACTGATGTCTACTGTACGATCACTAAAATAAACCGGCTACGATGAAAACAACATTTTGAAATGTTTTTCATCGTAGCCGGTTTATTTTGGTGATCGTACAGTGAACTCCAAATATTTTTGTGTGTTTTTTATTTTTGGCCCCATGAGGATATCGATTTTTCATGACATCGATTTTTCATTTTGGATTGGATATTTGATTGATAATAATATTGAGAGCTTGAAAAATATATGATACTGTGAAATGTAATTTGGTTTTTTTTGGATTTTTTGGATTGTTTGATGTATTTAGCTTCTGTCTCTGTAAGCCCATTGTATGAAGAGCTTATTATTTGCCTGTATATCGTCTATACATCGCCTTTTATAACTTGATCTTCATGATTGGATTTTTGATTTATATTTTGAGAGCTCTCAAAATATAATGAAAATGGTATTGAGCTTGGATAATTACCAAATTTTTGATCATTGCCGTATGCGGACAATTGTTGGATTATACTCGACGCAATATCCAAAATTCCTGGAAGCGAGTACAAACAGGAATCGTTTGAGGAATACTCAGCTAATACACCCGCAACAATACATTGTTGCGGGTAGGTAAAGATAACAAATTACTTATATGACTGGGACTATAGTCATATATACACGATATGGTGCACTATGGATCCAACTGCGTTGCGACTTGTAGATTCTCTGTCGATAATTCATATGCCTGATTATCCAAATGCCGGATTGATTCAATAACATAATTAGCACTAATCACCCTCTTATATCATCGCTTGTAAACATGTGATATTAGCATCGCACTCTTGGCACATGTCAACAGAGTTCATAATAATACAGCTGGCGCACCCTTTGATTCCACACCTATGACACTTATATGTACATTCCTTACATATGCCAAGATCGCATCTAGGACATTGTATTTCACAATTCTGTTCGCAGCCCGATGAACATTCATATGGAGATTGATTTGATGTCATATATGATTTATTGGCGTAATGTATTCAATAATTCAATTTATTTTTTATTCTGCATTTCCAGCACACTAATTGTTGTGTGTCTTTGTTCCACTTCACTAAGCCTTTCGCGTTAAGGAGAGCTGCTCGCATACATTTATCGCTACATACTTTGTTGACATCTCTCGACTGATTGCATCCTGCTGTTTCGCATCGTGCTTCTCTAGTCAAGTTTTCTCTTATCCGCTTGTTACAGCACCTGCATTTTTGTAGATGATTCCCTGCCTTGCCAGCAACGCGATCGCCCCCGTCTAAGCGTAATACAGTTTGTGCAATACACTTAATGATATCTCCTGGGAGATGTGGAAATAGTGCGAGAGCTTTATCATTAATATCTTGACCTCGCCCCCAGAAGCACTTCTTGTGGTACCATTTCCTTTCGTACACATATGTATGTTTGGATGCATAACACACAGGTTTACCGCAATCTTCACAGTTCTTGACAGGACCGTCTCTGAAATCATTACAAGCCATGCATATTGAACACCGCTGCGATATGTGTTTATCGTAGCAATCTTGACAGAAGTAGTATGTTACAAGAGACCACCCATTTGAGTGTTGTCCACATGATTGTTTTGCACTTCTATTGCATTCTCTACATTGTTTATATTTCATTGAGTCTTTGATCGTAATAACATTCCCCATTTTGCAATTGGATTGTAATCTTTAACGTTGGGTTATCATAAATGTTTACAGGAGCGCAGGTAACTCAGGGTTTAAATATTGGGCTCCACGTGGCGATTCTCTTTGGGTTTTTAGCGTTGTTCTTTTTTCTCTACCTCTCAAAGCTTGAGCGTACGACTGTTCAAGACGAACTAAATTTGATTGTAAGTGATCAGACGAATGCAATATTAACTAAGATTGATGACTGGAGCACACATTCGCATCCACCGGTTCCAATTAATTGGAAGAGTGTGGATGCTGCTGCTAAGAAGATGGAAGCGGATTCGCAGAATGAGTCTCCGGGAGTCACTCGTACTAATTATAAGCTTAGAATAGTAGCGATTGGCGTGAGTATATCCCTCTTCGTTGGTGTGATATCTGCGTGGCTGGTAGCCAAATTCGCTTTGAAGTTAGAGATAAATACGAAGAGGATTTTGTATGAGAATTTTATTATCTTCTGTTTTATTGGATTGATAGAGTATCTGTTCTACACAGAGATAGCTTTCAAGTATATTCCAACGGGTCCTGATCTTGCAGCGGAGACAATTCTGGATCGTGTGAAATATCACCTAAACAAAGATTTGGGACAAACGTAATATTATTAGATTTTTTATGCTAAGAATAAAGGAGATGAGTAATTGTAGTCAATGCAATGTTACAAGTGATCGTTCTGTTGCCATAGCGCACTTTAGAAGATGTCACTCCGATTTGAGACCCACAACACCCAAGAGGATTCCTAGGAGGACTCCTCAATCTGCTAGAATAGTACGAGGAAGTATACGTGATATCGCCCGAGGCGTTACAAGGGCGAATGTAAGTGCGAATGTAAGGGCGAATGTAAGGGCGAATGTAAGGGCGAATGTAAGGGCGAATGTAAGTGCGAATGTAAGGAGAATCGCAGATGAGGAGGACAAGGAGGATAGGGAGTCGTGTGTGATCTGCATGGAGCCTGGTGATTGCGAGCTTCGTCCTTGTCATCACAAGACTAGTTGTCGGAAATGTCTCCTTCGTTGGTGGCAAGAGAGTTTCTATAGACCTAGATGTCCTGTATGTCGGACAGATGTGAAGACTGTTTTTACGGATCGCGGAGTACTGTCTAGTATTATTGGTAAATGGGAGATATGGCGTGCAAAAAAGTTGAATGGAAGACAAACATCCTCTGATCGTACTGGTGAGATATTGGCAAATTCCGAGAGAAGACGGTATCCGTGGATGAGAAGGAGAATATAAACAATGATGGAAATTGTTAATGATTTTCCGCGGACGAAAATGATTTTTCACATAAAGTCTTTGTATTAACATAACACTATGAATAATATTTGTCAACCACATCTTAGAAGCATACTACAATGTGTTGTTTCACGATTCCTCTATCGCAACGAGATCAATAATATGTGCGGGGCGAATACGTACCTCAACGAGTTATTCAGGGAGGATTGGCGGTATGTCTATAGAATATGTAGACATATTCAACCTCATAATTATGATGGACTAGCAATAATCAACTGGAAAGGTACTCAGTACTGGTATAAGGAAGGGATGTGTCATAGAGACTGGGATCTACCGGCAATAATCACTACGGATGGAGAACAGCATTGGTATAAGGAAGGGAAGCGTCATAGAGACGGGGACAAACCGTCATCAATCTACGCAAGTGGTAATCAGTACTGGTGTAAGGAAGGGAAGCATCATAGAGACGGGGACAAACCGGCATCAATCTACGCGAGTGGTGATCAGTACTGGTAATCAGTACTGGTATAAGGAAGGGCATCTTCACATAAATTCTTTGTATTAACATTCGCGCTGCACTTTCTCTAGGAATGGTATAAGGGAAGCGTCATGAAATAATGAGGATGAATTCTCGAGGTAAATGAAATTTAAAGTTATTTATGTGATAATATATATCATGTATATATACATTCTCAGACTTCGAAACAACAAGTATTACGTTGGTAAAACGATAGAGCCACTTGAACGTTTTTCCACTCATCTTGATAAGCTTGGATCAGAATGGACTAGGCGTCACTCAGTTATAGAAGTACATGAAGTTATACCAGACTGTGATGAGTACGACGAAGATAAGTACACTCTTAAATACATGGTTAAATATGGTGTTGATAATGTCAGAGGAGGATCGTTTTGCCGCATAAATTTGTCTAAGTCAGATCTGAAAACAATTAATAAGATGATATTAGGATTATCTGATAAATGTTATAAGTGTAAACAATCTGGTCATTTCATAAAAAACTGTAAGTCGAAAACACGTGGATGCAAGCAACCGGATAATTTCATAAAAAACTGTAAGTCGAAAACACGTGGATGCATGCGATGTGGTCGTGACAATCATATCGAAAGTGATTGTTATGCTAAAACGAATATCAATACAAACGAGGTACTATGGAGACAATACACATCTGAGAAAATGAGATGTTTAGGAGATGCAGTGCAGTCAATTCCATTGCATATCGTTCCTCACGATATCGTTCAGCGTGATTTATCACTTATACAGTCTTCAGATGATCATGACAATTCTATAACAAGGTATGAAGATGATAAGTACACTTATACTATAAAACACTCTAGATATTGGGTAATATTTTACCATATATGCGATGTCGTGGCAACCAAGATTCGCAAGTAGCAACTGATTTATGGTTTAATTTGTCTTCTGTTTGCATTCGCAAATAGAATATAATTACTGGATATAATTACTGGATAATATGCTACATGTACATGTACATTGCACTGGGACTCATTTGTGGTTCATCTTTGTGACGATTTGCGACCACCATTTCTAGACCGTTAACGAAGTCTTCTTTAGTGAGGATGAATTTCGCTTCTGGTTCTAAAGAGATGATTCTTCTTGCGTGGGCCATCTTACATTTTGAGACAAATGTTCTGATATCTCTGCCATTACAGGTGAACATGTCTGAATGCGATTTTATGACATCGACAATCTCTTCTTTCGTTGCTCCAAGATCCCATTTGATTTCTCCTACCATCTTGATTGCGATATCGGCCAAGTCTTCTGGGGAGTAGTTGTCCATTTTATGTACCCACGGGAAGCGACTTTCTAGTCCTTGGTTCACAGCAAAGAAGCACTTCTTAATCTCCTCTTCGTATCCCGCGATAATGCAACAAAAGTCCTTTGTGTGTTCTGAGAGAAAGGCATTCAAAGTATCAATTGCCTCTTTTGAGAATGAGTCTTTATCTTCTTGTCCTGGTCCGAGTGCATATATCTCGTCGACGAAGAGGATCCCGCCGATACATGACTTTAGTAATTTCTGCGTCTTAATGGCGGTTTGACCGAGGTACCCTGCTATGAAGTCGTCACGGTGTGCGACTTTGAATGGTCCATTTTTGGAGAGAATGCCCATCGCTTGGTAAATCTTGCCTAGGATTTTCGCAACGCTTGTGTTGTGTGTTACTGTGAAATCTCCCAGAAGGAAGCGGTGATTTCCATCAAGTTCAAATCCGTAATAATTGTCTTCCTCGAGTTCTTCCAGTTCAATTTTATAGACGAGATAATCCTTGTTAATTTTACTGGAAGACGCTTGTTTCTTGCTTATTTTCACAGGGATCTCGTTGACATGTCCTGATATTTGTATATGCTGATAACTCCTCTTCTTTCCCTTATACATGCAGCTCTTCTCACATTCGGATACCGTTGCGCGAAAGCCTAATGAACGCGCAAGAAATATGATATCTTTAGCTAATTGTTTGTTCGTCTGAGTGATTTCGAAGCAATTATGATCAAGATATCCATTCGCATCTAGAAGCCCTGCAAGAACCTGCATACGAACCTCTCGCGAGTTAATTAGGAATTCTTTAGGGATATGCTTGTTCCCCCAGACATTAAGATCATGCAAGATATCTGTGAGTCTGTTGTCATAGTACATATCGCCTCTGCATTTTTCACTTATTTTCCCTTGTCGTAGCCCAAACCCATTTTTCTTACAATATTCGACAATCTCTGGGTCGTTTGTTGTGATATGTGTGTTTGATTTATCGCCTAACCATAAACCCACCATATAAGGATCCATGCTTGTTTTCTTTTCAGGCCAATCAGTACTTACCTTGTACCCTTTAAAAGCTGCCTTCCATTCGTTTGTACGAGACAAGTAGTCTTTTACGGATATATCCACAAGGAGTCCATTTTCTGGTAGAATTTGTTTCGCCTTCCTGTACGCTTCATCTTTAGACGCTTCATCTGAGTGATTGTATTTGAAAATATCTGTATGTTGTTTTACCGCATCAAACCAATGAACACACACCCGATTACTTTCGGGTTGATCAAATATCAGTGGGGATTGTGATAATTTTAGGGAGAGGATATGTGATTCGTTTACGATATAATCATCTCCGTAAAGTTGTTTGATTTTGTACATCTTCTCGCGACCTACACATGTTGAGAGGACGGTACGTCCCTTGCTATCATCACCCATCAGCACTTCACCTGTTTCGATATCTTCTACTGGTTTAACACTCCCATCTCTTAACATGACTGGGGTCCCTCTTCCGATGCACTTACCGCTACCTGGAGTTCCGATGAGGACGGTATGTAGGTATTCTTCTTCTTGGTTTCTGGTGTGCATATTTTGTATGTAGTATATGAGTTGGTAGAATATGGATTCTTTTAGTTCTGACATACCGATGAGGTTATCTAGTTCTTCTAGGTATGGAGTAACACGCCATAGCATGATGGAGTCAAGATTCTTGTAGAACTTTATAGATTTCCCGATTTCAATGAGATCGTGTATCGAATTGATCGGAGGAGCGTCTTCTAATTTGAGGCGCTGTGTGCGTCTCCTTGTGGCCGACTCTGATTGCTCGTTCGTAGTGAACACCCGTTTCGACATCTCTTATTATTAACAAAGATATGTATTTTAGATGTAAATTACATAATTGCCACGCTTAAAGCCATGATGGATATGATGATTAATGGGAGTTAAGTCTCTAAGTAAATTTTTGTCAGAAGAGTGTCCAGAAGTATTTGTAAATGTGCATATTTCCAACTATGCATTCAAAAGACTAGCGGTTGACACATCTCTATATATGTATAAATTCAAGGCAACCGTTGGGGAGAAGTGGTTAGCGGAATTTCTTAACCTTGTTATATGTTTGAGAAGTTATGATGTCCATTGTGTTTTTTGTTACGATATGGGAGCACCTCCGGAGAAGGAGGGGGAGCGAGATAATCGTCGTGCGAAAAAACAGTTGCTTCAGGACTCGATTGCAAATCTAACGCGAGGTTTGGAAGAGTTTGAAGAAACAGGTAACATACCCCAAGATATAATGAAGTTTGCTCCGGAGCAAGGGATACTGCGGGGGAGAGTAAATAAAGAAGCAGTTGTGAGATGTATCAAGGAGGAGATCGCTAAGAAAGAGAAGCAGGATGTGCATATTACACAAGCTGATTTTGACTTGACGAGAGAATTATTTGATATACTTGGAGTTCCTTGGTATAATGCTCCGCTTGAAGCGGAGACTATGTGTTGCGATTTGCGAAAGAGGAATTTGGTGGAAGGTATCCTTACGGATGATTCTGATGTATTAGCATATGGAGCTTCTGATTTCCTGACGAAGTTTAGGGGGGATGGGTGGTGTATTCGCATTATGTATGAACAAATATTGGATATACTTGAGTTAACATCTGCACAATTTTTGGATTTGTGTATTATGTGTGGAACTGACTATAACAAAAACATTCCGAAAGTTGGTCCTAAGACGGCATACAAGCATCTTCTTACGTATGGTCGTATTGAGGAGTTGGAGGATTTCTTAGATATCTCTGTGTTGAACCATGAGAGAGGACGTGAGTTATTTAGAGAGTATCCAAAAAGCTATGATATTGAGAGTGTACCATATTGTAAGCCTCCCGATTTTAAGAGACTTTTACCTTTTTTGGATAGGAATTGTGTAAATATCAATCATGATAGATTGCGTGTTTTTTCGAGATGTATTGAGATTGTAGAATAATTTTCTGGTTGAGATAAATGGTTAGACAAGGGAAGTATAAGTCGATTACAGAATGTTTCGCGGCGTCTCCAATTCCTCGTTCAAGTCTTCAGTCCAAAGATAATTATGAAGCATTTATGCATCCAGTCCCACATTATCCTTCTCCTGAAGGACATAACCCGAGTCAACATGCCTCTCATTCTCCTCAGCAATGTGTTGAAATGGATTGGAATACGATTGATACAAAGACAACTGTTGATCCAGCGGTATGGGGTCCTGCTTTTTGGTTTTCCCTTCATAATGGAGCCGCGAAATATCCAGTACACGCAAGCAAGATTTGTGCTGATAAGATGAAGGGTTTCATGCTTGGCATGCCTTACATTCTTCCATGTGTGTCTTGTGCTGAGCACGCTCGCGTACATCTAGAGAAGCATTATAATGATCTCGATTACATAACAAGTGGGCGTGAACCTCTATTTGCTTTTTTTGTAGACTTCCACAACTACGTGAATAGACGGTACAATAAGCCTGAGATGTCTGTAGAAGAGGCTAAGAAGCTGTACAATGGTGATGCTAAGCTTCGTAAATTGTCTTACAAGTAATGAAGTGTATTCTGCCTTGAATATACTTATACATACGCTCTTTTAGTTAAAGAAAGAATGCTTATAATTAATAATAACAACTCCACAAATGAAACAAAATTCACATTACGTTAACTCTGGTATGCGACTCAAGAATAAGCAACAACTCGCCTTAGAAGCGTGCTCGGAAGGCAAGAATGTCTTCATTACCGGGGCGGCCGGTGTTGGAAAATGTATGGAATTTAACACGCCTGTGATCATGTTTGACGGGTCAGTGAAGATGATTCAGGATATTACGGAAGGTGAATTAGTCATGGGCGATGATTCGACATCACGTCATGTATTATCAACAACAACCGGTATTGATGAGATGTACCGCGTGTCTACGTCTAGAGGTGACACATATACCGTGAATAGTCAACATGTTATGACGTTCAAAGTTAGCAAAGTAATGGAATGGATGAAAGACATGAACTGTTTTGAGCTAAAGTGGGGTGATACATCAGGGAAAGTACGCACCAAATACTTTAAAACAAAAGAGGATGGATGGAAATATGCAGAAACACTTCCTGATATTGTTGATTTACCAGTTTTGGATTGTTTGATACCATGTAATTTTGAATATTGGAGGGAATCGTTTCAAGGTATGTACACCGGACTCGATTTTCGCAAACAAACACTTGAAATCGAACCATATATGTTGGGATTGTGGTTAGGAAATGGAACTTCATCAGCTCCTCCTAACATTAAGATTATAGAATACTTACATGAGTATTGTGGAAGACATAAGACGCGTTTGTGCAAAGAGGATATAACATATAAGATCCTTGATTCCCTGATAGACCAGAATGTATTTAGAAACAAACATATCCCGCTTGTATATAAGTCAAATTCGCGAGAGAACCGACTCGAACTTCTAGCAGGTCTCATTGATTCTGGCGGACATTTGACAAACAACTGCTACGAAATTACACAAAATAACAAGCGTCTGGCTGACGATATTTACTTTTTGTCGAATTCACTCGGATTCGAAGTATCCTTTTCTTCTTATATGAAGTGGTGCATGTATAAGGGGGAGAAACGAGAAGAGTTATATTATAGAATTCACATATCAGGATATACAGATGAAGTTCCTGTTCTTATTGATCGTAAAAAAGCAACTCCTTGTAAGCAAATTAAGAACAATCTTGTGTCGATTGCGATAGAACATGTTGGAAAAGGAAGGTATTATGGATTTGAGCTGGATGGTAATCACCGTTTTGTATTAGGGAATTTTCTAGTTACGCATAACAGTTCAGTAGTAAAAGCATATACGCGAGCGTTTGGAGATACACGCAATATCGCATTAACCTCTTCAACAGGGGTTTCCGCTCTTCTGATCGGGGGAACAACTTTGCATTCATACACTGGTATCGGCCTTGGAAAAGGCCGAGTGGACAACATTGTCCAACAGATCTTTAAGCGTCCACACATTAGAAGAAGATGGGAAGAGTTAGAGACATTGGTGATCGACGAGATTTCGATGGTCTCGCCTATTCTGTTCGATAAGTTGGAGGAGATTGCTAGAATTGTGCGGAATAGCGTATCCCCTTTCGGTGGAATTCAGCTCATTCTTTCAGGTGACTTTCTACAGCTCCCTGCCGTAGACTCTAGTGAGTTCTGTTTTCAGGCTGCATCCTGGGATAGATGTATTGATACAACTGTATATCTTGATGAAGTCATTCGACAAGGAGATCCAGTGTTCCAACGATGTCTTAATCATGTGAGGATTGGTGAGATCACGGATGATGTTCGCGAAACTCTTATTCCTCATATCGGAAGAGAATTGATTAATCCGTATGGTATCAAACCTACACGGCTTTATCCTCTCAACAAAGATGTGGACGTTTTGAACGAGGAAGAATTGGATATATTAGCTGAAGATGGAAGACAATTTTACGAGTACACCATGGATATATCCGTGCACAAAAGTGTTCGGGATAGAGCGATGGTGACCGAGAAATTCTTGAAGCACTCGATCGCACCTGAGAAGATCCAGTTGTGTACTGGTGCACAAGTCATGCTTCTTTACAATATGGATCTTTCCGCCAAACTAGCAAACGGTAGTCGAGGTGTTATTACGGACTTCGTAGGAGATATGCCTGTTGTGAGATTCCTCCATGGAGAGGAACGGGTAATTGATTATCACGTCTGGGAAGTGGAAGATAACGGAAACAAAACCTTGAGAGCAACTCAGATACCTCTTCGTCTAGCATATGCAATCTCGATTCACCGTTCACAGGGTGCGAGCTTGGATTATGCAGAGATTGACTTGGAAGGTATCTTCGAGTATGGACAAGCTTATACAGCGTTATCACGTGTTAAAAGCCTTGAAGGATTAAGTATTCTTAGAATTGATTGGAGCGGAATTCGTGCGAACCCAGATGCCATTGAGTATTATAGTTCTCTTCAAAAAAATGAAAAATAGTCTATAGATTGAGGAATAGTGATCATGCTGTCGGCAATACGCTCAGATACAACGCATACAAAGCATACAAAGCATACAAAGCATACAACGCATACAACGCATACAACGCATACAACGCATACAACGCATACAAAGCATACAACATGTGATTACTGTATGAAACCCTCCAAATGGAGAATTGATAAACATAATTTCTGCGATATATGTTACAAATCACAGTGTTGTTGGTTCTGTGGAACGCAATGTGATTGCATGGTCGCGATATGTAGCAGTTGCAAACGCAACACTCAACATTCCCTCTATCGCTCAAAAATACTTCTGGAACAACAAGTATTATCGTCAGACTTAACGAAAGCGTAAACTCAAATACGCACACGCTTGTGAAGGCACATCAACTATAAGTTGGGCTGTCTTGTCAGGCTAAATAATACTTATACAAACTTACCACAATAAATCTTTATAGCTTCAACTATTAAGATGAAATACTCAATTCAATCTACTCTGTAGCATACCTACTAATTCTGGATCTTCAATAAAAGTAGACAAGTCAATATCATCACCAAACTTACGCAACACAGACGCAGCAACAAAACGACAAAAGAAATGCGTCCAAAGCTCCATATCACTCAACCTCATCGTCCCCTCAGGAATCCTAAACTCCACAATCTCCCCTCCCGATTTCACATTCATCGCCGAATACTTCGCAAAACGATTCTTAACATACCAATCACGCCACTCCTCAGGATTATTATCTCCATGCTTCATTATAGAAGAATTCGCCGCAAATACACTGCTTATCTCCGCTGCATGTTCAAATTCACCTCTTCTTATTTCAGGCACAAACATCATCATCTCTATCTCAAAATACATCCACCATCGAATGAGATTTGGAACATGTGCTTCCAAATTCAACACACTCACGTTCACATGTAGCCCCTGTGTCATATTAACCATGTAAACGAAATTCTCACTCATCATAATGTTATGATACACACTCGACAAACTCTCTAACCCATCAGGATAATCAAGAATCTTGGAAACAAGTTCTATACTGTAAAACTTACATTCTTTAAACACACTCGTGGCTGGAATAATGTACGAATGACCGCCATTATTTCTACATACTACAGTCGGATCATCCGTAACATTCCATATCCCATAATCAATCTCCTTCTGACCCTTTCTCACAAAACCAAACAAAGATTCATTAAGATTCGAAGATCGAATGATATCATTAGATATCTCTACATACCTCTCTATCGCGGACTCAGAATCTAACACAGTAGTTGGAAACATTGCGAAACAAAAACAGGTCTCTATTTCTATACCAAATCTACAAGTAACAAGCAATTCTTCCATTTGTTAAATATGATTATTCTATTTGTTTTCATATTGACTGTTGTTATTAATGTGCAGACTCTCTAGTTCATACTGCTAATATCTGCTTCTTAGAAATATGTTGATTGTATATGTATTTGTCGCTATATTCGTTGGAACAATTGATTTGTAGATAATGTATTCCATTGAATACATTATATTTCCATATACATATATCCTTAAAAAGCTATATTAACTGTTCTTTTGCCTGTGCATAACCGCTGCTGAACATTTCCAATTTAGTCTGAGAAGTGACAACAAAATTGAAGAATTTAAGGTGATCATACTCCAGTGTGATGATCTTGCATTTACCGGCTACACTCTCCACGTTGTGCTTAGTTGTTTGCGCAATAGGGATGAAGATTAGTTTGTATACATACTCTAACATATCCAATTCAGCATCAACAGGAAAGTTACACGGAGCAGGTGATACTAACATCCCAAGGACCTTTTGCCCCAACTTCGTTCCTAATGTAACCGCGAAGTTGTCAGAGATACCTCCGTCGATATAATAACTTCCATTATACAAGAATTTCTCAAATACGAGGGGTAAATTAGATGACATCTTCAGAGCAGCAATACACGCAAGATTTGGATGCGTATCTGGTCCTAAGTACTCAGTACAGTCTTTGCTCAAATTATGAGTTACGCATATCAACGTTTTCCCGAATCTCTCCTTTAACTCTCCGAGAGTCAGCCATGTCCCAATCTTCTCAATAGTCAACTTCTCCAATTGTTCTTGAATTGTCAGAAATGATAGAGCACCACCCCCTCGAATTGCCTGTATAATATTAGGGTGCTGCATCTTCTCTAATACTTGCCGTGTACATAGTTCTACAAGTATCTCAATCGGAGTATACCCAATCGCCATAAGGTAACACGTCATTGCACCAGACGAAGTTCCAATATACGTGTTCACATTTTTCAACAAATAATTGTCAAGAGCGTACTGCAATGAACCCAACGTTAGAAGTCCTTTAACGGACCCACCAGATAACACAATCGTGTCGTAATCAACCAGCGGTAGGCTATGGTTAGTGGGAGATGTATGATCGGTAGGGGATGTAGGGAGTGTAGGGGATGTAGGGGATGTAGGAGATGTAGGATCGGTAGGGGATGTAGGGGATATAGGGGGTGTTGGTGATATAGGAGATGCAGAGGTAATGGTTGGGGGGGATATAAGGATGGGTTCCTCTACACTGTCTTGGATCGCTTCGTTAATTGTACTGACTATTTCCTCTTCCATTTTTCAGTTTCCCCTTTCCTTTAAGCTGACACCTTGGTTTTTGGTTTAGAAAAATGGGCTTAGATATAAATGCCAAAATCACAAGTACGTGTTGTAACTGTTAATGCATTTGAAGCACAGAGGAAACCTTTTTATCGTCACCTCTCTGCCAGGTTACAAAAGGCAAAGTTCCCTGATATTGTGTGCATGCAAGAATCCCCTCGACCCTCCTCTATCAATAGAAGCTCTCTCAGTAAGCATTACGTTGTTGTTTGTGAAGCGGTCCCGAATAATGAACCAAATTGTTCTGAACGATTAGTGATGCTACTTTACAAGAAATCAACATGGAAGTACTCTACCTCCGCCGTAATTCCTACTATTAAGTGTAATACCGAACGGGTCTCTCAATTGACAACCTTTACTAATGGCAGGAAGTATATACGTATTGCGAACGTACATCTCTGCGGCGGAAAATACGATGACGAAATTTATGCTGATGCGTCTACTAAGGAAATGAGAGTAATAAAGACAGAATCGGTAACTAGTGTGAAATGTGCCGATATTATCTTAGGAGATTTTAACAGCCTCTTCGATCCTTTCTCCAACGAATCGTATCTCGAATATGTATACGATCTTAAGTGGACGAAGAAACAGGTTAAAGCGTGGAACAGATCCCCTTTCGATCGTTTGTCCAAACTCGGCTTTACTCGTGTTAAATGGGACGCACCAACTACTTTCTATGGTAACACTCCTGATAGTATTTGGTACAGACCTGAATTGCGACTTTCTTCTGTAAGTCTTATTGACATGGGAGCTTCCCACAAAACTGCGTCAGATCACGATGGCCTATTTGCATCATTCTTTGTCTAATTGGTATAAAGATTTGGATTCCTGTATGGAATCTGTGACGAAAAAGCAGACCAGAAATGCCTAAGAGAAATGCCGAAGAGGAAAGGAAGAAAGGCAAGGAAGAAAGGACGAAGGGAAGAAGGGAAGAAGGGAAGTAACGACGAAACAAAGGATGAGTACTGTAAGAATAATTGATACCCCATGTTTAGAATAAAATACAATCAGATAGAGGAAATTGACGACATCATCCTTTGTTTCTGTACCGATAACGGAATCGAGGTGAATGTTGGTTGTTGATTGATAATTATCCTTATATCTTACTGGATATAAGGAACGGATCCCGTCTTAATTTTCTAGGGTCTTTTTGAGCAATAACAGACAAATAATTGCTAGAACGACTACGCAGATTATCCACACTGTCCGGTCGTTAGCGTATAAACGACTGCAAACCGGACAAGATTTCACATGATCAGATACATCAATACATGAGGGTCCTCCCCTTAGTTCTGCGTGAGACATAATACGATTAGATGGTTCGTATTCGTGGTCACTCATATCTGATTGCATATTTAAATTAGGACTCATATTAGGGTTCATATTGCCACCCATTTCCATTGGGCCTGGAGCCATGCCAGGTCCCATTCCTGGTGATATTCCGGAGTTCATATACATACCAGGATCTCCTCCACTGTGTCCGCCTTGATCCCATCCAAATCCTGATCTGGTTCCTCCCATACCTGATTGGCTTGCAAATCCTCGGTCAAGATCACGTGTGCGACCTCTAGCTTGATCTTGATAGTCACCAACACCTATATTTGGATTCCCATCTCCTCCCATTCTATTACCTGTAGCACTCCCTTCACCATAACCTTCTAAATCGTCTATAGTTGATAGCTGGCTCAAATACGTCCTTTGACCATGACTCATTTTTATATATGGCGAGAAGAATGGGAAAAGTTTGGAAATCATATATCTTGAACAAGCTCGCGATAAGATTGTAATAGGTAATCATTACTCTCTGCAGTAACCAGGTTCGAAAGGATTGTTAAGAATCGTACACCTACTTCTTTGATATTTTCACTAGTTTTTCCAGCCTCTTGGCGGTCGTCATCGCGTCTCTGCAATTCGATTCTCTTTGGCTTAAAGACGACCTTGATATCATCTCTCACATTTAACTCCTTGAATACTTTAGTGCGCTTCATCGCTTTGAATTCGTCAGGGTTTCCAGATACAACAATTCGTATCTTATCGTCGGTCTTTTCAGGAATACTTTCCTCGAGATCAGTAACATCAACATATACAGTCCGTTTCCGAGGCAATGCAATATCAACCTCGGTCAAGCTGTACGCACCATCCAGAGCATCAATGCATGCTATAACGTTTTTCTCGCTCTCCCCGAACGCATGCTGCATGCTCGCACCCGGATAGTACACGTTCTCTTGAGGAGTTTGTCTTGAATGAATATGACCAGAAATAACACTCGGATATTCAAGCGACCACTTGTCACCGTCTTCCGAGATTTTAGCCCCCATTTTACACCCGTAGAACTCCTGATGTGCAAAAATGCACGATGCCTCCATCCAATCGTCTCCATGTGTGGAAAGAGCTTCCTCAAATCTACCAGGATAGACGTATGGAACAAACACTAACTTCTCTCCATCAATCACTTCTATCACCACCTTATCTACAATCACAACGTTCTCCCATTCTTTCATCCCGTTCAACCAGTGACTATCAGTGAGGAAGACCTGGTTATTGCACATGTCATGGTTACCTACAAGTACATATGTCTTCGCGACCTTTCGCATATTGTGGATAAGCTCGTACGCCTTATTTAGAGGTGGTGTTTCGACCTTCTCATGCGTATGTAGAAGGTCCCCGAGAAGAACGATAAGATCTGGTTCCTGTTCCGTCGCAAGTTCTGTTATTCTAGAGATGAACATATCTACCTCCACGAGATTTCCCTTCTGGAAATGTTGGTCACCTACAGCAATTATCTTTACCATATCTTCTTATCTAAGACTGACGTCTTAGATAAGATTCAATTGATTCAATTGAATCAATTGAATCAATTGAATCAATTATATATTCTCAATTATATATTCTCAGTTGTATATCTCAGTTGTATATTCATATAAAATAATACTTATACCAATGTAAGACACGTGGTATAAACCGAAATTTTTTGATAACTTCCTCATTTCGCCCAATATCTTCAATGACTTTACTCAACTCAGAAATATCAGTTTTGAGCTCCTTGTTTTGTATCGCAAGCAGCTCATTCAATAACCTTCAAAATGTGAATTTATATGGTTATTTCAAAAATTCATTTGTTGGACTTCTATTTTGGTATGATTGTTGTTTCTAGAGGGATATCTAAGATACCATATCTCGCTTGAATCAAGATGGCATAGAAGATGAACGGTTGCAATATCCACCCTTCCTGTACCTGTAGTACGTTGGGGCCCTGATAGGGCATAAGAGGAGCCCATGCGACTTGACCAATACGGATCTTCGCTCTAAGAATATAAGTAACAAAAAAGTTTTGTAGTAGTCCGAGCGCTAACATCAAGGCTAGAGCTCTCCAGTTCCATCTCCTGAATGCGTCGTCTCCAAGAACGCCTTTAACAAGTGCTACTTGTGCCAAACAAATAAGAGCATCGCCAGCTGACATAACGACGGCATTTAATATAGGATCAATAAGATCTCCGGTGCGTGCATGTTCCGAGTCACCGTTCACCCAACCATACGACATCCAGATTTCCCATCCAAGAAAGCAGAGAATGAAACCCATTATGTATACTTTGCCTATCCAAGCTGGTATAATATAGGCTGAACCGATCACCGCCAAAATAATTGAAGCTATAACGATGAGAGAGTTGAAGAGGTTCATTTATTCATTGCTACTTTTTTGTATGTTTATCTTCGCTCTCGTCGTATATACCCAATATACCTCTTCGGTATTGGATGAGCAGTGCGTAGAAAAGGAAAGGTTGCATCAACCACGATTCTTGATTTTGTATAATACCAGGTCCTTGGAAGGGGAGAAGTGGCGCCCATGATAATATCCCAACATTCAGTTTCGCGCGCATGAGATAAGTGATTACAAAATTTTGTCCTATACCGAATGCTAGCATTATGCCAAGAGCATTCCAATCCCATTTTTTGAATGCACTATCCCCAATAATACCTTTAACAAGGGCAATTTGAGCGAGTCCTACCAACGCGTCTCCCGCTGACATAATCATAGAATTTAGTATTGGTCTCATTAAGACTCCAGATCTTAATTGTGAGGAATCTCCGTTGAGAATACCGAGCGACATCCAGAATTCCCAACCAAAGAAACATATCATGTAATTTAAGAGATATGCTCTCCCCATCCAAGCAGGGAGGAGACGTGTGGAACCTATTGCACCTAATGTGATCGAGGCGAGTGTTATAAGAGAGTAGAATAGATTCATCGTTTCCTTTGTAATATCCTTAGGTTAAAAGATATGAATCATGCGTAAAAATGGACATACCACAACGAGCTTTCACAAATAAAGATGAGAATGCGTCTCGGGAAGCGCATACGCAAGAGGAAATCGAGATGCGCATCAATACTGAGGGACATTCTACTGCTGGTGGAAAGTTAAAGTCAATCGTGTACGGTGGACTTGATGGGATTATAACGACATTCGCGGTAGTTGCAGCTGCTAATGGAGGAGATCTGGATAGGGATGTTGTTCTAATTATGGGTATCTCCAATATGTTTGCAGATGCCATTTCTATGGGGCTAGGAGATGCGATATCTACGAAGGCTGAGAATGAGATGATCTTGCGTGAACGCGATCGTGAAGCATGGGAGGTTGAGAATTATCTAGACGGCGAGAAAACTGAGATGGTGAAAATATATACGGAACGCGGATTAGATATAAATCAGGCGGTGAAGATGGTTGATGCGATGTCAACGAATGCAGACTTCTTTGTAGATCAGATGGTGGGCGATGAGTTAGGATTGACATTACCAGGAGATACCGATAATCCTTGGATTGATGGTATTATAACATCAGCATCATTTGTTTCATTTGGTATAATCCCAATTATTGTCTACATTGCGTTGAGGAATACCGACATGGAAGAAAACACATTATTTGGGATTTCGTGCGGTGCTACATCTTTTACTCTTTTTGTACTAGGAGTAGTAAAAAGTCAGTTTACACGCCAATCCTGGTACAAAGCTGGACTTGAGATATTGGGGGTAGGAAGTGTGGCCGCTGCTGTTTCATATGGTGTAGGATATGGAGTTGCAAAAATTGTGTAAAGATAGTTTAAATAAAGCAAATTTAAATTAAATGGCATTTACATTTAAAAACTTATTAATCGTGGAAAGGAACAGTACACATCCGATTGCTCAGTTTGTTAGAGAGAAGGGAGAGTGGTTTCCGGAGTTAGTACAGCCTTTTGAGTACACAAGTCCGTACGACAAGATAATCATCTGTTACGCTAATGCTCTCACACATAGCCCAAATGTTGAGTTGCTTGGAAGTCAGAATACCCCTTACGAAGGGCAAGTCGATGGAGTGATGAAAATGCATTGTGATGGGAACAATTTGAGAGTATTTTATTTTCGATTTACGTCAGCTGATTTATTCCGTAAACATATTGCGCAAGTACGGGAATATTTTCTCGCAGTTATACGACGTTTGCCTCAAAATGGTGTAAAATATACTATATATTGGAAGAAGGGATTATTAAAGGACGAAGCTGAGCATATTGTTCATTCAGTCGGACTACTGGGAAATAGAGATAGACGTTCACATACGTTCACAGAACAGGAAATAAGAAGTGATATTTATGTAACCGCGGCTCCTTCACCAGCTCCATCTTCATTTCCAATTCCTGGTACTACACCTGCATTTAATTTCTCTACACCAGCACCATACCCTCCATTCCCACCATTTCCACCTGTGTCAAATATGATGTCTCTCGGGTAGAGAATTACCACGAATCAGTATCCAACTGGATACTGATAATTACGTAAAATGTCTATCATACCAAGACAAATGATCGCTACTGTAAACGTCTACGACTTTTTCATACGACTCTTCCTACTCTTAGGTATGCGCACCCATTTAGATGTTACTAACGAACGTTCATAACCCTCCTTCTTTTCCAACCAACATCTCCCTGTAGCAGGATTAACAACCCATCCTTTAGTTTTACAAACTGATACTTTCCTTGCGTTCATAATACTCCTACTCTTCCTCCTACTCCTCCTACTTTTCCTACTACTCTTCCTACTCTTCCTACTCTTCCTACTACTTTTCCTACTACTTTTCCTACTACTTTTCCTACTCTTCCTACTATTCTTCCTACTCTTCCTACTACTTTTCCTACTACTTTTCTTACTCTTTCTACTTTTTATAGGAGATACACTGATAGAATGTAACTTGGATAGAGAATTAATTATTTTGGGGTTTTTTTTTAGAACTTTGATCGTTAGGATGATCTTCACGATACTGAGTTGCAGCGGACGATTTGACTCGTATTCTACCCGCGTTATCAAATAGATCTGGGTTGCATACATATACATTGTTTGTGTCAAGATTTCTTTTACCTACTTCGATTCCGGCTAGTACTGCAACACGATGAAGGATGCCATCACTACCTTCCAACTGACGCAGTTTTCCAAGATCATCACTATCCATTAATTTATTAGTATTACCATGTTTCACAAGATATACCCCCCAGTCATTATTGTCTAACACACGCTTCATAAAACGTTGTTGTGACTCTGGTGCGATTATGTCTAGAATCATCTTCCTGTTCGTACTATTAGTTGTCCACTTGTACGCGTATGCTAAGAACTTGATTGCATCTCGGTTTGGGCTGAACCGGTTACACTGGTTATACATGCTACATAATCGTCCGACTAGACAACCATTATTTCCGATGCTTTCGACATACGCACGATCGAAGTCGTATATGAGAGCTGTATATGCACTATTTAATGTATATGTTATGTTATCTAAGATATAAATGCGCTCAGTTCCTTCTGTGTATCGAGAAACCCAAACATTACCTGTATGGATATCATTATGTGTCATTCTCGAAAGAGACATAGCATAACACCCAGCAATTACTTGAAAAATGACTTCCAAAAACTGACGTGGGAACAGTTCGGTACGCTTACATAATCCATTCTGCCATTCCCAGAATGACTGTGTTCCCGGAAGGATATTTTCATTAATCAATGTATTGTATAGAAGTTTATCCATATCATGCCACGGTATTATGTCCTTATGATATACAGTTGGATTGTTAATAGATGGTCTATTAGATATACCGTCTACGATATAGGTGATATTGCGTTGAAGATTGTATAGTATAGTTTTTTTGGAAAGAACTTTTCCGTTCAGAGATTTGACTGTACCATGGATCATTGAGACGAGCTGTTCTAATGTGCACCCATTTCCTGAACCTAGAAAGCGTACAAAATTGGGACATATATCGTAGTCGATAAGGGGGCGAATGATATCTCTGTAAACTTTGATTTCATAATCGAGACCCTTTATATCTTTTTGGAGATGAAGTGGTTCACTACCACTACCTACGAGTCGAGATATTGATGCACTATTAACCCACCATTTCATGAATGCCGAATGTATCGGAACCTTATCATACCGCGTTCCTTCATGAAACGTCAATATCCAAGTATCTGTCGGAGAATTTGAGTTGGATGGGAGGCCTAGGATATTCGCGACACATGGAGCAATCTCACATGCATCTTGATATTGCTGGAGATCTGCACAAGATGTATTACCCATTTACTCATACACAATTTTTTATAAATAATTAACATATGAATAGTTTGATATGTTAAGATAGAGAAATACACTGATTATATACTTACGTTAGCGACTTGCCGCCTCGCATCCTCAAGAGAGGCATCGCTCTCATCTCCACTATCTGCATTATCTGCATTATCGCTCTCACTTTCTATTATGAACTCGTAATCTACTTTTTCATGCCCTTGTTTGAGCCGTTTCTTGAATTCGGACATACTTGCATCTCTGGCACGTTTACATCGAAATTGTTCGATAAAGAAATCTCTAGGCTTGATATCGCGACCTTGGTCGATTTGATTCATCTCTAGATCGTACAAAAAACGTAAGAAAGTGAGATCCAGCCACCATACAGAAATATTTTGTGTCTTGCATATATCCTCACAGAATTGCCGTCTCTCTTGTTTAAGATGTTCCCATTCGAATAGTGCAATGATCTTCACACGAGTGACATTTCTCGTCTCGATTTGAGATAACGCTTCTGTATAACCTATTACTTGGCCTATTGCTCCTAAAAAACCGCTTGCACGTTTCACTTCAATTATAACAACATCATCTCCATGATTATTATCAAGGATAATATCTAGTCTCCCGACGTCTTGTATAATCTGTTCACGTCTCCCCTTCAGAATAAAGGCGAGCCACTCTTGAACATCACACTCGCGCACATGTGGCATATTGAAGAGATGTTATCCATTTAGATTGTAATTACGTAATTCTACGGCGAGACATATGTATATCAGGCATGATTATAGTTAGTACATAGACGTAAGAAATTTTTATCTTCAGACCTCTTGGGAATCATTGAACTCTACTATGCGCATGGGAAAAAAATCCGTAAATCTTGTAATTGAATTTACATACAAACTTGCCTCCTCAAATTAGGATAATGGCAAATACAATTGCATATAAGAATTTACGTGAATATACTCAGGCGTTCCTTGAGAAACACGCCCCAAATGCAGTATCTGTATGGAATTCCGCTGAAATACAGGAGAACTACTTAAGGGTTATCAAAGCATCACGTATTGGTAAGAAAGCGATGATTAAGGAGGAGGGGAAGCCAACAAGAAATCTCTCTTCATATACACACTTCACAATTAAGAATCGCAACTCTATACATAAAAAGTATCCAGAGTTACACAATAATGACATAACACGTAAACTTGCGGAGGTATGGAACAACACTTCATCTGAAGAGAGAGAGGAATACGAAGAGCTCGCTGCCATTGATAAGGCTAGATATAAACGCGAGAAGCAGGAGTTTGAGGACAATAAAGGACCCAAACAACCAAAACGACCACCTTCGGCATATCTACTCTTCTGCAACAGTAAGAGAAGTGAGGTCGCTTCTAAACACGCAGATGATAAAGGTTGGAGTCCTCAGAAGACGACTGAAGCATTGGCAACAGAATGGCAGAAATTACTCGCTAAAAAGTCTCGTGCAAAAGAGTTAGCAAAGTATGTAGCTGCCGCTGAAAGTCAAAAGGCTAAGTACATCAAGGATATGGAGAAATACAAACGCTTACACAAGGTTGATGACACAAGTAAGAAAGATAAAGGGAAGAAGGATAAGAAGGATAAGAAGGATAAGAAGGAGACGAAAAAGAAGGCAAAGAAGGTAAAAAAGGTAGAGAGTGAAGAAGAGGAAAGTGGAGAGGAGAGTGGAGAGGAGAGCGGAGAAGAGAGCGGAGAGGAGAGTGGAGAGGAGAGTGGAGAGGAGAGTGGAGAGGAGAGTGGAGAAGAAAATGAGGATGAGAGTGGAGAAGAGAGTAGAGAAGAGAGTGGAGAAGAAAATGAGGATGAGAGTGGAGAGGAAAGTGGGAGTGAAGAGGAGAGTGCGGGAAAGGTGGAAAAAACTAAGATCTCGAAGCTTACCGCGGGTGCAAGCTTCACTCTTTATACTGAGACGATGCGCCCTAAAGCCATAAAAGCCAATCCTAGCATGTCACAATCAGAGATTACGAAATACTTAGCGAAGGAATGGCGTGAACTTGGGGTAAAGGGACAGAAAAAGTGGAGAGTGAAAGCAATGCAGAAATGTTAAGATTATAGTTAACTGACATAGAAGAAAGTCTATTCCGTTTGGAATAGACATTTTTGCATTAGGTATAAGACAAGTTAAACATTTCGTTTAAGACGTAACATGGAGTTTCATATTATCTCTTTACGAGATTACCCAGAGAGAGGGAAACGTGTAAAGAAAATAATGAGTGACCATAAGCTAGATTACCATGTACATTTATTTGAGTCTTGTATACCAGGGTGGTTAGGATGTCTCAAAAGTCATCTTACTCTGATTCGCTATGCCAAAGAGAAATCTATGAAGTGGATCACAATTATCGAGGATAATATAATCATACCTCGTCCGATAGACAAGGAACAATACAGATATCTCCACGACTTTCTCGAAAGGGACGAATGGGATATCATTTATATTGGTGCTTTTATAACACCACTACAGTCTTGTGAACTATACCGTCCACATGTTTACAGAACTAGTACTTGTCACGGGACTTCCGGGTACATTATATCCAAGCGGTTTTATGATACGATATTATCAATACGTGAGAATGTTCCTATTGATCTTCTCTATTCTAGATACGCACGTGCTTTTATATATAACCCCCTCATGTTCTACAGAAGCCATGACCTTTTTTCTTTAGCTACCCCAGGGGTCCAGACCATACGCAAATTATGGTTTCATCCTGTGTGTATGCGCATTGTAGAAAAACTGTTTTTTACACAATATCTTAGATATATCACAATAACTTTAGCTATTATCTCTACACTTATTCTGGTGTTTATTTTGAGAAAGATCTTTTAAAATTGAAATATTGCCTTTTTCATACACGATTTGTTGTGCTATGGAACTCATAGATGCAAATACGTCCGGCGAGAAACAAGGAGGGAAGAAGAAAAAGGGAGGGAAACCATCCAAGTATCCGAAGGGAACAAAGAACAAAGAGAAATATGAATCAAAAGCGAAGAAGCGTCAAGAGAAGCGTCAAGAGAAGAGTCAAGAGAAGAGTCAAGAAAAGTGTCAAGAAAAAGGTGAAACAGAAGTCCAGATAAAGAGTAATGTGAATACTCCTGATTGTCCTTCTGCGCGAGCAACCGCATTCGATATTCTTGCGGATAAAGGGAAACTTCAGAAAAGCCTTTACCGGACAAAGCTTTGTTTCTCAGTTGACAACGGTAGTGACTGTCCGCATGGCAAAGACTGCAACTTTGCCCATAATCTCAATGAGCTCCGCAGACGACAATGTCAGTTTCAAGACGAATGTCGATTTGTTAGACTTATCAGCGGGACATGGCAAAATGTTGGACACGATAAGAAGTGTCACTGGCTACACCCTGGAGAAAAGATAGTTGATTATAACTCTCGTATGGGTTTCGATTCCTTACCTCATCCTCCCCCTCATCCTCCCCCGCATCCTCCCCCTCATCCTCCCCTTACTCCTCCCCCTCATTACCCTCCGCATGAGGAAATAGTATGTGTATCAGCTGACATGGCTGTAAACATTCTCCAAGATATGCTAGCAAAGAGAGTTGATGATGTGCGAATGAGAATCCTATATTAATTTGTATATTATAGCGTGTATGTATTGATGTTCCTCGTACACAGCACAGTCCAGAATTGATTTATTTACTCAACTTCGTGTTAATAATTTGATTATGAATACAAAGTTACATTTACTCTCTTTTTTCTCTTCCTTCTTGGAGTCCAACAAGGAATGTAGCATTGATCAGACACGTACTAACTGGATGTCTCGTTCAAATCAAGATAAACTACATATTCTATTAGGTGAAAGTAAGAGACGTAAGCCTCTGATACGGGTACCTACAGCATACGTGATATTCAGTAAAGAGATGAGATTACAGGTGAAGACCGAACACAAAAATGATCCATACTGGACATCCAAAATGACAACAGTGGAAGTGCGCAAGAGATGGGAGAGAATAGGAAGGGAAGAGTTAAAAACATATATCGACAGAGAACGTCAAGTAAAGATAGAGTATGATAAACAGAACATAAGTGAAAGACGAGAGTCATCTAATGCACCTATAAAAGAGATACATAATTGTCCAGAGAGGCGTAGACGGAGAATTATGCAGTGTACAGGGTACCATCTTTTCTCTAAATCTATCCGTGACAGTGTTAAGGAGGCAAATCCTGGTATAGATAGTGTTAGTCTTTCAGGTAAGATATTGCATATCTGGACATGTATGACCGATAGAGGGCAGCAAGAATGGAAAAGAAAAGCGATATAATCATATTTTTCGCCTCATTAAGAAATGAGTACGTGCTATACATGTCAGTCTGGCAAATGTCGTTGGGCTGGACACTCTCCCCCATGTCACACAAGCGAAACTATTGATGATCCCAACTGCGCAGGGTCATGTCCTGCTGCAACTACATGTAACGACGTATGCCCTACGATAACAACATATTGTCAAGGAGCCGTATGTCACGGATGTAACGTGCCTTGTCCCGGAAAAGCACCATCTCCTGCACCATCTCCTGCACCATCTCCTGCACCATCTCCTGTTCCATCTCCGGCAGACCAGTATTGTATAACAAATTGTGCATCTGATTCTTACTGTCATAATGGTTTTTGTCACGATAGTAATATCACTGGCAAAAAGTGCGGGTTTATGAAGTGCGGTTCTACTCCTACACCTACTCCTACACCTACACCCACTCCTACACCTACTCCTACACCCACTCCTACACCCACTCCTACACCCACTCCTACACCTACTCCTACACCTACTCCTACACCCACTCCTACACCTACACCCACTCCTACACCCACTCCTACACCAGTGGGTCCTGTTGCGTGTGTTAGTGATGCTGATTGTGATCAGGATACTTGGCAATTTTGTCGCAAAGGGGTTTGTGCGTCTAAACCAATCCCAGATCATGCAGGGCCACATATCGCAAACCCAACCGTTCGCCCATCTATCGCAGAGCTAGAAAAATTGGCGAAGAAACTCCATAATGGGAGTCGTAGTCCACCTCTCGCAGCAACATATGGTACTCCAGCTGCAAAACCTGGTAGACGTTTCAGAATGACGTTGTGGCATGAAGGGGTGAAGGGATCTCCAATCACTAATCCGAATGACTTAATAAAATATATGCAATACTATACCGATTTCGTTCATGAGAAGATGTTTGATAGGACGTTTCTACAAGGTGGGGATCCAGCAATGGTTGATAACTATGGCCATCAGACTTTCCCATATGCCGATATCGACTTTGTGATTGACCATTATCTCGCAAAACTCCCTTCGTATACAACAGCCGGTTTATTGGCCATTATTGATCCACGGTACATTGGATATTATGATTATACTGTAGCTGGTGGGATATGGGGAAATAATCCAGATTATAAGGATAAACCACAAGGTCCTTATTACTGTCAAGATCCTTATAGAGAGTGTGCGGGAGATGCTACGAAATATTGTGCATCTATGGTGCCGGTACCAGGTAAACCAGCATGTGATCCGAAAAAGTGTCCTCCAGAGAAGCCCTACTGTGATGCAGGTGGCTGTAGTAAGTGGAATCCATGCACAGAGATTCCTGATTATTGTCCTGGAAGCACGTGTTGTGCACAATACCCACCAGGCTGTCCTAATACTCTAGAGCAGTTTTTTAAGTATGTTGGAGATCTTAACACTAAGGCTAAAGCAAAAGGTGTGAAACCTGTTACTACTATCGCTCTTGACGGTGAAGATTTCGGTGCCTACGGTACTGATCAATATGGGCTAACACAAGCATGGCAAGCTGCAAAGACATATGCTCCCGATATTGATGAGATCGGATATGCACATGGTCCTCATACTCGTCCAACTGAGAACTGGACTAACGCTGCGTACCCTGAAATGTACTGGATTGGAGAATTATTAGGTGCTGTTGACTGTGTTGGTTGTCCAGAAGGTCTCAAGGATAAGTCGATCCCTACATGTATGAATTGTCTAAACTCGATCTATCAGAAGAATAAGAATAATCCACAGGGAATGATAGACGCGTTTGACAAGTACATTGCGTCCGCCAATACGTCTACTTCTCCATTAAGCGTACCAGGGACGTGTCCTTTGTTTTCGATTGAGATGTCACACTTTGGTTCAGCTACCTGTATAAAGAACCAGTTTGATCAGAATAATTTTTGTGGAACATTTGATGGATTTGGCAATTGGGATTGGGACAAGTTCGAGACGTTTATGAATTTATTTGCAGAAAAATATAATGTAAAAGATATCGGGGTTTATGAGTATCAGTTTGTACCTGCTTCCTGGATTTCAACAAATAATGGGAATATATATCATTCTTCGGATGAAGGGGCAGGAAGGAACGGAGTAGGGAATGGGAACAGGCGTGGTAAGGAACACGACTTATGGTGGATACTCCTCGTAAGTATCGGAGGAGGTGCTATCGTTATCAGCATAATTGTATTACTTTTCTACAAGTACCGACACCAAGTAAAGAAAATGTTATAGGTTACTTAAAGAGACGAAGATATGCACGAAAAATATGCAACAGGAGGTAAAGACATGTAACATGAATTCGAGACAACAATTGATCGACCTCAATGGCAAATCAACTAACTTTAGACTGAAGTTCACAGCAACTTCCAAAACCGGATCTCCCTTCGAAGCAGCAGTTGTGAAGCAGTCCATGTTAGATTCCGGACAACCGATACAGTTCCAGAAGTTTCAAGGTTCAACAGAAGGAAGTATTCAGGCTATGGAAAACGTCTACGAGAATCACTATCTTGTGCTGAAGTCTGATACACAATCAGAATGTGAGATTATTATAATGAAAGAGGATGTGCAACATCAACAAGCAAATACGCAAGCGAATGCTCAAGCGAATGCGCAAGCGAATGCTCAAGAACATGCACAAGCGAATGCACAAACAAATAGACAAGAGCATTATCATTCTGGCGAGGGTCACCAGCAACAACCTTATCATCAACATCATCAACATCATCAACTACCCCCCCAGACAGGAGGATCCATAAAATGGAGACTCGTTCTTTTCGTGTTGGTTGGTGGTGCAGGTATTGCTCTTCTTGCATGGTTATACTTTAGGAAAGGCAGTGGTGGTAAGGATGGTAAGGATGGTAAGGATGGTAAAGATGGTAAAGATGGTGAGGATAGTGACGCACTCACTACCAACCCTCAGTTACCACATACACATCACGCTAAACTATCCGATTTGCCATCTGGATTAGCACCCTCTTCTCCGTCGCCCAGTCCACCTATCACAAATAGTGTTGTTCAACGCCTTCGGGGATTGAAACCGCGGAGATGAGTAACGTAGTAACAAGACTTATCAAGACTTATCAAGATTTAAGAAGATAATCCTTTGTACAAATGTCACTTCCCGACATAATCATGCAAGGCATCGCAAGCCTTCAAGGAACCAATCCTGGAGATGCAATCGGTAACTATATGCGACAGAATGGTGCATCTCCTGAACAATACTACAAACCTCCCTGTGATCTAGTGGAAACTATGGAACAAATCGTAATCTATGTTGATGCACCAGGTGTGCGAGAAGAAGATATCGGTGTTGACTTCTACAATACAAAATTAGATATTGTTGTTAAACGCAATAAGCCTTATGATGGTGAGCCCCGACTCCGTAGGATTGCGTATGGAGAGTTCAAGCTACGTGTCGAGCTACCACTCAGTGTTACGAGCAGTGAAAGTGTTGATATCCAACTTGAAAACGGTGTCATTATCCTTACTATCGATAAAGCCAATGAAGAGCGTAATCGATTTAGTGTTCGAGTAGGCAATGCAACCGAGCGGTAGTAAGTTTCGACTGATATAATTGTTTTTGGTAATGTAATATTACCAAAGAATATGACGATGGAAATCACAAGAAAATATTAACCTTAATTAATAAATGGTAAGTATTGGTCCTTATACCGAGTCATACAACATGAGGCATATGTTCGATATGCAGGATATGCGAGGATATCTCCCAAAGAAAGTCAGATGTCCTAACTCAGTTTCTGAAATCCTCAATTCGCATCCTGATTTTAAACGGTTTGCATATATTATGAAGATCTCAAAACTAGATCCTACATACAGCGGACCTCAAGCAAACTTGACGCTCTTTGTCCCATCTGACACAGCAATTTCGTTCATTCCTGAAGGTGTTTTCACAAACATGGACGACTCTACCGCTAGACATATAGTTAGATCCTGCACACTCAATAGACGCATACCAAGCGAAGTACTCGAAGATAGTCCTGCAGCATATTTCTTAACTCGCGATCCCCCAAATCGTCTCTTTGTCTCTAATATTAGTGGTCGAACATATCTCAACAACGATATAAATGTTATTCACAAAGACTTGCAGGCAAGCAATGGTATCATCCACGTGATCGATAATATATTATGGCCGGAAATGGTAGGATTTTTTCCGCAATAGTATAAAGAGAATGATGATTATCTACATAGGAATTGCACTTACACTACTTTTTCTGGCAGTTGCTATTACTATCTGGTGTATATGTCGACGCGAAAGGTACAACTGTGTAACAAAACAGGAGATCAGAGATATAAGTGGAGATATAAGTGGAGATATAAGTGGAGATATAAGTGGAAAGAAGGTAAAGATCCCTATCTACTTGCCTCCCCGAATCAAGTGCAAAAACAAATTTATCATCCCAAGAAAAATCCACCAAACATTCAGCACGAATGAAGTAATGCCCACAGTTGCAGATGCGGCGCATAAATGGATCAAATACAATCCTGAATATGAATATAATTTCTACTTAGACGAAGATGAGCGTAGAATTATAGCCGATAACTTCCCAATACATTACCTACAAGCTTTCGACAGTCTTATACCAGGCGCTTTCAAATCGGATATATTTCGGTTATGTATTTTAGTGCTGCATGGCGGAGTTTACGCTGATATACGTATGTATCCTTTGAAGTCTATCGAAAATCTACTTACAACTCTTCCACCTGATACTGATCTCGCAATTTGGCAGGATGGACTTCTTTATAATGGTATATATCAGGCTCTAATCATTTCCGTACCCCAACACCCTGTCATTAAATATGTTCTCGAATATACTATTAAGAACGTATTGAGTAAGGCGCAATGGAACAGCTCCCTCGCGGTAACCGGTCCTATCTGTTTTGGGAATGCTTTTGTAAAGCTGAGTAAGGAGGATATTAAGGTCGGGAAGTCATCTTTGCCTGGTGTTATTGTGTTGTTCTATGATGGTGCACATCTTCTAGACGCAAATAACATTCCTTTTGCAAGAAGGAGATACCCCGCATTTGATACTGAACGTGAGAGTCTCATACCAATTGCAAACCATTATGAGACTCTCTTCAGCGAAGGACGAGTTTTTTATCCAACCTAAAGGTTTGAAAAAGGATACACAAATGTCGAAACAACTTGACAACTATCTCGCATCCAATGATATCGTCGGAGCGTTACAGAAATGTCTAGATGACAATCAACCATCTCTTGGACTACTCATTGGAAACATATTTAAAGGAGAAATCAGCGACCCAATGTTTCATAAAATATATGGAATGTTATATGATAAGATACCGATTAAAGAACCACATGTTATTGTCCGTATGACGGCAGATAACAGTCCAATAATTGAATCATCCGATCCAAATAGACTATTATCTTCAGATACATCTAATCGTATTCGAGAAGCGATTACCACACATATGTCCAGACTAAAGGAGGTAAAGGATATAAAGGAGGAAGAGGAAGAGGAGGTAAAGGATATAAAGGAGGAAGAGGAAGAGGAGGTAAAGGAGGTAAAGGAGGTAAAGGAGGTAAAAGAGGTAAAGGAGGAAGAGGAGGTAGAGGTAGAAGAGGTAGAACAAGTAGAAGAGGGTATCGAAACCGAAGATATTGAGATGAAGAGGAATATAGTACAACCGGTGAAGGAGGATATTAAGGTTATGTTATATTGTAACTGGACGAGTTCCAAAGATCTTTGCGACTGTTGGAACAAGATGAGCAAGGGTAACTACACATGGAATAACATTCAGATTGTATGGGAGGAGCCCGCGGATTATTATGTTGTTATTAATCGTCCTCCGCAAGGAGTCGAAGTAGATCTTTCTCGCACTATCTTATTCGAGATGGAACCATTCATGTCTCGACATCCTGAACAATGGGGAGAATGGGCTAATCCTTCTGATGAGCTATTATTCAAGGGAACACACGTCAACACATTCAACAACAATGAGTGGCATCTTTCGAAAACGTATTTGCAACTATCGTCAGAACCGATTATTAAGGATGATACTCTCAATAAGATTGTGTCAACAGTTCTCTCCGACAAATATAAGGATCCTGGCCAAATCGCGCGCATCGATTTCGCTCAATTCCTAGACAACAAGAATTTTCCTCTTCATGTCTTTGGTGGAAATAAGTTTGAGTGGAATCAGTATAAGGGGTCTCCGCCATTGCATGCGAAGGACGATGCAATACTCCCATATAAATATACGTTTAACGCTGAGAATAATAGCATTCCAGGATATTTCTCAGAGAAACTTATTGACGGGATCCTTGGAGAGACATTAGTATTTTATCATGGTGCTCCCGATATCCGAGCATATATAAACCCAAAAGCCTTCGTGTGGTTGGAGTTGTCGAATTTTGAAGAGGACTATCGCCTAATGTGTCAAGCAATCGAACAAGACTTGTGGTCCGACCGTATTGAGTATATAAGAGAAGAGAAGAAGAAAATCCTTAACAAACTACAGTTCTTCCCTCGTATTGAATCTATACTTAATAAGGCAGCATCATCCTCTCAATGAGGATGACAACCAATCTATGCCCTCGTACACTCCATCACCAGATGTTGCAGTACATGGTTGAACATACCAATTTCTGCCCTTTAATCCATATAGACCAAGCTCAGCGGCTACTGCGTTTGCGTTCATTGCGTGCGGAAGATCCTGCTTATTAACCATGACAAGCAGATTCGCATCTCTCAACGCATCATCTTTCAAAACTCCCATTAATTCATGGGCAGCTTCCTTCAACCTGCCTAAATCATTAGAGTCAACAACAAATATTACAGCGTCTGTGTCTCTGTAGTAATGGTGCCATAATGATCTCAGCTTATCTTGCCCTCCAACATCCCATATTGTCAGTGACATATTCTTGTGCTTAACCGTTTCAACATTGAACCCGATTGTAGGTATAGTAGTTACAACTTGATTCAATTTCAATTTGTATAGCAATGTAGTTTTCCCTGCATTATCAAGGCCCAACATAATGACCCGATAGTCTTTGTTCTTGTCTCCAAATGTGTCAAATAAACTCGCTAGTTTCGTAAAGAAGCTACCCATAGTTTATTTGACCGTTACTTTTAGATTGCCTTACATCAATCATTTCTTAAAGGTAGTATCTTATCCCTTCCAGCATTCGTTTATGACAATCGAACCAATCGTTATACGCCATGTATAAGTGTTGTAGTATTAGGTAATTCGTTTAACCAGAAAACAGCAGCTGATTTGAGCTTTAGAGTTGGGTCTGAGAGGTGAGAAATGTTCTGGGAGGACTGTATCATATACTTCTCCAAATGATGTCCTTACAGAGAACCTCAAATTGTCGTTTGGCTTGAATTTCAGAGTCTGGACCATTCCGTCTCCATCGATCTTCACAAATGAGGAGATAACGGGATTAGGAACATCGTCTAACGCAGCGCGAAAGACCATACGAGTTGCGTTCGGATTATTTGAATAAATAGTGTTCTTCATCCCTGCACTTGGTGCAGACACATTTGCTATTTCTACATAGACATATGGGTAGAACGACACAAGACTGCCTCTACCCACATTTAATGTTGCATTTGGTAACACTATATTTAGTAATTCTATCTCATAGCAAACCATTTCTTCTTGAGAAACCATACTTCCTGTATAATCGAATGGGGTGAAGTTATCATAGGAAAAAGGAAGGAGACAGAAGTTCTGTAGAGCAATACTCTTCTTAATCGCTCCGCCTTCCACTTTTCCAGACCTAAACTCAAATGTATCTCCAGCTGCTATAGCAGCACTGAAAGCAGTGTACGGAGTAGCTACGCGAGATGAAACAAGAGCGGTCACAGGATTCGTTGTGACAACGTAAGATTGTATTAAACGAATGTCACCAGTAGCTGCACCACTAGTTATATTAATATAGATATCGTTATATTCTCCTGTGATATTGGAAGCAGACGATGGTAGCGATATGGATGTTGCTACACCAGATCCGGTTGCTGCTCCAGTTAGTGACACAAATTTTACGATCCGTCTTGAATCTATCGGGCATGTTATGATATATGTATTCCCAGCAACAACAGCCGCAGTAAACCCGGGTGACACGGTTGCTGTGACTGTTGCCCCGTTATATGCTGTTATTGTGCCAGATTGTCCAGCAGCAGGACCTGTTAACATTTCAATTGTACCTCCAACGAACGCACTATCATCCGCGTTTGCACCAACCGCGAGAATTACTGTCGTTGTTGATCCACCGACAGCAGCTCCCGTGCGATTCACACCCGTAAGTGTGTTCGAGATATCAATGAAGTCACCTTGGAGTGTTGTTGAACCTGCGTAGGTACTTGGCAAGTTGAACGCAACCTTGGTTGTTGGGTTATTTGTAATATCTCCATCTAACGTACCGCAAAAGGAAGGAAGACTTTCACGAATCGATAATACATCTGTGGATGTCCACGCTGTAACGGGTCCCGATGTGGCAGTACTTGCTGCGCTTCCGCTTGTATCTACTTTCATAAGATGTGTAGTTCCACTGTAAGTTGTGGTAGGGCGAGACTCATTTTGCGTCTCGTTGTAGAGGAAAGTATTCACGTACGCATTATCGCCAGCTCGTCCGTATGGAATGAAGAAGACAGGATTTGTCGCTGGTGAGATCGCACCTGCTATTACGGTTGTAGGATCTGTGAGAGTAAGTGTATCACCCGGTGCTAAAATTGTAGGGAAAGGTGAAAGGATCACAAATTGACCTCGTTCAAGGGTACCCGCGGCATTAGCTGCGCCAAGAAACGTATACTCAAATATCCTGTTATAGTTCGACGCGGACTCTATAGCAATAGCTCCCGCATAGTAATCCGAATGTTGTTGGAGAAGACCAGTTGTTGCCGTTGCTTCAATTATAAGACGACCACTAGCAGCACTAGGGTTTGTTGTTATAGCCTCGATGGTTACAGTAACGGATGACGATACCGGGTCAACAGCGAATGTGTTAATTGTCCACTGCTTCATCTGGGCTGCGAGGGATACGGGATCAAGTGCATCTAATTTCCCCTTACTTCCTGTTTCCGATATCGGTACCTCAAACTCTCCTGCCAGGGGGAAAAGGTTACGATTTCTGTAAGTACTATCGAACTCTATATATCTGGATCCTGCCATTTATACATACATATCATTCTTTTAAATTTGAGCTTGCAACTAGAACAGATTTAATAATTGAATTCAGTAAAATATCTATTTGTAGATAAATGAGCTACTACAAACAAGGATATAATTGCACTCCTCGTACTTTTGATGCGCTAACAAGCAACAGGAAGTTTCTTTCACCAAATACCGCTGTTTATGCTCTAAACAGAGCAACAGCGGTATACAGATATCCAGGCGATTTGGGTATCTTTGGAAATCGTGCCAGAAACGATGCAGATCCTAGGAATCCCGAACACATGGTAGCATACTTAGGTAAGAACTCATCTCCATACGAAAGACCCAACGAACCTCCTGTATCTTCGTGTCCGTGTTCACGGTATTAAACAGTGGATGAATTCCTAGCATCCCTTGATATGTATGGTAACACATACATATTACTAATTCATCATTCTTTCATCTTCTTCACACCAGGAAGCTCTATATTGCTGTACAACACGAAATTCGACCATTTATTTGGTTTGATGCAGGCATACTGAAGAGGGAAATGTGTTGGTACTAAGTTATAGTCTGCAAATGCCTTCCTCAAGCGCTTCTCCCCTCTTTTCAAGAAAGCAATCATAATTCGCGTGCTATAATCGCAATTTGTCAGTTTGTCAACAGCTTCCCTTACTATCTCGATAGGTAATAGAAAGAAAGGCGGATCAAGAATGAGGAGGCGAAAATCCCCGTCTATATCGCAAGGGTCTGTAACGTCGTAGTATTGGAATTTAGGTACAAAATCGAATCTAGTGTCAATATCTAATAAAACCTCATCGCGGCCTTGATTGCTCCATTCATGAGCCAAACTAGGTGTCATCAGACAACATGTTTTCTCTTGGAATACGTACTGACATGCAACGATTAACTTTTCGACAGTTTCTCGAGTCCAAAAGTACTGTTCTACAGCATGGTTCTCTTGGAAAGATGTCCTGAATACATGATCTCCCACACCCTTGTGGAAAAATGATGTTGGTATAGGCGTAGCGCCATTTTCAGTTTCCAAATCAGTCTCATGCATACATATCACACTTCAATCTTTAAATGACATGTTGACCATATCGTCTTCTATACAACCAGGTAGTAGGTCAATATTAAGAGTATCGTGAATATTAATATTATTAATAGTAATAGTGTCATATATATTGATATTGGGGATTGTTTAGGCAATCGTCTAGGCAATTGTTTAGGCAAAACTCTGAGTACGGTCATCTCCCCATCACTAATAGTAATTTGCTCAAGAGCGCCGCCAGATACAATTGATGGCCGATTCTCGTAAATCTCGTCGAAATCCTTGCGACCTCCTGTAGTCGTCAACACTTGAAGTTTTGTTGTGATACCAGGATGTTTTACAACCAGCGTACCTTCCCATGTCGCTTTATGTGGTAAGACCTCAATGATAGGAACGTTATTGTCATATGATGATTGATGAGTTTCAATACTATCTTGGATATAAGCATCCAATCGCATGTTTGCTGACGGCTTAGACATCAATGTAAGCTGTGCCCATAGATTCCACTCAGGTTTCCACATAGTGATAACCTTGAAAGGTTCTGCATGATTTGGTACTTGAATATAGGGTTTTAATGCACATGAGAAATTCACCGCATTCCTTTCCTCCTTCTCCTCATTCTCTTTCTCCTCCTCATTCTCTGTCTCCTTCTTCTCCTCCTTCTTCTCCTCCTCATTCTCCTCCTTCTCCTCATTCTTCTCGTTCTTCTCGACTAACTTGGTCATAGTTGCATTCACTTAGTGTATCGAGCCCGTAACTCAATTTCGAGCATTTTTCAATTTAGTATAGTAGCACACGCCTCTGGATACACGATCTTCTTCCTATTCTTCTTATAATATGTCCATATATCTTCAAGTTCTGCGATAATGGCTACTCCAGTAGGACGCAATTCATCATCGGGAACAAACCGCAAACTAGACACAGTTATCAAGATATTGTTTATCAAGGTCGTAACAAGAACACATTCATCGAAATTGTTTGTATCGTTGTAGAGATATAGTAGCTTACCGAGATGGTTTCGTGCAACATTAGCCTCTTTATCTCTCGGCGTATGTTTGATATACTCGAGAATCTCATTTAGCCAACACTGTAACTCCTGTACGATCTGTGTACGCTTATATGGGTCCGCTGCATCGAGTTGCTTTGCGACGCTCCTATGGTCAATCCTAACCCTAAATAGGTCTCGTAATCCATCATCGCAACAATCTATCCATTCTCCACTATAATAATCAAATCTAGAACTAACAAGATTCCCCTCAATTTCAGATATGTTTCGATTTTGTTTGACTTCTAAACTGAGAGCCATCTGCGTACATTTCGTGAGATCCAACAGTCCATCTGGTTGAAATTCTGCATGAAATGGTGGGGCAAGAAAGCGGATAATTTTACCGATACTTATCGGAGATATATTGTCATTAAAAACTACATTATCAAGCTCCTTACAAGTAAACTCCTGAATACTAGTTGTAGCTATGTGTTTAAGAGGAGGGATGATTTTGTTATTTGCCAAATTGTTAACATCAGCCAATACTCTCTCTCTATACATATCCTTAGCTCTCTTCGCATCTGATCGTAATCCATAGCGTTGCATAATATGAATGTCTTCACGGAGAAAGTGTACAGATGCGGTAGTGATTGGACCTCTGTACTGAATCATATTAAGGGTCCGAAAGCGGAGAGAATTCTCTGGACATATTAAGAAATTCAGATCATACATATCGGTCACGGCCTCAAATGTAGTATGATTCTCTGGATTTATGAGATTATACCCTAACTCACCAGGGCGCATAAATGGCATATCAAGCATACCACTGACATGAAGAAGATAATCATCAACAAACTTCCCAGTGTACTCTACCTGATCATTTTCAAGAGAGTAGACATAGTCAAGACGCATCATGTTGTTCATATACAAGTCTATCGCAAATAATTCGATATCAAAGAGTATATTCCTATCCATGTCCTTGCTGAGTACTGTCTTGCGTTTCCTGAACGGAACCTGAGAGATATAGTTCTTCTTATCTAAGCGAAACTTACATGGATGTTGCTCATCGCTGCATATAAAGTAGGGGCGACCACTTTTCTTCTTAACCAATCTACAAATATATGAATGTTTTCTGCATATAGGTGTAATTTCGTCATCACCATCTTCTGGTGGTAACTCTTCTGGAGTCAAGAACTTAACATGTAAGGCTCTAAATATATCTTGTTGTTCTAACGGGTATAACACATTCTCATAGAAGAAACGATATACCTTACGAGAATTTGCATACGCAGTCGCTTTTTCCATCGCCACATACCACATCTGTTCAGATGCTTGCAACATGAACGCATTAAATAACCCCTGTGTCATTCCTTCGCTTCTATCATAACCATATAGAGGAATGAATTTCGTATCGATATCAGGTGTGATCTCACGAAATTGTTTCTTCACATTCAAATTAAACGCTTCACCTCCTGAAATAATGAGTTTTCCGTACCTCGACATCTCCATATCAATCATATTAATCAGATGGTGTAGAAGAGGTCTTAGAGCATTTGTAAGAGACGATTGTATAATTGTGTGAAAGTATTGAGCAGTCATCTCAGGATCAAGTGCATACCCTAGGTGATTGGGGTTCGTCGCATCGAGAGCATTCTCAATATTACTCTTGTATTCGTTTACCCAATTTGGAGACGAAGTTATACTTCTCGCAAAGTCTGCATCATTGTAGTATAGATATTTATCTGTGAATGCTGTTATCGCCTCAGGAGTATACATATCGAATAAATTCACAGGGGCTTGGATATTGTCAGAATAAGCTACGGTGTTGAGGGGATGGTTTTGACGGAATTTGTTTATGAGCCTTGTCCTATCAACATCACGCCTTGCTCTACTAGGAGTTTTAGGGCTTGTACGTCTATATTCTTTATACCGTTTATGTCTTTGGAATGGTGTGAATGCCCCACCATAAGTGCGACGAGGCATCCGTTTTTGTCTCTTACTCTCACGTCTACGTCGTACCATTTATTTATATCGAGATAGGTATAAATAAATTCTCTAATTTAGAATCATGACTTTATCTATGATTGCTTTATCTCAGAATAAGCATTCAATAAACATGCAGACCGTACAATTCTCCGGTTTATCGCGTGTTGCGATGTATCGCCGAAAAGTGTTGCAAATCCAATCCTTGTGTTTCCATTATTATATGGACGTAACTCGTTCAATGTATTCTCAAGTAGTTCACATGGTCTACCAATCCCTTTAAAAACAAATATCCCAAGTTTTGCCAGCCTTGTACACAATAGGTCATCATCGTACTCCTGTGGATGTCTGTAAGGACACGTGAAGAAATATCTACATCTTCTTCCATACGAACATGCATCAACAGGTAACTCCTCGACGCTATGAATTAGATTACCCCCACACTTGCATTCCTCACCAATTGTCACGGATGGACAAACTATTGTTGACCCATACTTTCCAGGCATTTCTCCCAAGTCATAACGTACAACACACTCACGTATCTTTTCAGGTAATTCAATAAGCGGAGTATCCCTACAATGATAGGTGCGACCCATAAACTCCATAAATAATGTATGCGTATATCTTTCTTGTTCATCGACACGCTCAATAGACTCGGGATCAGTCTTCATGAAACTTGCTAACGCCATCTTTAAACCCTATTTATTGTGACGACGTTATTCCACTTTTGCCAAGAAACAAAATACTTCATTCTATACACATATCATACTCCTATCATACTCCTATCATACTCCTATCATAACATACACGAGTCGTTTGTACAGAACTTACTGCCAACAGGTACATTGTCCTTCACATTCCCGAAATCTGGGTTTTTGTAATCGTTGCGTCTTTGTTCGTAAGTAGCTTCATCGATTTTCTCATACGGAGCCTGCGCATATACATCGGTCTGAGTAGGCATCATAGACACGGATTTCAGCACAGGTAAATACATAGCGAGTAACTTCTCGATATCATCCTTATCTTTCTCTTGATCAAAATAAATACTTGCACTTACAGCATTATCCGCATAACATCTCTGCATCATCGCAACCACTGAGAATTGTTCCCATGGACTCACTTCTGCGCAAGCTCTAAGATCTCCATGGTCAATTGCGAATTCAAACACCAGTGTATTGTCAGAGTAAGTATCTGGTTCGTGTGGGATATTGGCTGCGATTAATGCAGGTATTAGTGGGGAATCTTCCCCGATCCTCATCCTTCTAATTGCGAACCTTGACACTGGGTAATGCACGCCAGGAGTACATCCCGCAAGTAGAGAAATACTCCCGCTGGGTTTAACTGTTGTGACACGAATGGATGCTGGTACTCCAGCCTCTGCTGCGAGACGTATATTCTCTTCCTTCACAGTCTTGTATCCTCGTCTAAGATATGTTGTCAGTTTCGTATAATTCATATCACCCCAATATTTGCCCATATCTGTATCTGCCTTCATGCTGGCCCATTGTGCAATTCCTGATAGACTCACACCAATCCTTCTGTTTTTCGCAATAATCGCATTAGTTTCAGGGCGATGTGTCGCGAGTAGTGCAACTGTTGATGAATAGAATGTAGCATGTGTGAGGGATTTTATAAGGTCCATTACTCCATTACATCTTGGAGGGAATACTTCAGACAAATTACATAATTCCTTATCATTTAACGGTATCTCCGATCTACCAAGCTCATCCAGGAATTTCCTCCTAGAGTCATCACTCATATCAATTCGACATATAAGATTGTTAGCACAGACCTTACAAGTCTCTATGATATCACCTTCTCAGGTGGGACTAGACTATATCTTAAGCGATCATCAGGTCTGTCAAACCTTCACGCCCGCTCCCATTTAGTCGTTGAACGTTCCTCATATCCCGTGACATTTGGGACTTAGAGGCTTCGCTGCGAATTGTCTCTATGTTTTAGATTATTACCCTCTCTAGCAGTTAACTAGAGCCACTAAAAGATTTCTCCATTAGCTTGGTACCAAAACCCTTCGAGATGTTCCCGCAATTTGGGAGTGTCGCCTCCTGTGCTGGAGACTAGCAACATGTTGCCATGTCACTGCGGCAAGTGTGTCTACCGCATGGATTAATTAAGCTAGCTGTATCTTTCATTGGTTTCCCTGATCTCCCGAAATTCTGAATGTTGTGTAGGTTAATCATCCCTGGCTCTCCATTATCCAAGATTCTCTTAGCCATCTCAGGAATACAGTTGAAATTCTCAAAGTCTTCATTAGCTTTCAATACTACTGAGTTATTGCTCATCCAGCCGATTTCTCCACGCTCAGGGTTTTCAGCATAGTTTTTCAAGTTGAGAAAGTCTCTATCGTCTGGACTGCCTAGGGATATCTCCGCCGAATTGTGATTGGCAAGACCTTCTCCGCAAATATATTGATGATTGTTCTCAACAGTCAAATCAAATGTATGCATACATCGGTCAGTCATCTGAGTGTCCAAGACAGTTACTGGCAACCAATCATGATATCCACCAAAACGATCGTAACAATCGTCGATGGATATTACATCGTTTCCAGTATGTCCAACATCATCAAACCATTCTCGCGGATAATGGTAATCCTGAGTGAAAGCAGTATGTTTTGAGTATTCCACTGGTTTGTATCGAATGGAGAATGGTCCAATCGTATCTTTCCATCGATTTTTTGAGAATCTTCCAACGATATGCAATGTATAAGTGTCCTTGTGGGTTTCTTTCAGTGCTTTCCGTACAAATCTGTGTCTTACTGGTATTCCAAGTGATGCATAAACACTCTGCAATTGTGTTAAAAACTCAGGACATGTTGATGTAAACACACGATTCAACCTTCCTGATGAACATGCTGTACAGTCTGCATCGTACAGTCCTGCCAAGTAAGCAGCTCTTACTTCCTTTGTTCCCTGAAGAATACAATCGGGAACATTGATTTCGGACCATGATTTCTTGAATTGAGAGAAGTAGGTTGCTAGTTGTTTATTCACCCCCTTCACTCGTGTATAATTACATTGTTTATACAGTTTTGGCTCTATGCCAAACATCCTGATCTGCTGTACACATTTCTTAACAATACTACTCTCTTCTGTTGGAACGCTTACACATATCTTTCCGCAATGACCGTTCGGCCGGCGATAGATGCTACCGGCACCATGGAAATTACCAAAGAACCATGCCATACCTGTACTTAAATCAGGTATGATAAGTGTAGAGCTTCTTGACTCTTCTAACTGCTTGAAATCTGGTAAACTCGTTTTATGTCCCTCAATTGTCGCAGTGCTAAATAATAGTTTGTCATTAGGCTCAATGTTTTTCGCATGTTTCCAAGTATACTCATCTGGAGATATCAAGACTGCCATACGGTGCTCTGGAGTACACCAACTTTCTCCGAGTTGAGTATTAATCTTAAACAGTTTCTGTTTCCCTTGATGCAAGTTGTCTGTGACCAGTGAGTAACCGTCAGATGTCATAACTTCATCCTCATGAGGTGCAACGTCTTGAATACGTTTAAGACCAGCTTTGGTGAATACGAGAGTATCTATAGGCTTACACCGTCTCACGTTACCTGCACATACTGTAGCGCCGATAGCGTTGAAGATATCCGCGACAAGACGAGTATGTGAATACGGTTTACTGTCATTCTCACCCACTTTAATACGCCCGTCACAGAAGCAATCGAAGTATTTCTCAACGCGGGTATGCAACTTTATCAACGGATCAGGACCTGATGCTGTGCCACCAAATCCTTTAATCGGAGACCCTGATGGCCTGATTAACGAGTAGTCGAATACAGGGTAGCCGCATTTTCCGTATCTTTCACTATGTACGTATGAACACATCAGTGCGATCAAACTGCCAATCCAACCTTCTCTCGAGTCGCCAACAACGTATGTCCACGGATTTGACTTATCAGGGCGTTCAGCAGTTCCTCGCCAAGTTGTATCAAATCCCACACCAACTCCGTTCATCAACGCATCCATTGTCCATTCCGCTGCTAAAACGAGATCATCCTTCGTAGTCGAGGCCGCACAATTCTTCGTCAAAATCCCAGTCTCTAGTGTAAACTCTTCAAATTCGGGTTCTGATACGCACCAAACTTCTTCGACCCTTCCTGTTGGTTTCGCACTAACCACTCTCCATTCGCGCGGCAAACTTGAAGGTTTGAATCTCTCGAGATGAGATTGTCTTATTAAAAAACTCTCCGGAAGGCTCTCTCTGTTGATGTGTATTTTGTACAATGGTTTGTAAGAGCCATCATATGGGCTGATCTCTCGTGAAAGAGCTATGTCTCCTGTAGTGATATCCAATTTAAATAATGCATCTCGAGCCCATTCTAATACCTTCCGACTGCTATTTGTCATAGCCATACATGATTTCTTACTGATACTACCATCAGTTGCAAACCATCCAGCAAGGAATCCAAGTAAGTATTCTTTATTCATGCTAAGAGATGGTAGATCTTTCCAAGTATTTGGCAATCCTCCAATTGTAGGATTATCTTGGCGCTCAGTGAAAAAGAACTTGCTTAATTCATGTTTGTCCCCACATAACCGGATATTACAACAATCGACATTGCTTGATTTAGTGCCATCACCGAACACGATACCATGCTGAATACCCACGGGACACATAACAAGATCATGAAAATTAGTCCTCTTAGCAAACGTTTGCATTCTCTGACCTGCCTCTAAGCTCTCAGTTGTTACTGCCTTGAAACTATATATACCATCACCTTTCTTAGTTTTAACTAACCATCTATGATTAGCAGTACAGTGAATTATCTTATTAACTAGACCCTTTGACACTTCCAATTCCCACAACTCTTGTTCTCCAAAACACTGTATTGTAGCAGCCACCCACTTGTTTTTACCCCGTACCATCGTTTGATCTCCATCTTCAAAGTCTTGAAAGGTGCGGAGTCCGTCTTTGGTCCAGAAAGTAGTGTCTCTACTGAAACAGTTGAACAAAGCCATGGATCCTCGTGTGTACACGAACTCCGTACCCATCATCCATAGGCCTCTTCCAGGCGGGAGCCACTCCATCTTGAACATGGATATTGCCATGCTTCGTGCTTTCTCTTGCCACTCATCATCAACCCACCTCAACGCATTCTTCTCATAATGATCTTTGCGAATAGACATAACACCATTGATCACTCTAATTACGACATCCTTCCAGTCTTCGTTTCCACGACTGTATGTTCTCTTAAATACAACTTCACCCAAACCATTAAAACCAAATTCAGGAGTCATACTTGCCAATATATTACAAGTCGTGTTACATAAAGAAAATCGTGCCTCCACAGGTCGCAGATAATTCTCATTTACATACTCTGTGCTAGCTACCTTTTCGGTTGACCGACATCGTTTTCTTGGTGGGCACTCACTTGTATCGTTAGGGATATTCACTGTTGTTGATTCGTGATGAAGCATATCTCGTTATCAATAATAATTTGTTGCTTTAAATTCGATTTTTGATAATCGAATTATATACGTCAACAACCAGAGCATCCCAAGATAGCTCCGTCTCCTTATCCACACGATCCTTCTTGCATTGATAGGATACTATACGAAATATACAACGTGAAAAAATCCCTCTCAATATATTGAGAGGGATTTTTTTCATAGTCTTAATCTGTTCAAAATGGCAACTGCAAAAGTACGTTAAATATTGCCCATGACATCACTCATAGCGCCCATAATCATTGCCCCCATGACATCAGGGTGACCAAAATGCCTCCTATCACGTAATTTCTCAGCTATATAGCATATATATCCGTCCTTGGTTGCGCCAGTGTACAATCCACACGTATCACCACTTGGTTGTCCACGCCAGTTCGCTTCATAGTATGAATAACTGAATATGCACCGGCTATAACCCGTTGGTGTGAGATCGGGAATACTACTAAGAACTATCGGGAAGAGCTCCCGCCCACCACAAACTATCTCAGATTCCTTGTAGTTTGTGGTGATAACTCGAAGATGTTCAGGAATATTCATGTCAAGAGGTATTATTGCGCCTTTATCAGATACAAATGTGTCTGTGCTCATTGCCTGATTTGTTTGCTCCGTGTCTGTTCTCATTGCCTGATTTGTTTGCCCCATGTCTGTGCTTATTGCTTGATTTGTTTGCCCTAACTTCATGACTATTTTCAATTGTGAGATTTTTTGCCCCCCTTACCCACACTGAAATTTCGATGGGTCCGTTTTACATTGAACGCACGTCTTACCTAGGGGTGCACATTGATCACATACAGTGTCCCAGGTCCCGCATTGACCTGGGACATATGGTGGTGGAGGCGGCGGATTCTTCGTACATCCAGTGCTCCCTAATTTTACTTTGCCTAACTTGGCTAGTATTTTAAGAGATGAACATATTCTATCTAGACCACTACCTGCTCCGTTTGCCCAATGTCCAAGATTAATTGCACCACCAACCCCACTAAAGAAGCTAGGAGGGTTCTGACTATTTATCCAAGTCTGGTCAGCTGCGTTAGAACTACCTGACTTAACTAGATTTGTATATGCCGTTAGACTAGCAGGATACTCCGCGAACGTTTGTACAGAAGTAGTCCAGTACGCTATTCCAGATAACCACAGTAGTTTCTGATTAGTACACAATAGTTCGGGATGCTTGCACAAATCAATGTCTTCTGAAACAAGTTTATTCTGATGTAACCAATCAGTGAACATGCAATATTCATGCTGTCCAGTTAGTTGTGTAGGACCTCGTCCCCACCAACAACACCCAGCACTTGCTGTATTTGGTGTACATTCCATTGGCGCCGTAGCACCTCCTCCCATTGTTGTTGCGGTTATTTGCATGCTGTTGTCGCGCTCACATAATGGTGTTCCTGTGTAGTTAGGACCCATATAATTATAACCTCTTTGACCGCAACTGCAGGGCCCATTAGAACAACCCTGTCCAAGATTGAACTCATCACATGTAGAGTAATTGGCTGCCTCCACCATATATTGTCCCAACATTCCCACAACGATTATAATATTTTCATCATCACTTTTACCTAGCATGAATCCAGCTGCTAAAGAAGCTGATAGCGCTTCCCAATAACTATCCAGATCATATCCTTTATATGGGGTGATACTCTGATTACTAAGTCCTCCGATATCAACTAGTTCTTGTATATTGCTGATACCGTTATTTGCGAATAATGTCTTCATAGATTGGATCGCAGAGGGTAGCGGAGGTCCTGGTGAAGGTACTGGAGAAGGTACAGGTGGGGGTACTGGAGAAGGTACTGGTGGGGGTACTGGAGAAGGTACAGGTGGGGGTACTGGAGAAGGTCCTGGAGAAGGTACTGGTGGGGGTACTGGAGAAGGTACTGGTGAAGGTACTGGAGAAGGTACAGGTGGGGGTACTGGAGAAGGTCCTGGAGAAGGTACTGGAGAAGTATGATGTCTAGATTTAATACCGAAATAGATAGCCAGTACTATGCCAGCGCAAACACCTGCAGTAGCGATAGAGATAAGACAAATACTAAGGATTCTTGTCATATTTATTTATAGACTAAAAAAGTATATGCTACTACAAATGGGAAGTATATGTTGCAAGGAAGCTAAAGACTCTAGTCATAATGACGCAGTAAAATATTCTGAAACAGATCATTGTGAGATCCAATGCGCGCAACCTGTAATGAGTGTCGTAGCAGATACAAATCGTGTTGTCCCATATATGACCAAGAAAAAGGATAGACGTGATTCTATCATTGTTCTATCACCGTATAGTAGACCCAACCACTGATCTATCTCAGACTACATCAAGAAACTTTATCTCATTCATGTGTGATGATCTTTACTCATTAACGCTGATTCTAGCCACGTAGTTATGTACTTATTGCCAGATTTTTCGGCATGTATCATCACGTTATTGCAATCATACTCTTTGTTGTTATTCACAGCCCATTGAATAATATTGAGATGCCCTTCATCTGCTGCAATTGTACATGTCCATTTGCCCCATTCACATCCTTCTTCCACTAGCCATATTAATGCTTCTAAGTTTCCAAATCCTCCTGCCATTACAGTAGATTTGACGTTCCATTCACAGCCGTTACTTTTCGCCCACTTCATCATGTCTAGATGATTTCCTTTTGCCATGAGCGCAAATGTATTTTCATTCCAAGAGCATTCTCGCTTTCGCGCCCACTTTAGGATATCAATGCGACCAGTCTCGGCCGCGCTATCACATATATCTGTTGTAGACGTATCCAGTTCGACCCCGTTAGAGTGTGCCCATTCTAAGATATGGAGATGTCCTTGTTCTGCAGCACGAATACAAATCCACTTATCCAATCTGCATCCATATTCTTTTCCTTTCTTTAGTATATCTAAATATCCGTGTTCAGCGGCTGTTTCGGCGAGTGTGTCTGAGTCATACCCGTTCTTTATCAACCATGTTACAGCTTCTATATTGTTTTCTACAACTGCCCTATCTACAATTCTATATCCATCGAATCGTTTGAGAGGTATAGGTTTGTATTCGTTCGTGATATAGAACTGATTGAGTTTCTGGCTTGTAAGAGGGAGGAAATTTCGTTGAGGTTTTGTGAGAAACTGTAGGATGCATACGGAACAGTCATGTAAAACAAAGTCTATTAAGCTCATTTAATTAGTATATAAGACTATAGGGATAACATCCATGAGTTTAAGTGATATATGCGACATGGATATTCTCCGCGAGATTCCGTTTCCATACCCGATATATGAGGATAACGAGTATCGTTTGTATCTTGATGAGTCAAGCATCAAACTGGATGAGGAGGTATGTTGTAAAAAGTGTGGAATGAAGTATAATGACATCACATTTGGTTGTACTTACACTGACTATATTCTGGAGGTAAAATGTGATGGAAGAGTTAAAGCACGTGATCACCATGTATGTCCTGAATACAGTTATAGAAATGATGAAAGTATAGAAGAGAGATTGTTCGGTGAAGATGAAGAGGAAGATGATGGATGTGTATTTGGAAGAGTTTACTATATGTTAGATGAGAATGAGTTCAGATGGGAGGATATTTGCTTTGATAAAGAGATTTCAAGAGTAATGATGAAGGCGATGTTCAACACATAATAATTATGTCAATACTTCTGGTAATATTATTATGGAACTGTGTTCCAGTCTGTGTGACTAGAATAACCCTCGGAAATTACTCACCTTAATTCGGATTTAAAGGAAATGTCTTTAAATACGAATATGGCCTAGCACGTTCCGTATGGGATCATGCCATTGCCTGTTGGACTCCATATGTTAAAGTCCGGCTTCTTATATGTCACACATGGAGAATCGCACGGAGGTTCGGAAAGGCATTGACCAAATATGCCGTCTTGTCGAAAGTACTGTCCTGGTGTACATGTTTGTGCTTGTGCAGAATTCGTTTCAGGAGTTGCTGCAATACAGAAATGATCATTTATACCCTCTTTGCAAAAAGGGTAATTAGGGTAGATGAAGTGATCCTTAGGTTTGTTGACAAGCGCCGCTATTGAGATACCAATAGCAGCACATGCAATCACTATTACTATGATATCGACTGTGAACTGCATTCTTTATTCAGAGGAAAAGAAAATGAATAATCTAAAGACTTGCAATCACTAAGTATGAAAGAGCAACCTATTTCCAGGCTGACACAAGCCACACATCTCCTGTCATCAATAATGTTGACTGTGTTTGGCTGTGCCGTCGCATTACTATCACTACAAAGCCCCGGAACGCCTGGACAATCAGATTTCTTCATATTCCAAGTATGCATATGGGGACTAGCAGGATTTCTCATTACGATAGGCGTCGAATTGAGATGGTCTGCTCTTGGCAAGATAGACCCGCCAGGATGGAAGGAGATTGCACCTGCCTGGGCATACGAGGCGTCATTCTTACTACAAATCATCAATGTCCCATTTTCTATTTTGATGATGATGAAGATATATCAATTTGGTTACAGGAAGGTGGTATTAATGCGTTCCGACGATTTCACAGCAGACGAGATACGATTAGAATCCATAATCATCGCCTCACTATTTGGTATGATGGTGAAGGATTTCTTCATTCACTGGCGAAAGCCCGATATGCTTCTTCTTTTCCATCATCTCATCGTATGTGGATTAATGTACGCAATATACTTCTATAACATGCCAGGATACATCTTCTTCGTCTTTTCTACAGCATTTGTTGAGGTAGGCACAGCTGCATATTGTGCCTGGATGATGTGGAGATGGAAGAGACCATATAAGTGGGGAATGCATGCATCTAATTTTATCACCTTAGTCGGAACCTCTGCATGTCTCTACGAACTAGATGAGGCCTGTCCATCGTATATGGTGACCTGTTATGTCGCATTCCTTACTCTGGTAGTGGGGCGAACATACGTTCTCATCTCAGAATTATCTACGTTTAATAAAATAAGACGACTAAATTCTCAATAATGCCACAGCTCATTCAATAACTATCAAAATATAGATTTATCTAGTTATTAAACATTCTGTACTTTCATCTAATTAATATAGAATCAGGAAAACCTATCATTAATAGGTCTGATTATGCTTTCAAATCACACATCTCTAATCATTACAACATAATGAACGATCGAAAATATTAGGACGATTACCACTACAAATTATAGTCCTAGATATCTCCAAAATATTAGATGCTGAATTAAAGTCACGATTATGAATCCTTCTACAATCACCGTTTGTACAACGGAGAAGGCCCCATACTAGTTGAGATTCTCCCTTCTTCCAAGGTCGAGGATCTTCTCTACTAATAACATTACTTTCATTTTCACTATTACAAATATGACACGTTTTAGATGTTCTAAACTCATCAAGAAGATAAACTGTCAAACCAGCTTTCCTTAATAAGCTTCTCATACCTTTCCCTTTAGTTGGCTCTTTTCCTCTTAAAAAACTAGGTCGTTCCTCCCAATCTCCAAATACAACAACAGTATTCTTCATATCATAAACATCCCTACCATCAACAGATATCTTATCAACATAAGTATCCTTAAAACGATTAGCAAACTTATCTTCACTACGTCTGAGATTAATCCAACTATGCCAATTATTTTTCCTAAACATAGTATCTTGATATAACGAACAGAAATCTCTGTTGTATAAGTTCTTTGTTCCAACATAGTCTTTGAACCCAACATAACTACACGATCTGGAGTTGAAACCAGATAAATCATCCAATCGATTTTTGATTATGCCTTCTCCAATTGTATTTTCCTTATTTTTACGCCGATATTTGTGAATTGTTTTCTTGGATGCTTTCCTACGCTCATTCTGTGTATATCTCAACGTTGTTTTCCCGTCAAAACAATATACGAGATTTCCCTTATTTGGATCGATTGCAACGATTCGTTTTCCCTTAAACTCATCATACAAACCCAGATCCTCAAAATACTTCTCACTAAATCGAGCTTTAGGTCGTTTAGTCCCTTCAACATACCTATTCCCCTTTTTAAAAACAAGAGAGCATGCAACCCCATCTGTTTGAAATGAACTCAACATAAAACCCTCCTTTGATTTCATTGTTTTCGCTACTTCATTTTTGATGTTCTCCCATATATCAAGCTTCTTCTCTTTCATCATTACCCTAAACACACGAGTAAATATTGAGTTATCCAATCGAATATATTTGGGTACAAGCGATCTTCTTAAAGGAATAATGGCACAACTTCTCAATTTCCTTGCTTTTGCATTAATATCGTTTTCTAATCTTTTCTCTTCGACCATAGATGCTATCGTATACATTAGAGGGAAACAAAGTTGGGGTTTTCCACTTACTGAGATCGTTTCTTTAATTGCATTAGTTATTAAGGGGTTAAAATGACGAATAACAGTGTGATATTGTTCATTTGATTTAAACACATCGCATTCTCCTTGTTTCTTATTCGTCTTCGTTCTATCACTCGTCTTATTTTTCTTCACTTTTTTCTTAGATAAGAGATCTTTGTTGAGAAGATCTGTCAATACCTTCTTATACTGTAGAGGGTCATCATATGTTAGAACAAAAGCTAATTTTTTGACATAAGAAAAGAGAGAAACCTTGATGTGGTTCTCAATTGATGTAATGATGGTCGTGCTTTCATATTCAAGGATATCTTTTGGTACAGCATCGACCTTAATTCGTTGAAATGGTTTATATTCTTCATCATAGAATTGTTCTAGTTGTCCATATATAATATCTGCTTTTGTTCCCTTTATTCGTTTTCTATTCGAAACGAGAGTAAAAACAGCTCGCATGAATTCCTTGTTGATAATAGGTAGTTTTTCATTATTAGAAAGGAGATGAATCATATACAATCGTACAAAGTTGTAAGTGTCTCTAATGATATGACTAGTATTGACAACAAGCTGTTCTAGAGTTGAGACAATATCATGGTCTTGAGTAATTGATTTTAGGGTTGTTTTTCTACAGTAACAATCTAGTGATAATTCTTTTTGTTTGTCTTCAACGACAACATCTGTTTCCATACTAATAGTATTCATCTTTTTAAATTTGTTTTCTATATTGGATTCTGTTAACATGTGAATATTCTGATTCTTACTGATAAAATCTGTTTCTTAAAAATACCAATACTGTTGATTGTATGGGTATTCGTTTGTATTTGTTGACTAGTCGATTGCACCATGCAAGAATAAATCTGAATTTCCGGAAAGTATTAATTCTCTCCTAACTACGATTTTAACGCGATTTTACATTTTTAACATAAATTTAAAGATATGTAAACTTAATGCGTTATGGAGGATAAGAGAGTTACACTGTTATGCGATGCGAAGATCTTCACAGTGGATGGTCTTATAGATGAGAATGAATGTATGGAACTTATTAGTAGAAGCGAGGCGAGGGGTTTTAACATATCGTCTCCTTCAGGTGGTGGACATGGACGGACTGGAAGAGAGGATGCTAGGACATCTCAATTTTGTGTGTTAAATGATGAGGAGTATGCTAAGAAGTTGTGGAGAGATGTGGAGGGATATCTCCCACCAGACTTAACACATCTTAGTGACACTGGATACATTACGTCTCAAGAAGTAGCTGAGACTTGGCGGCCGATATCAGTTAATCCGCATCTCCGAATTTACAAGTATGAAGTTGGGGATGTATTTCCGGAGCATATAGACTATAAATTTCGAAGAATTGTATGGCGAGGGGGCGAGAAGTATGAGCAGATGACATTCATGACTTATCTCTGTTATCTAAATGATGACTTCCAAGGAGGTCATACTGGGTTTTGGACGCAGCACGATAAAATAGGTATCAAGGAGCACTGTAGATTCCTACGCGGTTCCGAGAACAAGCCGCATCAAGTGGTTGTGATACCCAAAACAGGGATGGTGGTTATAAATGATCAGAATCTGTTACATGAGGCTTTGCCTCCAACTAAGGGAGTTAAGTATGTTTTGCGTACTGATATAGTTCATGAGAGACATATTGCAATAAATGAGAAAATTCGGAAGTATATGACCGATAATGATGTTTGCGATCGCTTGGGGGACTGGGAGCGATTATTTGAGACGTCATGCAAGAACTACGCAGACTAAGTATTTATATGCTTTGGTTTGACTATATATCAGTTTTATCAACTCAAATAGGAAATTGAAAACCCGATTGAAGAATAGGGAAGAGTAGGGAAGAGTAGGATGGGTTTGGACAAATGTCGTAAGGATGGAACAAAAGCATTGAGAACGGTGATTAAGAGGGAAAACAATGTAAATCTCATCGAGAAAGGGATATACAAGCAAACATACTTAGCATTGGAGGAGAAGACGGAGGTAAATTTTGAACACGCGTATGCGGACAATGTTTTCCAGACAATACAGGACGTAATATCTGGAATGAAACTATCAGAAATTTACTCCAATGTTAAAAAGGGAAATATCGGTAGAAAACATCCTTGTTTCATGAAGATTTCCGAGAGAATAGAGGAAGCTGATAACTTCATCGACGGGGGCATTGTTGTCGAAGAAAGTATTCAAACATGCAGAAAATGTGGCTCCAAAAGAGTATTAACGTCTACGAAACAATCACGTGGATTAGATGAACCAGAATCGCTCATTTCCCGTTGTAGCACTTGTGGAAATAAGTGGATTTACAGCGGATAATTTAAATTGAATTCTTACTTAAAGATTTATAAATAAGTAAGAAGATGGAGCAAGCAAACGATTGGACAGGCGGACATCCGTCTGGATGTATTACCCTATTGAAGAAAGATAGAGGATATTGTGTACACTTTCCAGGAGAAAAAAGCAAGAGTTTTTCGCTTACAAAGTACAATGATTTGGGATCAGCAAAAGCAGCGGCAGAAGAACACAAAAGGCATGTATCAGAGCGGCTAGGACTAACAGTGAATATGTACCGATATGTTGACAATCACATTGAGTTCACATTAGAGAACGATATTGTAGGGAAGATCGATTGTGATGATCTTGAGATATTAAAAAGTTACAAATGGAAAGTCAAGGATATCAAGGGAATGTCACATATATGTACTGGCAATGGGAAAGACTTGACATTCCTATACAAGCATATTAGACAGAAGGATGTTGTTTATAAAGACGGTAATTATCTTGATAATAGGAGCAGTAACCTCGTCCTCCCAGACGATGCCTGGATAGAAGGGAATCCATGCGGTTCCATCCGAAGAATAGACATAGGTGTAGGATCGTACACCGTGGTAATAAAATCAGAACCAAGTAAAACATTCACTGTCTCAAAATTTGATAGTGATGAAGCAGCAAAACAAGCGGCGTACGATTATCTTCGCGTTAGATCCAAGGAACTGGGTTATACAACCAATTCATATCGGTATATGCCGGACGGTATGGAAATACTGTTAGAAGATAATAAGATTGCAAGATTCGATCGCAATGATAATCGTGTTCTTAAATATGTTTGGTCACTCAGATATAAAAACAATCGTGAATTCGCTTGTACAATAATTAAGAAGAAATTAACGTACATGCATGATTTTGTGTTCAAGAGTGCAGTACGTCACAGGAGTAAGAATACTCTTGACAATCGAAAGAGTAATTTGCAGAAAATAACAAATTCGAAGAAAAGGTTGAGCCTTGAATACCTTGCTGCTATTACGAAAGCGCTATCGACCTGGAAGCAATCTTGTTTTGCTCGAAATGCTGAAATTAGAGGGAGTGAGTGGCAAGGTGGAAACCCCAAAGGGTGTCTCTCATTGAGTAATAATATATATCTCGTAAGATTTCAAGGAGAAAAAGCCGTTAGGTTTCCAGAATCATCTTATGATAGTCTAGAACATGCAAAGAATGCTGCAGAAGACTATCAAAGAGAAAGATCAGCTACTCTTGGATTAACAACAAATGAATATCGATATGTTGACGGTCACGTTGAGTTCCGTCTCCCAGGAAATCATATTGGCAAAATTGATTGTGATGATCTCGTACTCCTTCAAAGATATAGATGGTCCGCTAAAAATGATTTTAAACGCACTTATGCTAGTGGATGTCTAAACGCAAATACAAGGTGTCGCTTACACAATCTCATTTGTCCTCAATGGAAAGAAGTCGATCATATCAACAGAGACGGACTTGATAATCGGAAGTGCAATTTAAGAGACGGAAGCAATTGTGTAAACATGAAGAACCAGAGTCGCAGAAAGGACAATGGAAGTGGTAAAACAGGTGTGCATTTTGAGAAATATTCCGAATCTTGGTGCGTACAATGGCCTGAAGATGGAAAGCGAAAGAAGAAACGTTTCTCATCTGCTAAATTAGGTGGTATCGAGAAAGCTAAAGAATGTGCAGTCCAATTTCGCTTGGATCTTGATGAGAGACTAAATATACGAAATGGTTATGCGTCAGATAAAGAAGGAGAGTGTTGATACGTGTTTCCTGTTGTGTAAGTGGATTTACAGCGGATAATTTAAATTGAATTTAAACATTTATATGGATGAATATATCCATATATGAGTGCTATTGTTAGTAATATATCCATCTACATGAGGATTACCGCTGCTACTACAATTATAGGAACAGGTGTTGCATCCACATTTCCAATTCTCGTATCAGGGAAGAAGGAAGACATTAAGGAAGGTGCAAGACGTGGGGCTCTAGCTGGCGCTACAGTGGGCGTAACTACTGTAATATGTATGTTGCTTGATTCATAATAAGTGAATCTTTGACGTATATTCTGCAAAATAAATCATAATTCTTCTTGTGATTTATTTCTCAAATAAAATGGAGAGAATGCAAGCGATTCTACCGATAATGATGCGATATTGTTTGGAAAAAGGTGAATGGGAAATAGCCCATTCACTCTTCACAGATTTCTCGATAGGTATCCCTAATAGGTTCCTATACAATTTACCCAAACAAAGTACGTATAACTCAGCACAGTCATTCATTGATAGCAATGATATCATATCCAGTCATGATCCATCGCTACAACGTATATTAACTGTTCTTCACAGATGTAGATGGATGAGGTTAGAGGAACATAATAATGTTTGGGGGTACAGGTATTAAGCATGCGCCCTAATATACACTGTATAACCTCCGATCTCTTCAATGCTCTTGCTATAGCTACTAAATACTATCCAGTTTTCCAACCAGAAACATCTCTGTGTATCTCCGAAAATGACCACGACAAAATCCTCATCTCCCCCGTGGTTCGACAAAAGTTTGAGGCAGTCTGGACATTCGTCCCACGACCAATATATCGCGGGGACATCAAATGCCTTCAAGCGCTCAAGACAATCAGTTATCTCTTTCTGTTTTGATTCGGAGAGGTCCGTAAACATATTGCATGTATCTGAATCTGACATGTATATTGACACATAATCCTTTTAAGGTATTATATGTCTACAATTTTACACATAAAACTACACTCATAAATCCACACTCATAAATCAACTCTGTATACTTTTCATCTAAACAGAAGAAGTGTTCAATTATGACTCATCTAGGACATAGAGATATAAAAGATCCCTTGTCTGTGTACGTAACACAGATCAGCCCTGAAGGTGTAATCTTACACCTTCCAACATCATCCATCGGTGAAGGCGAGACAAAACAACCTACTCAAACAACAAACAACATTAACGTCGACAACAATTCCAAGGAGGCAGCAAATCCCGCCCCAGTCAAGTACGTTCCCCCTCATCTGAGGAACACTCCTGATGTCGCGCAGCAGGCCCCACAGAGTGTCCATGCTGAATCTTTAAGAGACGCATCTGCGGTCATGGAACCTAGTCGATCAAGCTGGGGACGGCATGCCCCACTACAAGACCACTCGGCGCTCTCGGGAGGTCGCTCGTGGGGAAGAAGAAGCTTCGGGAACTCCGCAGAAAATCTGGATCGGTTAGAGGACCAATTGTTCGGGTCAGCAAAGGAAGCTGGCTCAGCGATGCAGACATACGATGTTCATGTCAAGACATCGGGAACAGACATTCCTGAACCCATCCACGAGTTCACTGCTGATGTAGTCAACCAATTGGTGCTAGATAACATCATTCGAGCCAAGTATATCAAGCCCACTCCTGTGCAACAATACTCGATTCCCATCGTCAGTGCTGGGAGGGACCTAATGAGCTGTGCTCAAACCGGTTCGGGAAAAACGGCCGCGTTCCTCGTGCCGATCATCTCAAGTCTACTATCAGAACCTGAAGGTCAAGGCAACAACTCCAGGAGCACTCCTTCTGCACTAGTGTTGTCACCCATAAGAGAATTGTCAATCCAAATATTTGAAGAAGCTCGCAAGTTCACATTCAAAACCGGAATCCGAGCAGTGGTGGCATATGGAGGAGCGAACATTCGTAATCAAATTTCTGAGCTTCGAAGGGGCTGCCAGTTGTTGATTGCTACTCCCGGTCGATTGGTGGATTTAATGGAACGAGGCTATGTTTCTCTGTCACAGGTTCGATATCTGTGTCTGGATGAAGCAGATCGTATGCTCGACATGGGATTCGAGCCTCAGATTCGCCGGATTGTGCAGCAAGCCGATATGCCAGTTCAAGGTCGGCGCACTCTCATGTTCAGCGCAACATTCCCGAATCAGATCAAGCGGCTCGCCTCAGACTTCATGCAGGATCATGTTTTCCTTGCAGTTGGAATCACTGGGTCAACGACCAAGAACATCACACAGAAGTTCGAGCTAGTGGAGGACCGTAACGCGAAAGCCTCTCTCTTGTTAGACCTTCTGGTGGGAGTCCCCGGACTCACCATCATTTTCGTCGAGACCAAGAGAATGGCTGATGAGTTGACTTATTTCCTCGAAAGCGAAGGGTTTTCAGCCACAAATATACATGGTGACCGCGACCAGCAAGAGCGTGAAGATGCAATCCGCACTTTCAAAAGTGGACAGACTCCGTATCTCGTAGCTACAGATGTCGCCTCTCGAGGGCTCGACATCAACAATGTGACTCATGTGATCAATTACAACCTTCCAAAAGACATCGATTCCTACGTTCACAGGATTGGTCGTACTGCCCGTGCAGGCGCCACTGGAACTGCCACTTCATTCGTGAGTGCAAATGATGCCACAATAGCACACAGTCTTTTAGAGCTTCTGGCCGAATCACAACAAGAGATTCCTCCATGGCTCAAAGGTATTGCTTCACGAGGGCGAGGTTCGGGCATGACAAGAAGCGGCCGCTGGGGAGCTAGAGATTCGCGACAGACACGATCGAACAACAACTGGTCTAGTAATCCTCCATCTTGTCCAGGTCCTGCTCCATCTTCAAGCAACAAGTATTGGGAATAACTATTGATTTCAGATCAAATAATTTCATATAATAACAGCTAAATACAATCATTCTTCAATGTTACGATATGATATGCATCCGCAAACTCAAAACTAACACTATCTTCTTTATAGTACTTGGTTTGGTCAAATGAAGAGGCCAACACCTCGGGGTTTTCATACGCAAGAATGCCTACCCAATTGGGTAGGCTTCTTGCGTGCATATTATCACCTTCACACTTTAGTCTTTAGTCTTGTAGATTCTTCGTGATCAATGCCATATATTTCAAAGTCTTATCCATAGATGAATAAACATTGTGAAGGTCTGCTTCTGTATCCGAGAACCGGCCAAGCGTATTGGCACTAGGTGGCGCCTCCCTATGGATCCATTCTCTAAGAACGTCGATCTTCCGTTGAGTCATGTTCATCAATCCTGTGATATCTGCTAGTCCGTTCTCAATATCCCGATCAACTTGAACAATAGATTGTTGTTCTTGGGTAAGCGCGTTTGTGCTCATGATATCTGATTTTTTTGGATGATTGATTTATTAAAATTCAATTATCAGATTTTTTTGTTGCGTATCTCGTTACAGGTCATATTTTTCTCAAAACTAACACTATCTTGGTCAAATGAAGAGGCCAACACCTTATGGAGTTTTTCATACGCAAGAATGCCTACCCAATTGGGTAGGCTTCTTGCGTGCATATTATCACCTTCGCACTTTAGTTTTGTAGATTCTTCGTGATCAATGCCATATATTTCAAAGTCTTATCCATATCTGAATAAACATTGTGAAGATCTGCTTCTGTCGATACTAACCGGCTAAAGTCTACACCAAGTAGCGCTGCTCTATGGACCCGTTCTCTGAGAACGTCGATCTGCCGTTGAGTCATGTTCATCAATCCTGTGATATCTGCTAGTCCGTTCTCAATATCCCGATCAACTTGAACAATAGATTGTTGTTCTTGTGTAAGCGCGTTTGTGCTCATGATATCTGATTTTTTTGGATGATTGATTTATTAAAATTCAATTATCAGATTTTTTTGTTGCGTATCTCGTTACAGGTCATATTTTTTCTCAAATCCAATCGTCTTAATATCCTGCAAAACGATATCAATAATTTATCTCCACAATTGATTTAGCCTCGTCTTCTGAGAGATTTAGGTATGATGTTTATTAATGCGAGTATTGGGTTTCTTATTTCTTTTGTGTTTGCAGTACCTCTATGGGCTTTATGTAAAGAGACGAAGTGTTCCGAGCGGTTACTTGAGAAGCGAATGATTCACATGTCTCAGCCGGCTCAATATCATGGATTCAGTGTGCTTGTTTTTTCGGTCATCGTCTCGTTTGCGTTCTTGGAGCGCTACGGAGTATTCCTCCTTGTGGCTGTCGGATGCGTGTTTTGGGCGGTTGAACACGCCTTCCCGGACCAAAAACTTCCGGCGGTGAGACACTGGCACATTCGGGTCGTGTTGGTTAACCTCTCTCAGCTCGCAATAACGCGGATCGGGACACATACCTGGGAAAAGTGGGCACAGGGTTGGTCGCTGATGAATCTAGGCGCCATCACCTGCCCACTAATCGGCGGCTTCGTCTGCTATATGTGCGTGACCTTTGTCTTCTACTGGTGGCATCGCCTGCGGCACGAGAGCGAGTTTCTTTGGGTTGTTTTACATCAGTTGCACCACAGCGCCGGCCGTATCGAGACGCTCACATCGTTCTACAAGTCCCCGTACGAGATCGTTGCTGATTCGGTCATCATCTCCCTGCTACACTACACCGTCCTCGGCTTGGGAGAAGAGCACATGCTCTACACTGCGGCCTTCTCGGTGTATGGTGAGTTCTTCTACCACATGAATATCCGCACTCCGCGGTGGGTCGGCTACTGGTTCCAGCGCCCGGAAAGCCACCGTCTCCATCACGCCCGCGACAGTCAGTTTCTCAGCAAGAACTATGCCGATCTCCCGTTGTGGGATATCCTGTTCGGAACATTCGAGAATCCACCTCACAGCGTGCGGTGGGACAATATGAATATCGGCTTCCCTGAGGAAGACGAGACTCGGGTAGGCGACATGTTGCTTTGGAGGAACGTCCGCAAGCCTGGGACCACGTGGTCCAAGTTTGCGCTATACTCGTACAGGTGGAGTCTATTGGGGAGACGCCAACTCAGGAACCCTGGACCTCAGATACTTGAGCCGGTGGATGTGTCGGTCCGCGACACGTTGATGTTCTGGGCTTGGTTCCTCATGGCTGTGGGGTATATGGTTAGCGGCATCGACAAACTTAGCTGCGAGTCGTGGAGAGATGGGACGGCCCTTCTCCACGTGCTTGACAACCCGCTCGCCCGCCTCAGTATCCTGCGCGAGGGATTGAAAGCCTGCCCCGTACTGCTCCAGCTGGCGACCTGGTCATCGCTTGCGCTCGAGTTGTCATTTGCCCCACTTTGCCTGTGGCCGTGCACTCGCCGGGTTGTAAGTTTGCTCATGATTTTGATGCACTTGTCAGTTATGTGCCTGTTGGATTTTGCCGACCTGACACTCGGAGTGCTGTTCATCCACCTCTACACTATCCCAACAGTGCTCGACACCAACTGGGAGCTACGATATGGCGACCTCGGGTTTCGGACGTTTCGGACTATCCTCGGGACCTACCTATTTGTACACTTTCGACATCTGGAGATGTATGCTCCGTACCTGTGGAGCACGGACGGCATGCTGCCGGACACAGGGATCCTCCCAACTCGAGTGTTCCCCAACTTACTCGCTGCGGCAGACCCCTGCCAGACCACCTGGTTCCTGCGAACCCTCGCAGTGATATCGCTCGCCCTTGTCTTCCAGATCGAACAGGGTCGGTCGATAATCTGTGTGCTGCTCTGGTACGGATGGGCGTGCTTGTGGAACAGGAACATACTGATTTCCAATCCAGGGATCCAATATGTCGGTTGGCTCCTGTTGGCGTGTGCGTTATGGCAGGGCCGAGACACAAATCTGCCGTGCATCTGGACCCGGTGGAGGCTGGCGCGCTTGGCGTTGACAAATCTCCTCGGTGTTGTGGGGTGTATCGGGATGGTCTTCTGGTTCTTGGGGCTACCGCAGGGTTTCTCCGCTATGACCGTCGCCTCGCCACTTCCGCTCGTCTTCTCCAAGTTTAACGGACACGAGACGTTCTCCAGTACTTTCCATTACTCAGCTGCCACCGTCAGCGGACGAGTGCTGAGCGGGACTGTCGGACCTGCCGAGTACTCCCTTCTCAGTGGACCTTACAACTACCGCAATGCTCTTGGTGTCGTTTTCTCGCATGGCCCCTTCTTCAATCAGCCCTATCAGCTGGAGATGCGTCGCCTTGTCCACCAATTCGCTTTCTGCAACCCCGGAGTGCTCCGACACCTAATAGATGATGACTTTCTGGAGAGCATTAATATCACCACCCGATCACGCCCGCCGGTAAGTGAGTCGCTGCAGGTCATCAATTGCCGACAACAGACCACCTCAGACATGCTGACGTCACATTAACTAGAGTCAGAGACATTATATATGCCACAGGTTATGGGAATTTAAGAACGAATTTCCTCACAATTGATTTAGCATCGTCTTCTGAGAGATTTAGATATGATGTTTAAGGTGAGTATTTGTCTTCTTATTTCTTCTGTGTTTGCAGTACCTCTATGGACGGCAAAAGCGGATTGTGAGTGTCCACAATGGACTCTTGACTGTGATGGAGCTAATAGCGAAATGACATGCTTTACAGACGCTATTAATAGTGGATGTATTTTCCAACAGTGCAGTACTGTTGTAGACTGCTGTAACTATATCTCAACTAAAGTTAATGGAGTGACTTGCAAAGACATTGGAAATGATGAGGTATACTTCCAATGTAGAAGTGGAGGCTGTGATTCAGATAAGATGCATATTGGAGGATCTTGTATGAATGAAATTGTGGTGATTATAATCTTCATACTGTTGGTTTGTCTCTTCCCTTGTATCATATATGGATGTCTGAAATACTGTTCACATCAATGTGATAATAGAATTAGTGATAGAGATGTGTACAGTACATTCATTGAGAATCAAGAACAAGAGAACTAGAGAACAAGAGAACAAGAGAACAAGAGAACAAGAGAACAAGAGAACAAGAGAAATATAAAATATAGGCCCTGTGAATCACAGGGCCTATATTATTCATCATACGTCTTCCTACATGCTTCCTTCAAATCTTCCCGCATTTTCTCGACTGGATCCACGTTAAACTGGTTGTATATAGACCAGATAGCCCATATGAGAAGGAAAAGAAGAAGAAAAATGCAAACAAAAATAATAAAACCTTTCGAACTTTTACCACCGCTATCTTCATGCGAATACCCTTCGTATGTACTCTTCAACTTTTCTGCGATTACTCTCCCAATACTTTCTACATCATCCCGTGGATAGTGCTCTTTTATCGGGATCGAGCGATCAAACAATCCCTTAGCGTGGTCTTTCCCCCAACTATTATGATCATGGATTCGATAGATATAAAGACACTCGTACCCCTCCATCACAACAATATCGTCAGGGTAATTATTCCAAAGTTCCATCATTACCACTGTGTCTTCCCCCAAGCGTTTCTTCGGATATATCGGGTACACGTCTTTGCGAATAATCCCTGTACCTTCCCATCCTGTATCTCTGGGATACGAGACTGCGTACCTTTGTTCACTCGGCCAAGCCATCAGCCATTCTCGCATGAAGCACCCAACAGATTGGTTCTCTAGGAGATGCAACATCTGTACAGATATACGAGAGGGGTGATATAGGTCGTCATCATCCCATTGCATAATGTAGATACCCCGCGCCTCTTGCACTGCGTAATTTCTAAGTTCACCCAAGGTTCTACTTTCAGACGGTAGTTGGCGAACTGTGATATCCGGACGGTCAAGAGATTTCACATAGCTATAGGTGCCATCTTGCGAATCTGTAATGATAAGAAGTTCCTTCCTGGGATAAGTCTGAGAGATGAAGTCACGGATAGCGAGCTTGACATACTCAAGTCTATCCTTTGTGATCATCATGCATGTGATAAGAGGATGATGTATATTCTTCCATAATTCTTGGCGAAGAAAAGGCACCATATCAGCCACAACGTCCGCTGGGATTCGTAGGTCACTCTGCACCAAAGAACATATAGATGGGTGTTTTAATGCCCCTTTGATGTCAAACTTGAGGAAATCGCTGAAGTTAAAAGCAGAAAATGACGTCTCACTATTTAGCATTGGACATAAATCTTCAAGCCCATTTGAATAATGGTAATTATTGTACGATCCCATCTGCATAGCATAAACGAAGTATATAGCATATTCTGTCGTACCCTTTGGACAAAATAGCTGTGGTATTGATGTTGATGATGATATGGTGATATAGTTAAGCATCTCTCTCACGGTCTTCGTGTGAAGAGATTGTGGGGTCACACCTGGTAAAGTCTTAGCATGTGTATAGCTTTGAGGAACACGTTCGCGAACCTTCGGATAGAGAAATCTGTAAGCATTATCGTACCACATTCTATCGTAAGGAAGAGGAGTATGCATCTGTGTTAATATTTTTCCGTTCTTGATAAGAGATGAGGACGTAATTTTTCGCTTGAAAAAGACATCACTATCAAACACTACATAAAATGGAGTAGTAACTACATGAGAGACCAGTAGTTTCAGGTACTGTTGTAGGGACCAGTTATTCATTCTTACATTATCTCTTCTTTCCCCGTTACCATACGTATCGTATACATCTTCGTCAGAAATGTATTGAAACGATTCGTGCGGGAATGTATCTCTCAATTCATCTATTATTGCCTCTGGAGATACGATAAGTACAGGAATATTCCTGGCTACAAAATATTGGTAGCTATTGAACCATATTAGCTTAGCTCTATTTATATCTTGTGGACCAACTGGAAGAACGAAAGTATATGCGGTTTCCATGTGTTTAGTAGATATAGGATTGATTCTTTATGCAGATATTGGAAGAAAAAAATATGTATATATATAAATGTCTCTCAAGAAAAAGGTATTTCTTGTTACTGGTTTCAGAGATCCAGATCTAGGAGAATATATCATATCCAAAGGTGGAACATATACAACCAACTGGTCAAATGCAGTGACAGATGTAATCGCTGGAAAGAAGTCCCTCACAAATATGAGTGGTAAACTAAAGAAGGCACATGAGGCAGGGATACCTATATATTCTCTCGATCAGTTTCGAACTCGTTTCAGGATGAAAAATAGAAAAAGTGTAAGTAGGAAGAGTAGTAGGAGGAAGAGTAGGAAGAGTAGGAAGAGTAGGAAGAGTAGGAAGAGTAGGAAGAGTAGTAAGAGTAGGAAGAGTAGGAAGAGTAGGAAGAGTAGGAAGAGTAGGAAGAGTAGTAGGAGGAGTAGTAGGAAGAGGAGTAGGAGTAGTGAAGATGATTTGGTCAACGCGAAAACTGCATTTGCGGATTATGCTCGTGTAATTAACAATACTTACAAAGGAGGTGGTAATCACTTTACTGCCGACCAGGTGGATAAGGTAGTTGGTAGCAATTACGATGAGTTTATTACTAACCGTTTTAATAAGGAGAAGGGTACTCGTACAAAGTACTTCTTAAATATAGGTAAATATTACGACGAAATAGGATATTCGTTGTGGCTTAAGTATCCTGAATCCCGTTCATCTCCACCACCGACTAAGTTTAAGGATACTCTTGTCAAGGGTGTGCTAACAAGAACGCAAGCTAAAAAGCTCTACGATAGACTTGAGAAGTTCATAAAAGCGTGATTTCTACAAGATTCGATATAACTTCAATACATAGGTGATATGTCCTATGTATTTACCTATATTAACGAATGTGTATGCGCGATTGACTCTTTATGCGAATATTGTAATATCTATGTATTGAATAAATGAGACAATCATCACGAAGATCTTCAAGAAGATCTCGCAAAACTTCCCGTAGAAGATCTCGCAAAACTCCCCGTAGAAGATCCCGCAGAAGTAAGAGAAGTAAGAGAAGTAAGAGAAGTAAGAGAAGTATGAAATGTAATAAACCGATTAAGTCATGGCGTTTAGGAAAAAAACGGGTAGTAAAAGCATGTTCTAGAGGGAGAGAGAAACTTATTCATTTTGGTGCAACTGGTTATGGTCATAATTATAGTGCAGTAGCTAGACGTAGTTTTAGAGCTCGACATAATTGTAATAATGCAACAGACAAAATGACCGCGCGATATTGGGCATGCAAAAATCTCTGGACAGCTGGAGGGGATACACGAAGATGTCCTTCAAATAGACGATGTAAGAAATCAAGAAGAAGGAGTAGGAGAATGTAAATTAAGATAAAGAATTGAGCAAACCTACACAACGATCCGCAACTTCTTACTAGGACGGGTGTAAGCGACGTACCGCAGTTGATTCCTCTCTATATGTCTTTGTTCAACGGCTCTTACTCGATAGTTCCATCTATTTGTTATTTTGCGAAAATCATCTTCAATAACATAAGCACTATCATAGGTAGACCCCTGTGTCTTATGAGACGTTGCCGCATACCCATAATAGCAACCGAGCTCTACTATCATATATGCATCACTAAAGGTTTCGCCGTCCCCAAACAATTTCGAGTCTAGAAGCCGGCACTCTACAATCTCTCCGTACATATCCTCAAGTTTTCTCGTTAGTTCAGATATCGCTATTGCCCTCGTCTTTGTGTCAATAACATCAGAGACTTTTGTGAAAAGAAGAGGATGCTGTTGTTTCATGTCAGTCTCAGTCAATATCGTTTCTCCGAATTTATAAATGTTTTCAAGGAAAATGCACTTGTTCTTCAGGGCACAATAGTCCTTAAAGTCATTCTTCGTTGAACCTCTCATGTTCACTTTTTCAGCTCTTCGTACGAATTCCGTCAGGAACTTTGCATTCTCTGGATGAGTGATAGAGATGAAGAAGAGATCGCGAGAAACGTGAGATGCATCTTCCATGTCTACGATATCAACTAGTTTCCCACATAGATTATCGTATCCCGCGATTGAATATCCGCGGATGGGTTTTATGCTTGTTACTTTGTAATCGCTGCCGTTTTCCAAAACAACAACTGGAAAACCTATGTTTGTATAACCTGTTAGTAGTTCCCCGATTACAAGAGGTTCATCGTATCCTAGAGCTTTCCTGACATTCGTATTGTGGGACCGTACTGCTGCGTTCGTGTAGGCTATAATTCGTGTGTCCATGCCACTTGTGTAATCTTCCACAAACTGATCGTATAACTCATCTAATTCTATGCATACCTCGCCAGGATCAACCCCGGTTGCTGATAAAATATCCGCTAGATCGAGTTCTTGATCGATATTATCGCGAAGAAACGTGGCTATTTGAAGTATGATAGACCCTTGTTGTTGTCGCACGATTTCTCTCAGTTCACAGACGTTCTCTAGAGAAAATGCATAACTGTTCGGTTTGTAACAGATCGCCTTATCTTTTACAATCTGTTGGGAAGGTGCTGGGATTTGGCTGTCATCGCCTATGAGGATTATTTTTTTGTTATGCTCGCAAATATAGGTCAAAATCGCTTCTAGATCGCTATCGCATACCATAGATACTTCGTCCAATATAAACACATCATATTGATTCATCTTCTGGCGGGAGCCATTGGTGTATTTATGGGATCCTATATACGAGTGTTCTCTCATCTTTCCAAGAATGCTGGCGACGGTCATGCTCGCGATAGGGATGAAGCGGCCTTTATTCAACATCTTGCTTAGAACTCTTCTGGCTTTATGTGTTGGGGCTACTGCTGCCACGGATGCATTACCTGTATCAGCTAGCCAGTCCGCTATATACTTAGTCGAGAAGCTCTTACCAGAACCTGCGGATCCCTTGATTACTATTGCTGCCTCATCATCTCTAAAGAATGTTTTAACTCTTTCGAACGCATGTTTTTGACATTCTGTAAGAGTAATGCGACACATATTCTCTCCATTCCCTTCATCCTCTCCATCCATTATAGTGATCTCTTTTGAATTCGTGTTATATAGACTGAGCATATCTTGGTTATATGCGTGAAATGAAACTATATTTCATTTCTAAAATTAAAAATGATTTGTTGTGTTAAGTATTGTTATATTCACATAACAACACTATGTCTACCATCTCTAATATTTGTCAACCATATCTCAGAAGCATACTACAATCTGTTGTTTCACAATTCCTCTATCGTGAAGATATCAATAATATGTGTGGAGCGAATACGTACCTCAACGAGTTATATCTCGAGGATTGGCGGTATGTGTATAGGATATGCTTGCATATTCAACCTCATAATTATGATGGTCAAGCAATAATCGACTCGGACGGTGCTCAGTACTGGTGGAAGGAAGGGAAGATTCATAGAGACGGGGATCAACCGGCAATAATCTGCGCGAACGGTAGTCAGGAATGGTGTAAGGAAGGGAAGTGTCATAGAGACGGGGATAAACCGGCAAGAATATGGGCGAACGGTCATCAATGGTGGTATAAGGAAGGGAAGGTCCATAGAGAAGGGGATCAACCGGCAATAATCTACGCAAACGGTTATCGGGAGTGGTGGAAGGAAGGGAAGGTCCATAGAGAAGGGGATCAACCGGCAATAATCTACGCAAACGGTTATCGGGAGTGGTGGAAGGAAGGGAATTTTCAAAGAGAAAAGTATTAATCGGCAGTAATATGAACGGGCGGTAGGCAGTACTGGTATACGGAAGGGAAGCGTATAAAATAATAAAAAATGATTTGTTGTGTTAAGTATTGTTATATCCACATAACAACACTATGTCTACCATCTCTAATATTTGTCAACCATATCTCAGAAGCATACTACAATCTGTTGTTTCACAATTCCTCTATCGTGAAGAGATCAATAATATGTGCGGGGCGAATATGTATCTCAACGAGCTATTTACCGAGGATTGGCGGTATGTGTATAGGATATGCTTGCATATTCAACCTCATAATTATGATGGTCAAGCAATCACCGACTCGGACGGTGATCAGGCATGGTATAAGGAAGGGAAGTATCATAGAGAAGGGGAACAACCGGCAATGATCACCGCGTTCGGTGATCAGGTGTGGTATAAGGAAGGGAAGCATCATAGAGACGGGGATCAACCGGCAATAATCCGCGCGGACGGTTCTCAGGGGTGGTATAAGGAAGGAAAGTATCATAGAGACGGGGATCAACCGGCAATAATCTGCGTGACCGGTTATCAGGCATGGTATAAGGAAGGGAATTTTCATAGAGAAGGGGATCAACCGGCAAGAATATGGGTGAGCGGCACCCAGGAGTGGTTTAAGGAAGGGAATCGACATAGAGACGGGGATCAACCGGCATCGATCTACGCGGACGGTGGTCAGGAATGGTATAAGGAAGGGGAGCGACATAGAGAAGGAGATCAACCGGCAATAATCTGGCCGAGTGGTACTCTGGAGTGGTATAAGGAAGGGAAGCGTATAAAATAATTAAAATGATTTGTTGTGTTAAGTATTGTTATATCCACATAACAACACTATGTCTATTAATTCTACTAATTCTACTAATATTTGTCAACCATATCTCAGAAGCATACTACAATCTGTTGTTTCACAATTCCTCTATCGTGAAGAGATCAATAATATGTGCGGGGCGAATATGTATCTCAACGAGCTATTTACTGAGGATTGGCGGTATGTTTATAAGATATGCTTGCATATTCAACCGCATAATTATGATGGTCAAGCAATAATCGACAAGTACGGTGCTCTGATCTGGTATAAGGAAGGGAAGCGTCATAGAGACGGGGATCAACCGGCAATAATCTACGCGAACGGTACTCAGTATTGGTATAAGGAAGGGGAGATGTATAGAGACGGAGATCGACCGACAATAATCTTCGCGAACGGTAATCAGGCATGGTTTAAGGAAGGGATACGTATAAAATAATTAAAATGATTTATTGTGTTAAGTATTGTTATATCAACATAACAACACTATGTCTACTATCTCTAATATTTGTCAACCATATCTCAGAAGCATACTACAATCTGTTGTTTCACAATTCCTCTATCGTGAAGATATCAATAATATGTGTGGAGCGAATACGTACCTCAACGAGTTATATCTCGAGGATTGGCAATACGTTTATAGGATATGTTTACATCACCAACCCCATAATTATGATGGTCAAGCAATAATCGACAGGTACGGTGCTCTGATCTGGTATAAGGAAGGGGAGACTCATAGAGAAGGGGATCAACCGGCAATAATCAACGCGTACGGTACGCAGTTCTGGTATAAGAAAGGGGAATAGCATAGAGAAGGGGATCAACCGGCAGTAATCGCCGCGAACGGTTATCGGGAGTGGTGGAAGGAAGGGAAGCGTACAAAATAATAAAAATGATTTATTACATACAGTGTTGTTATATCCACATAACAACACTATGTCTACTAATTCTACTAATATTTGTCAACTAAATCTCAGGGATACACTACAATCTATTATCTCTCGATTTCTCTATCGTGAAGACATCAATAATATGTGCGGGGCGAATACGTATCTCAACAAGTTATTCAGGGATGATTGGCGGTATGTTTATAGAATATGTTTGCATTACCAACCTCATAATTATGATGGACTAGCAATAATCAATAAGTACGGTTATCAGGAATGGTATAAGGAAGGGGTATTGCATAGAGAAGAGGATCAACCAGCAGTAATCTTCGCGGACGGTAATCAGGTGTGGTATAAGGAAGGGAAAATTCATAGAGGCGGGGATCAACCGGCGAAAATCTACGCGCACGGTACTCAGATCTGGTATAAGGAAGGGAAGGTCCATAGAGAAGGGGATCAACCGGCAATAATCTACTCGCACGGTACTCAGGAGTGGTATAAGGAAGGGGAGCGACATAGAGAAGGGGATCGACCGGCAGTAATCTCCGCGGACGGTGATCAGTACTGGTATAAGGAAGGGAAGTGTCATAGAGACGGGGATCAACCGGCAATAATCTTCGCGAACGGTGATCAGCAGTGGTATAAGGAAGGAAAGTATCATAGAGACGGGGCTCAACCGGCAATAATCCGCGCGAACGGTGATCAGGAGTGGTGGAAGGAAGGGAAGTTTATAAAATAATTAAAATGATTTGTTGTGTTAAGTATTGTTATATCAACATAACAACACTATGTCTATTAATTCTACTAATTCTACTAATATTTGTCAACCACATCACAGAAGCATACTACAATCTGTTGTTTCACAATTCCTCTTCCGTGAAGAGATCAATAATATGTGTGGAGCGAATATGTATCTCAACGAGCTATTTACCGAGGATTGGCGGTATGTGTATAGGATATGCTTGCATATTCAACCTCATAATTATGATGGTCAAGCAATAATCGACAAGTACGGTGCTCAGGTGTGGTATAAGGAAGGGAATCTTCATAGAGAAGGGGATCAACCGGCAGTAATCTGCGCAACCGGTTACCAGGCGTGGTATAAGGAAGGAAAGATTCATAGAGAAGGGGATCAACCGGCAAGAATATGGGTGAACGGTGCTCGGTCCTGGTATAAGAAAGGGATGCGCCATAGAGAAGGGGATCAACCTGCAATAATCTACGCAGACGGTTCTCAGGCGTGGTATAAGGAAGGGGATTTTATAAAATAATAAAAATGATTTATTACATACAGTCTTGTTATATCCACATAACAACACTATGTCTATTAATTCTACTAATTCTACTAATATTTGTCAACCACATCTCAGAAGCATACTACAATCTGTTGTTTCACAATTCCTCTATCGTGAAGAGATCAATAATATGTGTGGAGCGAATATGTATCTCAACGAGCTATTTACCGAGGATTGGCGGTATGTGTATAGGATATGCTTGCATATTCAACCTCATAATTATGGTGGTCAAGCAATAATCGACTGGAACGGTGATCAGGTGTGGTATAAGGAAGGAAAGTATCATAGAGAAGGGGATCAACCGGCAATAATCAAAGCGGGCGGTTCTCAGGTGTGGTATAAGGAAGGGAAGCATCATAGAGAAGGGGATCAACCGGCAATAATCAACGCGGACGGTTATCAGGCATGGTATAAGGAAGGGAATCGACATAGAGAAGGGGATCAACCGGCAAGAATCTTCGCGAGCGGCACCCAGGAGTGGTATAAGGAAGGGAATTTTCAAAGAGAAAAGTATTAATCGGCAGTAATATGAACGGGCGGTAGGCAGTACTGGTATACGAAAGGGAAGCGTATAAAATAATTAAAATGAGTTGTTGTGTTAAGTATTGTTATATTCACATAACAACACTATGTCTACCATCTCTAATATTTGTCAACCACATCTCAGAAGCATACTACAATCTGTTGTTTCACGGTTCCTCTATCGTGAAGAGATCAACAATATGTGTGGGGTGAATAGGTACCTCAACGAATTATTCATCGAGGATTGGAGATATGTTTATAGGATATGTCTACATCACCAGCCTCATAATTATGATGGACCAGTAGTAATCAACGAGAAAGGTACTCATTACTGGTATAAGGAAGGGAATATTCATAGAGACGGAGACCAACCAGCAATAATTCGCGCAAACGGTGATCAGGAGTGGTATAAGGAAGGGACGCGTCATAGAGACGGAGATCAACCGGCAATAATCCGCGCGGACGGTTATCAGTTTTGGTATAAGGAAGGGAAGCCTCATAGAGAAGGGGATCAACCGGCAATAATCAACGCGGGCGGTTATCAGTCATGGTATAAGGAAGGGAAGTATCATAGAGACGGGGACCAACCGGCAATAATATGGGTGGATGGTGATCTGGAGTGGTACAAAGAAGGGGAGTATCATAGAGGAGGGGATCAACCAGCGAGAATCCTCGCGTGTGGTACTCAGTCTTGGTGGAAGGAAGGGAAGCGGCATAGAGACGGGGATCAACCGGCACTAATCCACGCAGATGGTTCTCAGGAGTGGTGGGTAAAAGGGAAACGTATAAAATAATAATTAAGATGAATTACCGCATCAAGTATTGTTATGCAAATAACAATACTATGTCTGCCATCTCTAATATATGTCAACCACATCTCAGAAGTATACTACAATCGGTTGTTTCACGATTCCTCTTCCGTGAAGAGATCAATAATATGTGTGGGGCGAATACGTACCTAAACGAATTATATCTCGAGGATTGGAGATATGTTTATAGGATATGTCTACATCACCAACCAAATAATTATGATGGACCGGCAATAATCAACGCGAAAGATGATCAGGAGTGGTATAAGGAAGGGAAGATTCATAGAGACGGGGATCAACCGGCAATAATCACCGCGTACGGTACTCAGAAGTGGTTTAAGGAAGGGACGCGGCATAGAGGAGGAGATCAACCGGCAATTATCAACGATAGCGGTGATCAGTTTTGGTATAAGGAAGGGAAGCGGCATAGAGACGGGGGTCAACCGGCAGCAATATGGGGGAACGGTGCTCAGGAATGGTTTGTGGAAGGAGAGATTCATAGAGATGGAGATCAACCGGCAATAATCACCGCGTACGGTACTCAGGAGTGGTATAAGGAAGGGGAGCGACATAGAGAAGGGGATCGACCAGCAAGAATCTCCGCGCACGGTGATCAGTTCTGGTATAAGGAAGGGAAGTATCATAGAGACGGGGATCAACCGGCAGCGATCTACGCGGACGGACATCAGTGCTGGTATAAGGAAGGGAAGATTCATAGAGACGGAGATCAACCGGCAATGATCTGGGCGAACGGTAATCAGGAGTGGTGGGAGGAAGGGGAGTTTATAAAATAATTGAGAGATGAATTATCGCATCAAGTATTGTTATATTCACATAACAACACTATGTCTGCCAATTCTAATATTTGTCGATCAGATCTCAGGAGTGTAATACAATCGGTTGTCTCTCGTTTTCTACATCGTGAAGATATCAATAATATGTGTGGAGCGAATACGTACCTCAACGAGTTATATCTAGAGGATTGGCGGTATGTTTATAGGATATGTCTACATCACCAACCTCATAATTATGACGGACCAGCAATAATCCTCTCGAACGGTGATCAGCACTGGTATAAGGAAGGGAAACTTCATAGAGGCGGGGATCAACCGGCAAGAATCCACGCGGACGGTACTCAGTCTTGGTGGAAGGAAGGGAAGCCTCATAGAGAAGGGGATCAACCGGCAATAATCTACGCGGACGGGGATCAGCACTGGTTGAAGGAAGGGAAGCTTCATAGAGAAGGGGATCAACCGGCAATGATCACCGCGAACGGTAGTCAGTTATGGTATAAGGAAGATAAGCGTCATAGAGAAGGGGATCAACCGGCAGTAATATGGGATAGCGGTACTCAGCGTTGGTATAAGGAAGGGAAAATTCATAGAGAAGGGGATCAACCGGCAATAATCACCGCGAATGGTGCTCAGTACTGGTGGAAGAAAGGGACGTATCATAGAGACGGGGGTCAACCGGCAGTAATCTATGCGAGCGGTGCTCAGGAGTGGTGGGAGGAAGGGGAGTTTATAAAATAATTAAGAGATGAATTATCACATCAAGTATTGTTATATTCACATAACAACACTATGTCTACCAATTCTAATATTTGTCGATCAGATCTCAGGAGTGTAATACAATCGGTTGTCTCTCGTTTTCTATATCGTGAAGATATCAATAATATGTATGGGGCGAATAGGTACCTCAACGAATTATTCATCGAGGATTGGAGATATGTTTATAGGATATGTCTGCATATTCAACCTCATAATTATGACGGACCAGCAATAATAAACAAGTACTGTGATCAGTACTGGTATAAGGAAAGGAAGCTTCATAGAGACGGGGATCAACCGGCAATAATCGGAAAGAACGGTGATCAACACTGGTATAAGGAAGGGAAGCTTCATAGAGACGGGGATCAACCGGCAATAATCTACGCGAACGGTAGTCAGTTATGGTATAAGGAAGATAAGCGTCATAGAGAAGGGGATCAACCGGCAGCAATATGGGCGAGCGGTAGTCAGCGCTGGTATAAGGAAGGGAGGCTTCATAGAGAAGGGGATCAACCGGCAATAATCACCGCGAACGGTGTTCAGTACTGGTATAAGGAAGGGGGGGTTCATAGAGAAGGGGGTCAACCGGCAATAATCTGGTCAAACGGTACTCAGGAGTGGTGGGAGGAAGGGGAGTTTATAAAATAATTAAGAGATGAATTATCGCACCAAGTATTGTTATATTCACATAACAATATTATGTCTACCAATTCTAATATTTGTCGATCAGATCTCAGGAGTGTAATACAATCGGTTGTCTCTCGTTTTCTATATCGTGAAGATATCAATAATATGTGTGGGGCGAATAGGTACCTCAACGAATTATTCATCGAGGATTGGCGGTATGTTTATAGGATATGTCTGCATCACCAACCTCATAATTATGATGGACCAGCAGTAATCAACACGGACGGTTTTCAGGAGTGGTATAAGGAAGGGAAGCGTCATAGAGAAGGGGATCAACCGGCAATAATCTGGCCGTGTGGTACTCGGGAGTGGTATAAGGAAGGGAAGTGGCATCGAGAAGGGGATCAACCGGCAATAATCAAAGCGGGCGGTTATGGTTTTCAGGCATGGTATAAGGAAGGGAAGCGTCATAGAGAAGGGGATCAACCAGCAAAAATCTGCGCGAGCGGTACTCAGTTCTGGTTGAAGAAAGGGACGTTTCATAGAGACGGGGATCAACCGGCAATAATCTGGGCAAACGGTGATCAGGAGTGGTGGGAGGAAGGGGGGCGTATAAAATAATAATTAAGAGATGAATTATCGCATCGAGTATTGTTATATTCACATAACAACAATATGTCTGCCAATTCTAATATTTGTCGACCAGATCTCAGGAGTGTAATACAATCGGTTGTCTCTCGTTTTTTATATCGTGAAGACATCAATAATATGTGTGGAGCGAATACGTACCTCAACGAGTTATATCTAGAGGATTGGCGGTATGTTTATAGGATATGTCTGCATATTCAACCTCATAATTATGACGGACCAGCAAGAATCAACAAGGACGGTGATCAGTTTTGGTATAAGGAAGGGAAGCGTCATAGAGAAGGGGATCAACCGGCAGTAATCTTCCCGAATGGTCGTCAGGAGTGGTATAAGGAAGGGAAGCGTCATAGAGAAGGGGATCAACCGGCAGTAATCTACGCGGACGGTAGTCAGCACTGGTACAAGGAAGGGGAGTTTCATAGAGACGGGGATCAACCGGCAATAATCAACGCGAACGGTACTCAGGTCTGGCATAAGGAAGGGAAGCGTCATAGAGAAGGGGATCAACCAGCAATAATCAACGCGAACGGTGATCAGGAGTGGTATAAGGAAGGGAAGCTTCATAGAGACGGGGATCAACCGGCAATATTCTTCTCGAACGGTTTTCAGAAGTGGTATAAGGAAGGGACGTGTCATAGAGACGGGGGTCAACCAGCAATGATCTTATCAGACGGCCTTCATTACTATGTAATATGAGTGTGCAATAAACATGAATGGTGGAAGGAAGTGTATTCACTATTCACACGCCTTGTATTTTGGAGGTCCTCATCAATTTCTGGAAATCACAAATGAGTACTCCCAGCTTTTACCATGTACTGCGTTCCACTGTTTCCTGAGGTTCCCGCAAAATTCAGTGAAGATTGTAATGTTTTAGGTAAGTATTGATTAAGGTCGATACTCTGCCATGGTCGTTCTTCTCCATCCGTATTATCAAGTAACCATAATACGGTGCCCAACAATGTAAAGCCACTTGACGTATAGCGAGCCGCAGGGTAACTCTTTTTGTGGGTGCCAGTCGTTCTCGGCCACCACATATTATCATCCTTCTTATACCACCCACCTTTCCATTCAAACCCAGGAATCTCAAATAGATACTCGACACTACCAATAGGATGCGTTCTAGACATGTTTTGCGCAAGCGTATCAATATATATTGCGGTCCCAGGTTTATACCCCTTAAACTTTGGAAATCCAACACTATCAGCATCTGGAATGCCAGCTCGCATCATACTGAGGTCATAGAGAGAAACCATGTTCTTAAAGATATCAGCATACTCACTTGTCTGAATAGTTGGGCAACTGCAACACGATCCACATTCCTTACATCCCGTTGAATCTATGTCAATACACATATTCGAAGGACAATTGTCACACTTTTGTCCATTAATCCCTTCGTTTTTGACTACATTAACTAATCGTGAACAATATTGTGGATCGCATGCCTTGTTAGTGTATAGTACCGTAAAAAGTAAGTCTTGTATATTCATAGTGATTGAATCCCTATTCTCAAACTGCGCTTGAAGAGGTTTGGTTATTGATTCTTGATAGTTAGACATCCAGAAATTATCAGTGTATGATTGTAGGCGCCCCATTGTAAGAGCGTTAATACCATACAAGCCAGTATTCCCTTTGGATGTACTTTGGCGACCTGCATACCAAGTTATAAAGTCGTTATCATACTGAGCCTTATCCGCAACTAGTCCTGCATTCCATACCCTATCATATACCGCATTTACAACCATCTGAGATGTTACTGGCTTAGTCCCGCTACCAAAGTAGTATTTAGGTTCGGTATCAGTACCGAGATATCCACTTTTAAACGGATACCGTTTCCCACATGCGCCTGCATACAACTCGCCCTTACTGTTTTTCATAACACAAGCAGACGCCCATGCGGTGTAATCTTTCTTCGTTTTAGGATCGTATGCGTAGAGGCTCACAGACATTACCATATCCACCTTGTACTCCGTTGCTGGATCCAATAAATAAGAGTTCAAAGAGTCTATTATTGCCTGGTACAGATAACCATGCACATCGCTCATCTTCTTAATCTTAGAACCGTTAGCTTGGAATTTGTATATGGCATCAGAACATGCCTCTCCATTCAAAATCTCAGCATTTTGAGAACCTACGAGGCATGCTCCAAGTCCATCAAGCAATGACCCTGTTGGCCAGTAGTTTGCATTTGATCGCCAATTGGGAAAGTTAGGAAAGTAGATAGCGCAAGTTGTATATCCATATGTCTCACCATAATGACCCCAACCATCCCCCAGTTCCATAAACCCTGCATTATATGATGCCTGATCTTGAAATACTTGAGCAGGGATACATTTACCTTTGCTTTTAAACATCCCAATGCATTCTGGACCCTGGTTAATCATACTGTAAGAAACAGTATTATATATAATTTTATCAAGGTATTGTGTGTAAATATCCCTGTTAATTATTGGGTCTGGTGCAGAATATGAAAGCATATTGAAGTAAATACGCGCAAGACCGGAGGTGGTGCCCCACGAGTTCCCGCACAATCCTCCTGAGGATGCGTCCCAGTCAAGGAGAGATGTTTTGTACCCATCGCCGGAAACTATCTGATACGGGAGTGATACGCCATCATCAGAAGAAAGTTGGTTATTTGTATAAGACCCATCTGTAGAAAGAATAAAGTCAACTAGAGTTGATCCAGGGATAGGTGGAATAACCCCTCCCAGTGTAACTGTCTTCCCGAATGAGTAATAATTCTCCAGGGCCATGCGCTGGCTATAACACTTCGTACCATCCTCAGGATAATAACACCACGCAGACATACCATCAGGATCATTATGGTTAGCTGTAAAACAACAATTCGGGTCTGCATTCAAACACCCAGCCTTTGTCTTACATTCGTCCCCACATGTCTTAGTAGCATCATTCGCGTACTCACATGCATATCCAGCTTTGTTATCTTTAGAGCGAGGACTAGGGTTTTTGCTTCCGCCTTTATTACTCTTAACAATTAGTATGATTGCTGCTATGATACCACCTGTCGTGATAAGTAATAATAAACTAAAGATTATTGTAGATGCCTTCATCATTTATAATGATGAAGATCAAAAACAGAGCAAAAACATGAGGCGTGTCTCACATGCTAATTTCTTGAAACACATTCTCATATTTTATTTGACCATTAGCTGCATCTTGTAACATCTTCTTATCCATAAACACATTGCTAGCAGGAGTACAAGCATACCCCTTTATCTGCTCAGCCCCTTGCCGGTAAGTCTCGTTGAATTTCTTTACCATTTCAATAGTAGCTGCTTTTGCCTTCACCTTTCTCGCAGCAAGTTCTGCAATATTCTTACATGTACCCGTCTTGGACTTACATAAAAATCCATTACATCTATCAGCCGCATTCTTGTACGTACACTGAGCAGCTGGAGAACCACATTGACTAGGCTCACAAATAGATGTTGTACCGTTCAGAGGAGCTAGTTGTTCTTCACACGTGCTAGCGATATAAATAAAACCTAGGATGCTATCTCGGAAAGTATCGTCAGTAGTTTTCTCTTCTGGAGTTCCAGGAGGAGGAATATACGCGTTCACCTCATTTTCGTAATAAGAAAAACCACACGGATTTGCCTGAAGATATGAGCGAGATTTATCGTAATAATCGTTGTTATTGTTCAAACCTTCTATGTACAAATTATAATAATCGTGTAACGCATTTATCCACTGTGGCCAATTACTCTTCTGCCATTTACACTGAGTTGTCATTGTAACAGAAACATCCGCGATTTTCTCTTTCGTACCCCCAAACATACTAACCCATGCATCTCCTTGCGGTCCAACATATGCACGCGGACCATCGCTTGTGACAGCATACGTACCAGGTTTCTTACTAGCATCAGTATCGCAAAAATAAGGCTTGTTACAAAACAGACATTTCCCTTCGAATGCATACGGTGTGTACCCATCCCAACCGCTAAAGTCGTAATTCTTCTTATCAGCAGCCGAAGGCTGAGTTATATGATCTTTATCTGGTATGCAGTCACATAATGAACTTTCTCCTATCCATTCAGACATATCCAGGAAGTTTGCACCTCCTCCCGAATTCACAGCACGACATATTTCATCATCTGGTTTACAGCTCCGCGGACAAGACGGACCAGACATCCCCAGAGATGAATACAGATACCATTTATCACCGTATCCCTTCTCCTTTGCACATGCAGCAAACTGATTGGAAGATGGATCATCACTGTAACTGTCGGCAAGCCACTCAACCGTTGCATCTTCATTACTACAACACGAACGCTCATTCGTGGCGGAGTCAATAACACCCATTGTAGTGAGAAGTGGCCACATCTTCGCTGGGTCAACCAATATACCAACATTAGGAGTCCAGAAACCACTCACCTCTGGAGAGGCCGGGAAAATATACAGCATAGGAGGCAAATCCTTACGAAGGTATGTCCACGCCGAACATGTATGCCTATGTGCGGCAGCACAATCAGCAACACCCGAAGAGTTCACACCAAACGAAAACTCAGGCTGAGCTAAAATCGCCTCAAAATCTGTGTGTGACATAAGATGAGTTAACAATCCTCCGATCTTATCGGGTGTGTCGGATATATCATTAAACATGTCCGCTGGGGTATTTCCCCCAGCGTCAGACTTGTTATTCCTCGATTTAAGACCGAGTACCAATCCCACGACAAGTAGTGCTATTAATAGAACAGTAATGCCTGCAATCGATATAAACTTAGGCGTCATTTAATCTCTGACAATTTAATTATTTATATGTCCAACATATGAACGACGAATATGTCGCGATATTATCCTCTCTTCAAATTCGCAACACTTATTCATTCCAATTATCGGTCCATATATATCCGCAAGAGTTAATAGTGTTTTATCAGGGTAATAACCCTCTCCTCTCACCATGTCTCCACCAAACATGTAGTTATAGAGAAATATCTCAATCTCTATACGACTTGGAAACGAATCGATACTTCGTCCCATAAACATCCCAAATTCCGCCGTAATTAACATTGGTTCCGCACCACATAAGACAGGAACTTTCATGTACGCTAAAACCCTCGTAAGATGATAGATACACACACTCTGATTCGGACGATGTATTTCCACATACACATAGTTATCAAGGTACATATCCACAATTCCTTGGATATCGTTGTTCAATTTTGTATAGATATTCATCCTTATCACTGTAGATCAGCCCCCTTAAATCTAGTGCAGATATTCATTCTATTCGTTTTTGCAAATGGCAACCAGTTCTAGAAGGAGTTATACAGGAAGATGGTACTTAGACATTGCAGAAGGAAATGATTTATGACATCACGTATTGTTATATTATGCAATATTATGCAATACTATGTCTAATATTTCAATCTGTCAACCAAATCTCAGGAGTATCCTACAATCCGTCGTTTCGTGATTTTAAGCAATAAGATGTGTGGGGCGAATACGTGTCTCAACTAATTATTTAGGAAAGAAATTGAATTTATCACACAACTATCTATAGGAATTTATGGATACTGGTTTGAGCGCTGCGACGCTAATGAAAAACTCTACGATAGATATTGGACTGGTGACGGCATCGCGGTATTTGTCATTGACGATAGTGTTCGTCACAACAGCAGTTATTTGCTTCAAGTGTTGGGAAAAAAATACCAACAGAAACGCGCGATATGTTGATAGGATATGTTTACATCGCCAACCGCATAATTATGATGGAGAGGCAATAATCGACAAATACAATGATCAGACGCGGTGTAAGGAAGGGAAGCGTCATAGAGAAGGAGATCAACCGGCAGTAATCAACGCAGACGGTAATCAGCGGTGGTATAAGGAAGGGAAGTTGCATAGAGACGGAGACCAACCGGCAATGATCTCCGCGCATGGTGATCAGTACTGGTACAAGGAAGGGCTAAAGCATAGAGATGGAGATCAACCGGCAAGAATCGACGCGAACGGTGATCAGTATTGGTACAAGGAAGGGGCGTGTCATAGAGACGGAGATCAACCGGCAATAATCTACGCGAGTGGTACTCAGGAGTGGTATAAGGAAGGGGAGCGGCATAGAGACGGGGATCAACCGGCAATAATCGACGCGAATGGTAATCAGCGGTGGTATAAGGAAGGGAAACGTATAAAATAATTAAAAATGAATAATATCTTATGTCAACCACAACTTAGAAGCACACTACAATCCGTTGTTTTACGATTTCTATACCGTGAAGACATCAATAAGTTATGTGGGGCGAATACGTACCTCAACGAGTTATTTTTGAGGATTGGCGGTATGTTTATAGGATATGTCTGCATATTCAACCTCATAATTATAATGGAGATGTAATAATCGCCAAGAATGGTACTCAGAAGTGGTATAAGGAAGGAAAGATTCGTAGAGACGGAGATCAACCGGCAATAATCCTCACAGACGGTTCTCGGTTGTGATGTAAGGAAGGTAAATGGCATAGAGAAGGGGATCAACCAGCAAAAGTTTTTGCGGATGGTGAGCACCAATGGTATAAGGAAGGAAAGTTGTACTGGACCACAACCAAATAGTTCAACTATTCAGTAACGTGTTAAGAGGGTTAGACCCTCTTAACAAAACTCTTCCCTGAGCTGTTGCCCCATATATACCTCATATTTGCTTCCTCAATCGAATCAACCGGATTAATTATATTATTGAATCAATTAGAATGATTTATTGACGAGATCTCAAAAATAAAAAACACATATCCATTTGTGTGTTTTTGGACTTCTAAAAATCTGAATATCATAATGTAAAATTGAATTTTCTTCTATGTTCTTGATAATGAATTAATGCCAGCAACGAAGAAAATAGTATGTGAAAATTGTGGTATTCTTCTCATCAAGCGCAACATAAAGAGACATCAAAGTTCTGATGTTTGTCAAAACATGCAAACAATCAAACGGAATGAGGCGCTAACCAAGGACAATATGCGAGTAATAGAGGAACAATCATCCGAGATAATACGGCTCACTGCAAAGGTCGAAGAACACAATACATACATGGATGAGATAGTACAATTTCGTGCAAAGGTCGAAGAACACAATACATACATGGATGAGATAGTACAACTTCGTGCAAAGGTAGAAGAACAACGAGCTAAGATCGAAAAACAAACTACAGATATACAGAAACTACGTAGGGATGCTCGTTCCTCTTGTCCCCACTGTGTCGATAAGGGTCGTTGCCGAATATGCGCACCGAACTCGAAATTCTTTTGTAAACTATGTCACCACGTAGCAGCAAGCAAAAAGTACAAAGGATATTGTATGAATTGCTATGTTTATACGTTTCCAGATGATGAATTATCAAAGAACGCGCGCTGTAAATCTGATGAATTGAAAGTCAAGGTATACTTAGCAGAGAAAATCCCAGGTTTTATCCACAATCGACGGATATGGTTAGGAGATTGTGCTGTTCCTTATCGTCGGTTCCTTGATTTTCACATAATGATTGGAAACACATTGGTTGTGATCGAAGTCGATGAAAACCAACACAAGTACTACAACAAGGAAGATGAAAAACTACGTATACATGAAGTTCTCAACAATATTGGGCTTGATAAGAAGATGGTATTCATTCGGTTTAATCCAAGTCCATACAAATGTGAAGGAACGAATGTTGATATGGACACACGTCTTGATGCCCTCGGGAAACAAGCGCAAGAAACTATCGAGTATCTCGAATCAGGAGCAGAGTATGAAGATATCCATCATGAGATCAAAATGTTTTACGATGAGATATGATTATCTAGTCATTTAATTCGATTGTGTTTTTATTGACATCTCAACACAATAGCTTTCGCAACATCCTTTCTCAATTTATTGTTATGTCCCTCACTTGCTTTCTTCCATGCTAACCGTAATCTGCCAAGTCGGATCATTTCCTGATCGTAGAAATCATCAATCCATGCGCCAATTTCATTTTGTTCTGTCATATACTTCTCGAGCTCGTCATATAGTCTATCGACTACAATCTCTCCATCCCTTCCAAACTTTACGAAGACATGATCAAGTATCATGGTACATCCCTTATCATTTATCACCTTATCTCCAACATTGACCTCATGGTACCTAGCAACTGCGCGACTTTTATCCGATATATGAACTTTCTTAGGTAAGTCATTCTCACGAATTACATACTGGGCAATACCCTGAGCGCCATCTCTTAGCACATTTGCTTCCATACCTATAGCAACTGATGCTTCAATAGCCGTTAGTGACAAGGGTTCTTTTGTGTTTAGTATGAACTGATTGATAGTCATGTTGTGAGTGTGATTATTGATAATTGTATGTGGACGTGTAGATATCTCATTTATCTTATTGCCTAATGTTTGTACTCTATCTATAAGATCTTGATTATGAGCTGCAATCTGTGCGGTTACTTGTGCTGTTACTTGTGCTGTTACTTGTGCTGCTAGAGCCTCATTCTGATATGCTAATGAATTGATTGCTTGTTTATTTTGACAGGTATCTGACCCTCGATGCTTCTTCATGCTGCGTTTATGGAGGAAACTACCACAATCCTCACATTGTAATTTTGTTGTTCTCGGCATTTAGTTATTTGTAAGTATATTGAAAGATAATCAATTGTACGGAATCAAAATCTTCATGTTCAGATTTCATGTGAAATCTCAAACACACAATTTGGAATGTTTTTTAACGTAGCCAGTACTCGTCTCTCCAATAGGTAGGAAGTGACTTCCTACCTGTTGGAGACTCTATCAACTGGCTACGTTAAAAAACATTCCAAACCGTGAATTAAACCGTGCAATCACCAAAGTATACTGGCTACGCTAAAAAACATTCCAAATTGTGTGTTTTTTATTTTTGAAGACTTATAGAATTTGGAATATGATGTAAAGTTGAATTCCTTTTCAAATGTTTTTGGATGAATATTTTCTCTCAATTTTTAGAAGTCGCGTGCGACTTGTGCCATACTTTCGCACTAACTCGTCGATATGCGTACCAATTGTCTCGTCGTCGTATCTGATTCTGCAAAGTTCGCCGTAGAATTTCTCCTCCTTTTCTACGACACGGGGATCTTCTTTATCCATTTAGATATTGAAGACAAATCTTTAAATTAAATGACTAGCACACTGAAATGTATATGGATTAATGCACGAAATTGTCTAGTGCGCAGGTCTTGGTAATTCCTAATAGCTTCTTGAGATCGAATTGTTCGAATCGTCCGCCCTTGCGTCTCGAAGGAAAGTGCTTCATTTGGTAACTATAATATATTTCCATTTTACATGTAAGTACTTCTCGATGTCTATCTGTCTCTTCTCCATCGTCGCTTGTCTCTATTAGTTCTTGTCTGAAGTTTTTATTTTCTAGGATTGCAGTTTCAATGTGTATGACCGTACTCATCTCAGGAGCGCGAAGACGTGACTTCCGACGAGTAAGTAGAAGGCTGAAACGTAGACCGAAAATTTTCACAGCACTATAGCATTCCCATATATACCTATTACATTCTTTTTTTGCGATATCCTCGTACCACCTCCAATCATATGATGATTTCAGGCGTAGCATAGCGTTGTTTAGAATTTCCTGTATCTCGTTTACACACTCACTGTAATAACAGGACGATATTATGTAGAAAATGAGCTCTTGAATATCCTCAGGAAGCTTATAGATAGGGAACATTCGACACTTGTTATGTGATTTAGGTTCTCTAAATCATTTTTAGAGAACTTAATTCAGTACGAAATTTCCCGGTATATGATCGCTTGGTCTTTTTTAGAATGGATATCATCTATATACACGTCTTAAGATATCCATATCACAAGAATTATGAGTGTATATTTTCTGGCGATAGCAGCAATACTTCTGATATCTTTATTCGTGATCTCCCTTCGTGTACCGAATGTTGTTCATCCCTACTTATATGGGATATCGGTCGTTATTACATGTCTAGTTCTTGTATTGGTATTCACGAAATACCGATCTCATATTGGAACTATGATTGGACTTATTGTTATTGTAGCAGCCATAGCTATAGGCCAAAGATGGAGAAGATCTTATTACCTTACTATACGACCTCTCGCTGGTCTCGGAAACCGTCTCCGAGTATTGTTAGGGCATAAACGATTAAACAAACCTCTTAAAGTTTATTGGCCAAATGAGAGAGATTGTCCAGGTAAATTCCTGGATATTTTCTTACCACTACCTGATGTGGAATTTGTTGACTGGGGAGAATGGGGTAATTACGATTACCGAGGGGTTGAGAATTTCGAGCAAATATCTCTACGTCATGGACTTCCTATTGACGATACTGAAAAGTATAGACTGTTCAGTAATTTGCGTCTGAGACCGGAATTACAAACAATAGTGAATAATATTCTCACAAAATATAACTTGAGGAACGGTGTATCTCTTCACATAAGGAGAACTGATCATATTAAGCATCGAACATATGGTCACGTCCAACAAGAAACTGAAGAGAACGATTATTCACCAGATAGTATATTCACTTCGTATGTTGATTCTCTTCCATCAGACACTCCTATCTTCTTGGCTACTGATAATTCAGGTACTCAGAAGAAATTCTTGGATGCATATCCAGATCGTGTGTACTTTTATACTGGTATTGAGGGTGATTCGAGACACGATGAACGTCTTACGACTCTTGCACACGCTGCAATCGATATATATGTATGTGCCTCTACAAAGTACTTCAAAGGTTCCAAGTACTCTAGTTTCACAGATACAATTCTTACGTTACGGGGTGATGATTTTTCGAGTCACGATAATTGATTAATTCCCGTACAAGGAACGATGCATAAGCAGCATAAGCATATAAGCATATAAGCATATTTTCTATATCTTCTCGGGCACTAGAATTTGTATTTCTCTCATCACCGCCGCAGTGATTTCACGCTTCTGTTGATATTCTTTGAGATTGATATCACATTCTTCCTTCGCTGAGTTTAGGATATCTTGGAAGACAGCGAAACAAATCTTCCCACGAGGGTCGTCAGGGTTCATCTTGGACAAAGTATCGATAACTCTGTTTTGGGTGTTGAATTGGAGGAGAATTTGCACCACCTCTTGTGACTCTTCACTGAGAGTCTTGTCTTGAAGCTTATATACTTTTGGTTTCTTTCTATCTGCGAACTTGGACGACTTGTGCTTCAAGATACATCTTTCACCCTTGTCTGTATAGCAGTTGACCTTGGGTAGGATTACAACTCCTTCTGAAATATTGCTCGTGTCAGTACCACATAGTATTGCCCCAATCTCAGATGGGATATCCGGATTCATGTTGAGAAGATCTTGTAGCGGTCCTGAGCGGATGATGATAACTCGAAAGATACCTGCCGCGTCGTATATCTCAATCATCTCATCAAAATCCAGATAGCGATCATGTGGAGTCCTCTTATCTACAGGAGGTTTCGCACCGATATAGATATCAAATCCATAGAATGATAGCATGTCGCCATAATATACTCGGTTGTACACACTTGATCCAATGAGTTCTCCGAAGAAAGAGACGTGCTCGGCATCTGGATATCTTTCGCGAATAATTTTAGTAGCTGCGTCGAAGTTTGGCTTCATATCCTGCATTAACTCTTGCCACGTTCCGCAGGTTGTCTTTATTAACTTTTCATCTAAATCTAGAATGCCTTCGCGGCGTGCATACTTTACAATTCCGTCTGTCAGATCAACCTGTACTGAGAAGTTACAGCCGTCTGCTTTCTCTGTAGCAACGCATTCTCTACCGATAGGTAATGTATTGAAAAAACGCTGTACAGCGTCTTTACGTCCTGTACCGTTGATTGAATTATATTTCTTCATATCTTATATCGATTCTAACTTTGATTCTTCATTATTTCATTTTTAAACGAACTTTCTATAACGCAATTTAGTGCCAGTAGCGAAGGCGGCAGTTTTTACATTGCATCCACTGTTGACATGTTGTAAATTCCTCCATACATATTTCGCAGAAATCTTCATTACATATATTACACAGTCCCATGTTATCTTTGTAAGCAAAGGAATTGCATCCTATACAAACAGCAACCTCATTAGACACTAACTCCTGCAATTGTTGGAGTTGTAAACATTGCCTGTTAATTTGTCCTTTTAATCGGTCTACTTCATTTTTGTGCGTTTCCTTTAACTGCGATATAATCAGAAGTTCTATATCATTCATGTCTCCTCAAATTGAGACACAGATATAATTCATTTTTCTGTCTGAAATGAATTTATGGTATATCTCTAATAATGATGACTATGGATCTGAAAGTCAGTTTCTATGATGAACACTTCTCAAAGAAGTTATGCGAAACCTTCCGGAAATATGGAGTCGCAATTATCTCGGATGTTTTTGATCCTGAGGAATGTGACTGGAAGATGAACGAGATTATTAATTGTTTCGAGAATCTTGGTACCGGAATTAAGAGAGATGACATTAGGGGGACATGGACAACTGCCAAGCTCCCACCACAAACGCGCCCAGGTCTTTTCCAATGTCTGGTTGGACACATCCAACCTGTATGGGATATTCGCGGCGACCCTCGTGTGAGGATGATTTTCGAAGTGTTATATTCTGATCTGAGGAAAAAAGAGGTGAATGATTTCTACACTTCATTTGATGGCATAAACATTGTACCAAACGAGATGGCAAATGAGAAGAAACAGAAAGATTGGCCACATCTTGACCAAACTGTGAGGCATGAGCCGTGGATGTGTGTACAGGGCCAAGCTGTACTAACACAAACAACAGCATGTTTCCGGGCGACTCCTGGGAGTCATGTCCTGTACAATGAGATATTGGATGAGGAGGGAGTAGAAGAAGATGATAAAACTAATTGGTGTTTGATCAAGAAGCAGGCAAAAGTGAAAAGGATATGCGAGGAACACGGACTTCAATGGCAAGTGCCAATACTTTCTGATAAGGGTAGTTTTATCGTGTGGTCTTCATCGACTGTGCATTCAGCCAGAAACTCATCAGTCATAGAAGATAATAATACTGATTTCTGGAGAGGATGGCGAGGGGTCATCTACGTATGTTATAGACCTAAGGATGAAGTCTCGCGGAGGGCTGTAAGAGCGCGAGAGGGATACTTGGTTGGAAATCGTCTCACAAATCATTGGAGCGAAAAAGTATTCCCGAAGAAACCTGGCTGCCAATACATTTACGCAAAACCGAGAGAAAATATAATCGAAGAATACATACGGAACCCACAAGAAATCTACAAGGTTATTGGTCATCCGACTATCGACAACAATATAGCCTAGTCAAAGATATAAGTTGCATAACTTCTATTCGTTTTGGATAGTGATACTCTCTTAATTACAATTCTATGCTAACTTAAAGAAATAGAAGAGGAGATGAAATGAACAAATACGATGTATTGATTGATGCGCAGCATTTTGACAAAGTAAGCGAGGTTATTAGGACCTCTGGGAAAGCTAGCAATATTTTCGTTCTTAAAACATCTGACGACCCAATCAAGTTGGAATTTGACCTCTCTGATATTAATCTCATGAATAAGAAAATTAAAACTCTGGACGTTCCTGTACCGATACGCGAAGACATGAAGATGACTATGATTTACGCGTCCGCATATCTCCAAGCAGTCCGTGAAGAAGGGATCGTAGGTATAGTTGAACGTGCTCTTGTTTCAATAGATACTAGCAATATAATTTACGATTTGATTGGTACAGTTTTAAAGCCTCCGTCAACTCTGCGTATCTTTACAGATCGTGATGAAATGGCAGATATCGCTCACGATAATTTTTTTGAGACGTACATCGATATCTCGTTGATTTCGTCAAGTGATGAGATACCGAGGGAGACACATGGGATGCGTGGACCTAATGGACTAGTTGCTAGAGATATGCTATCTACTGCTCAGAACATTATGTATAGTATGCGTTCAAATTATAAGCTACCAAACTAGAATTCCTTGTTGCGGTTGCGGTAGGCAATAGAAAGTACACTTACACTTACTGACGACCGTGTACATTCTAACAATATCTTCTCATATAAATGCGATATAGACATGTAATAACAGTTAGCTCTAGCTAAACTGTATAATTCGTCATCAAGCACAGCATAAGATGCAAAATTATTCTTCGATAAAAACATGCCTCTATTCATAAGATAGTTGAGGAGATTTCCATGAATTCGACTTCCCGTAACAAGTCCCTCATCTAACAGAAGAAGATTCGCTATTTTCTTACACGGTTTCAGAGGATGGAATCCTGACTCTGGATACCACCATAGGCACTGCTTAAGATGATCAATACAAGATTTTTGATTTGGTTTGTGAATCGTCTCGTACAGATACGAATCAATATCAGTCTCTACGATCTCGCGCACATCACGAGGTAATTTGACAAACAATTTGAGTATCTTTCTGTTCATTATATCTTAAAGTCATACTCCTCACATTTTTTTTTTCATTTTTATAGTTGTGGAATATACATCACGCCTTCCTTATACCAGATCTTCCTACCATCCGCGTAGATTACTGCCGGTTGATCCCCGTCTCTATGACGATTCCCTTCCTTCCACCACACCTGATCACCGTTCGCGTAGATTATTGCCGGTTGATCCCCGTCTCTATGATAATTCCCTTCCTTATACCAGTACTGATCACCGTTCGCGTAGATTACTGCCGGTTGATCCCCTTCTCTATGGTACTTTCCTTCCTTCCACCACTCCTGACCACCGTCCGCGTAAATTATTGCTGGTTGATCTTCGTCTCTATACAACTTTCCTTCCTTCCACCACTCCTGACCACCGTGCGCGAATATTATTGCCGGTTGATCCCCGTCTCTATGAACCTTCCCTTCCTTCAACCAGTACTGATCATCGTCCGCGTAGATTGCTGCCGGTTGATCCCCTCCTCTATGAAGCTTCCCTTCCTTATACCAGCACTGATCACCATCCATGTTTATTATTGCTAGTCCATCATAATTATGAGGTTGGTAATGCAGACATATCCTATAAACATACCGCCAATCCTCGAGATATAACTCGTTGAGGTACGTATTCGTCCCACATAGATTATTGATCTCTTCACGGTATAGGAATCGTGAAATAACCGATTGTATTACACTCCTGAGATCTGGTCGACAAATATTAATAGAGATGGTAGACATTAGTGTTGTTATATGGATATAACAATATTTAATACAACAAATCATTTTAATTATTTTATACGCTTCCCTTCCTTCCACCACTCCTGATAACCGCTTGCGATGGTTTTTGCCGGTTTATCCCCGTCTCTATGCCGCTTCCCTTCCTTCCACCAAGACTGAGTACCGTCCGCGCAGATTATTGCCGGTTGATCCCCTTCTCTATGACACTTCCCTTCCTTATACCAGTACTTAGTACCGCTATCGTAGATTACTGCTGGTTGATCCCCGTCTCTATGAAGTTTCCCTTCCTTATACCATGCCTGATAACCGTTCGCGTTGATTATTGCCGGTTGATCCCCGTCTCTATGACGATTCCCTTCCTTAAACCACTCCTGATCGCCGCTCGTGTTGATTATTGCCGGTTGATCTCCGTTTCTATGCCATTTCCCTTCCTTCCACCACTCCTGAGTACCGTCTGGGTAGATTATTGCCGATTGATCTCCGTCTCTATGATGCGTCCCGTCCTTATACCACCGCTGATTACCGTCCGCGTCGATTATTGCTGATCCATCATAATTATGCGGTTGGTGATGCAAGCATATCCTATAAACATACCGCCAATCTTCCGTGAATAACTCGTTGAGGTACGTATTCGCCCCACACATATTATTGATCTCTTCACGGTATAGGAATTGTGAAACAACAGATTGTAGTATACTCCTCATATAGGGTTGACATATATTAGAGACCGTAGACATAGTATTGTTATTTTGCATAACAATACTTGACATGATAAATCATTTTTTGTCTATATTTAATAACTCCTTATACCAGATCTGCCTACCATCCGCGTAGATTATTACCGGTTGATCCCCTTCTCTATGAATCTTTCCTTCCTTATACTACTGCCAGCTCCTACAAATACTACCTGCATATATTACAAAGGTTGGTCTCCGTCTCTATGACACTCTTCCCCTTCTATCCACCATCCCTGATCACCGTTCGCCTCGATTATTGCCGGTTGATCCCCGTCTCTATGACGCTTCCCTTCCTTATACCATGCCTGATCACCGTTCGCGCAGATTCTTGCCGGTTGATCCCCGTCTCTATGCCGTTTCCCTTCCTTATACCACTCCTGACTACCATCCGCGAAGAATATTGCCGGTTGATCACCGTCTCTATGCAACTTCCCTTCCTTATACCACTCTTGGTAACCATTCGAGAAGATTTTTGCCGGTTGATCCCCATCTCTATGATACTTCCCTTCCTTATACCAGAACTGAGTACCGCCTGTAAGTATTCCTGCTGGTTGATCACCTTCTCTATGAAGCTTCCCTTCCTTATACCATGCCTGATCACCATTCGCGCGGATTATTGCCGGTTGATCTCCGCCTCTATGAAGTTTCCCTTCCTTATTATACCATGCCTGACCACCGTTCGCGCAGATTCTTGCCGGTTGATCCCCTTCTCTATGAGTCTTCCCTTCCTTATACCAGCACTGAGTACCGTTCGCGTCGATTATTGCTGATCCATCATAATTATGCGGTTGAACATGCAGACATATCCTATAAACATACTGCCAATCCTCCGTAAATAACTCGTTGAGGTACGTATTCGCCCCACACATATTATTGATCTCTTCACGGTATAGGAATTGTGAAACAACAGATTGTAGTATACTCCTGAGATTTGATTGACAAATATTAAAGATTGTAGACATAGTATTGTTAATATATAACAATACTCGATGTGATAAATCATTTTTTCGATTTACATTCCTTTGTATATGCTTAACTCAATCAGCTCACACTACAAGATTTTGAATCACAGGTCATGTTGGTGCAGGAATATCATATGTTGCTGTGAGATCAGCGAGAGCATTATTCATGTTTTTATACTTCTCTATGAATCCTCCTGCACTGTTTCCGTCATACCAATTGGATATATCGATATCAATTAGGGGATATTCAATAGAAGCACACACTAGCATATTGCAGAACACAATCCACGATTTCACTTTTGCATAATCCATTGTTCCCTCGTGAGCGCGAATTTCGACTCTAGGATTAACAGTATCCACAATATACACGGAACATGCTTTCGTATCAGTAACTTCCTCTAAAAGTTCGTCTATAGACGTCATGTTGTCATCGTTAACAATTTTGTATAGAGGTAGAGACCAATTATATGGGAACTCTGTCGTGTTAAGATATTGGCGGCGTTCGGGTGATAAGAATTCCATAATTAGGGGTTCAAAATTGTACCACATCATGATAAACTTGCGAAGATCCATACCCGGATTGCTGATATGAATATGGAGCCCTTGTGTGATATTAAACATGTAGAGACATGAATTGTTCATGAAGTAATTATTGAAGACAATATCAATCTGAGAAAAATTATCTCTCACATCCAATATAGGAGATACGAACTCAACAGGGTGAAAAGGGACACCTCCACAATCAACGAATTCGTTTTGTGAAAAACAGGTCCCAACTTCATCGCCCGCGCATTTGACCGTATTGTCAGTCTCAATTCCCCATACAACGTAATGTGTTTTGTCTCCATTTCCGATCACCCAGTCGAATTGTAAGGTATTCTGATCTATTACCCCAAGATCTTTTAGTTGGGCTGTGATATTATTAAACGTGTAATCAAGTATGTCATATGTCTGAGCGAGAGTTTCGTCTTCCGTTCCGAGAGTATGTATGCATGTTTCCAATTCTATGCCATATCGTGAAAACGAACATATTTCTGATCGGTCAGTCATTTATTACATTGAAAACTAAAAATCGTCTGGAGACATAATATCTCGATAATCGCCGCTTGGAACCACATAAACCATATTCTTATCTTCTTTGAAATACACACCAGCAGTATGTACAGCTCCATCCATCAGCTCCACATCTATCTCACTTCTTATATACCTGCTTTCGAGCATGTCAAGGGATTCAATATCTGTTTCGTTAACATCATACAATTCGCCTGAGATATGATGCGCTGCTATTTCACGTGAGAGATAGGGTATGATACCGTCTGTGAGCAATGTAAATTTGTTTTGCGTGATACATCTGCCTAAGTATTTAGAGTTTGACAGATAGTGGTGATTGGGGTATCCCTGCATAAGCGTCCCGTAGACAAATACTAGCATCGACTTACCGATAAATGGTTAGTTATTTATTCAATTTTTATCTCAGAAAATAAGACAGTTGACTAGTCGACTGCCTGAATATACCTGAATATACCTGAATATACCTGAATATATCTGGGTAAATAGGTTGTTAATGTACAAATATCTTTATGATTCGAAGTACCATTTAAAAAATAATGTCTAAGATAAAGATATGGATAACTCTACATGTGTCAAGCGTTTCCGAAGCAGCGATGAGAGCGATGAGATCGAGAAGAGCGATGAGATCGAGGAGAGCGATGACAAATTCCGTATTGCGAAACGTATGAAAACAAGAAATACATATTGGACACATATTTTTATGAACAACTTGATTAAATCTGCTACGATTGAGTTTTATTATCCATTAGATTGGTATTCCTTATAAATATCATGAGTTCTTGAGGGAATTGAATACGCATACGTATACATTTCGCAAGTAATAATTCGTTGATATATATACTCCACACATATTAACAATATGTTTAGAGGATCGAGCAACAAATTGTAGTGTGCTATATCATTTTTGATACTTCCTTAGTCTATCGAATAGTCAACATATCTACCCATGCGAAATTTTTGAAGATACCAATATAGAATCCAGATTTTCTTGCCTTATCGTATATATTTTGAGATATATTGCGACGACGTGGTGATATCCCTAAGTGAATATTCAATCGACGAATTGCGGCAAGAATATCCTGCCATGGCATATTAACAGTTTCTTTCTTTAATATCTCGTATAAGTCTTTTCGGTTGAGACGCGGACGATTTACTCGCTTTCCTGGCTGAGTGTCCACAATTGATCCCGGAAACTCGCTCATTAATTCTGCTATTATACGTTGTGCGCCAATTTCGGGCATATCTTTTTCATTAACATTCAAACTATTATTTGCTAGGCGGAACAATGACGCGGAATACTCAGAATCTATGTCATCTGTCTCATATAGTTCAATGACAGTATCAATGTTGAACTTTGAGTCATTTTCCATAATCTGTCGCAGCGCTAATATGCGATGTTGACCGTCGATGCAGCGTACCTCGTCATTGTGGTCTCTAATTAGCTTAAATGTTCCTACAAGAAATTCAGTTTCGCGCAATGACTTTACTAATGATTTCACGTGTGCTGAATTAACGGCTCTCTGAGCCCCATATAGCTTAACTGTAGGAATGAGATCTCTCGCTGTACATTCATAAATCTTAACTTGACCGTTATCGTATACCATAGATTGTAGGAAATCTATCGAACTCTGTTCCTCTTCCTCCTCATCTTCCTCCATATCTTCCTCCATATCTTCCTCCATACCTTCCTCCATACCTTTTTGTGTATCATCAGCATCTCTGCCGAATGTTTTGTTCAACAAGAATCTCAAAGCCATGACCTTTCATGTGATATGCATGGATTTAAATCAATTTTAACAATTAGTATGAAGCGATAACAGGACCTAAAACATGCTTAAACAGTTCTACATAAGTAGCATGGATTTTGAGCATTTCATCGTGCTCGATTTTGAAGCGACCTGTCTTGAAGAGAAAAGAATACGTCCGCAAGAAATCATTGAATTCCCTTCGGTAGTTTTGGATGGTAAGACCCTAGAAGAGGTAGATCGGATCCAAATCTATGTTAAGCCAATTCATCACCCTCAACTCACGAAATTCTGCACGTCTCTCACAGGAATTGAACAGGAGACTGTCGACCAAGCTGTCCAGTTCCGCGATGCGTTTACTCAATACAATGCATGGGCAGAAAAGTACCCAAACAGTATCTTCATTACATGTGGAGACTGGGACTTGAAGACAATGTTACCACAACAATGCCAGCTCTCTCATCTTGAGAAACCCTGGTGGTATAACAATTGGATTAATATCAAGCGAGAATTCGCATCATTTTACAACGAGTCGCCAAAAGGTCTCGGACATATGACACAATTCCTAAACATCGGATTTATAGGCAGACAACACTCGGGTATTGACGACTGTGTAAATATTGGAAGAGTTTGGAAGAAAATGAGAGAGGATGGATACATAGGCGAAGGCAGTAAGTACATCGGTCGTAGTAACACACGCCAAAATCGTAGACAACATGGTACAAGACAAGGTAGACAACAAGGAAGTTGGGCTATTGCAATAAATGTCACGAATCCGTGGTCCAAATAATGGATCTGATAAACAATATTTGATTAGTTATCCGTCTTAAAAACGAACGTCTAATTTGGTCGTATCCTTGTCATTTGTCTGGTTGGAGAATACGTGCAAATGTACTCACGTCTTCCGGTACATTTCCCAGACGATTCCTATGATTTGCTACAACGTCTTGAATTACCTCCACACATCGCTTCTTTACATCCCCACACATCATCTTCGGAAAATATTCGCTCTGTGACCCATATCGTTCAGTGATCTCCTCCAGTTCATGATCATCCTCCATGAACACGCGAAGATAGTGATACGGAACGTCGAGTGAGAGATCAGACCCCCCTCTTCAGTTGATCTTCCTTCGTGTCGCGTCCACCAGTTACAGAGCGAAATATTTTCTCACGTATTACCTTTGGAGAATCAGTAAGAAAGATTACAGATGTTGAATCACTTGAACTCATCTTATCCGTCATGCCTTTTAGAGAAGGTATAAACCCGCTATGAATCAGAGCAGGCTTGGGCTCGTTCATTTTCTCTGCAACATCCCGTGTTAGACGAAAGTACGGATCTTGATCTAATCCTTGTGGAACCAAACACATCGTTCCTTTTTTCAGAAAAGGGAATGTTGACGCAAATGCTGGAGCAGCCTGTGTAGCAACATATGCAGTCTTCCCAATATTGTCAATCCCCTCGATACCGAAAGCCGCTCGCGACTGGTTGTTAGTAATTCTCCTCTGGATACGAAGAACACTCCCATACATCTCGCCAAAGTACGCTAGATTACTAAAGATGAATGTACGATCCATATTGAAACCACATGCGATTATATCACGAATATTAGCTATGGTATTCGTACGGATTTCATCCATCTCTAACCCTCTGAATAAGTACTTCTCATCGTCTGTAATCTGGATCACAACAAAAGCTCCAAATACCTCTTGTAGATATTGGGCGAACTGAAACGGGATAAGGTGACCAACATGCATGGTCGGCGACGTCGGGCCGCGACCTGTATAAATGTAGAACTCTTCGCCTGCTTCAACTGCATCTAAGATTCTATCAAGATCACGATGTGTAACAAAAATATCTCGTTTGAGAAAACGATGTAGAGGTCTCCTTGATAATCTCTCAATTCTCGCTTTCTGGTCTGCACTGATACGCTGACATCCGAACTCTTCTATCAATCGATCTTCCATGTCTGTATATAATATACATAAATATACAGACTTCTTAAATCATTTGTGATATATTATAGCTGACTCATCCACTCCTTAATCTTAGAGATATCGCTCTCATTTCTCTCTTGAACCTTGTCTTGCACAGATGGGGCAGTCCATGTATTGTAACAGTTTCCACATTTCTTCTCGTAGTTGGAGATAAGATCTTCCGCAGAGTAGAAAATTCGGCGATCTAAGATTTCGCATACCCAGTTATACATACGATCATCATTCTGCATTTTACTTTCAAAAAGAGTCAATCCATCCTCCCCACCCCACATTCCTCCACCCGGGTGTTGATTAAGAGAATCCACGTACATTGAGATAACCACATAGTCTCCCTCTTTCTTTCTGTATGCAATCTTTTCGAAGTGATAGCAGTACGCTCCCAAAGTAACACTACCCGGATAGATATCTAGATCATCGCGTACCTTCTCGTTGTAGTAGGCTAGCGCCGCCTTGCAAACAATCTCAGCATTACCGTATTTTTCATCCGCGGCGAGCTCTTTAAGACGATCGATAATCCAATCCTTGTCCATCATAACCGGTTCCATCAAGTTAGCCATTTATTAGAGTACTCTCTGTCTTTAACTTTGTAAAGCAGCCGCCTCCGAAGCACATATTATCAATTACAATCATGTAATCACTTGTTGTTAGACGCAAATCCTTGTCCATTATCGTTGCTGTGACTGTCACAGTAATGTCATCAATCTCTTCATCCAACACAATATGTATACCTAAATCTGTCCATACCAAACCATTAACCGGGATAATACAATTTTTCCTTAAAACATGATCAAAGTCAACGGTATCCCAATTACCCTCTAACAAAACCTTAAAATTGTTGGATAAACCATTCACTCGAATATTATAATACCCGTCAAAATACCTCCCCGGTCGTAATATGTAACAACGTTCATTTAGTCTACGTAACTGACTATCTCCATCCCTATACACTAAATCAGTCGCAACTATATCGACACAATTATTGTTAACTAATTCCATAAATGCATTGGTATATATGTTATTATATCCTAAATCACATGTTGACTCCTGTCCAACATGCAACACTTTCGACATATCAAACAAATCTTCAGCCCTAATCGCATAGTTTCGTGAATTTTTATAATTCTCCGTGTATACTTGGTAAGTTTCTGTATCATAAAAAATCTCCAAGATTTTACACATCTGTAACTCATTAAACTTCCACTTTGCATATATACCAGTCTCAACTACATCCCACAACTTTTTTCTAAATATATTATGTATCAGAACACTTGATGGGTTCTGCAAGTCCAGAGATTTGAGTATATTGACTTTCCCGGCATCTAAAGCACGCGAAGCCAATACTTCACGAGACTCAAAATCTAATGGAAGACTATAAACATATTTCTCATTCGATTTCATGTATATCGACCACTTCCTAGCGACGTAAGGAAGGAATTGTAACTCTGTAAGAGATAGAAATGGTATTACGTGAAATACAAACACGGATTCATCTATAATCATTATATAATTGCCCCATATCTTTAAACGTCTATCAATGGCCTGTAAGATAGGTAGATGATTGTTCACACAACATTGTGATATGCATATCAACATTAGGCACACATTCCCCTTCAAAACACGGATGATTCCGTTGTGTGTAAGGATAAGCACATTTTACCTCTACAATTGAATATGTAAGCATTCTCCTGATAAGATATGAGGAATGGAGTGTGCAAGTATTGATGATTATCTCGCAGAGAACCTCTCTTGTATGATGGACTTGGAACCTGAACTCTCTCCCACTGGAGAGAGTTCATATATAATAGACAATAATAAATGGCACGAGTTCGCGGCAGAAAGAGATCTCTATCTCAATGGAAGAACGAAGAAGAAGATGTTCGTCTACAATGAGGAGGTCGGATTGTGGACACCATATCAAGCGGAGATCACCTGGTACAGCAACGGTCAAGCTGAATCATATATCTTATACGGCGATGACGACAATGACAATCTAATCGTTCTTTATTCACAAGAATGGACCAGATGTGGTTATGCATCCCCCTACTTCTTGCATCCGGATATGCTGTGCGAACTCTCCTATTTCGATTTCGAGGAGGACGGTCAACCTGTGCTTGTATGATTGTATGATTGTATGTCACTTCTAGATATCTTTCCACTTGCCCCAATCGGACTCTTTAAAACGAGCCTTGAATGCGTTAAACAATACTTTCTTTCTCTCAAACTTCACCATAAAAATTGTTTGTTTCACACCATCCCTATCTGTAACAAATACAGCCTCTCCTTCCCCCATATAATGAAATCCACACAATATGGACACGCTGTCTTTTATCAGTTGTACGACCTCTTCCATAACGCGTATATCATCATAGATATAATATCGCGAAGTGGACAGACTTCCGTCCTCATATATAAATATGTAACTAGGTTCGTCTCGCACCCATTCGCCCTTTTCAATAAGATCCCCTTTCTCGTTCCATCGATGAGAAGGTCCGTGCTTCTTGTCGTTCACATATGAGATTGTCTTCGCTACATTACCATTCTTATGATATATTGTATGAGTAACAATTTGACCGTCTATATAAGTCTTCACAAATTTCGGAATCCCATCTTCATACCAACCTTTGCTCTCCCCTACCACTTTACCCTCATGAAACAAAGCTTTATACATCTCTTTACCATCTTTATACCAAGATATATCCCACCCATGTTTTATGCGTTCACCTTTCTTCATCTTATATGTAATCAACAATTTGGGTGACCCATCATCATACGATTCCTTCTCTTCAATCGTTAATTTCTCACTACTATTTGAACAACCCATACATAATAATCCTTTGATTCTATAAGTAAAAATCAATTTAAAATGAATTATCACCTCAAGTATTGTTATATCCACCATAACAACACTATGTCTACTAACCCTAATAATATATGTCGACTAGATCTCAGAAGCATACTACAATCCGTTGTTTCACGATTCCTATACCGTGAAGAGATCAATAATATGTGTGGAGCGAATGCGTACCTCAACGAGTTATTCATCGAGGATTGGCGGTATGTATATAGAATATGTCTGCATCACCAACCTCATAATTATGACGGACAGGCTGTAATCGGCGAGGAAGGTACTCATTTCTGGTATAAGGAAGGGAAGTTCCATAGAGAAGAGGATAAACCGGCAATATTCTTCATGAACGGTAGGCAGGAGTGGTGGAAGGAAGGGAAGCATCATAGAGACGGGGATCAACCGGCAGAAATCTCCCTAAACGGTACCATGTGCTGGTGGAAGAAAGGGGTGCGGCATAGAGACGGGGATCAACCGGCAGTAGTACGGATGACTGGTAGTGAGTGGTATAAGGAAGGGAAGTTACATAGAGAAGGAGATCAACCAGCTATAATTTATTGGAGGGGTGAACAGCATTGGTATAAAGAAGGGAAGCTTCATAGAGACGGGGATCAACCGGCAAGAATCTATGTGGACGGTTCTCATGCATGGTATAAAGAAGGGAATTATCATAGAGAAGGGGATCAACCAGCGGTAGTTTACGCACACGGTACTCAGTTCTGGTATAAGGAAGGGAAGCGTATAAAATAATTAAAATGATTTGTTGTATTAAGTATTGTTATATCCATATAACAAAAACTATGTCTGCCATCTCTAATATATGTCAAACAGATCTCAAAAGCATACTACAATCCGTTGTTTCACGATTCCTCTTCCGTGAAGAGATCAATAATATGTGTGGAGCGAATGCGTACCTCAACGAGTTATTTCTAGCGGATTGGCGGTATGTGTATAGGATATGTCTGCATCACCAACCTAATAATTATGATGGACAGGCTGTAATCGACGAGGAAGGTACTCAGGAATGGTATAAGGAAGGGAAGTGGCATAGAGACGGGGATCAACCGGCAATGATCTTCGCGACCGGTTGTCGGTTGTGGTATAAGGAAGGGAAATGTCATAGAGAAGGGGATAACCCGGCAATGATTTTTAAGGGCTGTAAACACTGGTATAAGGAAGGGAAATGTCATAGAGAAGGGGGTCGACCGGCAATAATCGACTCGGACGGTACTCGGATATGGTGCATAGAAGGGAAGCGTATAAAATAATTAAAATGATTTGTTGTATTAAGTATTGTTATATCAACATAACAACACTATGTCTACTAATTCTAATAATTCTACTAATATATGTCGACTAGACCTCAGAAGCATACTACAATGTATTGTTTCACGATTCCTCTTCACGGAAGAGGTCAACAATATGTGTGGAGCGAATACGTACCTTAACGAGTTATTCATTGAGGATTGGCGGTATGTGTATAGGATATGTTTGCATATTCAACCTCATAGTTATGATGGACCGGCTGTAATCGACGAGGAAGGTACTCATTTCTGGTATAAGGAAGGAAAATATCATAGAGACGGGGATCAACCGGCAGAAATCCACAATAACGGTGATCAGTCTTGGTGGAAGGAAGGGAAGCGTCATAGAGAAGGAGATCAACCGGCAAAAATCTACGCGGACGGTACTCAGGTGTGGTATAAGGACGGAAAGATTCATAGAGAAGGGGATCAACCGGCAATAATCGACGCGAACGGTACTCAGCACTGGTATAAGGAAGGGAAGTTACATAGAGAAGGGGATCAACCGGCAGTAATCTACGCGGGCGGTAATCAGGTATGGTATAAGGAAGGGAAGTTTCATAGAGTCGGGGATCAACCGGCAATAATCTACGTGAGCGGTACTCAGTGCTGGTATAAGGAAGGGCATTTTATAAAATGATTTTTTGTATTAAGTATTGTTATATCCACATAACAACACTATGTCTACTAATTCTAATAATTCTACTAATATATGTCAACCAGATCTCAAAAGCATACTACAATCCGTTGTTTCACGATTCCTCTTCCGTGAAGAGATCAATAATATGTGTGGAGCGAATGCGTACCTCAACGAGTTATTTCTAGAGGATTGGCGGTATGTGTATAGGATATGTCTGCATCACCAACCTAATAATTATGATGGACCAACAGTAGTCAACGCTTATGGTGATCAGTGCTGGTATAAGGAAGGGAAGCTTCATAGAGGAGGGGATCAACCGGCAGCAATCTACGCGGACGATGATCAGTACTGGTGGAAGGAAGGGAAGGTTCATAGAGACGGGGATCAACCGGCAATAATATTCGCGCGCGGTAGACAGGAGTGGTGGAAGGAAGGGAATCGTCATAGAGAAGGGGATAACCCGGCAATTATTTCTAAGGACTGTAAACACTGGTATAAGGAAGGGAAATGTCATAGAGAAGGGGGTCGACCGGCAATAATCTACTCGGACGGTACTCGGATATGGTGCATAGAAGGGAAGCGTATAAAATGATTTTTTGTATTAAGTATTGTTATATCCACATAACAACACTATGTCTACTAATTCTACTAATTCTAATAATTCTAATATATGTCAACCAGATCTCAGAAGCATACTACAATCTGTTGTTTCACGATTTCTCTTCCGTGAAGAGATCAATAATCTATGTGGAGCGAATAGGTACCTCAACGAGTTATTTCTAGAGGATTGGCGGTATGTGTATAGGATATGTCTACATCACCAACCTCATAATTATGATGGACCAGTAATAATCAACAGGAAAGGTACTCAGAGATGGTATAAGGAAGGGTATCGTCATAGAGACGGTGATCAACCGGCAATGATCTTCGCGAACGGTACTCGAGAGTGGTGGAAGGAAGGGAAATATCATAGAGAAGGGGATCAACCGGCTGTAATCGACTCGGACGGCACTCAGGAGTGGTGGAAGGAAGGGAAGCGGCATAGAGAAGGAGATCAACCGGCAATAATCTTTGCGGATGGTGAACAGTGTTGGTATAAGGACGGGAATCTGCATAGAGATGGAGATAAACCGGCATCAATTTCCGTGGACGGTATACAGGAATGGTATAAGGAAGGAAAACGGCATAGAGATGGGGATCAGCCAGCAATAATTTATGGGATCGGTACGCGGGAATGGTGGATAGAAGGGAAGTATCATAGATAAGGGGATCTACGCGAACGGTACTCAGAAGTGGCGAAAGGCATATAAAATAATTTATTGAAATTTTCAACAAGAGATTTATGTTACATTATGTAACGTAAAATAAAACATGTCATATGTACGACTCCATATGTTTCTATGTTGTAATTGCGTACGAATTTGTTTCTAATTCAAATGGGGAGAAATATGGTTCAACCGTACCAATCCTGGCAAGCATCTCTTGCTTACTCTCATTTGGGTGTAGAAAAGTACAAGGACGACTTGAGCAATTGTACCATCTCCCACTTGCAGTATATACTTTTTTGCAGTCATAGGCGTGTCTGCATTCGATAGCTTTGTACTGATCAATTGAGTGGGCAAAACAGCACTTATCTCCGTGTCTGCAACCTTTTTGTGTGTTGAAAGATTCACACATTCGTGTATACCTCTTCTCCTCCTGGGTGCGATAAGTTTGACAGGTGTTGCGAGATGTATAAGGGTTGTAAGATGGAGAATAGTCTACCGGTGACAAATAAGGAGAAGTGTTTGGCGACTGCTTGGGCGAAAGTTTTGGCAACAATTTCGCCCTTTGTTCTGGTGTGAGTAACATCTTCAAATCATATTCGTCATCACTATCCTCTTCCCTATCTTCTCCCATATCTTCTTCCTCTCCCATATCTTCCATATCTTTCACATCTTCCACATCTTCTATCTCTTCTACATCGTCCACCTCTAACTTACCCTTCTTTCCATTCTTTCCCTTCCGTTTGACTTTCTTTACATGTCTCTGCACCTTTACTTCTTTCACCTCTTCATTCACCTCTTTATTCACCTCTTCCTTTACTTCTCCCTTCCTCTTAATTTTTAGTGGAATTATGTCGTCATCTGATTCGCATTCATCTGTTTTTAGTCTTGTGAGAAGTATTTTCAGATCATGTATATCTCTTAGATACTCGTCTCGTGACTTTTCTGCATGCTTGTACGCGGAGAATGCGAGCTCATACATGCGATTTAGCAACCGAGAGTAGTCGATTTCAGTGTCATTTGGATTCATATCTGATTAGATCAGCGATACGAATAAAAAACTCAATTATGTAAAATTATAAAATCGTATACACTACGTAAATAGAGCGGTATTTATACTGTTCTCATACGTTATTATCAAAGACGTGTGTACTCTTCCCATACAGACACTACTCGTAGACCAGTCTGAGAGTTGCGTGATTCAATCACATAGGAGTTGGTACCGTAGTAGGATTCCGAATAATTGTGTAATACCCTTATATGAAAAATATAGATTGAAAAAGCGTGTGTTAACGCGAGGGATCTTATATTTGCTTTGTCGAACCCGCTTCCTTGAGGGCATACAATACTAGTTTGGTCATGAAAATACTGACAGGTTGAATTTACTTGTCCGTCAAGTACATTGGTAATTGTTACGAAGAGGGTATGTACTGTGGAAAGATATAGGGACCTGATTATATCTTATAGCTTAGAAATCAGTGATGATTTCAGTATTGTATTACATTTCTGTCGGCGTTGCAGGGAAATGTCGAACAGGTATTTTTCGCCCACTAGGATGCCAAACATAACATTGTTTTTGTTTTGGTACACTTGCGAGCGTTGGCGACGTTTCCAAGCGCGGATTACGTGAGGATTTACTCAAAAACAATGATACTTAAGAATCTCTTTCCAGAAAATATTATAAATAAAGAATAGTAAATAATAAATGAATGATGTATATATTATTATTTCTGTCGTAATTCTAGTTCTCATAGGTATTGGTCTGGTACTTTATTTTATCTATTTCAAACATGGAGAAAGAAAGAGGCATCCGCCTAACATAATTCAATCACATAATCTCGTGGAAAAGTTTGATAAGTTCCACGAAAAGTACAAATCATTACCATTGCAGCATTGGGAGACAGATACTACTATACTAATCAAAACGTTTTTAAGACCACAGTGCTTACTAGAACTCATTGGAACTATTCGGACTTATTATTCGCATGTGCGAATTGTAGTGGTAGATGACAGTGAACATAAACTGTTTGAAGCAGGAGAAAATCCATTGAACATTTTTTGTGTACATTTACCATATTATTCAGGTGTTTCCATAGGAAGGAATGTGGGAGTTAGCTGCATAAAAACCAAATATACTATCATGCTTGACGATGATATGACGCTCACTCCTAAGTCTAACATGAATATCCTGTACAACTATCTAGAAAGTCATCCAAATATCTCACTGATCTCCGCTAAATTATCGGATCGAGGACCATTTCATGCTTTATTTGAACGCAAAGGTGATGTGATCGAGATACATATCGACGGATACACATCTATTGATGGTCCAGTTACGCATTCTCACCGAAGTTTAAATTGTTTTATGTGCAAAACACAGCTTCTGGTAGATATACCGTGGGATCCTAATCTAAAAACTAATGAGCACAGTGAGCACTTTTATCGGATCTACATGGCAGGTTATAAAGTATGTAGTCATTCTGGAGTTGAGATAGAACATTCTCACAAATGCATGGGTGATAATTATGTGTACGATCAGTTCAGGAATATATCTAATTATAACGCTTACATACTAAATAAACATCATGTAACGAGATTCGGTGATATAATTATGAGCGAAAAACAGGAGAACTTTAGAAAAACATTATTTGATGCTGTCGATTGCCTTCAAAATATTGGAATACGTCCTGTTGTTTCTTGTGGAACAGCATTGGGGTTTCATCGTGAATTGCAATTCCTGGAACACGATTCTGATATTGATTTGATCATATTTCGTACGAGTATTACTGATGATTTTGCCATAATAGAAGCTATGCATCAATTTGAATTATACATAAAACGAGGGACTCTAGACAACGGTCTTGAATATACTTTCGAGCACATGGTTACAAAAGTACATTTAGACATATTTATAATGTACGAAGAAAAGCATTTTAATTGGTACGGGCTTTGGAATGTACCTAATACTGGGAGCAAAGTTACAAAGTGGAAACTTTCGAAAGGGCAAATGGAAACAATTACATTGTTTGACCGTGTTTTCGATATCGAGCCTATGAGTCACATGACAATAACATATGGTGATCATTGGTTTATTCCTAAGCAGACAACATATGCTGAAGTTATGTCACAAGATTATGGCTTCATCTACAATGATGACGATGAATATCCAGATGATGGTCCAGTACCAGTTGTATCAATGGATTTTGTAAATGAATTTTTCATGGGTAATGTCTGGTATATTAATTTGGAACATCATAAACATAGATTAGCGAATGTACAACAAGAGTTAGGTAGAATCGATATTAAAGCTCGCAGATACCCTGCAATTGACGGTAAAACCGATCCTATAATCAAAGAAACAATGGACAAGAGCAGTACAACTATAAGCGCTGGAGAGGTCGGATGCACGATGTCTCATAGAAATATTTGGAAATATGCAGTACGTAACAAAGTACCATGGACGTTGATCTTCGAAGACGATATTCGTATCCGATTTGATATCAAACAAAGAGAATTTGGCGAAGGTATGGTAGAAGCTTTAGCTGGCAGACGTAATCCACAGATGGTGTTTTTCGGCGCCTGTCTTACAAGTAAGATAAAGAAAATTACCCCCCATAATAAGTTTTTTCATATACAGGTTGCTGAGATATGTCCAAATTGTACTCACGCCTATGCTCTTACCTGGCGTATGGCTGAGGTACTACTGGATGCTACGGAAGTCTACAACGAACCAGTAGATAGCATAATATCATATAGAGTATGCAAACCTGGACTAATGGTTATTGTGGACACTAAGATAGACGAGGACAATGACGAGGACAATGACGAGGACAATGACGAGGACGATAACTTCTTTGGAGGCATCGTGGAACAAAATAGGAGCACATACCCTTCATCCTTGCGTTAGTTTCCTCTTATTGTTCAATATTGAAAGATACTTGATCGTTTATAGTAACTGATGTAGAAATCCTAAATGAAATAGTTTATTCGAATAAACTATTTTATTTAGGATTTCTGTGAATAAATGGATAGAATTTGTTATATTGTTTGTCTCACTATATTGGTGTTGGTTGCCTCTATAGTTGTATCTATTATAATAATTGTACGTAGTCAGAATACTACTGACGAATATCCGATAAAATACACCGCTGCTCGCAATGCTATAAATCGGGTAGAATCGTATGGTCCACAATTGTCCCACAATCTCGACGGAATTCCGATATACTATATCAACCTAGAACGATCAAAAGGACGGGACTTTCGAATGAAGTCACAGCTGATACGCTTAGGCTTAACAGCAACTCGTGTGGATGCTATTGATGGACGCAATATTCGTGCTGTTAACAAATTAACACCAGCGGAAACGGGTGCACTATTATCTCACCTGAAAGCAATACAAACAGCTTATGACAACAATGATCAGGTAGCTCTTATTTGCGAAGACGATGTGTGTTTCCATCTTGTCCCCTATTGGGGAAAATCTCTTCAGGATATCATAAGTGAATGTCCTAAGCCATGGAACACAATTAATTTTGCTCCAACGTTGAGACGTGAAGATACAGATTCGTATGTTAAGTATAACTGTCGAAATTCTTCTTGGGGATGTGTGTTCTATATTGTTAATCGCGAGGGAATGTTTAACATATTGGAAGCGTACAAGCAGAACAGAATATCACTGACAGTAGCCGATGCGTATGTTTATGAGAAATCTGGATTGTCTTATGAATATCACAAACGGATTTTAGTGTTTTCCGCTTTCTACCATGAAGGTGGAAAAAGTACTATTTCTCCCAATGGTGGAGCGACCAATATTATAATTGATACAGCATATGAAGGTCTCAAGATGCATAAATTACTTCCAATCAACACAATACCCAAATATATTTACCAGGTAACAAATCGGGAATCAATTCATCCTGGTATACGAAAGAATATCGAAAACATCAAACGAATGAATCCAGACTGGTATCACACTACTTTCGATATGGAGGAAATTGATGAATATTTGGCCAACAATCACTCCGGAATTATTTATGAAACGTACGTGAAGATTAACCCGGAATATAATGCAGCAAGAGTTGACTTCTTTCGATATGTGATCATGTACGACAAAGGTGGTGTCTATCTTGACGATAAAAGCTCTATATCGAAACCCCTTAATTTAATAATTCATGAGTCAGATCAATACCTTTTGTCGCACTGGGATAGTAAAGATTGGAAATCGTTCTTAGGTAACGAACACGGAGAATTCCAACAGTGGCATATCATTTGTCGACCGCATCATCCGTTCCTTGCGGCAGTTATAAACAAGGTTATATGTAATATAAATCAAGCAACACCCAATTTGGTCGGTAAGAATGTAATTTTTATAACGGGTCCGATTCCGTACACACAGGCGATAATACCTCTTGTCGATATATATCATCATCGTATTGCATACAGGGAAAAAGACCTAAATTTGATCTATAACAATGTTCCCGGATATCAATCCTCGAAACAGCTGAAATCGTATAATGCACTAAAAACTCCAATAATCATACAAAGTATTGCACTTTAAGATCAAAAATAAATAAACAATTACAAATGAAGGGTATCATCTTGACAATTATGATTGCGATTCTTTTCCTTGTACTTGGATTTGTTATATACTCAATTATTGTGTGGAACAATGCACGGAATTTAAGGTATTTGACCGAATCGTTTCGCAGCAAAGAGAATCGACTACGACGGTTGACTGCAGATATGAAGAAAGAAAATAGACTAGGTCTTCCAGTTCTGTATATCAACATGGACTCAAGTAATGACCGTCAACACTTTATGAAGAGTCAGTTAGAGGAGTATGGGATTGACGGAACGCGCGTTAGTGCTGTAAACGGTGCCAATATTATCGACATAATGAAGGGGGAAGAAAACGGAATAAGATTCACTAACAACTACAAGATAAATAAAGGAGAATTGGGGTGCACACTATCGCATCTTAAGGCAATCAAACAAGCATACGATAGCGGTCATGAGATGGTAATAATTCTGGAAGACGACGCATGTCTGTCTTTGATGCCACTATGGGATAGTGATATCCCGACGCTTGTGTCGCAAGTGAACGACTGGGATATTCTTCAGCTTGCTACTTCTCGGTCGAATAGAATATCTAATGAGGTTCGCGACTTCAATAATTATTGGGGGACATTTGCATACGTTATCAACAGAAATGGAATGCAAAACATCCTTGGCGCCACACACAGAGATGAAACTTTTAATCTAGACAAGGATCGCCCATCTCAACCCAGCGGGAAGAAAGATGGACGTGCTGATATGTTTCTTTATGTCACTGCAGGACGTACAAAAACTGTAATGATGCCTTTGATCTATAATGCAAGCATTGAAAGTCAAATTCACACACGACACGACACACACGTCTTCAAACGAGGAATAGAATATTTCGACCATTATCTCAATAACAGTCTATCTCATCTAGGAGTATGTTATGTCCCTGTGAAGAACAAACCGGTCATATGGTCTGTGTGGACAGGGACGAATATGATGCCTCCTTATCTTCAACTATGTCACGAGACCGTCATAAGGCACAATGATAGAGATTTTACGGTTATATTAGTCAACCCAAACAACGTGAATAAGTTTCTCACGGACTTACACCCAGCATACGAACTACTTTCATATGTCCATCGAGCCGATTATTTACGACATGCGCTTCTCCACAAATATGGCGGCATCTATCTTGATATGGATACAATATGTTTCAAGAGTCTTTACCCTAAATTAAGACTTCTAAAGGACGTCAATGTTGTCGGATACGATGGTTCGAAGTGGGGCGAAATTTGGGGAGTTTCCGCGATGGGTCCACTTCGACCAGATAGCGACTATACTTACGAATGGGGCAATGCGTTAAAAGACGAACTCGATAATAAATTATTAATTTTGCAGAAATACAGGCATACGAACTCTTCATTAGGAAAAGACTGTCTCGTATGGGCTTCTCTACTCAGAGATATCATATTACCTCTTTCACATGATATTAAGCATCGTATAAGATACAAAATTATTGATGAAGACTGGCAAGCTATAACAGATACTGATATAGTCAGGAGAGGTAACATGCCAGAAATAAATAGCAGTATTTTGTTGCTTAACAATGCACTCTACGGTCCCGAGATAAAAGAGGCGAGTAAAGATACAGTTTTGCAGTCTGATATAATTTTGTTCAAACTCCTCTCACGTGCTCTTGCAAGCCCATTGCCGTCTTTTTATTTATTGCCAAAGGTTGACGCAATATTGTATATAAATCTAGACCACCGACAAGATCGAAGAGATACCCTTTTTCAACAATTCCAAAGTATCGGTATTGATCCAGGCAAACTGACACGTATCCCTGCTGTGTCTACACCTGCGAATGGAGCTATAGGTTGTCTGGAAAGTCATATCAAAGCGCTAGAATACGCTACTCATTTCTTTCCGAATCAGAATATTATGATAATCGAGGATGATATCTTATGCAAAAACAGAACAAACTTACGTATTGTGTTGGATGACTTCTTCAATGATCCATATTTTAACACTTACTGGGACGTTATCCTATTGGCTTACAACATGAAAGATAAAAGGGATACACATGACAAAAATGTCATTCGGGCGTTAGAGGCGCAGACGTCCGCAGCATACCTAGTACACGGAGAGTACGTAGATGTGATTCATAATAATCTTCTCAAATCCCTTAATACCTATCGTTCAACTGGTAAATGGATATCGAGTTACTGCAATGATCAATGTTGGAAGACTTTACAACGTGAAGATAACTGGTACGCAATACAGCCTCCACCCTTTATCCAAGGCACAAGTTACAGCGATATCGAACAAAAGTTAGTTTCGTATAGAGTGTAAGGTCATGTATAGTTAGGATATATTTCGAAGGAAATATATATACATTATCTACCTAGAGAATGCTAACAGTCGCAACTTGTCCTCGCGTACAGGGTCGTACCACTTACACCTCCTTCTCATGAACCATTGCCCCCATGTCTCGCGATCGTTGTATGATCTTCCTAACATAGTCTTCGTAGCACTTTTCGGCTGCATGTACCCGTGACCGTATTCGTTCATACAATGTGAATGACCTCCTTCGAACGCTGGATATTGTTCATCTTTAATAACTCCCATACACTTTGGCCCAAATCTCTTAATGTGTTTCTTATTTGGAAGTTCAACATCCATAACGTGAGGATAGTTAAGATGATCAACACTATATTTCTCTTTATCCTCCCAATCATCATCCTTCTTCCAGATTGTAGCAGTGCACGCAAAATTCACTAGTTTACGTGGGATTTTATCTCTCCCATAAAGAGCGCGTAGCTTGTCTTTGTATGCATTAAAGTATACTCTTACGGAATATTCTGGGAATTCTCTCTCCGCTGTTACGTGTATAAGACGAGCAACTTCAACTCTTTGCTTCCTATCGTTTAATCCGTGCAATTGCTTTGATTTAGAACTTAAGATCACATCACAATCACCATCATTCTCCATAATCCCCTTATGGCGCAGCGCTCCCAGTAAAGTCCCGTACGCAATATGGTATTTCAATCCGGTTCTTTCTAGAATCTCGAGAAGGATTTTGCGTCCCCATAACTTCTCCGGATCATGTTCGAGATTCTCTGTAACTATATCTCTATCCTCAACAACCCATTTACACATCGGTGCGATTGATAGTCTCGATTTGATATTACTCGCGAGATAGGCGAAATCATCATTACATGCTATAAGCAAATTTGCATTACATGCGAACACGAAATGTTCATCTATATCGCCCCCAATGCGCATATCCACTTGAAACCCTTCATCAAGAAAGAACTGATGTATTGCTGCAACATACTTTAAGTTTTTCTTCCCACCTTGTTCCGCAAGGATAGTTACATGTCTTGCTGCTCGTCTCATATCCCCCAGTCTTATCGCGAAACTGAAGAATGGCATAGGGTCGTCTGCCTGTGGATTACAAGATGCTAGAATTTCGGCGATATCACGCAAATCTCTATCTATCGGACTAAGATATACAACGAGCTCATCATTCATGGGAATTTCATCCTGTTTACTCCTGCTCTCTACAATTTCTGCAAGAACGTCATAGTCGTTCTTATCTGTTTTGGACATGTACTCACTCATAATAGAGTACGGGAAATGTGTAGTGTAAAACTCTTTGTCTCCCTCGTCTCGCCGTCTCTTTATTAAGTTTGAGAGATGATATCCATCTTTGTAATTCTGCACTGGTTCAAGGGATTTGGCACGTGAGAGAATATCATGAGCGCGTTTTCTCCAATATTTTTCAGTTCTATCGTGTTGCAAGAGAATTGCAGCGATTATAGCCAACCCTGATACAAGAACTAGACATCCAAAAAGAATAGCGGAAACGCTTCTTGTCATAACTCCGTATATTATGAAAACTATGGACATTGTGGAGAAGGGTATAATTACAGCGAGTGTCGAAGCCCATCTCCTCTTAAAGGCATCCCGCTTCCGTGCAATTGTTGGAGCTGAAGTACAAAGAATAACTATAAGGAGAAGAACAAATATTATATAGAGTAATACCGGTCCGAAGATAGGCGTCATTTCACTTTATAATCGACAATATATTTTGACTGGGTTTAGAGAAATCTTTCATTACAAATTGAGTTTATTGTTTTGGAAATGGATAGATAAAGTGTATCGGAATGTGTACTTACGCTTTTTTCCTAGATGTTGCTATGGACAGGAACGATTTGGAGAAATGTTTGCTCTTCAGATCGGTATGTAAAGATTGGATGAAGACTGTGCACGAAATTGGACACCCAACGGTAACCATTAAACATGCGACACATGAATCTCTGACCATATTGCACTCAATATTCGATAGTCCGCAATTGCGAATAAAGCGACTTACCCAAAATTTAGAAGTCTTTCGTAATCGGAAATATATGAGTGTCTCACTTAAGATGATCCCAACAAGACACCTCGCTCCTCTAGCAAACGTCCCTGAACTGCATTTTCTGGCGTGTGATATGCTCTCTTCAGTTCGTGAAATTAAAGATGTACACACTCTGTCTCTTATTGATTGTGGAAGAATATATGATCTTTCATGTCTTACTTATATTCGTACACTCAACCTTGCAGAATGTACATGGCTCCACGAACTGGGTTTCCTATCCGATATCTCCTCAACATTGCGAGAATTAGATATTTCTCTAACAAAAGTGACAAATATCTACCCAATTTCTCTATGCGATTTGGAATGGCTTGATATCGGTGGATTAGAAGTCGAAGATATTTCTGCGCTTGTTGGAATTCCTCGTGTTGAGATGAACTGTTGTAGACGTGTAACTAATGTCTCTCCTCTCCAGTATGCAAAAGAACTTGACTTAGGATATTGTACAGCAGTTGAAGGTCTTGCATCTCTTAAAGATGTTGGTAAGATTCAGTTGCGCGGGTTTAACGGATTGATACCCTTATCTCTTCTATCTCAAGCATATCCTTCCCTGAATATCCGTTGTGATGAATTCAAAGCCGTCCCAGGTTTTCTGCACGTTAAAGAATTTTTCGGTATAATTGGGGATAACTGTTGATTCCAGATCAACAAATACAACAACCACGCAATTAAATTGTAAGGAATATGTCCTTACAATTGTTCATATGATGAATAATAATTTCTCTTCTCTCAATAAAGATGAATAAGAATTCAAACAGTTATCGGAGAATTGCAACGGTAGGTAGCAATGTCTATGCACCGGTGGATAATCCCTTATCGTATTGCATGGGTACCCAGATGGACAACGGATTTCTTCACGGGAGTTCTAGCAATATTATCGGACCAAATTCAGGACCATGCCAGCGATTTATGACTCAGTATTGTGCAGAAAACTTCGACGGATTTTGCGAAGCAGCGAGCAAGAATACCTGCACAGATTTTCCTAATCAAGGACAAGGATGTGGCGGAAAGGGTGATATAGCTTGCCGCGGACTGAACTTAGGCGAAGCATTGATTCGTAATGTTGCTGCAGAAAGGTTCCTTATACAAATGGCTAATTGTCACAAGACGTTTGAACCCTTCGACCCTACTGTACCGAATAGTCCGATGGTTGCTAGCTGGAAGAGTGATGTGTGTGGGTATTCAAACGCTTGCGTTCCCGTGTATGCAGTTGATCCTGAAACGATCGATAATGACGATGTGATGAATAAGGTTTTACAAAATCCCCGTATTGCTGAGGATATCTTAGTGAATATTTACAATACAATGAAAAGGATGGGCACTCTAGGTCGTTTGAAGGGGACGAAACTTGGTCGCTTCTATGATAGTATTATAAGGCAAGGGGATCCGAAGAGCGGATGTGCTGGTAATAACGCGTACAATCAGCAGCAACATCATCAACGTCAGGCACAACACATGCACCAACATCCTCAAGCTGTACATGTGCAGCAAACACGATAATTGTCTGTTAAAGAACAGTTTTTCGGTATAAAAAGTAAAATGTTTGTTAGGATAAAGGATGTCTTTTTCTATTAAATCAACACACGTATTTGTGGATATCGCTCAAGCAATCCCCGAGCCAGAACCTACATATACGCATATCTCAACCCCTTCGACCTCTTCGACAACAGAGCCTCGGGAAACTAGGTTATATCCAAATATGGGATCTATTAACACTACTGGTTCCGTAGGTGGTATGACGATCCACAATAATCCTACTTCAATGGAAGACGCTTTCTAGTTATCATTCGATCAATTATATTGGTATAACAAAATGACAACAATAACATTAAATTTATCTCCAGGTGAGAAACTATCATTTAGTGTACCAGCCAAATGCGGAGGGACATGTTGTGCATACCAATCTTTCACAATCTCTCCACCACCGAGAATGCCTTACGTTCAGCTGTCTGCAAACGACTTCGTCCTTAATCTCCAAAATTGCAATGGACATGTTCAGTTGACCAAAGATAACGCATTCGTAACATTCTCTCCATATATAGATATCCGACTTAATATCGTTGACGATCCAGATTGTCCAGCTCCGAAGAATTACTATACAGTAACAGCTCAGGTTCAACACAACTCATCTTGTTCTATGTCTCCAAGCAGTTCCGCTATCGCGTATACTCCCTTTCCGAAAGAATGGCCAGACTCAGATAAGGCTCATTGTGTGGATGTAACGATGGACTGGGAATCCGGTACTATAAAGAATCCATATACGGGAGACCCACGTACGCGTCCAACCGTTCCATGTTACTGCAGACGATCCTCTCCAGGTTCATGCCCTCACTAGTAGTTATTATCTTCCCCTTCTAATTTCAAGCGAAATTAGAATATTATCGTAGAGTTTTAGAACCATGATATTTGTGCTGTATCAAAGATAGGAGCTTTGGAGTCGCGTATGCGTGTCTTTTGATCACAATAGCCATGGGTTGCTATACATGTATTTGTATACTTATCTTTACATCTTACAGTGAGAGCGATGGTGATTCCGAGCAGGATGAGGAGAAGTCCTACAAGAATGTAGAGCCATAGTGCGAGTGTCATTTAACTCATACCAGAACAAATTCGGCTTATTTGATTAGTGTATCATGATATAATCAATAAGCGCGACAATTTCCTCTCCAAGTATAATATCTTGATAGATCTAGTTATCCCTTCTTGCTCTCCAGAGAGCTTTAGCTCTGGTTGTAATCTGTTTCATAGTTAGATTTGGATTGTCTTTCTTCATTTTCAGTGTGCATTCCTCGATAAATGCTCGTTTAGTTATATTCTGTCCCTCTTTCCCTTCTTTCCCATCCCCATCTTTCCTATCATTCGTGTTCCCTTGACCTTCTTCATTGCCATGAATACGCGTACAATTCGGGTTTCTACATCTTCCTACTCTCGAGTTGTTTTTAATATGTTCTTCTCGTTCCATATACTTCATCAAGTTTGATTTGTCAATGTCATGATTGGCGAATTCAACTGCTTTTTGGCACGCTTTTTTACCTTCGTTAAAAAATCCTGCGTACCATGCGATGATCCCCATAAGGTGCCATCTCGTGTATTCGTATACACGTTTATCGACAAAGAGAACGCACTCTTCCGGGTATGGGAGCCTACACGCCATATCTATGTGCATGTAAGCTAATAGCCAAGCGGATTGAGACCGGTGGTGGTCTAGTTCTTGTGGGTTCAATTTCATTTTGTAGTCGGCTGTTACTTTATAATATTCAGCGATGTTTATAAGTGGTTCTGCCCTTCTGGAGTGCTCGAATGCTTTTATGAACCATGCCATGCAGTATTCCCAGTCATGTTTAAGTCGGGCAGCCATTTCTCCTGCTCTGAGATATGAATGGAATTTCTCTTCTTGGAATCCTTCTAGATTTGTGCGAATTTTGTAATAGTAGAGGGCGTCTTCAAATTCCTCTAGACAGGAGCATGTCTGAGCTAGATAGAAGACTGTACGTGGGTCTTTACGGTTTGCGTGATAATCTTTTAGAAGTACTACTTTATCCCGAGCAAATCGGAGTGCTGACTTGTTGTCATCTACCGTGCGATCCTGATAAATTACGATTTCGTCTGGCGCTCTCGCTACAAGTGGTTCTTTCCCTTCTTCGGTCATAGTGTTCTTAATCCACTCATGGATGGATCCTACGTACCTCCATCCACAGTGTGCTTTTATAAACCGAATATTGAAGTACTTGTCGTACTTACCGCTCCACCATTCTTGGCAAAGAAGGAACCCTGTGAATTCAGTGTCTATATGATCTTCTGCGTATTTACGTAGTATGTCACCGTTTCTCAACTCGTCGTTTGTGTCGAGTAAGAGAAGATAGTCAATTTCTTCGAATGTGTCGGCGAATTCGAGAGAAACATTACGAGAAGTTGAAAAATCAACGAATTCTCCTTCAATGAGATGCAAAGGTATTTTAGTAGTGTTTTCAAACTCTCGCAATATATCAAGAGTATTGTCGGTAGATCCTGTATCATAAACTACGAGTGAGTTTGCGAAATTTTTAATGCTCTCAAGTGTTACATGGAGTCTCTTCGTTTCATTCTTGACCATCATAAGAACAGCGATGTGTATTCCTTTTGTTTTCATTCTTATGCTGAATGGAGTGTTTAAACAGATGAAAAACTATACTATCACAAATCAATCTTAAAGAACATAATTTTTTACGCGTAGAAATCTCTATATAGTCTGTATAAATAAATGGTTCAGCCTTGGTTACTACTTGTAGTATTTGGCATCATTGCTATTGTGATTATTATAATTGTTTGTGCTACACAACGACGTCGTGGTTGGAGATGTACAGAAAGAGGATGCGAACTCGTTATGGGCGGTGAACATCATTCACGCGCAAAATGCGAAGAACATTGTGAGGAAACCCGTGGTAAACATGGTGATAAAAACGGTGATAAAAACGGCGAGGAAGATAAAGATGAGGAGGATAAAAGTGTTGTCGACTGAGGGTTATGCTACGAATATTGAAAACAAGGATGCTTAAATTTAAAGTATTTGAATATACATTAATATGGATATGCTTCAACGACTAATTGGTCATAATATACCATATGAATGGCAGCTGGTTCACGAGATAATGGTGAACGATAATTTCCGATTCTCCATTGATGGTTTGATAGTATCAGACTCAGACACACGGCACTTGATAGACATGGCACTACGCGCGGTTGATTCCGGTCATCAGGAAGCATTGACTTCCGCGATATCTAGATTACTAAAACGAGGTGCAAACGGTGAGGAAAGTGAGAAAAGTGAGGAAAGTGAGGAAGAGGATCAGCTAAGTAGGAATGCCGTTGATCACAGTATTCAAAAATTAAAGAATGTGATAGCATCTCTTCTTGACAATGAGGAAGAAAGAGATTACGAGTGTCTTGATTCAAAGTTGATAATCCAGATGTTGTTACATAATGCGTTCGGGCGAGATCAGCTATGTAATATCTTGGATCACGTGGTCAAAGTAGCGACTAGGGAATGCTACCTCTCGTCTCCGTCAATACTTGCATGGCGAGACGAAAAAATCAAAGATGTTAAGAATGCATCTACAGACCGTATAGCTGACGTAGCATCTGATGCTATACATAGTTTGATCAGAGAATTGAGGAAACTACGCACTCTAGACATGAATGTTCGTTTGTTTATTTACAGACCTAAGTTACAAGAGATTGGAGTAGAATTAGAGCGAAAGCAGATAGCAAACGCTATCGAAAATGGAACTATGTCTATTGAAAAGACTTCCCAATGGCTTTGCGCAGCCAAATCAAGAATTGACACCACTAATATTAGCACTCACGAGGCAATGGTCCTTACACACCGCGAGGGTATTATGAGGATCATCGAATGCTTTGCGATGCAAAACAATAAACATATTCCTATTAAGCTATTTCCAGAAACACTCACTCTTGATATTGAACGGGTTAATGCCATTCGCCGTGAAGTCAGAATGCTTACCCTATCTGTCTCGCTATGGGTAATTGCAATAGAGATACTCAGGAAACAAGGAATTACATTGAGTGATGAATCTGAAGAGAAGTTACAGAAAGATATTTTCGATGCGCTTGGGGACGATTCTGGACCTAATAAGTTTTGGGAACAGGTTTGTGGGTTGCTTAATATGCATGCGACAATGCCTGATAATTCCGCTGATATATTGAAAACGTGTATGAATCGAGAAGCGGGAGCATTAAGAGAAACATTCACACATCGGATTGCTAAGTATCTTACGCAGAGTGATGAACCTGTGGATGTAAGATCTCTAAGGACGATTATCGATATGACGCGAAATCTTAGAGACACCACTATTAAGTTACTTACTCATTTGGAGTTAGTGTACGGACCTTTGTATATGGCAATTCTAGAGACTGAATAATTAAAGCACAATCCACTTTAATTCTATATCATTCAACAATCACCCAATCAGATAATCTGAGTAGATCTACACGCTCTCCATTTATCCACTCATCATTTGTAATGATATTCCCTTCATCATCCCACGTCGTACCTATACCAATAGGTTCACCGTTATCCCATGTGTGCTCACTGCAAAATACGCCCGTGTTATACCAGGTCCGCGCTGATCCATGTAGCTTGCCATTCACCCATTCACATTCCTCTTTCAGTCTTCCACATGGATGCCATACCGTGCTAATCCCATGTTTTTGTCCGTTTTTCCAAGTATGAGTATATAGTTTCCTCCCTTCGCTGTCCCATCCTCGTGTTTTCCCGTTATACTTACCAGCTACCATCTTACATTCATACCGTAGTTTCCCATTTTCATGCCAGTGTCGCGTTAGACCATTTGGTACTTTATCAACCGTATTAAACTCATACAGGGGTTGTCCGTTTTTATGCCAACCTCTGTTATATGTGTGCTCAACACCATCTACCAAGTAAGCGACTTCCTTCAGTTTCCCATCATCATACCATTCATAGCGTTCTTGACTCATTTATCTAGAACTATTAAAAGTCTAAGATATATTGCATCTAAATCATTTTAATATTTAAGAAATGAGATAGAGAGAGGAAATGAAGATTGCAGTTCTAACACTCGCCATTGGAGAAGTATTTAAGAGGAAGGTTTACCATGCTATTCTTTCACAGAAAAAATACTGTGATATTCACGGTTATGACTTTATTGATGATGAAAGCGTTTATGATGATACGCGACCGCACTCATGGTCAAAGATCAGATTGATACAGAAATATCTCCCTCTCTATGATTACGTCGTATGGATTGACGCAGACGCCATGATCATTAATACTAACCACAAAATCCAGGATAAGATTCGTATGATGGGAGACAAAGACATCATGGTCGTTAAACCTTTTTTTGGTATAAATTTAGGTGTTATTTTTCTTCGTAATAGTACAACGACTATGAGAATGTTAGAGACTATATATAATGAGACAGATTACAAGAACCATGGAGACTGGGAGAACGCGGCGTTTGTTCACATATATGAGAATGATCCAGAGTTCGCGAGCCATGTCGAAGTTAAGTCGTGCGAGTATGAGCCTGACATTCAGTGTTTTCTCCCTCAGTACAGACCCGGAATATTCATTGTACATCTTGCTGGATGGCGTCGAGATGTATTGCAAGCTTCAATGGAAGGCCTTCTCAGATGGCTACACCCGTTTCAATTAGAAGAAGACAATATCCAGGGTGAGATAGGAGAGAGTGAAGATGAATATAAGTGGAGATTAAAATGGATACAGGATAAATCTCAATCAAGCGTGCTCAGCATATACAACAGTAAAGAAAACCTTGATTTTTTCTTAACTCACCCGACTAAACATGTGACACGGTTGTGAGAAAGATGAAGTGACATGAAGAAAGCCCTATGGTATATACCATAGGGCTTCAATATAACTCAATATAATTCATTATATGATTTATGCATGGAGCTTACTAGATAATCTCCTACTCGACTTACGCCGGATATCCTTATCATGTTTTTTAACCTTCACTTTCTTTGTGGGAATACACTCTTCCTCTTCTTCCTCCCCCTCTCCTTCATCTTCTCCCTCTCCTTCCTCTCCTTCCTCTCCTTCCTCACCTTCCTCTTCTCCCTCTTCTTCCTCTTCTTCCTCTTCTTCTTTCTTGGATACGGATTTTTGGTTGCCCCTGAGCAAAGATATAACTAGCTCGGTAGCCATTTCAACGGGTAGATATGTGATATCATCTTTTATCAAGTCTAGCACCTCTTGTGGAATCAACACATGGTCGGGAATGGGTTCCTTCTTCGGAGTAATCGTTTTTTGTACCTTCGTGATGCAAATTTCTTCATGAACTTTTCGAATTTCTTCACGAACTTTTTCACGAAAATGTTCATTAAGAACTTCAAGAACTTCTTCAATATATGCGTCAGTAGTATCGGATATTGGGCGAAAACATGTGTAGACGTAGTAAACGCATAGAACACAAATTATTAACGCATACGCATACGCCGATCCATTATCGAGGTCCTCATATAAGTGTTTAAGCTCTTGTATATATGTGTTCATCAACTCTGTCATTCTCATCTTTCTAATGAGATAGAGTGCATGAAATTCAATTTGGAGAAGATTTTGGATCAATATCAAGTCTGAAATTATAAGTTTTCACAGTATTAATCGTTGTGTTTAGCTCTCTTTCAAGAAGTGACTGAACCATATCGGGAGACATCTTAGTCATTAGGGTATCGTCCGGAAAATTGATTTCACATCCTAAAAGGATACCCGTAACACTAGTTACTTTCTTCGTGACGGTAATATGAGAAATATTCACAATATCGTCATCGATCCTAACGAACGTTGGAATACTAGGTCCGCCAGTCATTCCTCGGCGATTGGTTAGATGACGAATAATTGGCATGGCTCTCTGTCTGAACATATTGGCAATATTCTGTGATTCCATAACAGAATTCAATTTTAGGGGTTCGATGAGGACTGTTTAAAGATTTGTAGCTTGTAAACAAAGAATGCCTCCAAGGAAAGAAATCGTATACCCCTCATTCCTTGAGTGCTGCCAGTATGCTAATAATCCATTTTGGCAGAATGTTTTTAAGGATTTAGCGTATGGTAAGCCACCTTATGGCACCTATATTAGTAAGGACTCCTGCTTATGTTGTAGTTACAAGAAAAAGGAGTTTGCCTATAAGATCGAACGTAAAGATCCACAGGTAATTCACGACGAGGTATATCATCTCCTCACTACCAAATTGGGACTTCTCTCACAAACCGAGAGAGCTGAGAAACGCCAAGCTTTCCAATTAATGGAGAAGGAAACACGCGACATGATGCAGAGCTGGTCCAGCATTCGGAAAAAGAATATCAAGAACTTACTAATTGAGCAATACGTTATCCGCATGAAAGAGAAACACAATCTCACTATCAGACAGGCTCGATCCCTTCTCTCTGTCATTTCTGTTGCATTAGTTTTCAAGGCAATTACGAACAAGGATATTGAATACGAAGACGGGAAAATTGAGAGAATTCACGGTATTTCTTTTTCTGATGGCAATGTATCTCTGGATCGAGAGATTCATGACTCTGAAATAATATCTTCCCACGAACTCACTGCAAGCAAAAAATCTTTCTCAGATCTGTGGGATAAATACCTTAAAGAGCTTCGTAAAGTGGGAACGTGATATTCCAATTAGTCTTGGGTTCTATCAACTGCATAATCAAGTAATCTATTATTTATCTCTTTAAAGCCTATTGATGACACACGACGAATGTCCCACACTGCAGTGAATACGGATATTAATCCTTCGTCGCTAACTATGTTCCGCCAATCTCTACATTTCCCCAATCCTTCTGGAGGAAGCTGTATACCATACATCTCACATCGACCCCAATCGAGAGTACAAGAGAGGTTAAGAGAGTTCCTTGCCAGGTACCAATGTATTTCCTTTCCTGGTACTAAGTACTGTTTATCTCGCTTAAGTATATTCATTTGAAATTGACGGAGTTTACTTTAGATTAAAAACGATTTTGCGCGATATCTCTTAGAGACATGAGGATGTCCCTACAAGAAACGTGCTATGCATCGATTATCAAAACGGTTGCAGAAATGCCACCTTACCTTCAGGAACAAGTTATAAACACAACTAGGGAAGGAATCAAGCAAGAGATCGAGGATAAACTAATCAAAGATATTCAAGAACATTTTTCTCAGGAATTGCCATGTATAACCGCTTGTATGGTTACAGAGAGGTTGGAAAGTATAAAGAGTGGAAAACCTATACTCGAATCTTACCAACACATACATCCAATGCTTGTGAGATGCGCTCGACGGATTGCGGATGATGTGATGCTCATGATCGTGCACCATATCGATCAATAATTTAAACAAGATTCGTTTAATGAAAATGACGAGCTTTAGCATCCGACCATCGTGTGTTGATATATCTCCGGCCGCTTATACAAAGTACGATCTTACGCAGTTACTCTTTCCAGTTGACGATGATATTACTCTTCAAGAACATATATTTGATAAACTTAGGACTACAGGCATAGTTTCTGTTGATGGTACGTCACTCAAAAAGAATGTAACACTCATTTTCGGTGACGATTCATCTGTACGTGCGACAGAGCTTCACAAACTCTTAGGTCTCTCTATTTCATTTCCGCGGATGTTTAAGTTACAGAGTGTAAGAGGGAGGCATTCGCCGTTTCCCTTATCGATTGGAAATGCATCTGGTACTAATAAGTATCTCAAGTTTAAGTTCATGGAAAAGGAGGAAAGTAGCCAGATAATCTTTGTGGACTCAGCAGAATCTAATGCTTACTTTACAGCTACATGGGAGATAGATGAAGAAAAGAATGATATAATAGTATTCAATATCATATCACAAGGATACATACTATTTAAAGATTAGTTGGATACAAATCATGACAGGAATCTTTCTTACTGTTTGGGATCGCACTTGGAAAACTAATGCGGCAGATGCACTACAACCTACACAGGGAGGTTATCCACATATTACAGTAGTTTACACAGGTAAATCACTTTCTGAAGAAGATTTAAATTCGTTTGCATGCGAGTCATTTCGTGAATGTGGTTTACGCCCAGTAGAGTTATCTGATCCGTACGTAAATAGCTTCATAAAAGAAAACGGAGAATACCGACATGACATTTTACTGAAGACTGATTCAGATACCCAGGAGTTTGTTGAATCACTTCGGACATACTTTAAACAGAGATTCTCAGGTCTTAAAGAAGATGACTACAGTATGCATCCGTTGCACGTGACTGCTAAAATATGTAAAACGGAAGAGGAAGCTGAAAGTTACCGTACTGAAATCTCATCACGACTACCCCTCAAAGTTTCCATCACAGGAATCACGATCGACTAATTTAGTAATATAATCTAGTCTAACCTATTCGGTTAGACTACATAGAGCAATTATTTATGTTAACCAATAGTTTTCCAGTACCTTGCGTACCTAATAACATCCTCTGCTGTAACATCTTCTACATGAACAAGGAGATTGTCAATAACATCCTGCATTACCTCATGCTTAATGATATAGCCTCCATCACTTGCAATGAAACCGAGAACGAATGCAGCTGGGTTTTTCCTTCCAACATTAACAAGTCTTCTCGTAATATCTAACATCTTTGAAATCTGCGCCTCGGATATCGCGGTGTCCTCTGTGCCATTCAACGCACGCGCAACCGCATCAACAGAATCACGAAATCGGTCCAATGGTGATTTAGTTCGACGTTCAATTCTTTTCTCGATATCAGTTTGAGCTCGAGTTCCACCGAGTTCTCCAACTCCAGCTCGTGTATACCAATCGACTTCCGCAACATACTTCGTTTCTTCCTCAAATTCCTCCATCCCTTCTTCCCCTATTTCTCCTACTTCCTCAGTTTCTCCAAAACCTTCACCTGTCGGATTAAAATCATCCCAATCGCTCATTTCTTCTTACTCAGAAAAGCCTAATTGAATTTCAATTTGTGGAACTTGTCGTGAGTTATCAAGATTGTTCAATTTGATAATTGATTTTTAAAACAGAGAAAAACAAAGTAAGTATGTTCGATATCATTCTTGCAACTGACTCAAACAACGGCATCGGTCTCGAAGGAAAACTGCCGTGGCAATGCCAAGAAGAATTAGAGATATTCAAAGAGAAAACTCAAAATGCAATCCTCATTGTCGGACGTAAAACAGCTGAAACACTACCTCGACTCCCAAATCGTACTGTTTATGCACTCTCCCGATCCATAACCGACATTCGGGGATGTGAACACGTATTTCGTTCGCTTTCTGATGCGTTAGAATATGCAGAAAGTCAAAGTAAACACATTTTTATTGCAGGAGGTGCAAATCTTTATGAACAAGCATTCAAAGATCATCGAGATGGTATTCATGAAGTGCATATGTCCATTATGAAAGACACATATCAATGCGATACTTTTTTTACTATGGATCGTACAGGAATGGTTATAATCGATACTCAAGATTTTGAGTCTTTTACACACTTTACATTCATTTATCAAGGTCCAAAACAACCTGAATGGCAATATCTGAATCTTTTACGATATGTTACCACCAACGGAAAATTACGGATTGGTAGAAATGGCAATACACTTTCGTACTTCTCACCTCCTGTACTAGATATCGATCTCAGAGAAGGATTTCCTCTTCTCACAAGTAAGCGTATGTTCTATCGCGGAATAATCGAGGAGCTTCTATTCTTTCTTCGAGGTGATACTGATTCTAAAATTCTAGAGAAAAAGAATGTCAATATTTGGAAAGGGAATACGTCAAGAGAATTCCTTGATTCGATTGACAAGAAAGATCGTAAAGAAGGGATGTTAGGTCCTTGTTACGGGTTCCAATTTAGGTCATTCAACGCACCCTACAACGAAGAAACAGGTCTACCAACTAATAACGAAACAGGTACAGACCAGTTCGCAAACGTTGTATCCCTTATCAAGAATGATCCACACTCTCGAAGAATTTTAATGACGTCCTACAACCCAGCCCAAGCTCCAGATGGTGTTCTCTATCCTTGTCACTCGATTGCTCTGCAGTTCTATGTTGACGACAAATATCTTGATATGCATTGTTTTAATCGTTCGTCTGATCTGTTTTTAGGACTGCCATTCAATATTGCATCATCTGCACTACTTCTTTCTATCGTTGCGAAGCTAACTAGAACAATCCCTCGTAGATTAACTCTTGCTCTAGGCGATGCACACATATATGACTCGCACTTAGAGTCAGTGTATGAACAACTCAAACGCACTCCCTACTCATTACCCTTTTTACACATCGATCACAACCTTGACAGTATTGAAGATATCGGCTCTCTGACAGACAAACATTTTGTGATTCAGAACTATAGATATCATCAGCGTATTATGGCTCCAATGGTTCCATAAACAATGGTCAGTAATTATGGATTATGTAAATTAAATGTTGCATAGTTCTAAATATGTCAAAGAGAAATGACACCCAAACTCAGATTCAGATTGCTGACACTTGGCAACCCGTGTCCAAATTTGTAAACCTCAATATTGCACTGGAAAAGCGAGTGTGGAATATCGATGACAAACTGGGCTGGTACAATGTGCTCACGAACATATCTCCGAACACACTCCTCGACGAATTTGACATGACTCCTGCGCTCAGAAAGATGCTTAAGAAGGCGGCGAATAAAACGATCAAAAAATGCAGTCGTGACTGTATGTACTTCCGTAAGTGTCTCGGTCTATCCGTGAAGGCGGCCTCCGTCATCTGGCACAAACTTAAACAGCATGACAAAGATCTCTACCACCACTTCGCCATAATGGAACCAGGGAGGCGTCGTGAATATTTCAGCCGCTACAAGGATGGCGATCGCTTGTACTGATATTACGTAATATTTCACTAAAACCATACGCCTTGTGTATGGTTTACATAATTGTTATATACGAGTGTGTAGAATATGTGGCAGCAATTGACAAACTAGATGGAGTCTATATCCTCGTTCCCAAAGGAAACACCATTGCTATCTTCTATATCCTCATCCGTGTCATCTCCGAATGTGAATCCGTCATCCTCATTCTCCATCTCTTCAGCCTCTGTTGTCATGAAAGACGCAGGTATTTCATTGTAACCTCTCAACTTCGCAACCTCTTCTCGATTATACTTATATACAACATCGTGCTTACCTGCCTGAAAATCCCTATGCGCTATAATAATCACATCACCAACTCCCATCCACACACGTTTCCTAAACTTCCCAGGAATTATACCAAATATCTCTGTACTATCAGTCATCACCGCCCTAAGTTTTCGATCACCCAACATTGCAGTTATTCGCGCATAGTCTTGTCCGTCTTCGCGAAAGAGTAGTTCCCGCTGAACAATGTCGCCCATACGTTTGTTTGAATTTTTCCCTTTCTTTCCTTTTCCCTTCTTCTGTACCATGTCTATCTCCTTATCTTTCCTTATCTCTTTTCGTTTAAATTCAATTCTTTTCTAGCAAATGACAAATGAGTCAATCTCCAGCTGCACCAGCAGCCACATCTATTCCATCTACATGTTGTACAGAGGAACAGCACGAGTTAGGTGCGAAAGCATATTCAGGACCATGGGTTAACGGCACATCACTCATCCAGCCTCTTCTCAAAACCGTACGAACATCCGGGCTAATGGATGTTGGACAAAGTATCCCATCTACATTTACATGGAGAGGAAAACCTTACATTCATGATGGCATTGGGTATAATCAGGGCCAGTGTGGAGGATGCTGGGCATTTGCGTTGACTACCTCCCTCGCTGATAGGTACTCAATCAAATACAAGAAAGGATTACTTGATCTAAGTGTTCTTTCCATTCTATCATGTTTGGGATTAGATAAACAAGAGGGATGTAGCGGCGGGAATGTCACATGCGCCGCGCTCAGTCTCCAAGAAGGAGGAGACAAAAACAATCAATTGATGGTTGCTTGCGGAAATCTACCCAATGTTGGTGCACTTCCCGCATCCTGCTGGCCAAATTGTTATGTTGGAGCAAACCTTGCAAGCATTTCACCAGCATGTATTGCAGAAAGTGGCTGTTGTGATGGAAGCAACCAAAATACAAAGTTCTATATTCAGCAAGGTAGCGTCGGGAACGTAATCATGCAGGATCAGAATGGGAACCATGATATACATGCAACAATTACAAATATAAAACGGGATATCTACAATAACGGTCCTATACCTGTAGCAGTTGCTATCGGGAGTAACCTCGCTCAATGGTGGAATTCCACCTTTCAGTATGGAGGAAAGAAACCAGAGGATGTAGCTCCGTATATACCAACTACACCTCCACCAACAAATGAGGGACATGCAATGGTACTCATGGGATGGGGAAGCGAAAACGGTATAGACTACTGGGAAGTACGAAACAGTTGGGGGTCACCAGGCTGGTTCAAGTTCGCAACCAGTGCTTCCACTGATCAAGCGAATTGGTGCGGAATCGACTCCGCAGCATACGGGTCAAGCGCTCCTGGTGCTGCCAGCGGAGGATACATATCCTTCTTACCTGGAGAGTGGCCGTCTGGATCAGTTGTAGGACCCGCGCCCCACGAAGGGGGTGGAGGAAGTGGAGGAAGTGGAGGAAATGGAGAAAGTGGAGGGGGTGGAGGAGGTGGAGGAAATCATAAATCAAAATCCTGGATATGGTGGATAATTGGAGGTGTAGGAGGAGTTGCACTTATCACCCTCGCTATCGTGCTCATTATCATATTTCACTCAAGGACAAGCAAGCGAAGAAGGTAAATAAGAGATTCTCAATCTGATTCATCAACGTACAAAGTATGATGATCTAAATCCCTTATGATTCTTTCAATTGTATTTTCAATATCTCCTACGTAACATTCCTCAATTTTATGATCGGTAAGCGATTCTATAAATAATTATACCCGTAACAATCAATATCTAAACTTTATAGACCTTCCTTCCTTATACCAGTGCTGAGTACCGTTCGCGAAGATTATTGCCGGTTGATCCCCTTCTCTATGTAGATTCCCTTCCTTATACCATGCCTGCCTACCGTCCGCATATATTATTGCTGGTTGATCCCCTTCTCTATGCTGTTTCCCTTCCTTATACCATACCCGAGTACCGTCCATGTAGATTCTTGCCGGTTGATCCCCTCCTCTATGAGGCTTCCCTTCCTTATACCAGTGCTGACTACCGTATTTGCCGATTATTGCTGGTCCATCATAATTATGAGGTTGAATATGCAGACATATCCTATAAACATACCGCCAATCCTCGGTATATAACTCGTTGAGGTACCTATTCGTCCCACACAGATTATTGATCTCTTTACGGTAGAGGAATCGTGAAATAACACATTGTAGTATGCTTCTGAGATGTGGTTGACATATATTAGAGATGGTAGCCATTAGTATTGTTATATGGATATAACAATACTTAACACAACAAATCATTTTTAAATTATTTTATACGCCTCCCTTCCTTCCACCATTCCTGATCACCGCGAACGGTGATAATTGCCGGTTGATCCCCCTCTCTATGAGTCTTCCCTTCCTTATACCAATACTGAGTACCGCTCGCGAAGATTATTGCCGGTTGATCCCCGTCTCTATGCCGTTTCCCTTCCTTATACCAGCACTGATTACCGTCCGCGAAGATTATTGCCGGTTGATCCCCTTCTCTATGATACTCCCCTTCTTTGTACCACTCCTGAGTACCGTTCGCGTAGATTCTTGCCGGTTGATCCCCTTCTCTATGAATCTTTCCGTCCTTATACCACTCCTGAGCACCGTTCACGTAGATTATAGCTGGTTGATCCACCTCTCTATGAAGTTTCCCTTCCTTATACCAGAACTGAGTACCGTACTCACCGATTATAGCTAGTCCATCATAATTATGAGGTTGGTAATGCAAGCATATCTTATAAACATACCGCCAATCCTCGATGAATAACTCGTTGAGGTACCTATTCGCCCAACACAGATTATTGATCTCTTCACGATAGAAGAATCGTGAAATAACACATTGTAGTATGCTTCTGAGATGTGGTTGACATATATTAAAGATGGTAGACATAGTATTGTTATGTGGATATAACAATACTTAACACAACAAATCATTTTTAAATTATTTTATACGCCTCCCTTCCTTCCACCATTCCTGGTCACCGTTCGCGTAGATTATTGCCGGTTGATCCCCTTCTCTATGATACTTCCCTTCCTTATACCATTCCTGACCACCGTCCGCGTAGATTATTGCCGGTTGATCCCCGTCTCTATGACGCTTCCCTTCCTTCCACCAAGACTGAGAACCGAACTTGTTGATTATTGCCGGTTGATCCCCTTCTCTATGAGGCTTCCCTTCCTTCCACCACTCCTGTCTACCGTCCGCTTGGACTATTGCCGGTTGATCCCCGTCTCTATGAACCTTCCCTTCCTTATACCATTCCTGATTACCGTCCGCGTGGATTATTGCCGGTTGATCCTCATCTCTATGACGCTCCCCTTCCTTCCACCAAGACTGAGTACCGATCGCGTTGATTCTCGCCGGTTGATCCCCTTCTCTATGAAGCTCCCCTTCCTTATACCATTCCTGAGTACCGTCCGCGTAGATTATAGCTGGTTGATCCACCTCTCTATGAGTCTCCCCTTCCTTATACCAGAACTGATCACCGTACTTATTGATTATCGCCATTCCATCATAATTATGAGGTTGGTAATGCAAGCATATCTTATAAACATACCGCCAATCCTCGATGAATAACTCGTTGAGGTACGTATTCGTCCCACATAGATTATTGATCTCTTCACGGTATAGGAATCGTGAAATAACCGATTGTATTACACTCCTGAGATCTGGTCGACAAATATTAATAGAGATAGTAGACATTAGTATTGTTATATGGATATAACAATATTTAATACAACAAATCATTTTTAAATTATTTTATACGCTTCCCTTCCTTCCACCATGCCTGATCACCGCGAACGGTGATAATTGCCGGTTGACCCCCCTCTCTATGAGTCTTCCCTTCCTTATACCAATACTGAGTACCGTTCGCGAAGATTATTGCCGGTTGATCCCCGTCTCTATGCCGCTCCCCTTCCTTCCACCATTCCTGAGTACCGTCCGCGGAGATTATTGCCGGTTTATCCCCGTCTCTATGAATCTCCCCTTCCTTATACCAGATCTGAGTACCGGTCGCGGAGATTCTTGCCGGTTGATCCCCGTCTCTATGCTGCTTCCCTTCCTTCCACCACACCTGAGTACCGTCCGCGTAGATTATTGCCGGTTGATCCCCTTCTCTATGATGCTTCCCTTCCTTCCACCAAGACTGAGTACCGTTCGCGCGGATTATTGCCGGTTGATCTTCTTCTCTATGACGCTTCCCTTCCTTATACCACTCCTGATCACCGTCCGCCCAGATTATTGCCGGTTGATCCCCTTCTCTATGATACTTTCCTTCCTTATACCATGCCTGATTACCACTCGCGTAGATTATTGCCGGTTGATCTCCGTCTCTATGACACGCCCCTTCCTTAAACCACTGCTGACCACCGTTCGCGTTGATTATTGCCGGTTGATCCCCTTCTCTATGAATCTCCCCTTTCTTATACCACTCCTGATTACCGTTCGCGTAGATTATTGCCGGTTGATCCCCGTCTCTATGAAGCTTCCCTTCCTTCAACCATTTCTGAGTACCGTCCGCGTAGAATACTGCCGGTTGATCCCCGTCTCTATGATGTTTCCCTTTCTTATACCACTCCTGAGTACCGTCCACGTTGATTTTTGCCGGTTGATCCCCATCTCTATGCATCTTCCCTTCCTTATACCAGCACTGATCACCGTTCGCGTAGATTTTTGCTGGTTGATCTCCTTCTCTATGACACTTCCCTTCCTTCAACCAGTACTGAGTACCGTTCGCGGTGATTATTGCCTCTCCTTCATAATTATGAGGTTGGTGATGTAGACATATCCTATACACATACCGCCAATCCTCGATGAATAACTCGTTGAGGTACCTATTCGCTCCACACATATTATTGATCTCTTCGCGGAAGAGGAATCGAGACATAATCGATTGTAGTATACTTCTAAGATGTGGTTGACATATATTAGAGATGGCAGACATAGTATTGTTATTTGCATAACAATACTTGATGCAGTAATTCATCTTAATTATTATTTTATACGTTTCCCTTCTACCAACCACTCATGAGAACCATCTGCGCGGATTAGTGCCGGTTGATCCCCGTCTCTATGCCATATCCCTTCCTTCCACCACTCCTGAGTACCGTTCGCGTAGATTACTGCCGGTTGATCACCGTCTCTATGCAACTTCCCTTCCTTCAACCAGAGCTGATCACCGTTCGATATTACTGTCGGTTGATCCCCGTCTCTATGGGCCTTCCCTTCCGTCCACCACTCATGCCTACCGTCCGCATATATTACTGCTGGTTGATCCCCGTCTCTATGATGATTTCCTTCCTTATACCATTCCTGACTACCGTTCCTATAAATTATAGCTGGTCGATCTCCTTCTCTATGACGCTTCCCTTCCTTCCACCAAGACTGAGTACCGCTCGCGTTGATTACTGCCGGTTGATCCCCGTCTCTATGGTTCTTCCCTTCCTTATACCACTCCTGAGTACCGTTCGCGAAGATCATTGCCGGTTGATCCCCATCTCTATGATACTCCCCTTCCTTATACCAGTACTGATCACCGTACATGTCGATTATTGCTGGTCCATCATAATTATGAGGTTGGCGATGTAGACATATCCTATAAACATACCGCCAATCCTCAATGAATAACTCGTTGAGGTACCTATTCGCCCTACACATATTATTGATCTCTTCACGGAAGAGGAATCGAGACACAATCGATTGTAGTATACTTCTAAGATGTGGTTGACATATATTATTAGAATTAGTAGACATAGTGTTGTTATATGGATATAACAATACTTAATACAACAATTCATTTTTATTATTTTATACGCATCCCTTCCTTCCACCACTCCTGAAAACCGTTCGAGAAGATTGCTGCCGGTTTATTTCCGTCTCTATGACGCTCCCCTTCCTTCCACCAGGACCGATTACCGTTCGCGCCGATTATTGCCGGTTGATCCCCTTCTCTATGGCGCTTCCCTTTCTTATACCAGAACTGCGTACCGAACTCGTTGATTATTGCCGGTTGGTCCCCTTCTCTATGAAGTTTCCCGTCCTTATACCATTCATGAGTACCGAACGAGGTGATCATTGCCGGTTGATCCCCTTCTCTATGAAGTTTCCCGTCCTTATACCATTCATGAGTACCAAACGAAGTGATCATTGCCGGTTGATCCCCTTCTCTATGAAGTTTCCCGTCCTTATACCATTCATGAGTACCGAATGCGGTGATCACTGCCGGTTGATCCCCTTCTCTATGATAAGTCCCTTCCTTATACCAGTGCTGACTATCGTACGCGTTGATAATTGCTAATCCATCATAATTATGAGGTTGAATATGCAAGCATATCTTATAAACATATCGCCAATCCTCGATGAATAACTCGTTGAGGTACCTATTCGCCCCACACATATTATTGATCTCTTTACGGTATAGGAATCGTGAAATAACACATTGTAGTATGCTTTTGAGATCTGGTTGACATATATTATTAGAATTAGTAGACATAGTGTTGTTATATGGATATAACAATACTTAATACAACAATTCATTTTAATTATTTTATACACTTCCCTTCCTTCCACCACTCTTGACCACCGTCCGCGTAGATTATTGCCGGTTGATCCCCTTCTCTATGAATCGTCCCTTCCTTATACCAGGCTTGATACCAGTACTTATTGATTATTGCTGGTTGATCCCCTTCTCTATGAAGTTTCCCTTCCTTATACCACTTCTGAGTACCGTCCGAGTTGATTACTGCCGGATGATCCCCGTCTCTATGAGGCTCCCCTTCCTTATACCATTCCTGAGTACCGCTCCTATAAATTACTGCCGGTTGATCTCTGTCTCTATGAATCTTCCCTTCCTTATACCATCCCTGATCACCGTCCGGGGAGATTATTGCCGGTTGATCCCCTTCCCTATGCGGCTTCCCTTCCTTATACCAGATCTGACTACCGTCCTTATTGATTATTGCTAGTCCATCATAATTATGAGGTTGAATATGCAAGCATATCTTATAAACATACCGCCAATCCTCAATGAATAACTCGTTGAGGTACGTATTCGTCCCACACATATTATTGATCTCTTTACGGTAGAGGAATCGTGAAATAACACATTGTAGTATGCTTCTGAGATCTGGTCGACATATATTAGAGATGGTAGACATTAGTATTGTTATATGGATATAACAATACTTAACACAATAAATCATTTATGATTTATGAGATTAATTAAAGATGAGTAATATGAGTAAATATCTTACAAAGACGGTTGCATATCTACAGGATGAGGATTTCGATGAGACAGGTAAGCTAATTGCTTATGGTGTACCGAAAGACATTCCTGTTGTGGTATTCCTTCAGAGCAATTTTTGCAAATTCTCAGATGAAGTGAAGCCAATATTTCAGGAATTTGCTGATGAGAATGTTGGGAATATATTTGCAGCTACTATTCAAGGTGATGGGACGATGGAAGGGGAGGCTGAACTATCAAAGAGAATCAGAGTTATATGTCCAACCTTCAGAGGATTCCCAGACTTCACTTTGTTCTTGAATGGCGAACGAGTGGACAAGAAAATTAAAGGAAGGAGCAAGACGGATTTGGAAGATTTTGCGAATATGTAATCATCGTATTTGAAGGGAAAAATGAAACCGAATATCACTGCCAGCAATTCTTAACCTGATGATTAAGTATTACGATCATGAATTACAAAATGATTAAAAGACATGATTGTATCTTTGTATAAGAGAAAATGGTATGGATCAACGGGTCTGATGAAATACAAGTATACGGATTGGATACAGTTAGCAGTCTTATTGACCGAATCGCCGTGCACATGGAAACGTTGCCAAAATATGTATACTTTCCTGAAGGAATTCCAACAATAGATACTTTGAAGAATCCTGAAAGCGACGTGACAGTCGAAGACTTGCAAAAAACTATTATTAAATTATCAAAATCTGTCTCTCCAGGTGACTTACTAACGAATATGGAGGGCAAGCTGAGTCAGCAATCATTGTCGTTGACTGAAGATATAATTCCACTTTATATAGTGAACAACGGTGGATTGAAACATGCTCCAAATGGTCTCATTGATTCCATGGTTTTTAACATGGCTACGGAGTTTGAAGAATTGGGATTTACATCTCGACAGGTTGATATTAAGAGTTTGTGGACGCAACGGAGGACAATAAAACGAGATATGAGTGACGAGATAACCTCTCTTGTAGAACAGGACACAAGGAGACTCGAACAATATGTGTCATTTGATAACATACGTGATGGAGCACCTTCGACAGAGTTTCAACTACAGAAAGTGGACTTTCAATTGACGCTCGGGTTTACACATATCTTCCTGCTTGAGATTTTTAATAGGATACGATTGAATGCATTTGCTCCATTTGCTTCTATCACAGGTTTTTACAAAATCTTGAAAGACCTCATTCCTCCTGAGCATTGGGCTGTTCCTCTGGAAAATGAGATATCTTTGAGAGTCCTCGAGAAAGAGAACATGTCAGGCTCGAAATTTGCGGATTATCCGGATATTCGCATACATGTGGAGGGGGAGCCAGGAGAAGAAATTGTGACCGCAACATTATCGCTAAGACCATCTGGTGGTAACGTCTCACCAGATGAATTCGTAACTCGGTTTGTACGTGTATTAGAACCAGGTATTACTGATCCACTCACCCTTGTTACAAGTATGACAGAAAGTCAAGTGAACGGCGTATTCTATTTTAGAAACACTTGGTTTGACAAATACATTCTCGCAGACTTAGCCCTAAATAATCCCCTCTTTTCTGCATTACTCAGTATAGATGAGAGTGAAAAGGCAAGTAAGGGAAAACCTAGTGTGTATATTCATTTTGATCACGACCAAACTGGCCACATTACTGCAAATTTAACTCCAAGAATTGTTAAACAAAGAGACCCAATTTCGCGAGAGTTAGGACACGATTTTTTCCCAGTTGGAAGTCGTTACGTTAGAGTTAAGGTTAGCAAAGCACGTGATCAGGATGCCGTGAATAATTTCCGAGAGCTTCTATCCCGACTATTTGTATTGTACGATCAAGATGCACCTGAAATTGTCAAATTTTATCGAGATTATATTGAAGATTTCGGAGAAATCAAGGAACCTCCGGTGCTGGACGAAAAAACTCTCACCCTTCGAGAGCTTGCTCCGGAAGTATTTAGACCAGCATACACACGAAAATGCCCGACTAATCGAATACCAACAATTATTTCTAATGAGGATGCAGCAATTGCACAAGACTCTGGTAAAGATGTGATGACTTTCCCAAAACCTGGACTAGGAGTGATCCCTAGAAACTATGTATGTAATAACCCGAAGTATCCATATCCTGGACTGCGGGATAACCCATTCGATAATTCGAGCACTGTTCCATTCCTGCCGTGTTGCTACGTAAAAGATCAGGAGGATACGCGTGGTACTTTGTACCGTCATTATTTTCTTGGGGAAGATTTGCCTCGTCGAAAGGGAGCAGCTCAGCAAAACTTGTACACGACAAACAAATTTGTACCATCAGGAGTATTCGGCACTCTACCTCATGTAATCACAAAGATGTTTGATTCTCTTGATTACGACGACAAATTCATGTTCGTGCGAGAAGGTGTACAACCTGGGAAGAGTACGTTCCTACACTGTGTTATTGAGGCACTAGGTGAAGAAGGTATTAGGACATTAACACACAACGATGAAATCAGGTCATTACTTTATTCAATACGAGAACGCCTAGCACAACCTGAGTATGCTGCGTTATGCAGACAGGAGATGTATGACTCTACAATCGATGAGATAATGGATGATATCGCAAATCCTGATGTGTATTTCGCTCCGTCTCTTTTTGTGAATCTTCTCGAACAATACTATGAGTGCAAAATATACATATTCACACGTGATCAGGGAAGTGGACGCCTGGTACTGCCTAGACATCTCCAGTCCTACTACACCACAAGCAATACATATCCATCAATTTTTATTCTTGAACACTGGGGTGGTGAGGCAGACGTCGCAACATTTCCACAATGTGAGATAATCGCAAGATGGGAAGTAAAGAAACCAAAAGGGTTACAGTATATATTTGAACATGATAATCGTATCGCACAAGGTGTACGACATGTTTACGAATATATGCGGAGATCATACGTTATGGGACGACAAATCCCTTTCACCTCCTTCCCAATAGGCGATATTGATATCCTAGGACAAGGCTTTGATTCATACGGGAAATGCAGACTAGTTGCGGTCTCCTGGAGAAACAAGGTTGTAACCCTTCTCACATCTCCTATGCCTGCATTAGCAACTGAAGAAATACCTGCATCGACAATCAACAAGATATCCATGGAAGAAGCATTTGAATTCGCGAAGGAATTGGGAATACGTGTCTTGGGACAGGGAACGATGGAGGGTCTCGCTAAAGAGATTATTGGCAACGTAGGTACTGTGAGAGTGGCAATTCCCATACACGACAGCAATATCTGCACAGAGATTCCAGATTTTTATGGTATGAGTTACCCGTCTGAACACACGTCGGCACTCGCTACGTACAACAGAAATAAGAAACTTGCGCGCTATATTACTGATTATATCGTATGGCTATACTCTACATATATGCACGAACGCGAGGACGAAGACTTTACTATAGATAGCATGTACGATTTTGCAGAGCAATATGTTCACGTACAGGAGGATTTCGAATACGGAGAGGTCGCGAAAATATTTTCGACTGATGGTGGAGTAATGAGTAATGGTTATCTTGTTGTCAATTCTCAAGAGATGCTAAAACGTCTTATGTACCTTCTCCGCGTAATTTGCCAAAGGTGGTACGGAAAAGTCATTAATTACTATAAACGCCAATCAATCGAACACTTCTATGTTGACGTAACAGATTTTGACCAATACTCTCAGCAAGTCGTACTCGAGGGAGCAGATGCATTAGAGATATGGATCGCAGAGCGCGCGGGAGAAAGAGTCCTACATAATCGCGTTCTTATTGCACAAGAAGAACCATATTTCTTCAAGAATGACTTAATCGGGAAAAACGTATATCTTGCACAGAATACAGACAGTATCACAAAGGCGCTTTCTATTATACAGACATGGAGAGATAAACGTTATAACCCTGGAGAAGATCCAGAGGATAAGGATGACATTTCGTTTGTATTTTATGCCTATGTGAATTCGGAAAATATCACAGCGTATCATTATGGTGGGGAATCTAATGCGAAGGTTCTTGGGTACAAAATACATGGTATATCCTTCTACACAGCACTATTATCTCTTCGGTAATATTAATTAAAGATATAGCGACTTAAGTTCATGAATATAGCATACGACAATTTGTGCTCTCAGTCGAAAAGACTCAATGAAATGTTAGATGAGTTGACGAAGAAGATCCAGTATTATCGAGAAAACCCTCATAATTGTAAAGTATCGATTTCCTTCACAGTTAAGAGTAATCATCGAGTTGGAGTATATCAAACACGTGACATACTTCGCACGTTTCTATCAGAATATCTTGATACAACTAGTACGCCAGATGTAGGGTTCAAGACCCCAACGACATATGTTATTCTCTTCGAAACATCCATGGGAGATATAGAAAGATTGTTACCTATCCTTAACAAGGCTATTGAAGTTCATCCAACAGTATGTAGCGTTGAATTGAAACTGGTCTTACCGACAAATATACGTCTACCATATGTATTCTAATGATTATAACTCCTAAGGGGGGGACATACAGATTTATAAAATTGATTTTAAAGACATGCTTTCAAATCTATAATCGAGATGCCAAAAGAAAAATCAGTCGAAAATACCACAAACAACACAAAGTCGAGATCTCCAAAGAAGTCACCGGGATCGGAGAGGAAATGGAAAGCACAAAAATTGACAACGAGCGAGCACGCTCTTCTTCGTCCCGACATGTACATCGGTTCCGTTGATCTTGAGGAAGTTGAAGAATATGTAGCTCGAAAAATTGATGAAGAATATCAAATTGGAAAGGAAATCATAACCGCGTCTCCTGGACTACTCCGAATATTTATTGAGATTCTATCGAACGCAATTGATAACGTATGGCGAAGTAAGAATACAAAAACCCCTGTGAAACTGATTGATATCTCGATTAACGAGGAAACCGGGGAAACAAGAATATGGAATGATGGCATGATAATTCCAGTGGAGTTAGACGAAGAGAATGAGTGTTATAATCATACACTTGTATTCGGAACCTTTCTCACAGGAACAAATTATGAAGATGACAATGAGGAAGAACGCATAACTTCGGGCCGGAACGGAGTCGGGAGCAAAGCGACATGCGTATTCTCAAAAAGATTCACTGTCAAAGGTTGTGATCCTCAAAATCATAAATCTTTTGAGCAGACATGGACAGAAAATATGAAAGAAACCACTGGACCGTTAGTGGAGAAGACAAAAATGAAGAAGGGGTTTACAGAGATAGTATGGACTCCCGATTTCACACGGTTTGGGTTGGAAGGATATACACCAGATATCATAGCAATGTACACACGATATATTATTGATACAGCGATGCTTACAAAAGTAGAAGTTAAGTTGAATGGGGATGTGATCAAAACTAATACGCTTGAGTCATACGCCCGTCTTTACTCAGCTCCCACAGATGAAATGCTTATTGTGTCTAAAGATTCAAATATGGAAGTTGTTTTGACATCTGCTAATGATGCTGATCATATCTCTTTCGTTAACGGTATATTTACCAAGTTAGGTGGGAAACATGTGGATGCATGGGCAAAAGAGCTGTTCGACCCAATTGTACAACACTTCTCAGTGAAAGATAAGAAGACTGGTAAGCTTAAGCCACAAGTGTCGCTAAAAGAAGTCAAACAGTTCTTCCGTCTTTTCGTGGTGTCTATTATTGATAAGCCTAAGTTTGACGGACAAGAGAAGAATATGCTGAAGAGCCCCAATGTTGAGGCGAACGTATTGCCAAAGCAGATCAAAAGTCTTCTAAAGTGGGAAGCTATGGACAACATCGAAGATCTAATTCGCGCAAAAGGACTATCTGGTTTGAAGAAACAAGAGAGGAAGAAGACTGGATATGTGAAGATCGATAAGTTGGACCCCGCAAATTTCGCAGGAACAAAGCGCTCACATGAGTGTGCACTGTGTCTTTGCGAAGGAGACTCAGCGGCAACGTATGTCGCTGGTGGTGTTGACATAGGATTCAATGGTAAATCGGGGAAGGACTTCATAGGGATTTACGCCTTACGCGGCAAATGTCTAAACGTACGCGATTGCAAAGACGACAAGATCGAGAAAAACCAAATCATTACAAACCTGGTACAGGCGCTTGGTCTTCGATATAATGTCGATTACACAAATGAGAAGGAATACAAGACTCTTCAGTATGGGACGGTCGTACTCGTAACAGACTCCGACGTAGACGGTTTACATATAGAAGGGTTATTACTGAATTTTTTTCATGCTCTCTTTCCAAGTCTTCTCGCGAGGGACAATGCGTACATTACAAGCATGAAGACACCGATTGTAAGAGTTATACGTCCTCGTACATCGGATATACTGTTTTACGATGAGAGGAAATATCTGGATTATTGCAACAAACAAACTACGCAAGTGAGAGCAAAATACTATAAGGGGCTTGGTAGTCTGAGTTCCACTGACATTCCTGGGACGTTTGGTGTTAAAATGGTTGAATACGTCCTTGACGATAACGCTTCATCAGCGATGAACAAAGTGTTCAAAGATAAGTATTCGAATGCGAGGAAAGAATGGATTGCTGAGTACAACCCTACGATCGCCCTTTCTCTTGACGACGAAGCCGCTGTAACGCAAATGACGATATCGCGTTTCTTCAACGACGAAATGATCAAATTCTCGATAGAAGATTGCGAGAGATCCCTTCCTGCGATGGTAGATGGCTTGAAAGAATCCCAACGCAAGATCTTATATGCAGCAAAGTTGAAGAATTTGAGATACAAAGGAGAATCGTTCAAAGTCGCGCAATTCGGAGGATTTGTTGCGGAAAAAACGAAATATCATCACGGAGAAGACAACCTTCATAATACTATCATCAAAATGGCGCAGGCTTTCGTAGGATCTAACAATATCCCTTTGTTCTTTAGAGACGGGCAATTTGGTTCGCGGCGTAAAGGAGGGAAGGACACACCAAGTCCTCGCTATATCCACACAACAATGGATTATCTCACTCATCTCATATTTCCAGAAGCAGATGACAAGCTCTTACCATACAGAAATGAGGACAATTACCAGGTTGAGCCTGAATATTATATTCCTATCATCCCGATGATACTTTGCAATGGCGCTCATGGTATAGGTACAGGATGGTCGTCAGATGTACCATGTTACAATCCTCTTGACCTGTGTAAAAGTATCCATATATGGTTGGAGATGGATGGAGATATATTTGAAGAAGACGAACAACTCGGTACGGTTTGCCATCTTCCAGAGATAAAACCTTGGTACAGAGGATTTAAAGGTACAATTGAGAAGGATAATTCGCGTTATGTAACTCGTGGAATATGCGAGAGAGGAGAGAAACATAATACAGCCGTCATCACGGAACTTCCCATTAATACATGGACACTCGACTTTAAGGAGAAGTGCGAAAAGTGGCTCGAGGATAAGAAGCTAAAGGATATGTCTGACTATTCTTCCGATACGAACGTGCATTTTGTCTTGACGGAAACCACAGAAGGTTTTACATGTAACCATAAGACTCTGGACCTCCAGTCATACCTGTCTGTATCAAACTTAGTCTTGTATGATGCACAGGGTAAAATTAGGAGATACAAAGATACATCACAAATCATTCATGAGTTTTGCCAAGTGCGCCTAAAATACTATGTGAAGAGACGTGAACATATCCTACAGGAACTACAACTTGAACTTAGACGCCTCAGCAACAAGGAGAGATTCGTCAGGGAAGTAGTTAACGAAGAACTTGTAATCATGAAAGTACCAGAAGATGAAATAGTTCAGGAACTTGAAACTCGTGAGTACGACAAGGATGAGAAGGAAAGCTACGATTATCTTTTACGTATGCAGATCCGCACGTTCACAGCAGATAAGATTGAACAGCTGCAAAACGATATTCTATCTACACAAAAAACATACGACAATACACTTGCTGTTACTCCAAAGGATATGTGGAATAATGAATTGAAGATATTTGAAAAAGAGTACCTAAAGTGGTTACCCATGATTGAGGAAGAACTAGCCAAAGGAAAGAAAGTGAAGAAAGTGAAAGCTAAAGTGAGTAAGAGCAAAGTCGGCAAGAAAAAATAATTGAATTTCCGCGATATATCTATAACCAAAAGTGAAATGTCAATAAAACATGTACTATTCTATGATTCGAAGGATGAGCATGGACAATACGCAAACTTCTACCCTCTCTCAAAACCTCTAAAAATAGGAGAGGAATATTGGGTAAGCACCGAGCAATACTTTCAAGCAATGAAGTTTCGGGGGAAAGGTGCAACTAAGCGTATGATAGAGTACTCGAATATAATAAAGAATGCTGACTCACCCATGAAAGTAAAGATGTTAGGCACACAAAAACAAAACATGCGATTTGGAAAAAAGTGGAAAATCAATAAGAAGACAGATGAACGCCTTGTAAATGACGTTATCAGTAAGTACAAAGATATTAAGATGAGAGATGACTGGGATGAAGCTCGCATTGTTGTTATGGTTAATGCATTGTATCACAAGTTTACACAAGATCCAACACTGTACAAAATCATAACAAGCCTACCAGATGACGCATACCTGGTGGAACACACTACTAGAGACAAGATATGGGGAGATGGAGGCGATGGTGGAAATGGAAGTAAAGGTTCCAACTATCTCGGAAAATTACTTACAGCCCTTTCATACTACCTGAAACATGGCGATACAGACATGCCAACAAATCTGAAAAATAAGATACAAATCAGAGGTGATGTATTAGATATTCCTGCACCTCCTTCCTTCTCAATTCTCTCATGGAATATTAATGGTATCAGATCCAATATAATCGGATTGTATAAAAAGTGTGGAGTTCAAGAGATTGAATCATCCAGTAACCTTGGTGTAATTATCTCTTTATACGATCCTGATATACTTTGCTTCCAAGAAACCAGATGTAATGAAGAGATCTCAGAATGCATACAGATCCCAGGATACTACCAGTACTGGAGCTGCAGTCATGGTGAAGGTCCGCGACAAGGAAATCGATATTCGGGAGTGTCGATTTGGACGAAAATCAAGCCAAATGAAGTTATTCTCGATCTTCCAACACTTCCTGAACCAGATAATGAAGGAAGAGTCATCATCCTTGTCTTTGATAAGTTCACGTTAATGACAACATACTCACCGAACGTAGGTACTAATATGGAATACCGAGTGCATGTGTGGGATGTAGCTGTGAAAAAGTATCTCAGACAACAAAAGAAAGCCGGGATTCTCACGATATGGTGCGGAGACATGAATGTCGCACCCGCTGCCCCAGACGTTTACTTCTCCAATCCACAATCATCTCGATACTGTGAAAAGAGGATGTCAGGAATCGGATGTAAGGCAACAGCAGGATTCACAAAGGAGGAACGCGATAACTTTGCAAAGATATTGAAAGAAGGATATGTAGACGCGTTCAGATACTTATACCCAAGCGTAAAGGATTCCTTCACATGGTGGAGCATGAGAGTACCATCAGATAGAAAGACCAACAAGGGAATGCGACTAGATCATTTTGTATTACCCGACAACGCCACAGACTGTATATTGGATGTGAATATCCTCAAGGATATAGACGATGAGAGTGTTCACGTATCAAGTGATCATGCACCAATCATACTCTCACTACGACCAGAATGTGTGCTCAACAACGTAGGATGTGCATCTCTGAAAGAATGTGTGTTAAGTAAAGATGATATTTTGGGATACGGTATTCGCCAGATCTTAGGAGCATGTCCGCGGACAAGTAAAAAACAGGCAGGTAAGTATATGAGTATTCTAGGTAGCGCGGCTGGGGGACAATTAACTCTTAATAACTTCCCAAGAGTGTATGAAATGTGGGAGAGTGGTGAATTAAAAGCAGGTGCATGGCCAGAGAAGATGCGTGCATACTCAATGACATTGTACGAATGGCTCCAATCTCAAGAGGGAGATAGTGTTAATCTGGATATTGTGTACAGGGCATGGAAAAATAAGGAGTTGGTAGGACTAGGCGAGTGGTCTATACTATATATGGCACGATCTAGATGCGGGGCAAACTGCTGGGTACCAGGCGATTCACGAGTAAAGAAGAAGATGGTAGAAGCAGGTCTTTGTGATGGTAAGGATCATGATAAGACAGCGATTAAGTTGTATGGAGATCCTAGTAAATCATATCCTAACGTGTACTTTGGTGATGAGCTAGGAGAAGCATTCAGTAAATTCAATGGATGATATATTGCATATCAGCCTTCTAACGTATAACAAAAAATGTGTTATATGTTTCTATATGATCTACAAAACCCCAGTCCATTCCTGACTGGTAACAGGAGCGGCGGGACCACCATTCGGTGTACACCAATTTGTATCAATTTGATGACGACTTTTGCAAGGTGGACACCATTGATCATCAACGGCAAGATGTGAACGACAACTTGCATCAAACCCGTTCGTATGCGGATCAGGATCTTTTGTCCCTTTAATACGCATCCAATCTTGAACAGAGTTACACCACATCGGCTTGGGATTTGGATGATGATGAGGAACAGGATGCTTGGTACAATGCGCGTCAAACCCGTTCGTATGCGGATCAGGGTCGGTTGTACCTGTCATACGCATCCAATCTACGTTGGAGTTGCACATGATAGGCTTCATATGTGTGCGGCAACTAGAGTTGAATCCGTTAGTATTGGGATCAGGATCGTGAGTCCCTTTCATGGACATCCACTGTTGATTGCTGTCGCACCATGATGGCTTAGTAGGATGCCTACAGTTTTGGTTGAATCCGTTAGTATTGGGATCAGGATCGTGAGTCCCTTTCATGGACATCCACTGTTGATTGCTGTCGCACCATGCTGGTTTAGCGGGTTGGGGTCTACAATGCTGGTTGAATCCGTTAGTGTTGGGATCGGGATCATGAGTCCTTTTAATAGACATCCACTGTTGATTGCTGTCACACCATGCCGGTTTAGCGGGATGGGGCCTGCAATGCTGGTTGAATCCGTTAGTGTTGGGATCGGGATCGTGAGTCTTCATGTGGTCCATCCATGCATTGTTGCTAGAACAAGCATCACGATGGTATGGGTGTCCGTGTTGAGGTCCATGACCATGTCCCTGTGGAGAGTGGTGAGCCATATGTCCTCCACTGCCTGCGGTAGAATATCCTTCGGATTCGCCTAAATCAGCGAGAAGCGCTTCGTAGCTTGAAGGCAATCCTGATGTGTGTTTGCCCGTCTTTGTTGAATGGAATGTAGGGAATCCTTGAACACCTGGAATCTTGCATTCTTTTGCTTCTTTTAGGATCATTTTCCCAGTCTTCAGTAATTCGGCAAACATCTTCTCTGCTTGCACACAGAACCCACATTTATTTCCGAGGGAGTATAGAGTGATCATTTAGTATCAGCAAAGATTTTTTGTTGATCTTTTTTCATTCATATTCTGCGAAAGAACTTATTTATAATTTGATTATAGTGTTATGGTAAATCGCGATTGCTTTACTGAATGTGACACATTTCTGTGTGCAAACAACTATTTCTCTGCGAACTATTTCTCTGGGCGTACAACTCAAGAAGTTTCTCACGAACATCGTTCAAATGCTTCGTATCCGATATATCACGTGATGTTAAACAGTATAGATCACCTAATTCGCCTATACATAAACCCCAGACTCCTCTAAACATCCCATGATCCTTCGTATACACGAGATTGTCTAACTTCTGAAGATATATCTCACTAGGATACCTACCTTCTCTTACCTCTCTCGTAGCGTACTTAACAAGATTAGGGTAAGTCTTACTTACTGTTTCAAACGTATCCCACCACGATATCTCATCTGTATCTGTTGAATGAACCATAACACCAGCATCTAATGGCTCAAATATGTCTGACTTATACTGATTCATGTCCTCACGTGATAGAATACCTTCTGACCCATAGAAATTACTGAGTGGAACTACACAATTATCTACGATATGACTAACCCCCACAATCTTGTAGCCATTAGGACAACTATACGGGCAATTGTATCTCAGAAAATAGTGAAAATCAGGACATCCATCATAAGGAAAGTATACTTTTGCTTGTTCTTGACCATGAGTCCAGTCAAGGAATGTTTCCCAATCATCGAATGTAAATTTGTGAGTCTGTAACTTCGCCATGTATGTTACAGACATGATCTTAAATAACACTATTCTAGAATCTTAATAACTGTCAATAACAAAATGAACAGAGGACTCATTGAAGAATTTGGTATTCTAGCAAAGTATTATAAACTGACCAAAGATGGGATACGTCAGAGAGCCTACGAGAACGCCGTGGGAGCTATCAAGCAAATACCAGAAAAGATAACCAATATTAAGCAGATCACTAGGGTACCAGGGCTTGGTAAGGCAAGTAAGGAGAAGATTATGGAATACGTTACCACTGGCAAGATTCGTAAGGCGGAAGAAGCGAAGAAGGAGATGGATAAGTCTCCTACGGAAATTGCGAAGATAGAGAGGGTCTGGGGGATTGGGACGGTGACGGCAAACAAGTTGTGGGATAGAGGTATACATAGTTTAGCTCAGCTGCGTCAGCATAGTTCGGATCTCACTACCCAACAACAAATAGGGTTGAAGTATTATAATGATATTCTCAAGCGAATCCCACGGCATGATATTGATATTATGCAGATAGGTATACGATACATCCTAACACGTACATTTGGTTTGAAGAGCTATAGAATGGTTGTGGCTGGTTCATATAGGAGACAGGAGTTATCATCAGGGGATATGGATATTGTGATAACAAGTGATGTTTTCACATTTGAAGAGATGATTAAGACGCTCGAGGATTGGAAGATTATTGTTGCTGGTCTTGTTCCGCAGACGCGCAAAACGACTTCCAAAACAGGACATGCTAGGAAGTTTATGGGGATCGCGAGATGTCCGGGGACGAATCCTGCTTTCTGTAGGATTGATATTCAGTTTGTTCCGAAGGAGTTATTTGTGTCGACACTTCTGTATTTTACGGGACCAAAAGGTATGAATGTTAACATGCGTTTAGCAGCGAAGAAGAAAGGTTGGTCTTTGTCTGAGTATGGGTTGACGAAAGATGGGGCTCCAATTTTGTATGAGAAGGAGGAGGATTATTTCACAGCGTTAGGGATACCGTATTATCCTGCAGATCGTAGGAGACGGTTTAGATACTACTGATCTAAAAAGGGATGTGTCGGGTGTAAATGGAAAGGAGGAAAGAAGTACCACCTACTTCTACGAAAGTTGTACATATTGTGTTATCGTTGTACGGAGTGTACTTACAGTCGTATCGCAATCTATTTTTGAATGTAATTGGGATATGTATTATTTATCAGCATCTTGTGTACCCTTACTTCGTTGTTCCGAGGATACCTAAAGAAGTACTTATCCTAGGTGCGTTGGTTGGGGCAATTCTTGGGTTTGCTTGTAGAGATAAGATGTTATCGATTCCTCTTCTATATTCGTTTTTGTCGAAAGTCCCAACGTACGCAGTGACAATATCGGACCAAGTGAGGGTGATTTTTGCAGTTGCTTTCATTCAGGTTTTGGTTGATTGTTTTACGGAGCATCCTAAGAAGCTAGGTAAAGATAAACGACTCAGCTCCGGATAGTTCGTCGAACATGTTCTTGTTTGATGGTAATGTGACGGTATTATCTTTGAGGTTTAGTTTTTTCCGTAGATGTTGGATATTTCTTTTGATGTAGTATGATGTGAACTTGTCGCTGTGGTGCATGAAGAAGGAGTTAAATCCGGTGAGCACCATCCATGTGATGAGAGTGCATAGGATTACCAAGCGTGGTTGTCGCATCGAGTTGTATACGACGCATGCTAGTCCGGAGATAACACATGCGAGGAATGCGAACCGGGGGAACATGCTTATCCTTCCTGAATATTGGCTCGAGTATTCTATACGGTCTAAAAGGGTCTCGATTGATTCATCTTCCTTACCGTATCCGAGTACGACATGTTTTGCAAGCGGTCCTATACCCTGTAGTATTGATGAAGCGAGTGCAGCGATGAGTATTAATAAGAGGATGAGATAGAAGATCCAGTTCATATTTCTAGCTTGAATATGTACTTAAACGAGTTTTCCGGTTGAATATATGAATGATCCCCTTATAACACCTATAGCGTATACGTTAATAACTTTCTTTTTCTTATGGGCGATTTATGAGGAATATAACAAGCATGATATTCCGTTTAGGGATTGTAATCCGAATATTAAGGATAGTCCTTGGAAATGCATTCAGAATTTGGAGAAGTGTATTTATTTTGATCGGAAAACTATCAAATGGCGGAGAGTTATGGTCGCGACGGTATTGATTGTCTTCACTATTTTCTGTATGGTACACGGACGTTTTCCAGATACGCGGGAGTTTCTGTTGTACTTCTTCATTATATTTGCTGTATTCTACGCGACGTGGCAGCATTATTCTCGAACCACATCCGTGACAGCATCAACATACGCCAAGTCAAATCTCGATATTGTGACACAGTATTTGGACGATAGGGATGCTGTACCAATGAACTGGTAAGATGGTAAGTTATTTGGTAAAGATTGACTTCCTATTTTTCGCAAGATTGCTCTCAGTTTCTTCATCCTGGTGAATGATTCCATGACTATGATAACCAGGTGAATCGCGTGTTGCTGAGACGAAGCATAGTTCGTCTTCACAAAACTGCTTTGTTTTCAAGTCAACAGGTTTATTTTGGTCTAAGGGTAGTTCTATTAATTTTTTCAGTCCTACTCGGGAGACAATGTATGCATGTAGACAAGCGGCGCCACCTATTCGAACGGCCGGTTTTGAGAAGCTGCGTAGGTGACCACAATAGCCTAGAAACAGGATATTGAATCCTTCGCTTTCTTGAAATGCTTTTTCTATGTCTCCCATTCCGATTGATTCTGGGATCTCAATATCATCCTCAAAGATCAACGCATAAGGAACACCTAGTTTATATAGGTGTTTCCAGAGAGCGTGGTGTGATGCAGAACATGCGAGTTCCCCGATCGATAGCTTGGCCCCTTCTATCTTGTTGTACTGTTCAATGAAATCTTGGTGTTTTGCGTCTGTTGCACTCCAGCGGATAGCTTCGATTCCAATGTCCTCTAATATCTCTTTAGTTTTTACCCATCTTTCCTGTTGTCTATCGAGATTTATCACCCAACCGGTATGGAGATATGTTAAATCTATGTCGCCTTTTAAATTCTTACATTCTGTAGAGAACGTGTGTTTACCTGTTGTTGACACACATCTGTCTTCCCACGATTGGCCTTCTGAAGAGGTTAAAATTGCATCTGGATCATTAGGTATGCAGATAGGGATGCGTTCAAGCAAATTTGTCTTAAGAGGGAAAACATCAGTTAGTTGTAGTGTGGAGTAGCCTTTGATTATTAATTTATCTCCATCTATTTCGTAACCACGCAAATTGATAAAAGGCCATGTCCATTTCTGGTCTTGTGATGATTTGATATGGTAGATCTTCAAGGAATTGCCGTCCTGTACAACTCCAATACCTTTTTCTTTTAGTTTGTCCTGAAGTTTGATTCTGTCTACATTACCACAGAACTCCAAACTATCCTTCCAAAACACGATCTCTTCATCTCTTAACATTCCTGCTAGAGTATGCGATATTGCGAATAAGTCGTTAGGCGATGCCGCCATTGTTTCAGTGATTAGTTTTCGTCCTTGTGCTTTCTCATGCTTCGACCATTTTCTGGAGAAGGGGCGAAAATTAAGGGCTTCTGGACGTATTATATATATGCCAAACAAAGTATACATAGCCAAGGCACATAGTATCCCGATGACTATCACTACCCACATTTATCTTCTAGAGATAGTTTTATAAAAAGGCTTATTATGCTGCGGAACATCGTCTCCATTTATTGTAGAGATCGTACATAGTTAAGATAATCTGAGGTGCGAGCAAAATAGCTAGAATGAAGTACACGAACTTATGCTCTTGGTAGAAAAAGATGAAAAACTTACTATCACCGCTTTCCCAACTACCATTGCCTGCATGGATAGCATAAACATCTGTATGCATATTGCTACTCTCTATTGAGAGGCTTAATGGATGGAATCGAGACCATGGGAGTGCATCTACCTTGTATTCAGATTTGTATTTGTTATACACTCGTGATAACAACCCTGGTCCTGTAGTGAACATGACAGTCATATGCTTACCATAGTAGTAAGGGGCTGTACAATTCCTCTCGAGTTCTAGGAATAGTTTCCTCCAAAACGGTTGATTTGGAAGAGAGTACATCAGTGAGTTTGAGATGCGAATATCGCTTCCTACTCGATTAGGGGTTTCAACGAAGTATACGGGTTCTTGATAGACCTCTAGTGCTTGGTCGAAAGGTCTATTACAGAAGTAGTCCATATCTGCGTACACCCCACCGTAACGGTAGAGAATGAAGTAGCGAACAGCATCACATCGCTGGATTTCGTACACATACGACTGGTACATCTCAAAGTGTTCGTTGTATACATTCATCATCAGCGACTTGCACATATCATAACTCCAACAACAGTGGGTCCAATTAGGATTCTTCACAAGCCAACTGTCCCTATACCTCTTTAAGTCCCGGAATGTTTCCTTTGCTGCACTGCGATTTGGAATTGTTCCAAACCAAACTTGATGAATTATTTTACCTTTCTGGTGACGGAGATACATGTCTAGATCTGGAAAGCTCAGATTCTCCATATTTTACATGAGATATCGTATTCGTTTAAACCTATCACTCCAATACATCCTCCACCACCTCTGGATCATTATTGCGCTAGCTTCTCTAGTATCACTAATCTGTTTTTCAAGATCCTTGATATTTTGTTCTATCCAGTTCATCTTACTACTTACTAGACGTTTTTAGATCTACAACGTAAAAAGAACGCAAGATATCAAAACGATGACTTAAAAAATTAACGTACTTTTCTCGCCTTTAGAATTAACTTTTGATATGTTTGCGAATTGCCATTAAGTTCCTACCATTCCAGTTAGATCCGCCTCCGCCGAAATCGGTACCCCAAAAGTCATCAGACTCAGGAAATAAAATATCGCCTTCAGTTCGAAGAAGGAGTTTCTCCAGAACAGGATGTTGCGAAATACGAGTATATTGTACAAGCTTCATTACTTTCTGTTTTACATCGAAAAATCCATCTATCACTGCTTTCTGACGAGTTTGTCCCTTCGTCCATACATCGTCGATACTTGTCAATCGAATTTCCTCACAGTAATCAAGATCTTCGAACTTAAGGGCCTGGTATAACGTCTCTGCGCTTGTCCACAATTTCCCCTCATATATAAATGAGTAATCAGTATTGAAGTTATCAAACTCCTCTAATATGACGTCATTACCGTCTACTTTTGTATATGCAGGACCCCCTATTTTTAGAAATCATATAAAACCCTTTAAACTGCTTCAAACATCTATCTCTCACACATCGGGAAAGAACGAAGACGTTTCGTTATTTCTCACGCCAGCATTTAATACCCTTAAGACGCAATTACTGCAAATATCCCATCCGGTAGAATGTCCAGATCTATGTATAGCACCCTCACATGTATGACAATGTAGATGAAAAGCTACTTGCAATGTTGATTTACAGTGATCGCACCATGTATTGCGCTTACCTCCCGGTACCCAATTCATACTATGTTGATGAATTGGAAGCAACGGTGATGTATTAGCTAGCGAACTGATTCTAGAGATTCTCATCCTCAGTTTTTCCTTCTCGTCGTCATGCACAACAACACGGAAGTGTGCCTCATCTTCCATGCCTATTGATTTGAGACTGGATGTATGGTCCTTAATTTCTTCGTCAGAGAATATGAATGCCAGCATATGTGTATCCTCTATTAACAACCCAAATTCATGAACGCATTCCCGCAGCAAATCGTTTACTGATATGGTATCTACATTCTTAATAGTAATCTTAAGAGCAAATGGTTCGTCAAGATAATAGTATCGAGTTGTATATTGTATCTCATGTTCGTGATTTGTGTTTTTTTGCGGACTCCCGCTGTTTATACAATTCCCCATAGAAATACTCTTTTGATATCCCTATATCAAAAGTATAAATCAATTCCAATCATTATTTCCTCCTACTTCGCCTCCTTCTCCTATTCCTACTATTCCTACTCCTCCTACTTCTCCTACTTCTCCTACTACTTCTACTACTTCTACTACTTCTCCTCCTACTTCTACTACTTCTCCTACTCCTACTACTTCTCCTACTCCTCTTACTTCTTTTACTCCTACTACTTCTCCTACTACTCCTATTCGAATTCCGCTTCTTAGGATCTCTCAAGTGTTTATAACGCCCTGCTCCACAATCTTCGCACCTTATCGAGTTGATACCAGGAGCATCATGCTCTTGTGTCGTCTGGGTACCTGTCCCTCCCTCACCCCCACATTCCATGTCAAGTATAGGAGACAGGTAGCATTCGTCACGTGCTCGATACTTCATCTTAAGCGAGAGATGACGACCTTTACTAGGGTAATCACCCATCAAAATATCTTGTGGTATTCTTATAGGAAAGAAATGTGTCATCAACCAATATGCATACTTCTTCGACATGATATAACACACGGCACCTGCATTATAATAGTCCATCTCCTGTACAACAGTCATTCCTCCTACGGAGAGAATCTTCTTGTGTTTTTTTGCGGTATCTCCCCAGTTACCATTCCATAGATGAAGAATTGAAAAGTCGATGTTCTTCTTCTCTAGAGCGAGGAGTATTTCATTCACTCGTCTAACGAAGTCAGGCTTGACCTCGATGTCATCTTCGCATATCATCCCGTACTCATAACACGAATTCATGATACGTTGCCAGCAATTAAAATGCGACATGTTAATCGAGACCTCAATTTGCGACATGCCTGCGTTCTTCTTCAAGATCCCGTCATCAACCATCTTACAAATTTGTCGATGTGTAAACTTCTTCCCAAGTACACATGGTACTCTACAAGCCTTCAGCCCTGCAACCTTCGCATATTTCTTGAACTTGTTAAACCTTTCCTTATGCATACCGCAGTTGATAACATATACCCCCATTCTCTCCACAAAGTTATTGTAACACTTCCCTGGTCTTGAACATGATTTTGTAGCCTTCCTTTTCCAAACTGTAGAACTAGGAGTCTTCCTTCTTTTCGGTAAGAGGCAGGCCTTTGTGCAAGGTCGATCACGTACTTCATCGTATGGTTTCGCAGGTTCTCGCATCTTCTTCGTCAAATTGACTTTTATACTCTCAACTTCCTCTTCTTTTTCATGATCATACTCTCTATACGCTATCTTGTTCCAATCGTTACCATAGTAACGTTGAAAGTATGGCACACAGTTATTTGGACCCCATATCTGATAATCACCAAACTGATAGAGACGTAGCGGAAATAATTCGTCGGGATAAAACGATTCCTTAGGCCATTCTTCACGTGCTGCTTTGAGTGCGAGCCTATACATACCATCAATCTTCTCAACAGGCTGAACATCTATAAACGGAAAACTGTACGAGAAATCTTCGATTGGTTTCCGATTGGTATAAAACACCTTATACCCAAGCCATACTTTGGAAATCGAGTACCCGCATGAATTAAATGCAGGCTCTAATGAAACAAATTTTTTCATGTGCTTCTTCTCTATACATACGTCGGCATCGTCATCCCAACCGATGATACCTTTATGCCGTATAGCTCCAAGTAATGTCCCACCATCCGCGTAGTACTTCACATCATGGTTGTTCATAATATTGTGGAAGTCATACATCATCTGATATAACAGTTTTATAGTCGAAGCGCTTGTTAGCTTCAGTTTTGGCATTTATTATACAGATGATTTTTTGAGTTCATTACGAATAGCGAGAACCTTCTAACATTAGTATCTCCGTCCAATACTAAATGAACCACAGTTGATTTGGATATGACAATCAAATCCGCCAAATATTATAGTATTTACACTATAATATCAAGATTTCCTACGGAAATCGTAGTTATTGTTAATCTATCTAGCGTCTTTTCCGTGATCGTCTCGATTTCCTGGACTTCCTACTCTTTCTACTCTTTCTACTCTTTCTACTCTTTCTACTCTTTCTCCTGCTACTCCTCCTACTCTTCCTACTCTTCCTACTCTTCCTACTCTTCCTACTCTTCCTACTCTTCCTACTCTTCCTACTCTTCCTACTCTTTCTGCTCTTTCTGCTCTTTCTGCTCTTTCTGCTTCTACGACTCTTTCTACTCTTTCTCCTGCTACTCTTCCTGCTTCTACGACTCTTCCTACTCTTTCTACTTCTACGACTCTTCCTACTTCTACGACTCTTCCTACTCTTTCTACTCTTTCTACTCTTTCTACTCTTTCTACTCTTTCTACTCTTTCTACTTCTACGACTCTTCCTACTTCTACGACTCTTTCTACTCTTCCTACTCTTCCTGCGGCTGCTCTTGCGGGTTTTCTTATTCGACGATTTCTTTACCTTGGTAGCGGTTTTCCCCACTTTCTTAAGAGCTAAATTAAGCTTCTTTTGGTTAGCTTTCACTGTCTTGACATGAGCAAGAAGTGCATTTATATCCTCCTTCGAATGTTTTACCATCTTTAACTTTACAAAGAAATAATTGAATTAAAAAACAATTAATACACTCTAAAGCGGTGATATTGTAAATTATGAAACGAAAGTTGATTTCTGGAATATCTGGATCGATTGCAACACGTACACGTAGCGCCAAGAAGGCTAGGATGGTCGACACATGGGTAGCGGCGACTCACCTTAGGAACTACATGATACGAGATTCTCTCGTTGATTGGCTTAAGTCATACAAAGGGGGTGAATCTCATGCGAAGGTTTCTAATGGGTATGATGCATTTACTAGTCACCTGCAAGAGCAAGGAAACGAATTTGAGGCATCTGTTATGGCTCATCTCCGCAAACATAGTCTTATACCTATTAAACACGTGTCTAACCAGTTTACAGAGGAAGGTTGTCACAAAACAATTGAGTATATGAAGCAAGGTATTCCTCTTATCCACTCTGCACCTCTTAAGACATATGATAACACAGGCGGCATTGCTGATATCCTCATTCGAAGTGATTATATATCGCAACTTGTTAATGTTCCCCCAATTACTCTAGAGGAGGAGATTATTCCTGCTCCCGTCTTAGGAACCGATTACCATTATCTAGTCATCGATATTAAGTTCTCTACACTGCCTCTCCGTGCAGATGGTAGATTCATTCTGAACTCCGGATCATATCCAGCTTACAAAGCGCAGACATATATTTACAATCGTGCGATTGGTGAGATTCAAGGGTACATACCTCGATACGCATTTATACTTGGAAGACGATGGAAGTATCAGTCAAAAGATATTAAGTATAACGAGAACAGCTGCCTTGATCGTCTTGGACTTATAGATTTTGAGGGCGTAGATGAAAAATACAAATCACAGACTCAAGATGCAATAAACTGGATACGAGATGTAAGAGAGAATGGTGCTGAGTGGAGTGTAAATCCTCCGTCTCGCCCTGAGCTTTTTCCAAATATGTGTGTGGACTCTGGTTCTCAATGGAATGCTGAAAAAGAGAAGATAGCGGATGCGATTAAGGACATTACTATCATCTGGAATTGTAGCATAACACATAGAAATACGGCTATAGAGAAAGGTATTAATTCATGGGACAATAAGAAATGTACGAGTGAAACTCTGGGAATGAGGGGTATTCGTGCTCCGATTGTTGATGCAATATTAGATATCAATCGTCAAAATAAGGATTTAGTCAGGCCCAAGAAAATTGAGACCAACCTTCACAACTGGAAAGAGAAGGGTTCTGAGGTCTTCGTTGATTTCGAGACCTTGTCAGATATTTTCTCTGATTTCTCAGAGTTACCAAAGCAAGAACCGGTTGATATGATCTTCATGATTGGAGTCGGATGGGAAGAAAAGGGGGAATGGGTTCAGAAAACATTAACATGCAATTCGGCAAGCCGAGAAGAGGAATACAGAATCATGAACGAGTTTGCAGAGATGATGCGAAAGATGAATAGTCCGCGAATGTTCTTTTGGAATGCTGACAAGAGATTTTGGAAGACTGCTGAAAATCGTCAGTTTGATTTTGCCCAAAAAGATCTGAAGAGACAGAAACGTATTGATATCAAGTGGGATTTAAGTGAGTGGTGCGATCTTTGTGAGCTTTTCCAGCAGGAACCAATCGTGATCAAAGGATGCTTTAAATTCGGACTTAAAGCAATTGCGAATGCACTACGAATGCATGGGAAAATCTCAGCAAGAATTGAGAGTAATTGCGATTCTGGGAAGAAAGCAATGATTGATGCCTGGAAATGTTATCAAGAGAATACCGACCCAGTTAATAGCGATGTGATGAAGGATATTACGCTCTATAATAAGTTTGACTGTCAAGCACTCTGGGAAATCCTCAGTTATCTGCGGAAGGAACACGCATAAAAAATTAGTTTGGTTAAATTGAATTTCTTAATGTGACACACCAGATAACTGGCAAAAATGAAGAGAGCTAGAGATAACACAGATCATGTTGAGATTCAAAAAGCCATACTGAGAGGATTCCCAATGAAAAACAGAGTGTATGGAGAACCGCTGGACCTATGTAATGCAGTATTTTGGCAGTGTTGGTGTGGGGCAAGTGATTACTGCCTACGGTGTAGAAGTCTATGTGAAAGTTATGAGGTTACTTGTGAATGGGGAGATACTAAGCAGTTTGAGTATTTCAGTGAGTTATGCAGTACTTGTTGTAAGGACCTAATTTCTGTGTGTCGCAATGTGGGTCAAAAGGAATATAATAAGTATATGCCTGGAATCCATCCTTTCGAGAAACACTGCGACAAGTGCAACGCGACCTACATACCTCACGTAGATAAACATATATGCGAAAACAAGGAAGTCGTAGAGGAAGTCGTAGAGGAAGTCGTATATAAGGAGAAATTGCCTAAGAAGAGGAAAGTTGAAAGAAACTAAAGGAGGCAAATATTGATGTGTTTATAAGAATGTCTAGTTTATAGACAAACGTATGCTGGTATGTGGTCAGCATACGTTTGTTATGCGTTACTCTAATAAATAATATTAGCTAAGACAAATGAAGCTAACTAAAGATTTTGTTTTCATGGTATCTCTTATTGCCTTATCACTTGCTGCTCTTGGGATCAGCATAGCTGCGATTGTCAAATCCACAAACAAACACGAAACGTTCGAGAATGTAATGGCAACACAGGGTTGCATTAACACACAAAATTGCCCCCCTGGACCAGAAGGAGAGTTTTGTAGACAACAGTGTCACAATGTATCTCTCGGTCTAGGCGGAGGGTATCCGCCAAATACCCCCCTCCAACTGAATTATGGCATAGAATAAGCCTAATGTTGAGTAAGTGTAGTGGAAGTGTAGTGGAAGTAAAGATATGTTTTGCGTCATATAATGACATAAAACAAAAATCTTACCAAGGTCCGTTCGGTAATTTAGCCTCCTCAGTTTGTGACCATTCATCACTATCTTTTTCCTTTAGTCGTGCGGCTTTCCACTTCCTCCATTTCCTCTTTGCTTTTACATTTGATATTTCGACCAATTTTAGGCGTAACATTTCCCAATCGCTCTCAATGGCATCCAGATCAATCTCCAGTGTCCGTACCGTATCCATATTGAGAGAAGAGATGGTATTCAACTTCTCTCGGATTCGCTGAACATTATAGGCGATTAAAGCCTCATGAGTGCAAATTTTTGAATAGTCGTCCAAAGCAGAGATAATTGCGGGATTGCAACCACTGTAGGCTTTCAGACCACACGTGACTAACTCCATATGTTCTATACAACTATCTTGATTTTTCTTGTGTATGATTTCATATATATATCGGTCGAGATGTTTGAGGATTATTTCGCGAATATCAACGGGAAGTCCGTAGTATATTCCGAGTCCGTTAGGCATTATGTAGGTTAGTGTTCTTTTTAGATCAGATAGGTATGTACCGATTACGTTTCTATCCTATTGATCGAAAAACATTACAAGGTAAATACCATCTAGATCAAGTCAAATCCTGATTTAGAAAAGTGATTTACAATTTCAAATAATTAATCAGAACCACATAATGCAAAATGATCAACATGCCTTCGTATACAGCTTCTTCATCGACGAGACCGAAGAAAACGTCACGGCAATCCGCATCTACGGGATTAATGAGAATAATGAGAATATATGCATACACGTGGACGACTTTACTCCATACATATTCTTGGAATTGCCAAGTGATGTCAAGTGGACCGAGCCGTTTGCTCAAGCCGTTGGAGATAAGATAGATAGTGAGATGGGAAATCAAGCTCCTCTACAAAAACAATTTATGTTTAAACACCGACTCTATGGGGCTCATCTCTGTCCAGATGGAAGAAGACAAGTGTTCCCCTATTTATGGTGCTCTTTTTCTTGTAAGAGAGATATTGATGCATTGTGGAGAATAGTTGGGAGGAAGACTCTCTTTGTTCCCGGAGTAGGCAAGGTGCGCTTGAAGATGCACGAACAGAAGGCGAATCCTATCTTACAGCTCACGACCTGTCGTAAGCTACCAACAGCAGGTTGGATTAACTTTCATGGTATAGAAGCGACAGGTGACGATAAGTTGACGAGATGCGACCACGAATATACAGCGACATGGAAGAACTTGTTTCCACTTGAGTCTGATATTATTTGTAGTCCGAAGATATTTGCGTTTGATATTGAGGTAAATTCAACGAATCCTGCGAGGATGCCAGATGCGTGTGTGCCTGGTGACAAAGTATTTCAGGCTTCGTGTATCGTTTGTAGAGATGGGGAGCCTCATGAGAAGTGGAAGCAGTATCTTCTCACACTCGGAGATCCACTTCCTAATGTTGTTGGCAAAGATGTTGAAATTAGACGATTCAGAACTGAAGGATCGCTTCTGGAAGGATTTGCAGAGCTTGTGAATGAAGAAAATCCAAATGTCATTTCTGGTTACAATATCCTTGGATTCGATATTGAGTATATGATTAAGAGAGCTGAGTTTACACGTACATTAACGGAGTTTAGACAGATGAGCTTCCACAAGACACTAAGAGCTCAGCAGAAAATTATCAAGTGGAGTAGTTCTGCGTTCAAAAATCAGGAGTATCTTTATCTAGACTTGGAAGGGAGGTTATTTATTGATCTACTTCCTCTTGTCCGTTCCAATTATAAATTGAGTAATTACAAGTTGCAAACTGTGGCGACATACTTTATTGGTGAGTCGAAGGAAGATCTTGCTCCTAAGGGTATCTTCAAGTGTTATCGTGAAGGTGTAAAGAGGAATAATGACGGTACATACAATAAGAAAGCGAGGAAAGCTATGTCAATCTGCGGGTCGTACTGTATTAAGGATTCTGTACTGGTTTTACAATTAATGGACAAGCTTCAAACGTGGACTGGTGCTTGTGAGATGGCTAAGACTTGTTGTGTTCCTATCTTCACAACATATACACAAGGTCAACAAATTAAGGTCTACTCTCAGGTGTATAAACACTGCACATATGAGAATATAGTTGTAGAATGTGATGGGTATCTAGCGAAAGACGATGAGAGATACCAGGGGGCTCATGTATTTCCTCCAGATCCTGGATTATATGAGAAGGTTGTGCCATTTGATTTTAAGTCACTGTATCCCTCTGTAATTATTGGTTATAATATCGATTATTCAACATTTGTAACAGATCCTTCGATACCGAATAGCAAGTGTAATGTTATGGAATGGCAAGATTGTCAATTTTGTGAGCACGATCCGCGCATAATAAGGAAGATGGAGTTAACAGAGATCATAAATAGAGCACGTGGAGAGCAAAAGGCATTAAGAGCGAAGCGAGATTTGATCAACGCGAAGACGCATCCTAATAAAAAGGAGAGGTTGAATGCTATTGATAGATATAGGAAGAAACTCAATCAAATTGATCACAAGACAAAACCATATATATCCGAGCGCGCAGACATACCGAAAGGTGATTATGTGATGTGTGCGAAGAGGAAGTATAGGTGGCTTAAAGAACCGAAGGGTGTGTTGCCTACAATTATCCAAAGTCTTCTTGATGCACGTGCAAACACAAGGAAACAAATTAAAGACCACGATAAACGGATGAAAGCACGTGAGAATAATGATGACTTGAAAAATATCTCTGGATTGATCAACGTTTTAGACAAGCGACAACTTGCCTACAAAGTATGTTCAAACAGCATACATGGTGTGACTCCAATTCCATGTCAAGTTGACGGGAAATTTGCTTACAGAACGATTGAGGAGTTATCTCTTGGAGATTGGGAACCAATAAATGACGAACAAGAAGTATCTACTCCGATCCCTGGAATTTTAGTATGGAGTGATAAAGGATTTACCAAACCTAAATACGTGATGCGACATCCTCAAGAAGGGACATTGACACGAGTTTTAACTCATACAGGTCTTGTGGATTGCACGAAGGATCATTCATTGTTGTCGCCAGATGGCACTCAAGTTACACCATCAGAATTAAATATCGGAGACTCGCTCATGCACTTCTCGTATCCTTTACCCCAAGACACACCTGCTATTCCACTGTACGATACGATATCTGATAAAATAATTGCTGACCATGTTCTTCACAGCAGAGCGGAGGAAATAGCGTTCGTTCACGGGCTGTTCTTTGCTGAAGGAACGTGCGGAACATGGGGTAGTCTTGGGAACGCCAAATCATCATGGATAATATACAATCAGGATTTACATCTATTAGAGCGTGCCCATGATATACTAATACAAGATGGTATGTTCTCCATATCTCCATACTACGAGAGTGGTGAGATCTATCATCTCCGTGGCAATGGAGAAGTCCGTAAACTATGTGATGAATACCGGGAATTATTCTATGATGAGCGAAGATATAAAAAGGTCCCTGACTACGTACTTCATGCTGCTTTAGCCATACGTCAAGCGTTTTTTATCGGGTATTATGCGGGTGACGGAAATCGCCATGTAACCAAAGGTGTTATCGTCAGTAATCGGGGACAAAGAGGAACAGCAGGTTTGATGTATCTTGCAAACTCCATTGGTTACAAGGTGAGTATCAATAATGATCAGAATGAGGATCTGTATCGACTTCAATGTTGCACCAAATTCAGGAATCAACATGTGTCGGATATCAAATCAATGAGGATCGCACCGCCTGTTGCTCCCATGTCACCTATTATTGTTCGTAATGGTGAACATATAACGTTCGAGAAAGGGAAATCGTCCTATCGAAATATTGCAATCGACTGCGAACGTTTTCCACGGCAGAAACTGCTTGATTCTCTCGATGGAGCAATTGAGAAAATGGCCGCTCGTAATGCAATGCCCGAAAAGAACTCTTGTCAGTGTTCAGATAATACAGCTACGATAGATATGATAGATATGAACCTTGTAGATAGCTACATAGAAGACAAGAAAGTTGAGTATGTCTATGATATCGAAACCGAAAACCACCATTTTGCCGCTGGTATCGGACATATGATCGTACATAATTCAATGTATGGGGCATTGGGTGTTAGGAAGGGGTATCTTCCATTTATGCCCGCAGCGATGTGTGTTACCTATATGGGAAGGGTTAACATTGAGCGTGTCGCAAAGGAGTTAGTAACGAATCATAACGCGGAATTAGTGTATGGCGATAGTGTAACTGGAGATACACCTCTTCTTGTCCGATTACCTAACGGTACAGTTGATATTCGCACAATCGAAACAATAAGTGATGCATGGACTGCATATGATGGATTCAAAGCAGGTCAAAGCAATAGACGAGAGAAGCAACAAGCATCAACTGATCTTGAAGTGTGGACAGATGGTAAGTGGACCCCGATTAAACGAGTAATTCGTCATAAGACTTCTAAGCGGATGTTTCGTGTGAATACATACGCTGGGTGTGTTGATGTCACTGAGGACCACAGCCTGTGTGATATAAATGGTGAGAAGGTTAAACCAGTTGATGTACAAATCGGAAGTAAATTGTTACACAGTTTCCCTACTGAGTTTCATCAATGTGTTTTTATGAATAATTCGCACAATATCGACACAGTTGTATGTAGCACATGTAATGAAGATCTTCCTAGAGAAGAAAGTGGTCGATTCAAGAAACAGTGTAAGAAGTGCGTATGGGAGTACAATGCAAATCATCGCAAAGGGGTACGAGCCGTAACAGATGTGTATCTCTCCGAAACAGAATATCTACAAAAATCTATTACAAACGTCACAAAAGAAGAGGCGTTCGTACTTGGTTTCTTCTTCGCAAATGGATCATGCGGATCTTACAGTAATGGGAAAGGCAATGAACATAAGTATAGTTGGGCTATTAATAATCAGAATTTAGAGTATCTAGAACGAGCGAAAAGGTATCTCGAAGAGGCTGAGCCACATTTTAAGTTCGAGATCTTAGATACAATGGAATCGTCAGGTGTGTACAAACTTGTGTGTAAGGGACGAATGAGACTTATGGTGGAGAAGTATAGAGACATTTTCTACGACAAAGATAAATACAAGAAAGTTCCGTACATAATACTTAATTCATTACAGGAGATCAGGGAATGGTTTGTTGAGGGATATTGGGTTGGCGATGGCAGCAAGGGTAATCGCCAAACTTGTTCTTGTAAAGGGAAAATTGGTACACAAGGATTGTACTTCCTTTTCCAGTCAATAGGCTGGAAGAACATTGCGATCAACATACGAGACGATAAACCTAATACCTATAGAATTGATATGCTGAAAAATGATCTCTGTGATACAGAGAACGATATCCGTAAGATTTGGGACCTCGGTATGAATGATGAAGATGAATATGTTTACGACCTCGAAGCAAATGGGAAATTCCAAGCTGGTGTTGGTAAAATGGTACTATTCAACACTGATTCATGTTATGCACGATTTCCGGCTCTAAATACTGCGCAAGAGATTTGGGATAATGCGGTTAGAGTTTCGCAAGAGATTACTGATATTTTCCCAGAGGCAATTATTTTAGAGTTCGAGGCAGTTATATACTGGGATTTCCTTATTCTAACTAAGAAGCGGTACATGTACACATCTTGTCTCCGAGATGGCGAAATTAATCACAAGGTTGGAAATAAGGGAGTTGTTTTAGCAAGGAGAGATAATTCACAGTTCGTGCGAGATCTGTACGAACATATAACAAGTATGATATTCGATAAAGCGAAACGCGATGATATCTTATATTACCTTCTACAGGAAATCAGAGGGTTATTCGGGCGTTCGAGACCTTACAGAGATTTTGTAGTGACGAAATCGATAGGAAGTACTGGAGGAATGGATCCGCAATACATAACTGATGAGAAAGGAAAGAATGTAGTGATGCTTGGAAACTACAAAGTTGATCCATTGCCGTCTAATCCGAAAGAAAGGCAAGCGAAACTAGATGGGAAAGGAGCAGCAAATGTTCAAGAGTATTACCTCAAGTCATTACCTGCTCATATTCAGATGGCAGAAAGAATGAAACGAAGAGGACAAAGAGCTGACGCCGGTTCTCGAATTGAATATGTAATTACTATGTGTGCTCCGCATGGTAAGTCACTAGCAGATAAACAAGAGTGTGCGGAGTATTTCGCCAGTCATGCTGATATCATTCAACTGGATTATCTCAAGTACCTCGATTTCTTGATTAGTCCAGTTGATCAGGTATTGGATGTTACATTTGGAAGCAATAGAATAGACAGAATAGATGAAAGAACATATCCATGTGAAAATAGAGGTGATAATAGAGTTGATGGTAAGCGTGCTCCTTATCCCATAAGGAAAGATAGGGAGATAAAAGAGCGTAAACGACGGAAGAAAGATAGACCAATACCATCTTATGTTTTCTACAAAGGTTTCATTGCAAGTGAGTATACCAGAAGAAAGCACGAAGCAAAAGTCATCGAACAATTAAAGGAACTATTCATGCCAAACATCATATTTGTAGGAGATGAAAAGATGATAAAAGAACCAGTGAAGAAGGTGATCAAGAAAAAGGGAGATGAGGTGAAGGATATAAAGAAGGTTGAAAAGGAAGATAAGAATGAGAAGGTTGAGATTAAAAAGAAGGATAAGAAGGTTAAGATTAAAAAGCTAGATGAAGATAAGGTGAAAGAGGTTAAGAAAGATAAGAAGGTTAAGATTAAAAAGCTAGATGAAGATAAGGTGAAAGAGGTTAAGAAAGATAAGAAGGTTAAGATTAAAAAGGTAGATGAAGATAAGGTGAAAGAGGTTAAGATGGATAAGAAGGTTAAGATTAAAAAGGTAGATGAAGATAAGGTGAAAGAGGTTAAGATGGATAAGAAGGTTAAGAAGGTTAAGAAGGATAAGAAGGTTAAGAAGGATAAGATAGAGGAAGATGAGGAGTAGAGAAGGTAAAAAAGATTAAAATGAATGTTTAAATCTCATACTGGGTGTGGTATGAGATATATGAGATATATGAGATATATGAGATATATTAGGCGATCTTACGTTTCTTTCTAGACATAATTCCTTCTTGATTGTGGATATCTCCGATCATGTCGTAATCTATATTTGCGTCGTTCTTAAATATCTCGAGCAAGATTTCGAGAGAGTAGCTTAACTCAAGAGGTTTTAAAGATGGAGGTGGGGGCATACACATATTGAACACATCATCTTGAAAAGATAGAGGAGATTCCCTTAGTTCCTTCTTGTTACTCATTTATGTTGGACAAGAAAAAGTTATTGGTAATTTTTGCATGTATATTCTGTCCTCCATCGGCCGAGTATATGTTGTAACACAGAAAGTTGTAAACCTGCCACAACTGTTGTTTCTTTGTGCTATCCTTTAGGATCTGCGAGTCAGGAAAGGTGTTGTTAAAACGGTCAAGCATGTCCGGATCCTTTCTTATATAAGTTACGATTCGCGAGAGAAGATAACCTAGTCTGTATACTCCGTGCGGGTCGTATGATAGGATGTTTGCAATAACATTTGAGATGCGTATTGGAGGGTTGCAATAATGTATCGTACAATTTCGAATGATCGCTTGGAGATGTCGCATGCATCTGTCTTGTTCTTTCTTGTGTATCTCCTCATATATCGCGCGATCTACACCTATCATTACCCGCTGCGCAATTTCCCGTTGTAGGTCTAACGGTAATTGTTTATACAGACTCATACCCAATTTCATTCATTATATGTATGAAATTCAATTGTGTTTTTATTTGTGTTTCCATTAGGCTGGAGTAGTGCATGCTCCGCCGGGTTTCATTACGGGACACGTGCTGGATGGCGCTATTGGAGGATTCCCAATCCATGTTGGAGTTATAAGACGGAAACCGTATTTTGCAGCATCTTTTGCAGCACATCCTACGTCTCCACAACTACATTCCTCTTTATCAACGTATAGATCTGTTATCTGTGCTCCAACACACGCCTTGTTCAGTTGACAAAGGAATTCAAATATGTAGGGCCAATTACAACCAGCATTGGATTCTCCGGTTGGACATCCGGGATCGCCTCCTTCTACCATTTGTTTCCACTGTCCGTTTTTTGCACTGGCAAATGTGTACAATGCAGGTGTTACATTTGCTTTAACACACGGGGTAACAAAGTTCTTACATAACCATGAAATAGCTTTACTGAATGGATCTTTACTTCCAAAGGGAGTTGCCATCCAAGGAGTATTATTTTTATCTAATGTTATCATAGGAAATGTCAGCGAACTAATTTTTGTCTTTGAACAGAAGTCTATAATTGTCTTAGTGTACGCTTCACAAGTTGCTTGATCAGTCTTTGCAGCTCCGACAAGCGCAAGCCATGTCATAATCATCTTCGGAACAGGCAAAAGTTGACTTTTACCATTACCTATGTATACACACTCACAGTCTGACGTTGAGCAGCTCCCAGAACATGTAGGATTTTCAGGTCCAGTACACACTCCTCTAACGGATGTTTCCCCTGAAGGACATGTATATGGCTGTTCTATGCAAGCTCCTGTTGATGACGTCGTGTCATAATACATCCCGTATGGGCAAATTGAAGAAGCTCCGTCTTTTGTGCCGTCTATCTGACACTTATCGAAGTCCCATGATGCCAAAGCGTTTACATTGTTTTTAATAAATTTATTTACAATATCGCTTTTACTCTTATCAGGACACTGAGAAGCATTACATGTTGTTCCTGCAGAGAATGGACAATACAGTGGGTTATCTGCAGGAGTAAAATCCTCTCGAACGTATCCTTCTACACTACTCGTACATGGAGTTGCACACCCATGACATAAACCTTTATTGCACCATGATCCAGTCCCGCATGCTTTAACACAATCTGTAACTGGTGCAGGTGAAGGACCTGGAGGAGTAGGCGTAGGACTTGGACTAGGACTTGGACTAGGACTTGGAGTATTAGATGTATAATGACACATACCATTATCTGGGGGCATTCGACAATACGAAGTCCCTCCACATCCCATTTTCCCGTAGAAATCTGTACATATATTATTAGATGGTCCTGATGCTGCTGTTGGTCCAGTTGCACATACCGGTGGTACAGCAGCCACACATGGGTCTACACACATATGCGATACGCATTTTTGGTTACTAGTACAGTCACTATCTTTATCGCATGTATTTATTGGGAGTGAGTCCGACTTTGTCCCAATATTTGCTCCAGTAGCATTGGCATTTGGTCCAACTAATCCAACTTCTCGAAGCCATGCAATCGGTATGAATTGCGCCTCGTATATTACTACTGTCTTAGAACCAGTCTTATAACTGTAGTATGCCATAAGTGCTCTGTATTGTTTCCAGCTCCAGTAGGACAGCCCATCGAACGTGCCACAAATCTTCTCTGGAGCATTACCTGCACCATAATACTGGAGAGCTAAACAATCACTTGGGTCTGGTCCTTGTTGTGCACACGTCCAAGTATTGTTGACAAAATTCATATCTCCCGAGCATGTGCTAAGGTTCTCGATCGAAAATCCAGGCCAAACGTTTGCATTATTACCTTCAGCTACTGTTAGAAAGAACTCACCCTTTGCGAACCACGGATTTAGGTTACCATTTACTGCCTGAGCAGAACCTGCATGTGATAGGTTATCACCTGTCGTGAAATCCCAAAACGCCTTTGGCTGGTTTTTAAGCACTTTCCGTATTGATAAGTTAGTGCAAGGGGGAGTACGATAATTATACGTACCTGGTCCTCCATCACATGGAAATTGATTTCCACCCCCCCAATACATCTCAGGTGTTACAATTGCAACGGTTCCTGTCGGGGAAGGAGATGGTGGAGAAGGTCCTGGTGGAGATGGTCCTGGTGGAGATGGTCCTGGTGGAGAAGGTCCTGGTGGAGAAGGTCCTGGCGGAGATGGTCCTGGTGGAGATGGTCCTGGTGGAGATGGTCCTGGTGGAGAAGGTCCTGGTGGAGATGGTCCTGGTGGAGATGGTCCTGGTGGAGATGGTCCTGATGAATGGTGCTTCTTTGTAGTTAACACGATAGCTACAATAATACCAGCAACTACAAGGATAATACCAATACCAATCGCAATTATGAATGTTCTCTTCATCGTTTAGTTAAGATCAGAAAAGTATCTTATATTCAAGATATAAGATTAGAAGATATAAGATTAGAAGATTAGAAGATATAAGAGTTAATTATTGAGAGGTGAACTAAGAGAAAACATATACATATAAATCCGATGAGGAAATAATAGAGATTCTTAGCCAACCTGATATCCTCTTCATTAATATTGTATCCGGCAAAGTCTTCAAAGTCTTCGTATGTAAGCGGTTGACCCATACTATTTAAAGAAATTGGTTACGGACAAATTCATTTTTTAGTTATCTTCGGGGAGTTGCCATACGCTTCCATCGCTGCGCATAAGGATGAAAATGCCATCGCGAATGTATCCCAAATCCCTTCCATACTTCGTATATGAGTGTTGTGTCACCTTCCTGCCGTAGATAAGTGTTCATATCTGTATGCGTTCGTAACGTTGTTACGTGCTCTCTTCTTCTGATATTTATTCTGACGGCGTAGATATCACATTCTCTCATTTATTCACGCTTAGAAAACATTAAGTTAGTTGACTTTCAGAGAAGGTACGATCATCCCTATCTCACCGCGCATACCCTTCTCCATGAGTTGGCCGATAATGCGACGTTCAGGCACGTTTGCAAGGAGAAAATGTAGTTTAGCGAATGCTGCTGCAGCTGTCATATCTTTTGCAGACAACACCCCCGCATTCATTAATATTGGATCGATACCGTAGTTTGTTTCTCCACACTGCGAAGCTGCTACCATGATTACTCCATTTTCCGACAAGGATGAAATCACGTCCAATATATCTTTGCTGATTGGCATACTACCGCAAGTTTCGAACACTATACCAGCAAGATTATCGTCTTCCAGGAACTTAGCAAGATACATAGCATCTATTCCTGGGAATAATTTCACAACAAGAATGCGCACATTCGGATTAACGAACATTGGGTTAAATGGTTCATTTGGCATCGCAAAACAGTTCGTATTATTAAGAGGCATACATGTACCAGGAATAGGACTCATCTTACATCCCCTGAATAGATTCCCTTTTGATGCGACTACAACTTCTGGGATTCGTGCAGTAGATGCTAGGTTGAGACTATCTATGAGCCCTTCACCTGACATAATAATTGGTTTCTTCGTGTTTTCAAGCATGAAAGCAAGTGCAGCAGCCGTGTACGGTATATCGTCTGGAGAATGGAGAATGACGAACGCGTCGTAGTTGTCGTAACTCTTTGCTATATCTTGTGCAATAAGATTCCAGTCTTGTGGACTTGTTTTCGCTGATGTATGCAGATCGATCGTTTCCACATTACCAACATTATCTTTGTTCTGGGTATACCACTCTTCAAAGTATGGTTCGACGGAAGCTCCCGCATTGAGAACACGAATTCTACTGTTGCGGATTTCGTGAAGAGATGAAGAGGCGTTCATTGTAATATAAATGCAAACGGAAAGTGCAATGATCGCACATCCAATAAGTGCAACCAAAACCTGCTTCTCCTTTTGGTCTAACATATTTTATCAAGAGAGAGAAGATATAGAAAGCAAATTGTAAAGGCAATAGCAAAGATATTGCAATTGTATGCTGGTAAGAGAACGGTTATAATAGATATGATACATATCTTGATATTCTCCAGCGAATTATAATCTAAATCATCGAATGCGATTCCTACTCTTCACGACCCTCTTCCTCTTCGTGATCCTCTTCGTGATCCTCTTTGTGATTTTTTCGTGAGTTCCTTATCTTAAATGAGCATAGAATTTAAGAAATACCAATCATAAAAACGAAATTGTCTACATTTTGTGTAGAAACATAAACAGATGTTGTGCCTTGCAAATTACGCTTTAAGAGCACTTAAGAACTCATTAGATTATAGTATACGCATGGAGAGTCGTAATGAAATACTTAGTAGGCTAAAGTTACTAGGTAAGCTTATGAGAGGAGATCGTTTGAATACAAGACACATTTTTATACAGCCTTCAGGGTACTCTACGTCATTATCTCGTACGTTTGTAGCTCAAGATAATCGTGGAAACGCAATCCTATTCATTCAAGGAACAATAGACCGAGTGTTTGAAATACTGAAAGCCTTGGAAGTATCAGATAAGGATTCTGATAAGGCTATATTCGCTCATATACTCGAAGACTTAGAAAGGGCGAAAATTGGTATTAATAACTTGAAGAGTACGTATGTGGACGATGTTAAGATTGGTTGCGATCTTGATATTCTTCTACAATCCATAGACTCTAGACTTAGCGAGATTACCCCACCTATTTTACGGTGTAGGGATACAAATTCGACAGACAGTCTAAGCGATCAGAAAGATTGTATTCCATAGTCACGTGCTACGTAAAAATATATACATATATTGTTTAAACTTTATCATTTCTATTCTAGAATAGAAATATGTGGATGTGGCTTATGATTATTTTACTCGTTGCTGTTATCCTTACAATCATTGGAGTGTGGATAGGGAAAGGATGCAAAAGTTGCAAGAGTCGAGACGATTACCAAGCAACAAATTTTCTTCCTAACACATGCATGTGCGGACCTCCAAGTATGAACATATACTCTAATGACAAGTCGCTTAAGAAGAGGGAAGATGAAACAGAAGATGGAAGTAGGTAATGAGAATGTGCACGAGAATATGCATAATAAAGCATGGGTTGCTACTCTAGATCCGGGATATAAAAATTTTGCCTTCGTTATAGAGGAATTCGAAGAAGAGGAAATGCGGTCTCTCCCAAAGATTCCGAAACAACTTCGATATAATCCTGATGGAACAACAACTGATAGATTCCAGAAAATTCTGGATAAAGTATGTGATAACGGGAAGGTGATATTGTTCGAAAATTCAGATCTTACACAGGGATGCGTGGATAGGAAGAAAGGGAAAAGTAAAGCCCTAGATGTGAATATATTTCACAATCTCACCGAATTGTTGGATCAGTATCATGAGTATTGGTCGCAATGTGACGCTTTTGTCATTGAGATGCAAATGGCCTTTCGGGGAGTCTATAACATAGCTGCTCTCAAGATCGCACAACATTGCTTCTCATACTTCACGATGAAATACGGGAGAGGTACTTATATAACAGAACTCCCAGCTTACTATAAGACGCAAATCCTTGGAGCGCCCAAAACAGTTCATATAACAAGAGGAGGAAAAGTATCGTGTAAAGCAATGTCAAAGCCAGAGAGAAAAAAATGGTGCACAAAAAAGGCTTGTGAGATTCTTACCAGAAGGGAGGATTTTGACACGATGTCTGAACTTAATTCAAAATCCAAACAAGATGATATCGCTGATTGTCTATGTATGTGTTGTGTGTGGAGAGTCTTGCGTTATATAGACAAATCAATATAGATTCAAGCAGGAGAATGGAAGGAGAATAGAAGGAGACTGATTAGATAGATATAGATTTGAGTAAATCGATGACGACTTCTGCGTTCTTGTTTTTATTCGCAATTATATCGTAGAGCATTACATCTCCGGATTCTACACCATTCGCGTCTGCATCAGGACGCGTCCCTACCATCTTATAGACCGTAACATTACGCTGTGAAGATGGAAGATGTGCATGAGATTGATATCGGATTGCCCGTCCTATAGCTTGTTGTAAGGAAGATTCGTTCCATGTTGGATCCAGAATGACAACAGACTTCACTCCTTTTAAGTCTATTCCTTCTCCACCCGCTCTTGTGATTACGAGGACTTGGAATTTATTTTTATTAAAGTCTCTGACAATTTTTGCCCGAGACTCGTTGTCTATATCTCCGGAGAAGACTCGGAATGTCAATCTTAATTTCTCAAGGGACGAAACAATTGGTTCCAGCCCGAACTCAACCCAGTTCGTGTAAAGTAATGTCTTGCCTCTCTTCAAGATAGGCAATGCGGCTTTTAGCTTATCACTATAGTATTCTTTACCTGCTCTATTAACGGCTCGTCTATACCCATTATAAAATGATTCAGGATGTGCAAACGCTTTGCCCATGTCGGGGAGCTTCTCTCCTCTCGCAGCTGCTTGGTACTTATCCCAATATGAATCACTCATCTTTACTTCAATGACTTTATCTCTTCTCTCTGGAAAATGAGTAGAGTCTTGAGCGTCAACAACATCGATTCTACCTTCCAAGAGATACTCTAGAGTTCCCAGATTATGTTCATTTATCTCATCTCCAATCCATTCATCAACATCTCCTGCATAAAATTCTTTCCGTGTCCCAACAACATGTTCTCCGTACAACATATTGATAAGAGAGATTAGATCCGTGATCTTATTCACAATCGGAGTCGCAGTAAGAAGTAGTACTTTATCTGCATATTCTGCGCAGTTAAAAACTGCTTCACATTTCCTTCCATTCATGTTGCGAAGATTATGAGCCTCATCTACAATGAGAAGTGAGTTCTCACAGTCAATTTTTGTGCCACGTTTAGCATGACTCAAAAACTTGTCAAATGAATAGTACTGATATCTATCTTCATGTTTCGCACCGTAGTTCTTCATTTCTTTCTGAAAGTTTGCCGTAAGACTTAACGGTCCTACAAAAATAACATCTCCTTCCGGATAAGAATCAAGATAACACTGCGATACAGCTATAGCTGATAATGTTTTTCCTGCTCCTGTTGAGTGCATAACAAGCAATGATCTATTCGTTTGCATATAATCAACGACTTTTAGTTGTAAGTCTCTGAGAGGCATTTTACTTCTTCTCACACATCTCAAGTGATTAGTCATACTGCCTTGTTTCCACGTAGGTCTGCGTGATTTCCGATTTACAGGATCACGCACCCGCGACCGTTGCCTCTTATGACTCGACTTATTTCTTAGTCTATGCGTCACAGGATCACGATATTGGTGTTCAGGAGTATCCGTATTAATCCGCACTCTAACACGTCTGTGACCAGATTTATTCTTGCACCTACCGTTCTTATCAATATACTGATGCGGTAAACATTTCTTCGACATACGCGATGATCTTCTCTTCCTACTACTCTTCCTACGACTCTTCCTACTACTCTTCCTACTACTCTTACTACGACTCTTCCTACTACTCTTCCTACTACTCTTCCTACTACTTTTCCTACGGCTTTTCCTACTACTTTTCCTACTACTCTTCCTACTTTTCATACTCTTCCTACTCCTACTTTTTTGACGGCTTTTGCTCTTCGTGTTAGAGTTTCTGCGAGAGGTGCGAGATTTCCGCGATCTACGTATACTTTTTCTGGATCGTGCCATTTATTATATGTAAGATTTGTTCTTGAGTTGCTGATAGCTATCGGTTTCAAACGCCTGGATATAATGAGATATGGTATGGTTATTATCAAGAGATTGCCAGTTTGACTCGAAATATAGTGGCATTCCACAGTGTGAGTACATGTACGGTTTGTCGGGGTCAGCGAAATTAGGTGCAGACGCTGGAGGAATTGTAGGGATAATATCCGCGATATTAACATGTCTGAAAACGGCGAATTGCGAAGGTATCAGATTGCATAGCTCTATGTCACCAACTCGGGGAGATCCAAACGTATACACAACAGGTTTGTAACCAGTTGCAATTAGGTCAAGAGCCGTCACAACTGCCACTCCGGCGCCTAAACTATGTCCGCATATAACTACATTATCAGGTTTAGCTTTGTTTAGCACTTTCAACAATGTGTGCTTAACATCTTTATAAGCGTCTATGAATCCCTGATGGATCCCAACACGGTGATTTTTCATATCAAATAGTCCTTTGAGAGGTCCCCCAGTATTGTGAATAATTGAATCTTTTGTTATTCTGTTCTGCCCGTACTCCAAATCAAACATTAGCTCTTCGAAATTTAGCGTACCACGATACGCAATCCACACTGTCTTATTATTTTGCCATACGACACCAAATGTTGTAGTATTTCCGTCGGTAAGAGTCGATAAACGAGAAAGCCCTCGTGGATCCTCGATTATAGGATTATGAATAAGTTTCCCGTTATGCGAATCCACTTTATATATTCGTGCAATTAGGTCAGCACAATATCTCCCTACATTTTTGTCGTATGTTTTTAGGTTTTTAATCACTGGTATATCCAAATCAGCAATAGGGATCGGACAATATTTGCTCCCACAATGTAATTTATTTAAGACAGATTCCTTGAGTGCTCGCGCATACTGTATCGATCGTATTATAACCATCACAAATACCCATGTCTGGAATGTGATCCATATTGCAAGTAGAATACTAAGAAAAATTACAATCAGTATCAAAGCTGAACGTCTCATTTTTCTCTTAACACAACATAAATGAAGAGCGTTATTAATAGTATCAAATTACTCGAAACATTCCCAGCTGTCATATTTATAATTCTAGGGATGACGCTTCGCGACAATGCCAACCGTATGCCTCGTCTTACGAAGAAGAATCGTAAAGATCTGCGTATCGCTGGTATAGTCATCTATAGCATTGGATGGATAGGAATATTATTTAATTTTGGATTCAAAGACGAATTTGCACTTGGGTTTAGAAGTCCTAAGTGGTTTGGAATTGTCGGAACTATCGGTGCGTTTACCACAGGTACGCTCGCCGGAATATATGGTGAAGAAAAGAATTCTTGGACAGTTGCGATTCCAATATTCTACTCACTATCATGGGTTATGCTTGCTTTCGGCACATCTTACGGCAAAGGACTAGTCCCTATATGCATAAGTATGATTGGTGCATCATTAGTCATTGCAGGAGTTATGGTGTTAATCCCTTGGCAATCCGACAGGGGTATTGTAACAGGACCTGCAATGAGTTGTGTTGCTGGAGGTTGGGCTATGCTATCTATTGTTAATTCCATGCAATCGTAGCAACAGTACAAGAACCTCTTTTCTACCAATCTCTTTTCCTAGCAATAAGAAAATGGAGAAACTGACTATAGCCGAATTAAAGAAAATGGCTAAACATATTGGAATTCCAGGCTATTCAACGATGGTGAAACCAACACTTCTCGCCTATTTAAAATGTAAGAAAGATATGATTCTAAATCAGAAGACGGGGAAGTGCGTAAAGAGAAGCGGTAATATCGGTAGGAATATTCTACAACGTTCAAGGGTATCACAAGCAAGTAGGAAGAGTAGGAAGAGTAGGAAAAGTAGGAAAAGTAGGAAGAGTAGGAAGAGTAGGAAGAGTAGGAAGAGTAGGAAGAGTAGGAAGAGTAGGAAGAGTAGGAAAAGTAGGAAAAGTAGGAAGAGTAGGAAGAGTAGGAAGAGTAGGAAGAGTAGGAAGAGTAGGAAGAGTAGGAAGAGTAGGAAGAGTAGGAAAAGTAGGAAAAGTAGGAAAAGTAGGAAGAGTAGGAAGAGTAGGAAGAGTAGGAAGAGTAGGAAGAGTAGGAAGAGTAGGAAGAGTAGGAAGAGTAGTAGGATAAAGAGTAAGAAGAGTAGGAAGAGGCCTAGAAAAACTATTTCTTATGGTTATTGGAAGAGGTCAGGTCAGGTGGTATATCCTGTCTTTTCTCCCGTAGAAATGACACAAGATAGTGATGGCAGCACCTGGATGGCATATATCACTATGCTGTATCTGGCCTATAGACACAATACGGATTGTGTCATAATACCTGATATACCACGATCATATAAACTTAAAAAAATAGATATATCAATGAGGTGGATACAGACAACTGCACGTTCTCGGGAAGGTTATATAAGCGTCCCAAAATCCTTTTGGGAGAAGATGAGGAATTGTTTGAAGCGGAAGCCGAGATTTATCACGTTTCCTTTCGGATTCAATTGTGCAGAGGGAAGTCGCCACGCGAATTACATGATCTACGATACAAAACAGAGAAGTCTTGAGAGGTTTGATCCACGCGGAAAATATACGTCTGGAGATTGTTATGATGGAGATGTTGACTTTGAGATCCTGGATCTTTTCCGAAAAAATATGGGTGAAAAGTTCGTTACAGTGTACTATCCTCCAAATTCGTTTGTGAATGAGACGTGTTGGCAATTTTTCGAATATCTTGACAAACTGAAACTTGGAAATGTAACGACCGGAGGTTTTTGTTCATCATGGTCCGCATTCTATGCTGATGCAAGGATGTCAAACCCCGACCTTGACAGAAATCATCTTGGTCGAGAAATTTACCGCGTTCTTCGAACAGATCCAATGGCGTTACCTGCCTTTATTAGATCGTACACGGCATTCCTAGAGAAAGTGCAGCGTGAATATGATAGGACAGGGTCCATGGCAACAACATTCGCGAATGTTGCTTCGAAATGTATCGGGAACAAATGACCTAAGATATTGTTTAGTGAGAAGTATTTTGAGGATCTGGCTAATCGCTTTAAAGATTCTTACGTTGACAAAATATATACTAATTATGCCACTATTACATCTTCCAGAGGATACTCTTGAACTTGTTACAAGTTTTCTTAACAATAACATGTTAAACAATTTTGGCAAGACTTGTAAAGTCTTTCATGAGCTTCTTCAAGAATGCACAACACGCCGATCAATATGCAAACAACCTCTCGGACATTGTATTGAATGCAATAAGCATAGCTTCAATATGTCTCTTATCCACTGTACTATTCTGACAGAAGAAAGTAATACAATCATATGTCTACAATTATGCTCCAAAGAATGCAGGATGTCTTACCTTAACCACCTTCCAGACTGCTTTTGTGCAAGTTTCTATGTAAGTAGACATGTAAGTATTCTAATATAGTATCTAATAGCATATATAAACTTGTTTGCTTATATATTCTCATATATTCTCATATAATCTCATTTAATCGAGTTCATCATCTCCGGAAGAACTAACGAACTCGCCGGCATCACGAGCAGCCTGTAGTTGCTTCTCGATTTGTTCTTCAATAGTACCCTCACCTCCTAACATTCCTGATAGATTATCGTTACCACCCATACCTCCTAACATAGGTCCAAATGCACTAAGAAGAGCCCCAATATTAGGACCTTCAGTCGAGTTACTTCCCTGCAAATTATTCATTATGCTACTTACTATATTCATTGCCTGTTCTCCTCCTTCCTCGTTTCCGGTCTCTGCAGTCATTTTCTTTGTGAATTTTTGGATGCTACTCATAATTGTATTAAAATCCAACGAACCGTCCTTCATTTTATTATTCACTCCCGTAATAAGCTCAGGTAGGATACCTGACTGAAGGAGTGAACTGACTACCTCCATTGGCTCTGGATTTCCGTCCATTTTCACGTGCCCTTCAAGTTTCGTTACGATATCTGAAATAAAATCTTCCTCTTCCTCATTTGTATGTTCGCGAAGTACATCCCCCGCTCCTCCTTCTGGATCGACACGAGCAGAAATCACGAGAAGGTGACTCATAATAGCATTCTTAACACCTTGATCGGTATCTTTATCTTTCAGAATTGCGTCCAAGTTTATGTAAAACCTATCAGAATATGTTATTTTATATGACGTGAACTTGCCGAAATCCCTGCAAGTTAACCCTTCGCGATTTTGGATGCAGAAAGTTCTGAATGCATCAACATGTTTCCTAATCACAGTATCGTGTACAAGCTTTTGTCCATTACTTGTTGATTTGTATGCTGGAGAGGTCTGACTAATCAGACGTGCATATCGCTTTAGAGAGGGATGTTTCCTGGAAAACTCCTCATCAAGGTCGCTTATAAAGTTGGAAATCGCATTAAATATCACTACAAGTGCATCATCAGACATTTATGCCAGACCGGTAAGCATTTAAATAGCAATATCCGCAAATTGATTATTATCAAAGAGTCATCAACAAGAGTCATAGGATGAAACTTTTTAAGTGTGTCTACTGTCTAAAATCATTCACATCATCAGTCTTACGGCGAACTCATATGAAATGTGACAAAATCTGCCGGAAATATAGGTATACTCTCTTCTACTGCCGTAGATGTGGATACAATACCAGAGGTATACATAACTTGGAAGCACATCTAGAGATGTGTCCTGTCCCGGAAGTAAACGCTGATGAGGATCCAATAAACGATCTGTATCGATCAATTGCCGAACAAGCTTACGGAAATATTTTTAATGAAGATATTGACGCTCAGCAAATAAATAACGGAGAGGAAGGAGAGGAAGGGGAGGAAGATGAGGAAGGGGAGGAAGATGAGGAAGATGAGGAAGGGGAAGAAGGGGAGGAAGATGAGGAAGGGGAAGAAGGGGAGGAAAAGGGAGAGACAAAGATAAGAGGGAAGGAGCGAGGGAGAGCGCGGAGGACAGTTCGAGTTCAATGCCTAAATACGACTAGCAGTGTTGAAGATATTGATGAACTACGAGCGTGTCTCCGTTTGGAGCGGTATAAGAACCAAATTTACAGAGATATAATTGCAAATAATACCCAGATTAAGATTAGTGATGTAATACAGGAGGAAAAGGACGGTATACATGTATATCCAATAGTAGAAGGGGAAGTTGTTGTGGTGAATCATGAACCGAAACCAAGACGAGAGTGTTTCCGGAGAGACAAAAATGCGGTTGAAGATAAGAGTGAAGAGGAGAGATTGAGAATCATCCAAGAGGTTGAAGGGAAGCGAAAAGAGAAAATACAAATCAGTGACCTTGAATCATCACAACAAGTGTTTAAGGAATGCTTTGAAGCTATAGCAAAAAATATAAATGCGACTGCATCATTCAAACGGCTTTATCAGCAACGTGCAAAGATACTTAGTGTTATTCCTATTGAGAAATACGTAGAAATCCTTCAAGATCATGTTACGCAACTCCATAGTCTCTGTTCGGGCAGTGGCTTATCTGAAAAACAGAAGAATACAAGGATAGCCAGGGGTCTGAGCGCATTGGATATGAGATTTCTTCGTTACCCAGCCTACACTACTACATCGATATCAGTCCAGGAAATAGGACGCATAAGAGATGCAATGTGTTTATCCGTCCAACATCCTCAAGAGTTTACAGTCTTTGACCCGTCATTTGTTTTCAAACACGTTTGTACTTATGCTTCGGTACTATTTCCTATTATTACAATTTTGTCACAGGCTCTTTGCAATCCTTATGGATTCCACTCGCTTGTGTACGTCTCTGTAAAAGATGACGATCCATTTTCTTTCTATGCGTGTAACAATATAAATGGTGAGAAAAGGCACTGGAAACTCGAGTGTAGATTAGAGGGAATTGCCACCATGTTCGCGGACAACATTTTACCGTTCCTTATTGATACTTTCCGTAGCATCTATTTCGATATTTATGATGACAACGAATATAGGAAGAATTATGACAAGATTAATCATATTGCCCAGCATGATTGTAAACAGTTACTTACAAATATCACCTTACTTGCGAGAGTAAATAAATTTCGACAGGCCCTATGTGTGATGCTAGTTGAAAAAGCCCGTATTAACCCAACACATAATGATGGATTTAACCTTCGAGCAGATGATGCTGTCTGCAAACGACGAATTGCCCAGCAGTCTGACTCAACAGACGATGTGATTGAGGTGATCAAACTAATTTTCGATAACATAACGGCTGAAGAGGCAGTTGACTTCTACCGGGAACAGTGTACGGGTATTAACTAAATGGAATCATATTAGGATGTTAAAGAATATATGTTAAAGGGAATGTTGATTTAAATAAATGTCTAACCGTACCTCCGATCGCGACTTACCAGTCCTACCGCGAGATACGCTGAAAAGGCCTAGGTCAGGTCTTAATAAGAGAAGCTATGGGAGTTTATCCAGATGCAATGAAGACATGGACAATGATGATGATTCTGAGGATGATATGAATGATATGAATGATATACATGTTATTAAATCCCTTCGAAACGTCCGGAGAGAGTTGATGAAGAGCGAACCGGATCTTGTTAAATATTTGAAAACGCCAATGAGACTCGAAGATCAAGCCAAACTTGTCCAGCTTTTTGAAATTTACAAGTTTTGTGAACCAAACACAAGAGATTGGCTCGAGGTAAGAGATCAACTTAATAAAGCATACCGAGACGCTATTATCGGGTATCAACAATATTCTTGCTACAGTAATGCTGAACACAAAGAGATGGAACAAAATATTGCTAAGTTCTCGTGCAAGGACTCTCATCTCGCGCTCAAATACGAAATACTCGACCTTGAGACATGCGATGAAACTAAAGCAACTATCTATAACCGGTTCGAGGAATTCACTGCAATGTCAACTCATCACGAAGAATATGGAAAGATGAAGAATTGGTTGAATTGGGCAACTGCTATTCCACACAATAAACTTAAAATACTCAAGTACAAAAACCTGACTCTTTTCCTCCAACAAACACGTGCCATGCTTGACGCCGATCTCTACGGTATGGAGAAAGTAAAAGAACAGCTTCTTCTGTTCCTTAATGCAAAACTACTAAATCCGAAAATGCAAAAGTGCCATCTTGCACTTGTTGGTAAACCTGGTGTTGGTAAGACAGCTATTACAAGCTTACTAGCAAAGATACTAGATTTCCCTCTTGAAAGAATCCAACTTGGAGGAGCATCGCGCGCAGATTTCTTTAAAGGTCATGCATACACGTATGTGGGAGCAGCGCCGGGTATTATCGTGAGGACTCTGAAACGACTAGGTTGCAAGAATGGAATTATTGCCTTTGATGAATACAACCGAATAGCGAACGACCCAGAAATGGCAGCTGCACTTCTACATATCACTGATTTCTCGCAGAATCAAGCATGGGAGGATGACTTCCTTGCATTCCCAATGGATCTCTCTCATCTTTGGTTTATATATACCATGAATGCTCTCCCAGATGATCCAGCACTCAAAGACCGCCTCTACACGATTGAAGTTCCAGGTTATACTAAGGATGAGAAGAGAGAAATCACTGAGAACTACTTGCTTCGCAAAGCTTGCGCGAATGCGGGACTTAAGGAAAACAATATCCGCTTCGGCACCAATGTAAGTACATTTCTTGTTGCGGAATTATCAAACGATGACGAGACAGGTGTACGCCCTCTGGAACAAGCAATTAGTGATATGGTATCAAAAATCCTCTTTCTTGTCGAGCATCAAAACAGCAAAGGCATAGTAGAAGGTATACCTGTGTCATTCAATCCAGGAAAGAAACTCTCCTATCCTGTCACTATCACGAAAGACCTTGCGAAGAAGCTTCTTAAAATATCATAAATATGAATTTTGAAATGTAGTTTACAGAACATAAATAATGGAAAGTAATGATACACTGACGATAATATTATCATTTCTGCCAAAAGAAGACGGATGGATAATACAGGCCGTAAATCGTAACTGGCATGCATCAACAATTTACGGATTTAGCGTTGATAGTATGCTATCAAGTATTGAGAGAGCTAAGTTGGCTGTAGCATGGGGATGGTCTGGCTGTATGTGTACTCACGCGATTCTTCATGGAAAGTTAGATATCTTAATATGGGCAGAGAGAAGATTTGTATGCCCTTATAACGCAGTTTATATAGCTGCTAAAGAAGGGCATCTAAATATACTAATATGGTTACGATCACGCAGATATTCGTGGGGCAATCATCTACTCATTACACCCAATTCTGCTATTTGCGAGTGGGCGAAATTAGACGGATGCGATTTTTATGGTGGGTTTAATATAATGGCCGACGGACGGAGGGAGAATTACCTGCATTTTTACTATCACATATCACCCCCCCGTCCTGTTATCAAACAGTCGCAACAAGATCCAGAGCCTACTCGTAAGCGAGTCGCCAAGAAGTTGAAATATCCAGCGCGATATGAAATCACTCGTCCTGTAAATCGACCGCCGTTAGGTCGTCGGAATCATTTATCACGAGCATCTTCAAGCGCGAATCAACGGCGAAATATGAGATGATCATGTATAGGATAAGGAAATAATTAATAAGTATTGTTATGTATTTTACATAACAAATGAAAATCTACCTCTTACGCCTTCGATAGGATATTGATCCGTTATCTTGAATGCCTATTGATGGGCTAAACAATACAATAACAAAAATTACAATGAAAATAGACAAAAAGATTGCGACAATGATGAAAATAACCCAAAACCAAGCAGGATTACGTCGTTCATAACTCTTGAATGTGCGATTTTTGTGGTGTTTATGTTTGTGATGGTTATGATATCTATCGTCACTTCGGTTCCCATCATCATTCCTATTATCATTCTCATTATCACTCTCATTATCATTCCCATTATCACTCTCATTATCATTCCTATTATCATTCCCATTATCATTCCCATTATCATTCCCATTATCTGAGTAATGTTCTTTGTGTACGACAGCATCTGCTTGTACCTTACAGTTTTCCTTACATTCCTCTGGGAGACGTGTATTCTCGCATAGTGAATAACAACGAGAAAGAGCATTGTCGCGTGATAATCCACTCTTAATAAGACCTGGAATGTAATTAGGAATTTGGTTCCAGATAGGGGGTTGTTTCGGACGGTACTCGCACGACACTCTTGTAGGCCAACCACATTTTTCATCCCGAACTTTGTTCACGCATTTCTTGCAGTTTTCGTAGTGTCGTACTGCATTGACATTATCTGCATCAGCGAAGGCGGCGGCAGTGCGGTAGCAGCAGTCACCAATATTATCAATACCGTACTCCCCGTCCTTATACTTGTTCATACAAGCGGCGCATGGGTTGATTTCGATGCTCATTTTATTAGGACTTAGAAAAATAAAGCGTAGGATAAAGCGTAGGATAAATATGCGTCGCCTTCAGATAATATGGAACGCAATATTCGAATGGTGCAGTCGTGCTTGCACCTACGTGGCCACCACTATCTTCGGAGAACGAACTCCACAACGTACAAAGACAGAACCAGTACATACTCATGCACCACGCATTAGGAACTCCAGATTTCAAGCAGCCAAATGCATCGTATCTGATCAGATCCTGAAAGAGGAGATAGAACTCCCACAAAGTCTTCGTATTCCGTGTGAGAAACAAAATCTTTCGACTGAAATATCAAATCTAGGTGACGACTTTGAGCTTCTTTAAAAATAATCATCAGCCATTCAACTTTTGTCTGTGAATCATACTCTTCAAATCATTTTAAGCTATCCAGAACCATGTTTACAATAGTCGGGATCAAGAGGGACACTTTGGTCGTAGATACCCATTTTCACAGCCTCGTGTAATAGCTCATCAAGTGCCTTGTGAAACGTCTGGGTATGTCCAATTTCATTTGTCAATAAAACATGACATAATTCGTGCAAAAACACGTGCATGAGTTGTGAATTGCTTTGGTAGTACTGTCCATTCTCGTCTTTTAGGCAGATATAGACTTTTTCTTTGTTGATTGTGTATGATTTATTTCCTTTGTATACTGATATTTCGTCGAGTATATTTCTATGGTTGAGAGGTTCGAGTAGTCCTGTGAAGGGTTCTTCTCTTTCGAAGAGGGGTCTGGTACGTTCAACCAAGTTCCTAAGCACTGGGTCACTTTGTGCATGCATTTCTTTGACTTGTGCGACGATGCCCCAAATTACTAGCCCAAGGAGTAGTAATGCTACCGCAATTGCAGGCCACTGAGCACTATTCATTTAGTATCAATCAAGAAAAATGAATAGGAAAACGAGGACAAAAAAATTATAAGAATTGAATTTACATACATATTTCTAAGTTATATCAGCCATGGCATTCAAATTTGATATGGAAAATTGTTTCGGTACTACATCTGCAATGCAACGGGGGATAACAATACGACTCCCAAAATTTGTGACGACGAAAGACCAGTTCATCAAGAAATCTAGGATATATATGGATAATGTACAGAACGCGTATGGTAATATTGAGAAGAAGAAGAAGTTTATGGAGTTATACAGGTACTTCGGCGAAACAGATTACAAGTGGGAAACAGACAAAGAACTTTATCGTACCGCGATTCAGAAACTAGAAACGATTGCGGAAACACAACCCCGAGAGTATGTTGATATGTTGAAAGGATTTATTTCTAATCGTATTGCACCGGTAACAAACGAGAATGTTGGAGTGATCTCCCCTCCAATGAAATGCCTATATCAACACGATCATGACAGTGGCTGTTGGCCAACACCAAAGTTTCCAACACAAGATGAGTATAACAAGAATAAGAATCATATTGCATCGGTAACAAACGAGAATGTTGGAGTGATCTCCCCTCCAATGAAATGCCTATATCAACACGATCATGACAGTGGCTGTTGGCCAACACCAAAGTTTCCAACACAAGATGAGTATAACAAGAATAAGAATCATATTGCATCGGTAACAGGAGAAAATGACCATCATAACAGTGTCTATCTAACTCCATTAGAGAAAGTGCAGTTCGACAAGGAAGTTAGAGTATATATGAATAATGTAGAGGCGGTATACAAAAAGAGTGAAAAGAAGGAGATATGTATAGAGTTATTCAAGTACCTTGGAGAGACAGATTACGCATGGGAGACAGACGAAACATTTCGTCATGCCGTAATTAACAAACTAGAGGAGTTTGCAAAGACTGAACCGCAAGAGTATATCGATACCTTGAAAGGGCTTATTTCGAGTCATATATAAACGAATAAAAAAGATCCGCCTTATGATATTCGTATCAACTGTCCTGATATGGTAGTGGCAGCATATACGGACGACACATACAATAGATTTGAAAAGAGCGTTGCAACAATTTGACATCCATATAATATCATCCCTTCTTCAAACTTTATGATCGGAGACACATGAACAATTGTAAGGAGTATATCCTTACAATTTAATTGCGTATGATTGCTCCTCCATCTAATGCGATTTTACTCTCGCGCCATTCTTAAGCGCGGTAATTCATTTTAAAGAATTGTACTCATTTGTACATGGGTGATCGCTATAATAATCGAAAAGATAATAATATACGAGTGTGTAACCATAGGTATAGCTACAATATTAATTATCATATCGCAGAGTGCGGACATGACGTATGTAGATACTGTGAGTACAAGCATAAAATATGCGATAATTGTCACGCGTATCATTGCGCGATTCGATGTGCAGATTGTATGGAAATGATCTGTATATGTGAGAGGAATGAATGCCTGGCGTTTCATTGGAGAAGTTGTGAGATGTTTTTATGTGCCAATTGTAAGGACAATCATAACTCAGCGGCATGCAACAATTGTGATAGAATTGTGTGTGGGATGTCTGGTACGTCATGTGTGAAGTGCAAAGAGACGATATGTAAGTCAATGACAATTTGTACGAGAAACGAGAAATTAGCATGCGATAATTGCACATTACCGACGCGGAAACTTGTTGGTATTTTCGATATATTGCCGTTGGATATACTAAAGCTTATTGGAGGACAACTGCAACGGAGGATAGAGAAGGAGGGTCTTGTAAAGATGAAAGACGGGAGAAAGATAGATGCGAATAAGAAGTGTACTGTATGTAAGGAGTCGGGAGATGATGTACATAAGTACATCTTGACCTGTGCAAAGACAGGATGTTCAAATACAAGTAATTGGTTGAGAGTGTGTAGGTATTGTCTTGAGAATCACTTAGATAAGACGAAGACGAAGTTTAAGATATATCATGTGAGTCCTGTCACCTCTATTCCTCTCTGTCGTGTACATGCTAAACCTTTTGTATTGCGTAGATAGCTGCGAACATATGTTAATTCTAAGCATTTTTAAGCTGCATTTGTCCTTCGCACTTCTCGTACATGAATCCCCATTCTTTGCATAAATCTTTGAGATGATCTCCGCATTCTACTCCTAGTATAGACATGCCTGCAGTTTGTACGGCCATTTTTTGCGGGAAGTATTTTCCTACTTCTCTCCAGACAATTGTTGGCACGTATCCATATCCTATGTTGAGTGTTCGTTCTTGTACATCAAATGCCGGTCCGAGTGCCCGGCGAAACATGATAAATCTTGGAGCACATTTGAACAATTCCGTCGATTCTGTCATTCGACCGTCTGTGAATGTTGTGAAAGATATACAGAGATCGTTAATGATATTTATACATCTGTCTTGGTTGTACTTGTTGAGAAAGAGGTATATGTATTCGTCGAGATATACATGAACAAGATCGCGAACATGTGATGGGAGTCTACAATATATTCTGAATGGATCCTCCATTTAGAAGTGTAAATACCACTTTAAGGCACAACTTTCTCAATAGGCCAAGGCGTTTCCTTTATACATTCACAGCAGATATCAAATCCAAATCCATCTGCTGTTAAAGGCGTCATATGCTCTTGGTGACAAACTGAACAAGTCCACATACACCTACCAGATGATCCACACACATCACATAGATCCCTCCTCACCCTCCTCACCCTCCTCACCCTCCTCATCCCAATACTTCTTATCCCGCAAGGACTTATATATTGAGGCTTGTTTCTTTTTATCTTTTATACAATTGCATGACTTGTAATAGCTCCACAATCCGCAGCATCCACACTCTGTCCATGCCATATGTTCCACCGTTTCCACCTTGGACTTCAGATACTGAATATCTACATACCCATTAATGGTGAATAATCCCGATTTGAAGACATTATCGAGAAGCCTGTTTGTACGTGTTGTATTATGCTTATGACATGTATCGTATACATATTTATCAAGGTGAACATCAACAATCTCTTGTATATGCTCGGAGAGCTCATCGTAAGCGATAATCCCTAATTTACCATACATAATAATGACGATTCATCCTATAAATCTTCATTATTATGCAGAATGGTAAATATATGCTTTAAGAGAGAAAACTCTCCAAATATGGAATTACAAGAGAGAGTGTTTGCAATGGCGAGAAAAGCATGGACCGACCGAATAGCGGAAGTTCTCAAAGACACAAATTGGCATAGTTCGGTTGACTTGATTAAGGAGACAGCTAATAGATTGGTATCTATCCTTTGTAAGGACCCGAATAAGATGCAACGTCTTCGGCACACCATGCCGATGGGAATTACTAAGGACTCTAGAGAGAACTATGAGTTACATCTTCGGAAGCTTGTTGATTGCGTGAATGATATTAGTCTGGTTAGAATATGCATACCAGATGAGGTAGATGAGGCGACATTTGCATCTATTATACTAGTGGCGAATGAAGCGATAGATGGGTTGGAATGTTGTGGTTAAGATTCCCTCCTTGTACCACTCCAGAGTACCGTTCGCCCAGATTTTTGCCGGTTGATCACCGTCTCTATAACACTTTCCTTCCTTATACCATATTTGAGTACCGTTCGCGTAGATTGCTGCTGGTTGATCTCCGTCTCTATGAGGATTCCCTTCCTTAAACCACTCTTGAGTGCCGTTCGCGTGGATTATTGCCGGTTGATCTCCGTCTCTATGAAGATTCCCTTCCTTATACCAGGCCTGATGATTGTCTACGTCGATTACTGCCGGTTGATCACCTTCTCTATGGAACTCCCCTTCCTTTAACCACATCTGAGTACCATTTGTGTAGATTAGAGATGGTTGATCATCGTCTCTATGGAGCTTCCCTTCCTTATACCAATGCTGAACACCGTCTTCGTCGATTATTGCTAGTTCATCATAATTATTAGGTTGGTGATGCAGACATATTCTATAAACATACCGCCAATCCTCGATGAATAACTCGTTGAGGTACGTATTCGTCCCGCACATATTATTGATTTCTTCACGGAAGAGGAATTGTGAAACAACAGATTGTAGTATGCTTCTGAGATCTAGTCGACATATATTAGAGATAGTAGACATAGTGTTGTTATGCGCATAACAACACAATACTTAATACAACAAATCATTTTTGGCAAGAAATTGGTCATACTTCCACATTTCATAAGGCGCTTGCTAAGTTGTTTGTACGTCTTGTCGCAATAAATACACCTATTCATCTATATTCTTATAACATCGACCTTTAAATAAAATGTCCAATGGAGAGTAAGTGTAAGTAAGGACTCTTATCTAATCAGATCGGCGTTTATGAGACAAAAAATCTTAGAATTGAAAATTGCTTTCAAGAAGTTATCAATAAGTTAGATATGGGATCAACATGCTACAAATCGAACAATGATTGCAATATTTTCCGGGATGAAAGCGTACCGTTTGACAATCCGCAACATAAGGTATATACTGACAACAAGACGTGCACTCAACAGCGCCTCAATAATAAATATGTTGAAGATGTCGGATTCGGAAACCAACATATTGTTGCGATGACTCGGAAAGATGGACTTGCAGACGCAATGGATTTTGCTTTCGGCGCCCATAACTCTTTTACCTGGTCTCCTGATAGCTTGTGGTTGCGAATCTCGCAAGGTCTAGCTACCCATATCCGGCTACGCAGCGAGGAGCTCCGAGAGAAGATCGCAGGATTTGAGGGGACGAAAGAGTTGAAATACATTGACGACAACTTTGTGCGTGGTCATCATAATGACTGGGAGAGTTTTTTCTCAAGTATGGCTTATCAAATTGGAGAGAATACGAACGAGAAGTTGAGGGATCTTTTCACGGCACCGTTCTCTACTACACAAAATATCCACTCAGCATGCGCACATGGATTGTTGATGGATGCATGTGCTGACTACTTCGCATATGTCTGTGGTACCAGATGTGGAATTCCAGAATTTCGCTTTCTTGGCGATCCTGATGATTGGGAGGATATCAGAGAGCGGGCGCGGTGTATCCCAGAATATGGAAAGGAGATGGAGGACTGGTACAAAGCATTAAGCCCGATCTTGGACGAGTTCGTTAATGCAGCGAACGGTCGATTTAATAAAACCTTCTGGCAAAGTATGTACAAGAAGAACAATATGTCTGGCGGACCATATATCTCTGGTTGGGTAAACACATTATACCCATATATACAAGATCATGAGCAAAACGATATGTGGAACATGCATGTTCTAACAGGCGGTAATCCTGATGCATTATTTGGCGGTGGTATGACAACTGACCAAATCCCAAGTGGTCTTTCATCCATTCCTTTCAAATGGGAATATCTAAACCAAGATCTTGAGATGGAACTTGTTGTGGGAGCTTTTGGTGTACATCAAGATCCAGATAACGGCTCCATAAGTCCGGCATATGGATGGGCAATTATCGACCTAACGAAAGCGCCGGAGAACATGGAGGAGATACCTGCTTGGATGAGAAGGTAGATATATACTTATTATAAGTTTTGCGTAATTGAATTTTTTTAAACATGTATATTATAGAGTAAATGCATGGTTGGTATTCCAAGAAACAAGACTATTTTTATGGGTCACATATATATATAGATGCTGTTGGTAAGGAAGTTAATGTAACTTTGGTACTGGATACAAACATACAACCTCATGTTTACGATGATTACATATATGTTGGTGTGGTCCATAACTGGATTAGACGTCACACAAGAGGGAAATTGTATCCTATGTAATGCAAACTTTGTCAAATACGCCCACATTTATGATTTTATTTGGATAATAATATACTAGAAATTATAAATGGTATCCCAGTTAGCCCACCGAAATAGACGCTCCAGCCGTTCTCGAACGCGGAAGAGACTCTCCAGGAAACGACGATCCGGTTCGCGAATGCGGAAGAGACGCTCCACAAAACGACGCTCGAGTTCTCGGAGCCGTTCTCACGCAAAAATGAGAGGGCGTAGGAGGTCAAGATCTCGCCGAAAGATGCCAATCAAAGGTGGTGTACTTGTTTTGAGGCAACTAGAAGACTACTTGGCGCAAACCAGGAACATTGACTTTAATGTTTCGTCCCTCATCTATGATGAAGCCAAACGCAAAAGACAACTGGATCTGGTCATGCAGAAGATGGCGGATCTCATGAATGAACAGATTCGGCGGGAGGACGTGCGTGAAGACCGCTTCTATGAGATACAAAATAATGAATATTTAACTGATGAACAAGCACGACGAGCAAGGATCGATCTCTACCGGTCATATAGGGATGCTACTCACAAGTACATCGAAGAACAGGCAAAACTATCGCAGAAATACTTCGATCTACTAGCTTGGCTCGATACATCTGTCTCGGTAGCGGATCGAAAGCGCTACAACAACGAATACGACGAATACCAATTCGTGAGTGATGTCGCCAAAGCCAGTACCCATGTCTAGGATTCAAACGTATAAAACATACTCAGGAATGAGTATGTTTTTTGCTTACATGGAAACATCCATCACACACTGCGAATACAGGAGAGCATGTTAGGCATCTCCAGAAATTGATTCCTTGTATGTTGCATTCGCAATCAGAATAATATCCGCCACATTCACAATCTTCCTCACCGATATCATGTACGAGACATAAATCTTTGTTTCTAATACTACAGTGAGAGGCACCATAGTTTCCACATGGATATCGTGTGAGGAGATGTTCGTGTCCTTCGATATGTCCAGTAGACATTGGTACGGTTTCCCCAATCTGACATTCTATCCCTTTACATATCACCGTCTTGAACAAAAGGAATTCATCCATTCTGGTCTCTTGATCGCACTTACAATTATATTCCTGAGCAAACGTCCACATATTGCATCTACCACAATGTGTCCAACACATGTACTGAGAAGTGTACGGACAAAATAACTCTTCGATACTATTCCAACCCAGGTCATCCGCGGTTTGTGCGATGCCAGTTAACTGTCTGAGGAGATCTAGGTATAAAGGTCGTACATAAGTATTATATAATAGTCCGTCTACTATATCCATTAATCTTTCCGGGAGCTTCCTGTATATTTCCATGTTATTCTATCTTTGTGACTTTAGATAGACTCTATACCTCTATACCTCTATACAATTCTAGTTTTGTGCTTATGATATGCTACATGACCAAATATATATTTATTTCTCGTTTTGCTAAGCAAATTCATTAAGTATCCCTGTCTTAATTTCCTGGCGATGTATCGATCATTCCGTCCGCAGTCGTTGATACAGAAAACGAAAGTATGGGCAATTCGTTTAGTGGAATATCAATTGTCCCACAGTGATGTCTACCAACGTGCACAGTCTGCCATTCGGAGGTGAGATGATTTACGATGAGCAGCTTCAACTCGAGCCACCATCCCTCGCGGATTGTTCTATTGATGCGCAGATTATTACCAGTCAATTCGAAAGTGAATGTATCGTTATAATCATGTGGGTATACGGATATCGAAATATCTCCAAAAGATGTATGATCCCTATGACCCTCAGGATGATAAGATAATAATCCTTTCTCCGGTGAGTAGCTCAACATTAAACGATGCTTTTCTTGTTCTAGAAGGTACACGTTAGTTAATCCCGTCTTCTTCATCTGTTGATACAACCATGCGCAATCATATTGGAAGCGATAATTGCCGTTGAACTGGACACTGCTCTTACTTCTGAAACACAGGATATTAATTGCGGGATCACCGATTGTTAAATTATGTGTTTCTATAATATATTTGAGGGTCGCATGTGCACATATCCCAGCTACTCTTCCGCTTTCTAGCATTTCCTTTATTCTCGCTCCCCGGTCAAGATACAGGTCCATGATATCAGGATTTGCGATGCATAACGTATCTTCTGGGTATCCCCACGTTGCTCCATACCCAAGATGTAGACTTCCATCTCCTATCTCGTTCCACTGAGGTTTGTTGTAGTAAGCGACATCGAAACGGGTCTTCATGACGAGATCATACTTGAAGTTGTGTCTATTCTCATATTCTCTGCGCATTTCGTTACAAAGGCGGAGTTTCCGTAGTTGATCAAATGTTCTCACGCCAATTGGAATTGTTATGCTATGTGGATCAGAGCTTTCTAATTGGGCAGCGTGGAAGTTATCGCTAGTCTCGAACACATGAGCGGCTGCAGATACATGTGGCAATATTTCATCTCGATTTTCAATCGTAAGACTCCTTACATTCAGACCATGGAAGAGTTCTTCGATCTCTTCTTTTGTGAGAAATACGTCTTTGCGCCCAGCTGTGAACTCGTACATGTTCTGGTTGTATGTGTGAATGAAAAGATCTATATCTACATCTGGGTCACTCATCAGCATCTCTACGAACGACTTCTTGACGTCTTTCCATACACGAATGAACCCTGACAAAATTACAGCAACTCTCATTTCCTCAACATCAACCTAGCTTTTAAATGTAAGTTAGGCACTTATTGCAACTTGTTCTTCTAGGACGGTCTTCAAAGTTTCTTTGTTCATATCAAGGGTTGATGAACTCTCAAATTCACCACGTGAGAACGTTGCATGGTTCTGTATAATATTAGCGTATGTTGGTCGTATAACATAGTATTCACCTGTATCTTCTGTCCGTAAACCCTCCGTGAACGATATAAGCATTTCATGCAGTTTCTCTCCGGGACGTATTCCTGTAACACTTATTGGCTTATTATATTTTAGACTAAAGTATGATGCAATATCTGCAATGCGATACGATTGAATATTTTTCGGCACAATTGTGTCTCCACTATTTCCATGTAAGATAGCATATGTAATCAAGTTCACACTCTCTTCCAAACTCATAAAAAAACGTGTCATCTTCTCGTCTGTGATTGTAAAGCAATGTTTATCTGGGTCAGTCCCAATACTCTTAAAAAGAGGGATCAAACTCCCTCTTGATTGTAACACATTCCCATATCGCACGTTCACGAATTTTAGACCAGACAGAAACTCAGTTTTCTCTACCATAATTCTTTCTGATATAGCTTTGCACATCCCGTAAGCATTCACAGGGGCGCAAGCCTTATCAGTAGATATGAAAACTACAGTCTTCAAGAAGGGTATAGAACCACGCATTGAACAATCTGAAACGATATTAACAACATTACGTACTCCGTCTACATTCGTATTAATACACTCGTTAACATTTTTCTCGCAAATGTCGATATGCTTCAATGCTGCTGCAATTATAACTATTGTTGGTCTACATCTAAATATACACGTCTCTACACGTTCTCTGTCGCGAATATCACCCACAAAGAACGACAAATGCTCATCATTACAAAATATTTGTTTCATTCTCCATTGCTGATTTTCCCCTCTCGAATATATAAACACTTCATTCTCAGGAATGTACCGTTTCGCAAGAGTATGCCCTAATGAGCCAGAACCCCCAAAGATCAAAATTCTCTCTCCATTCAACATTTTGCACGATACTTTACCCTTTATACCTCCGATCAAATCCAAGAAATTATGAACTTGCGAACATATGGTTACTGACTAGTGCAGCGTTCGTCTGTGAGGTTGTCCCAGTGCCGCTAAGACCAGCTTCGGAGGACAGGGGATGTATTTGTCGGCTCCGTTAGACTCGCGCTGCCTTATTCGTTCCACGAGAGCTTTTACAGCCTGGGTATAATCATCCAGTAGCTTATTAAGATCATTGTGGCACGCAGTGTTGTGTGTGCGGGCTGACTCTTTCCAGAGATATCCATATACATTATTGAACGGTTTGCTGTAGTTCGCACGGATATATTTGATGATCTTATTCCATCCCCAATTGGTGTTGAAGATCAGTGCCGACAGATCTATATTCCACACGCTATCGATGATGCGACGAAGCTCGTCCATGCCTCGATGGTATTTGGCTTGCTGACCAATAGAACATGCGACGTCATCTGGCATCTGACCACCGGAAGCTAGACTGTAAGAAGGCATTATACCCTCGATAACTCCACCGTATAGTCTCCTGGCACCAGCAGAGGATCTTCCCCTAGATCTTCCCCTAGATCTCCTCTTTGATCTCCTCTTCGATATTCCCCTCGATCTTCCCCTCGATCTTCCCCTCGATCTCCTCTTTGATCTTCCCCTCGATCTCCTCTTTGATCTTCCCCTCGATCTGTATTTCGACCTCATTTTTGACCTACTCTTGGACCGCGCTCGCCGCGAGCGCCTTTTCGACCTCATTTTTGACCTACTCTTGGACTTATTTTTGGGCCGCGAGCGCCTTTTCGAATTTGACATATGTACCATCTTTAGAGTTGGACAATATTTTATTTGTAATGCTACTGTCGTCTCTTATGTCCAGAAGAGTAACTGATCGGAAATGGAAATCCACTGCGAAGCATGCTCTACATGATCGAACATGAAGATCCACTACTACCTCCCTTCTGGTAATTCTTCCATTCTTCATGATTGGCGGACTGGTACCCCCGATCGGAATTATATTTCTACATATTCTTCATAGCACTAACTATCTTCTTGTACTCACCCACACGATCTCCAATGAAATGTATCTCAGGAATATGAGAGCTATTCCGTTTATCATCCGCACCAACCCATTCATCGTATAGATACGCCTTACACGATATCTCTGGATATTTTGTTACATACACAGCATTTGGAATCATAAGATATTGGTTAACTATACTGGATAAGTCTTCGTAACTCCTATCATTCATCATTTCGCAGCAAGACCAGAGGAAAATCGGAGTAGGTTTGTCCGTCAAAAACCGCTTAGCTCGCCTTCTAAACTTCTCAATTAACGTCGGCCCATCCTGCTCGTGTATGTAGTGTAGCTCTAAATCGTCGAGATACACAACAGGATAAGGGGGCGTAATCTCGACATGTTTGTACCATGGTGACCCATTCTGCCTCGCCCATAATGATGTCTCGCTAGGAAGACCAAGACGAGGAATAAGACAAATGTAGTAATCAAAGTTTGTGCAAAGCTTGACGAAATCCTTATCGTTCACGAAAAGCATCCCAATGAAGGGGTGATCATACTCTCTTCCTTCCGCGAAATAGAAGGCGAGATTGCCGCAGTTAGCGGATATATACGCAAATTGTGTCATAATAATGTATATCTATATGTTTAAACTGGTTACTCTCGTCTGTCTCACTGAGGCATCAACTTAAATTCTTCTTTGGAAGACGCTGGGCGAAAGTAGATATCTCCTACAGTTATATCAGGATACTTTACGTCCTGTCTTTCATTTTCAATATGGATTTTGGGAGTCAAAGTCGTGTACTGACGTGCTCCGGCTGAATGCCTCAATGTGTACTGTTTCTTCGGAGCTAATAGCCAATCGGTTCCCACTGTCTTCTCACCCATAATATACATATCTCCTGGATCTAAAGTTAGAGATACGCTTTTCCCTCTAGGCAAGTTGTTGTAGTGCCAATAATACATAATTCGCATACTGCAAGCTCCAAGCCTTAGTCCGACTACTTTTCTTCTCTCAGAATCGCCATGAGGTCCAATACCAGTATTTTTACAAATTTCGTAACGATTGCCTTCCGCTCTCAAATCTTCTCCAGCTTCGCCAAGCGCACTTGCCAACGCTTGTTTGACTTGATAAAGTAAAGGTACATCGACCCATGGCACTGTTGTCCCCTTGCCTTCTTCGAAGTTTGCTATCTGTCTCGTATTTGAGAAGTTTAAATTCCATCTCGCTAACTTATTTTGTACGATCTTTCTTCTATTGTTATACAGCTTTTTGTCCCAGGGGAAGAGCAACATTTCCGTCAACAAGTTCTCTGCACCTGATTCATCCATAAGACATTTTAATCCTTGTCTTATAACCAGAAGCCATCCTTGGAATGACATATCATTCTTTGCAATTGTTAACTGCTCCCTTTCGTATCTATCGCTTACGTCCTCTGGCAAGAAATCGTTAAGATGTACAAGTATCGTCTCACAACCAACTCTATCGAAGTAGGCCTGTGCATCCACCAAATCATCGTACTGGAACCCTCTATCTGCAATTTGTCCTATTTTCTGCATTCCAACATGGCTTTCCACTGTTTCCCCAAATGTCAACGTCATAGCTCCCTCGAATGGATCGTACACTAAAGTGCGGATCACATCCAGAGCAAAGTCAACTTGATCATTGATTCCAATATTGTGTGTTTTACAGTAGAGAGATATATATTGGACGTAACTCAGTACAATATCGTAAGAACGATTATGCTGCAACTTCTTTATCCTTTTAACAGCTTTCCGCTTTTTTCAATTGTATAAAAACGAACAATCGATCATTTCTCTTACAATCGAGCGGAATTTGATGTGACGTGCCAATGCCCCCGAAACTAGCTCGGGCCACACGTCTGATTATCTCGACGAAATGGAACAGGACGACTCCCAGTCCTAATCACTTCCTCCGCTATAGCCAAAATGTTAGAAGAAGCATTAAAATCACGGTTCTGGATCCTCCCACAACACTCGTTTGTACAACGAAGAAGTCCCCATACCTTTTGATATTCATGCTTTCTCCATGGCTTCGGATTTCGCCTTGTCTTGAAGTTATAC